>OBUV01000021.1_pt1 | contig 135815 bp, 110 predicted proteins | sample 1475971 | NCBI WGS metagenome assembly OBUV01 (sample SAMEA2579962, study PRJEB22360) | human gut metagenome | biome: human gut; feature: human-associated habitat; material: faeces | place: Denmark | collected 2008/2010
TGGAACCTCGGACCTCCTTACGTTTCACTCATCAAATGGCATAACTGGCACGCCGACGGAGCCGACGCACATCCGCCAAGAGCCGTCTCCCGCAGCTCGGAAGGCAGTTTCTTTCCCACAGAATACATGGTAGCCAGCATCTCATCAAACGGAATCAGCTGCCTGATCCCGCTCAGGGAAATCTCTGCGGCAATCAGGGCATTGGCTGCCCCGGAAGCATTGCGGTTCTGGCAGGGATATTCTACCAGGCCGCCTACGGGATCACAGACCAGTCCAAGCATATTCATAAGGACCGTGGATGCGGCATAGAGGCACTGCTCCGGAGTTCCCTCCATCAGTTCTACTGCAGCTGATGCTGCCATGGCGGAGGCGATTCCGACTTCGGCCTGGCAGCCGCCTACTGCACCGGCCACCGTAGCGTTGCGCATAGCCAGATAGCCAATCGCACCGGCGTTGTAAAGCGCGTCGATCAGTCTGTCGTCAGCCAGCCCATACTCTTCCTGGAGCGCCAGCAAAAGCCCCGGGACAATCCCTGAAGAGCCGGCTGTAGGAGCCGCTACGATCAGTCCCATGGAGGAATTCACCTCCAGAACAGCCATGGCGTAAGTGATTGCACGGCTCATGACAGTGCCGCAGACAGCCTTTCCATTTTCTCTGCGGGCAGACAGCTTCCTGGCCTCCCCGCCGATCAGGCCGCCCATGGATTTCCCCGGTTTTTCAATCGGCTCGTAGGCGGAAGAACGCATAATTTCCAGCACGCGCCGCATACGATCATCCGCCTCTTCGGCTGTCGTCTCTCCCTGATCACATTCTCTCTCCCGCATAACAGCTGATATCGGGCACTGGTTCTCGCTGCATAATTCCAGAAGCTCTCTGGCATTTTTAAAATCCATCATTTCTCTTCTCCTCATTCGTACCGCCCGGTGCCTTCCGGCATCAGTACACGGGCGGACCTGTTACTTACGACTGTACGATCATTACATCATGTACATGTATGTTTTCTCTCAGTGTTTCAGTTATATTCCCGGGCAGGCGGTTATCAGATTCAACAATGGTATAAGCGGTATGCCCCTTTGCTTCACGAAAAATTCTCATAAAAGCAATGTTGACGCTGCAGTCACTTAACACCTTCGTGATATGGGCGGCCACACCGGGCTTGTCCTGGTGCACGACGATAACCGCACTGTATTCCCCGGTGAAATCCACCTTCACCTGGTTGATTCGCACGATCCGGACTTTTCCGCCTCCCAGAGATTCCCCCCGCACGGTCATGACCTGTCCGGCCTCATTTTCCATCCTGATATCGACGGTATTCGGATAAATATCCGTATCCGTCTCATTCACAATAAAATGATACTCAAGGCCGCGCTCTTCTGCAATCCGGAAAGAATCCCGAATTCTTGTGTCATCTGTGGAAAATCCCATGATTCCCCCTAAAAGCGCACGATCCGTACCGTGTCCCCGGTACGTTTTTGCAAAGGAACCATAGAGCGTAAATTCCACTTTTTTAAGCGGCCCGTTTATCATCTTCTGAGCCAGATACGCGATAACAGCTGTCCCAGCCGTGTGGGAACTGGATGGGCCGATCATATTGGGCCCTAATACATCAAAAACACTGATAAATGACATGATAACCTCCCTGCACCGTTTCCTGTTTTTATCATTTCACGGTTGACATCTTTATGGTCTCATTATATCATGGCATTATGTATGAATCCAATTCATATATTTTATGTACTTATTGAATAATTTTCATCATTTTTTTCCCTTTTGAAAGGAGGACAGGAAGCAAATGGAACTTCGGCAGTTAAGCACATTGATCCGGGCAGCCCAGCTTCAGAGTTTCTCAAAGGCTGCAGAGAGCCTTGGCTATTCACAGTCCGCCGTTACCGTCCAGATTCGGCTCCTGGAAGAGGAACTGGGGACCAGGCTCTTTGACCGGATTGGACGAAAGGTAACACTTACGCCCCAGGGCAGCCGTTTCCTCACGAGTGCATATGATATCCTGTATGAGGTCAACCGGGCAAAGCTGTCTGTCAGCGGCGGAGCGGAGCTTGAGAATCCACTTCACGTGGGTACGATCGAATCGCTGTGTTTCTCAAAATTCCCCTCCATTCTCCGCTATTTCAGAGAGAATCATCCAAAAGTAGCGGTGCAGATCACCACGGCGCCGCCGGAAGAACTGATCGAAATGATGGAACGTAATCAGCTGGATCTGATCTATATTCTGGACGAGCCGCGCTTTAACAGCAACTGGTATAAGGTCATGGAACAGAAGGAAGAGATCGTTTTCCTCTCCTCCCCTTCCTTCCCGCTGGCAGACAAAAAGGAAATCCGGCTGGAGGAGCTGCTGGGGGAGCCATTCTTCCTGACGGAAAAAAATGCCAATTACAGAAAGGCCTTCGACCGTTATCTCGCCTCTAAGAACATCCTGCTTACCCCATTTCTGGAGATCAGCAATACAGAGTTTATCCTCAAAATGATCGAAGAAAACAAGGGCCTCTCCTTTCTCCCCAGATTTGCCGTCGAGGAAAGCGCCGAAAGCGGGCACATCCGGGTTCTCGATGTCATAGATTTTCACGCTTCCATGTACCGCCAGATTTTTTATCACAAAGATAAATGGAAAACCAGGGAAATGGATGAGTTCATACGGCTGGCCTCCCTGGAATAGAAGTTCGTGATTATACAAAAACAGTGATGCCTCTGTTTACAACAGATTCATCACTGTTCCTTTATCTTACCGGTTTACAGACCGTATCCCGGTCCTATCTCCTGTTTTGCTGCCTCTTCGGCTGCTCTCGCGGCTTCCTCTGCTGCTCTCTGTTCGGCTGCAGCCTGCTCTTCCGCCTGGCGGCGCGCTGCTTCTTCCTGCTGTTCTGCAGCTGCCTGATTCTTAACATCCTCACTTACCAGCGGATCCGTCGGGTCCCATGTCTGTTCAACCGGAATCGGAGTTATGGTTGGTTTATAATATGGTCCCACATTTACCGGATCTTCGAATATCTCAATCGTAGTACCGATCGGGCAGTTATCATACACCCACTTTGCATTCTGTGCGGTCAGACGGATACAGCCAAGGGAACGCACCACGCCCAGCCCGTTATAGCCCACCGACTGCATCGTATAGATATCGGGTTTGTCGTAACAGATCGAATGGATCAGAAATCCCTGTCCAGCCGTAATTCTGGTAGCATACTGCGTGTACGTATCGTTTACCATCAGACGCCACCGGTACTTTTCCGGTGTGTGGAAGGTTCCTAAGGGAGTATCGTCACCGACGGAACAGAGCATCGATTTAACCGGAATAATATATCCGTTGTCGCCATCCTTGGCGTATGGAACCAGTGTATTTAACTGCTTGTTGATCTTAATCACGTAAGAACTCTGAATCCCGATAATCGGATCCAGATCCTGAACCAGCTTTCCCTGTTCATCAAAATAGAATTTCAATCCATCTATGTACTGCCAGCCGGTCAGGAAAGAATTATCTCTGACATAGTAACGTACGCCGTCGTGATCGACCCAGCCCGTATAGATACCGCCCGGAACATCTGTATAGCGTGTCACGCCGTTGTCATCATAAAATCCAAATGGGAAGTTCGTTCTGACAGCCGGGGTACCGTCGCTCTCATTGTGATTCACTTCCGTTAAATAAGCTTCCAGACTCGTTAAGGGCGCTCCCTCCCCTACGGTTCCAGCCGGACTTCCCGTCTTTGCCAGTCCAAGCTTTTCCCTTCCTGATACAGTTGCGCGGTACCAGACGTCCAGCACCTGTCCGGCATATCCGCCAAGCTTCATCTGTACAGCTTCAATCTGATTACCGGTATTCTCTCCGCCTGCCACAGCGCCGTCAGAAACCCAGCCCTGCCAGCCGCCGTCGTGTAAGTATACGCGGTAGGAAATAGTCCCATCCACACCGGTAAGCCATACCTTTAAGCCTTCCACCGGCGATGCCGAATCTGATGCCGGCTGCCTGTCCATGGCCTCATTCTTCCACTGACCATTGGTAAACACCTGATATACAACATGGGGAGACGGTGGATTCTGTATCTCATCGTCGGCAAAAGCCGTCATGCATCCCAACACCATGAAAGCGGCAAGCGCTGCGACAGCCGCCGCCTTTTTCAATGCCTGTAACATATCCTTATCCTCCTGATACATCCGTTTTTTCCCGAAAGAAACGGGCATTCCATACTCTAAAAAGCAGATAATCTCATTATACTATAGCGTTTTTTAAAAGTAAAGCATCGGAGAAAATCGTAATTTTATAAGAAAATTGTAAGAATTCTTAATAATTCCAGCAATTCCATAATCCTCCATTGGTGGTGTGCCATACGTTTCTGCATTGTAATCGTCCCCCTCCTGTGATAAAATAGTTCTGAATCTCAAAGCGTCCGTAAACGGACACAGATTGGAGGAACGTGATGCAGGCAATTATCCTGGCCGCAGGTATGGGAAAAAGACTGAAGGAATATACCGCGGAAAATACGAAGTGTATGGTAAAGGTAAACGGGACTACCTTAATTGAACGCGCGCTGCGCATTCTCGATAAAAAGCAGCTTTCCAGAATTATCATTGTGGTTGGATATGAAGGCAGGAAGCTTATGGACTATATCACCACACTGGGCATTCAGACTCCAGTCTGCTTTGTCAACAATGAGGTTTACGACAAGACAAACAACATCTATTCCCTGGCACTGGCAAAAGAATCCCTGATATCGGAAGACACGCTGCTCTTTGAATCTGACATCATTTTTGAGGAAGCTCTGGTGGATATCCTGATTGAAGATCCCAGAGAGACGCTGGCCCTGGTGGATAAGTTTGCAAGCTGGATGGACGGAACCTGCATGGTGTTAGATGACGACGACTCCATCAAAGATTTCATCCCCGGCAAATATTTAAAATTTGAAGACAAAGGCGGCTACTATAAGACTGTAAACATCTATAAATTCAGTCAGCATTTTTCTGCAAACACGTATGTTCCCTTCCTCGAGGCGTATGCGAAGGCCATGGGCAACAACGAATACTATGAATCCGTAATCAAGCTCATTGCACTGCTTGAGACAAAGGAGATCAAAGCCAAGAGGCTGAGCGGACAAGTCTGGTACGAGATCGATGACATTCAGGATCTGGATATTGCGGAGAGCCTCTTCGCCGATACCATAGAGAAGCGCTATGATGCGATTGCTTCCCGTTACGGCGGTCACTGGCGTTATCCGAAGCTGCTGGACTTCTGCTATCTCGTCAATCCCTATTTTCCGCCTCAGAAGATGCTTGACGAGATGAAATCCAATTTTGAGATTCTGATCTCGGAATACCCCTCCGGCATGCGGATCAACAGTCTGCTGGCCTCCAGAAATTTTGGCGTGCGGCAGGAGCACATCGTGATTGGAAATGGCGCCGCGGAGCTGATTAAGGTACTTATGGAACACACAGAAGGGCCTACAGGCTTTATCCGTCCTACCTTCGAGGAATATCCCAACCGCTATGACAGCGCATTATCGGTTGTCTTTACACCAGATAATGAAGATTTTTCCTATACGGCTGAAGATTTAATCGAATACTTTGGAAGCCCGGACCATGCGGTCAGAACACTGGTTCTCATTAACCCCGATAATCCCAGCGGCAATTACATTGACAGCGAAGGACTTAAAAAACTGATTGACTGGGGCAGGAAGAATTTCATTCGCCTCATAATTGATGAAAGCTTCTCTGATTTTGCGGAGCTGCCGGGAGATACAGAGGCCCTGGATCTTTCCCTGATCAATGAGGAGGTGCTGCACTCTTACAGCGGACTCTTCGTTGTAAAAAGCATCTCCAAATCCTATGGAGTTCCCGGAATCCGGCTGGGTGTTCTGGCAAGTTCCGACGAGGCCATGATTTCCCTGTTAAAGAGAGAAGCGCCGATCTGGAACATCAACTCCTTCGGCGAATTCTTTATGCAGAACAGCGAAAAATACAAAAAGGATTATCGTGAATCCTTAAAGAAGCTGGCCGCAGACAGAAGGCAACTGGTCAAAGAGTTAGACTCTGTGCCATATCTCCGGCCAATTCCATCACAGGCCAACTACGTGATGTGTGAGGTCATGGAAGGCCGCACCAGCCGGGAAATCGCCTGCGAACTGTTAAAGCATGATATTTTCATCAAAGATCTGACGCCAAAGCTTCATAATGGAAGGCAGTATGTGAGGATTGCTGTGAGGAATGGTGAGGACAACAGAAGGCTGACCACTGCATTGAAAGATCTGATTTAGATTAGAAAAGCATACAAAAAAGGTGCGGCAGGTTCTGCATCTTTTTTGTATGCTTTATTTTTTACAGGCTAATCTGATACTTTGTGACTGCTGCTGACCTGCTTAAACCACGCCGCCGATCGCTTCGGCTGAAGGCTGCATCCGTCTTCGGTATCCACGCGGATTAAACCGTAGCGGTTCTTATAGGCATTGATCCACGACCAGCAGTCAAACGGGCACCAGAGGTGGTATCCGAAACAATTGCTTCCCTCTGTAATCCCCTTGTGAAGCCACTTTAAGTGATCCCGGATGAACGCGATGCGGTAATCGTCTTCAACCACGCCGTTTTTATCCAGAAAACGTTCCTCCTCCTGAACACCCATACCATTTTCCGACACATACCACGGAATATTCCCGTACTGATCCCTGATATTGACCGCAATGTCATACAGCGCCTTTTCGTATATCTCCCAGCCTCTGGAGGTATTCATCTTCATCCCCTCAAAGGTGTACTCCTCATAGTACTTCTCCGGCATAAGCGGTCCTTCCCAGGCGGTGCTGCGCGCGGCAACTCTCCGCGGGTGATAGTAATTCACGCCTAAAAAGTCCACGGTATTACTGTGGATCACTCTCAAATCCTCTTCGGAGGCTTTTGGAAGAATCCCCTCGCTTCTCAAAAGCTCCTTAAGCGCTTTCGGGTACTCTCCCTTCACAGAAGGATCGAGAAACGAACGGTTAAACAGTAGATCCGTTATCTCTGCCGCTTTCCTGTCCTCAGTTCCGGCCTCCTCCCGGCAGTAGCTGGGTGTCAGATTTAAGATAATCCCGATTTTACCCTCTTTTTCACTGCGCCGGAACCGTTCGATGGCCATACTGCTGGCAAGCTGCATATGGTACGCCGCCAGCGCCCCTCTCTTCGCATCGCATATAGCCGGATAGTGGAAGCCGGACAGATAACCGCCCTCTATGACCACAATCGGTTCATTAAATGTCATCCAGTATTTCACCCTGTCACCAAACAGTCCAAAGCACATCTCCGCGTAATCAGCAAATGCTTCCGCTGTCTCCCGATTCTCGAACCCGCCCTTCTCCATCCAGTACATGGGCATATCAAAGTGAAAGAGGCAGAACATCGGCTCGATTCCCTGAGCCTCCAGTTCATCTAAAACGGCCTGATAGAAGCGGACGCCCTCCTCATTGACCGTTCCCTCCCGGTCCTTAATCAGACGGCTCCATTGCAGAGAAGTCCGGTAGGAGGTGATTCCTGCCTCCTTCATTGCGGCGATGATATTCTTATAATTATGGCAGAAATCCGCCGCCGGCTCCGGCCCCACGCCTCCGAAGAAACGCCCCGGTTCTGTCTCGTACCAGTAGTCCCAGACGGAAGGCATCTTCCCGTCACCTTCATACCGTCCCTCTGACTGCGGCCCGGAACTGGCACCTCCCCACATGAAATTTTCACCAAACAAATACTCCATCTGTCCCCTCCATTTTTCCGGCTCAGCGGTACTCCGGTTCTTCGATTTCAAATGCCCGCTTATCGCTTATTTCCCTGTAATCATACCCAGACTGCTTCAGCCGCCGTTTCCGCCCTTCTTTTAAATCAATCTCCACCAGTCCATAACGGTTCTTAAACGCATTCATGGGAGACACACAGTCGGTAAACGCCCACAGCAGATAGCCTTTCAAATTAGCGCCGTCCTCGACCGCCTTTACCGCCTGGAGAAGATGTTCTTTTATAAACCCGGTTCTGTAGCCATCCTGTATGATGCCATCCTGGTCCTTAAAGCGCTCCTCATCCATGACTCCCATGCCGTTTTCCGTAATCAGCCACTCCACATTGCCGTACTCCTCTTTCAGACGCGCGGCCATGTCATAGATAATACACGGGTTGATCTCCCAGCCCCGGTCCTTATTCATCCTTCTTCCCGGAAGCTCGAATTTATCGTAATAACGCGACGGATGGAAAGGCGCCTCCTGGCTGCGTGCAAAGGCCGGACACTGGACGCGGTTGGGGAAATAGAGATTCATGCCCACGAAATCCAGTATATGGTTTCGGATTACCGCCAGTTCCTCCTCCGAACAGTCAAACATAATATGATTAGCCTGTAAATCCAGCAACAAGTCCTCCGGAAATGTTCCCAGAATGCATGGATCCATGTATATCCTGTTGAAATACAAATCATACATATAAGCGGCCTTCTGATCGGCCGGCGTCTCCGATCTGGGGTAGGTTACCTCGGGATTTAAGATGATGCCGATCTTTCCTCCCAGTTCCATAGAATGGTATAACTCCACCGCCCTCGCATGGGCCAGTATCTTATTGTAGTTCCACTGCATCCAGATTTTGGTGTCCTGTGTATACGGCCATCTGGCGGCATCCAGATAAATCCTCGTCTGAGGGACAATGGGTTCGTTAAACGTAAACCAGTATTTTACCCGGTCTCCAAATGCCTCAAAGGCGCGCTGTGCATACTTTACGTAGCATTCCACCACGTATTTGGAGTTCCAGCCTTTGTACTCCAAAAACAGTTCCGCCGGCAGCTCATAATGCTCCAGGCAGATCATCGGTTCAATGCCGGCCCCGATCAGAGAATCGATCATCTGATTGTAATAGGCCAGCGCATCCGGATCCACCTCTGCGGTCTCATAATTCGTAATAAACCGGGACCAGTCGATGGACGTGCGGTACGTGTCGAGACCACATTCCTTCATCAGGCGGATATCCTCTTCGTACCGGTTGTAATAATCCGTTGCCACGGCCGGTCCATACCCCTCATACCAGCACTCCCGCGCCTCCTCATACCATAAATCCATGTAATTTCTGCGGCTGCCTTTTCCCTTCCAGCCTTCCGTCTGCCATGCGGAGGAAGAGGCGCCAAGAAGAAAATCCTCCGGCAGCTTTACCTGTCTTGTCATGCTTTTTTCCTTTCCATACAGCCAAGGAGATGATACAGCGCTCCATAGAGATTGGCGTCATTTCCCAGCTTTGATACTCTGATTTCCGACTTCATCTGTCTTAACATCTCCCGCTCTCCTATAATCTCATCCAAAGCGCATCGAAGCCTTTCTTCAAAATTACTTCTCACGCTAACTGCGCCGCTGATCACGATGACCTCCGGGTCTAAAGCAAAGGAGACAGCCATACAGCCCACTGCCAGATAGTGGTAAAACCGGCTTACGCAGTCCGCGGCTTCGGAATTTCCTTTCTCCTTCTCTGCAAGGTCGAACAGCTCTTTCGCGGTAAATGCAGTTCCGTGGTCAAGATTATACCGTTTCGCGGTATTAACCACCGAAAAATCAGACCATGGAAGCGTCCGGCCCCTTTCTGAAGCCAGCGGCATGAAGCCAAACTCAGACGCGCTGTGATGTGCTGTCCGCAGAATTTTTCCTTGGTTTACATAACCACCACCAATTCCGCTGCCGCAGACCAGAGCAGCCATACTTTTCATTCCCTTTCCGGCCCCTTTCCAGTATTCTCCCAGAGCGCCGCAGTTTCCGTCGTTTTCAATGGCGGTGGGAAGACCAGCCATACGCTCTTTGATGGCATCTCTGATCGGAAAACCGTGAATGCAGGGAAGCGCGCTGGTGCCGCCTATGATCCCGCTCTCGCAGTCCACAAAACCGGGCGCGCTGACCGCGATTCCTTCTATCCCGTGTCTCTGGCTGTATTCGTCGTAAATCTCGCCCATCCGTCCCAGCAATACGGAGAAATCATTCTGGCTGGAGGGAAAACTCCCCTTTTCTGAGAGTTTTCCCTCCTCTGCGGCAAATCCGTATTTTACGGCGCTTCCTCCGATGTCAAATACCATATAGCCCATACCGTCTCTTCCTGCTTTCCTTTCCGCCATAACAGACTGTTACATGTAGGAGCCGCCTGATACGACGATGCACTCGCCATTCACGAAGCTGGAATCGTCACTGCTTAAGAATGCCGCGACAGCCGCCAGCTCCTCCGGCGTTCCCAAGCGGTTGGATGGGATCGCTGCAATGAATTTCTGCATTACATCCTCCGGCACAGCCTGCAGCATCTCCGTATTGATGTAGCTTGGAGCTATGGCGTTGACCGTAATTCCGGCGCGGGCCGACTCCTTGGCAAGGCATTTTGTAAATCCAATTACCGCAGCCTTGGAAGCTCCGTAATTGGTCTGTCCCATATTTCCAAAAGCAGACACACTGGCAAGATTTACGATTTTACCGTATTTGCGCTGTCTCATCCCGGTGATCACGGCCCTGGTGCAGTTGAAAATTCCGTTTAAGTTCACATCAATTACCTGATTCCACTGCTCCGAGCTCATCTTATGGAACATACCGTCCCGGGTAATCCCCGCATTATTAATCAGAATGTCCACCGGCCCCAGCTGCTTTTCCACTTCTTCCATTACGCTGTTTACAGAAGCCTGGTCTGCCACATTGCATCCAAAACCGACGGCGCGCACTCCCTCTTCGTCGATCTGTTTTGCCGCTTCCTTAACCTTCTCATCGCTGATATCGAGCAGCGCTACCTTCGCGCCCTCGTCATAAAGCCTTTTGGCAATTGCCCGGCCAATCCCCTGGGCCGCTCCGGTCACTGCCGCTGTTTTTCCTTCAAACCCCATATTCATTTCCTCCTGTCATCCAATCAACTTCTGCACTGCATCGTAAAGGGCCGTATCGCTGCCCACATTTCCCGGGAATATCACATAAGACATGTGCGGAAACAGGCTCTCCTCACCGGTTTTCCAGACCGGAATCCCCGGAAGTATCTGACCGGCCACCATAGCCTTTTTTACCCTTAAGCCTTTCGTTCCGATATCGCTGGAGGTAATCCCTCCTTTGGCAATCAGGAACGAAGGCCGGACCGACAGCGCAGGAACAATACCGGTTACTGCGTCGGAAATCTTCACAGAAAGCCGCAGATCATCTTCCCGGTTTCCGGTATCTAAATCCAGGCGTTTCCTGCTGGTGTAGACAGCAGCCGTTACGCCTGCTGCCAGCGCCTCATCCGTCTCGCGGATGACCCGTTCCTGCTCCCTCCGAAACTTCTCCTCATCCGTCACGAGAACGACGTTAAATTCAATAAACCGGATTCTCTCATCCTTTTTCAGTTCCTCCAGCTGCCTCGTCGTCTTCGCCACGTGGGAGCCGGCTATAATCAGGCCGCCGTGCGGATTATCCTGCTCTACCAGTTCTTCCTTTCCCAGAAGCTTCTGATCCGTAATCCCCCCTAACACTTTGGGAAACGCCGCCGCGGTCCGGAAAATATACGTCTTTCCCCGGCTGATACAGGCTTTGCAGACCTCTGCAAACCGTTCCACATCTCGGTATTCCACTGCATTTACAATCAGCTTCTGAAAGCCTGTTAAGGAAAGCAGCTTCTCTTCTGTCCCCTTCAGCGTTTTGCCTCTCAGCTCTGCGACAGACACCGAAAGAACCTCATCCTTCTTCCACCGGCCGCCGCTCTTCTCCTCGATCCACTCCTTCAAGTCAGAACTCTTATATCCAAATGTACGGTCCTTTGCAAATTCCGTCTCTCCGGCCGGAATAAGCCTTGTCCCTTCTGCCACATAATGGACGTCCCCGACGGTATAACGTCCACCCTCGGGGAAGAAGGGGCACAGAATCTCTCCCTCCACAGCAATCCCCTCCGCCTCCAGGGTTTCACGAAGCGTCTCCGTCTCCAGCGGATAATGGCCGCGCAGGGTAGAGTCTCCCCTGCTGATCAGAACAAACGGAACCTTCTGTTCCTTTGATATCTTAACGATACGGCGGCCGATCAGCTGATGGACGCTTCTCGTCTCCTCCGCCGTAAATCCCCTGGAATTCGTCAGGATAAAAAACATGGGATTTTCCTCTTCAAATCCAGCCCGTATGCTCTCCTCGCTCCAGTCCGTATAGACGCAGACGCCGTGTACGGTCTGAATTCCCGTCGGATCGTCATCCAGAACGATAATTTTAAACTGTTCCATATTAAAAGTCCTCCTTTATCCGCCAAAGCATCCGCTGTCACATACTTTCAAACAATACAGAAAGCCCCTGTCCACCTCCGATACAGAGAGAGGCAATGCCGTAGCGTACTTTTCTCCGCTTCATCTCATAGAGAAGCTTGACAGAAATCACCGCCCCGGTGGCGCCGATCGGATGGCCCAGAGCAATTCCGCTGCCGTTTACATTGACAATCTCAGGATCAAGGCCAAGCTCCCGGATACAGGCGATTGCCTGGGTGGCAAACGCCTCATTCAGCTCAAAAAGGCCAATCTCTGATAACTCCATCTTCTGTTTCTCCAACAGCTTTCTGGTCGCTGCCACCGGCCCAATTCCCATATAATCGGGATCCACCCCGGCCACGGCGTAGTCGATTACCCTGGCAAGAGGAGTAATTCCCATCTCCTTCGCCTGGCTGCCGCTCATCAAAATCACTGCCGCTGCCGCATCGTTGATGCCTGAGGCATTGCCGGCCGTCACCACTCCGTCGCTCTTTACGATGGGGCGCAGTTTTCCAAGCTTTTCCAGGGAAGTCTCTCTCGGATGTTCATCGGTGTCAAAGACTTTCGTCTCCTTCTTAACTCTTATCTCCACAGGAAGAATTTCTTCACGAAACGTACCATTTTCAATTGCCCGCTTCGCCCTCTTCTGTCCTTCCAAAGCGTAGGCATCCGCTTCCTGCCTCGTAATTCCATATTTTTCAGCAATATTTTCGGCTGTAATGGCAATGTGGATATCCTTTCCATTCATGCCTGCCACCGGCTCGCCTAAAGCCATGGTTAAATTGTCCTTCAGCTCTGTATTTCCCATACGGTTCCCCCAGCGGTTTGTAAAGGAGCTGTACGGATAGCTGCTCATGTTCTCGGTTCCGCCTGCCGCGCAGATTAACGCATCGTGATGATCCACAGTCATGGCACCGGTGACGATGGCCTGGAGACCGGAAGCGCAAAGACGGTTAACGGTCTGGCCTGAACTCTCCACGCTGCATCCTCCCTTTAAGCCGGCCAGTCTCGCAAGAAACGGATTATATCCGTACTGCCCCACACAGCCCATCACCACTTCTTCTACCATGGAAGCCGGTATTCCCGCGCGGTTTGCGGCCTCCTTTATTGTCATTGCGCCCATATCGATGGCGCTCACATCCTTTAACGAACCGCCAAAGCTTCCTACCGGAGTTCTGACCGCCGAAGCTACTACTACGTCCTGAAACATAATTCTCCTCCTGTCCGCCGGATATTAGAATCCGACCTGATCAATTCCCTTTAAATGGAGCATTTCCCTGGCATCTGACGTATCTGCAATCTCAAAGTCGAGGTCCTCCAGAATCCGTCTGATTTTCGTCACCTGTGCGGCATTATCCACCGCCAGCTCACCGTTTGGTTTTATGTAAAGTCCGTCTTCCAGTCCAACACGCACATTCCCGCCGTTTAAGGCGCAGAGCGTCTCGGTACGGAACATCCTTCTACCCGCGCCCACACTGCAGAACTGAATATCGTTTCCCAGAATCTTCTTTGACTGGTCGATCATGAACATCATACCTTCCTGGCTGATCGGCATACCGCCCATGATTCCGGGTACAAACTGTAAGTAGATGGGCTGGGTGATTACGCCCTTCTTCTTAAAATACGCCAGGTTGCTTAACTGTCCGTAATCGAAGATCTCAAACTCCGGCATGGTCCCGCATTTGTTCATGGTCGTAATGCAGTACTCCATATCCTTAAATGTGTTTTTAAAAATATTGTCATAAGTTCTGGTGATAAATGGTTTTTCCCAGTCATACTCCGGATTCTCCATCGTATCCGCAAGCCTGCTGAAGCAGAAGTTGATGGAACCGCCGTTGGCTGAAGCCATCTCCGGACGGAACCGGTCAATTACGGAAAGTCTCTCCTCCACCGTCATTCCCTGCGCGCCTCCGGTTGTCAGTCCGATGATTACGTCACACTCTTTTTTGATGGAGGATAAAATGTATTCAAAAGTCTTATGATCCGCCGTCGGCTCACCATTTTCTTTTCTTGCATGGATGTGAACCACCGCCGCTCCTGCCTTGTAAGCGTCGATAGAATTCTTTATGATGTCATCTGGCGTCTTTGGAAGATACGGAGACATTGTCGGGGTGTGAACACCGCCGGTTACTGCTGCTGAAATGATAACTTTTCTTTGTTGTTTACTCATGATTTAATTTCCTTCCTTTCACGGAATCCTTTACTGTTCTCAATGATTCCTCTGCTCTCTTGGGGTCTGCCGGTACATCGACCTCGATCGTAACGGCTCCTGTATATCCGGCTTCATAAAGCATTCTGATTCTTCTCTGGTGAATTTCGGACTTTTCCGCTCTTAAGAAAGATCGTTTTAAAGGTCCCCCGTCATCATCAGAAATGTGTGCATGGACTACCGAATCAATTATATCTTCCGGCCTTCGGTCTGCCTCTCCAACATACTCCATATTGTAGAAATCCAGTACTGTCTTTATGGAGTCCCAGCCTACTTCGCGGACTATTCTGGCTGACTCTTCCACACTGTTTATAAAATTACAGTAGCAGGGTGCCAGCGCTTCCAGGCAGACGGTGATTCCATAGCGTCCAAATTCCTCCGCAGTAATTTTCAAAAAATCCTTAAGCTCTTCCTCTGCTTTCCCGGCCGGGTATCCTTCGGGAAGAGTTCTGGAATTAGGAGAACCAATACCGACAAATTTTGTTTCCAGAGCCTCTGCCCGCTCCGACAACTGACGCGCATATTCTTTTGCACGTTTTGGATCGAATCCCGGCCCGGCCATCACAATCTCCTTCGGACAGTATCCATTGATCCCGAGACAGCGCATTTTCAGACGCTCTGCTTCCGTCACAGTATCCAAAAATTCCTTCTGAGACATCGCCATTAAGTATTTTCCCATAAATTCCACATAATCAAATCCGGATTCTGCTGCTGAATACAGATCCTCTTTGCGAATCAATCCACAGCCGACAAGCATATGCCCTCTCCCTCCCCTCAAGTAAACGTTTACTTGAAGCTTTTACAGTTCCCCCGCCTTATGGCACCGCCAGCCGGCAGGGGTATCTCGTCAAGCTTATGACTGATTCTTATCAATAACAGCCTGGGCTGCTTTCATGAAATCTTCTGCTGCTTCGGCAGGCGTCTTCTCATCAAACTGTACCATAGCCGCTGCATCCTTAAATGCCGTATCGATTTCTGTTGCACCTACCGGCGCATAGGTTCCTTCCCCTGCTACAGCCATCGTTGCATTTACGAAGTCAATTTCAATCGTCATGGTTTCGTCTAAAAGAGTCTTAATATACTCTGCCATCTCGCTGTTGGCAGGAACACCCTGTTCCATCTTAAACAGCTCCATTGATTCCTCAGTATTAACGAAGAAGTCGATCAATTTAGCAGCCGCTTCCTTTTTCTCAGCTGTCGAAGTATTGGCAATTGCGAAATGAGCGCCCTCAATGTACTCGCCTCTGGCCCCGTCATTGCCGATTGGATTTCTGGCACAGCTCAATACGGCATCCGGCATCTGCTGCTGATATAAATGAAGCTGATTGGCAGGCGCTGTGGTATAGCATACCGCGCCCTGTGTGAAAATCTTCTGTTCCAGGGAGGCCGACATATCTTCTGTGGAAGCAGCCCCATCCGGAATCAGACCCTTGTCTCTCATCTCTTTCCAATATGCAAACCACTGCTCCACCGTTTCTTTTGTAAAATCCAGCTGCCCGTCTTCCGTGTAGAGATCGCCTCCTGCCTGTCTCGCCATATAGCGGAATGTATTATACACGTTAGAATAATCTGTACACCAGTAGATATCTTCGCCTGCCGCTTTGGCAGCAGCCGTCACTTTCTCACCTTCCGCCATAAAGTCCGCCCAGGTCATATCCGCATCGAGAGCCTTGACTGTACCGCCAAATTTTTCCAGCAGAGTCGTGTTGACAATCTGATCGGTAAATGTTACGCCCTGTGATATCATGTAAAGCTTACCGCCCACTCTGCCGCTTCCGATAACGGATTCCGACATCTTGCTGGTATCAATAATTCCTGAATCCACATAAGACTGAATCTCTGCCAGAGCGTCTCGTCTCGCGTAATCCGCTACAAACTGAGGATGCATTCCGAAGACATCAGGTGCGTTGCCCCCGGCAGTCTGTGTTGCTAACTTATCCCAGTAGTCCGACCATGAGTTCGGCTCTCTGATTACTTTAATATCAGGATTCGCGGCTTCAAACCGGTTGCAAATCTCATCGTATACCTCGTGACGCTTTGTATCCCCCCACCAGGCAAAACGAATCTCCGTCTTATTTCCGTTTTTTTCTTCATTCACCTGTTCCGTGGCTCCTGTGCTTCCTGAGGCTCCTGAACTCCCTGCTTCCGGCTGCTTTCCCCCGCAGCCAGCCAGGGAAGCAATCATAACCACTGCCAATAATGTACTGATCAATTTTTTCATAATAGCCCTTTTCCCTTCTCCTTTAATATTAATGAATTGTAAACTTCTATTTACTGTAAAGGTTTACTTTCTCGTCAACGCTTCAGGGTGGCAGCCCGTAAACGTTTACTCTGTCGTGACGGTTTCAGACTTTATTTGTTGATAACCGAATCGTCTAATTCCCATCCCAGCTTCTCGTATTTTTCTCTTCTTGCATTCTTGTCATTGAAAAGTTCTTTATGCGCATATTTTGCAACATCCTTAGCTATGGCCCTCGGCACTACTATCACTCCATCGCCATCCGCCACGATCACATCACCCGGGTGAACCGTAACGCCGCCGATTGCAACCGGGACATCCTTTGCATCGAATCTGGCTCTTACCTGATCCATCTTCTGAGATACAAAATAGCTCCATACCGGAATCTTCTGCATAATTACTTCGTCCGTATCGCGGATACCGCCGCCATTGGTTACGAATCCTCTTGCTCCCGCAATCATGGCGCCCAAACCATTTTCTGAACCGATAAGTCCTACATCAATTCCCGAGATATCGATGGCAATAAAGTCGCCTTCCTCGATTTCCTTGAACCATGGATAGGTACAAATATTACCGTAATACCAGTTTGACCACTGTGTATACTCATCTCCCGTTACTTTTGGATCCGGTCCTTCATACGGAAGATACCTTGCAGTTCTTGCGATTCCCACTGCTTTTGTGCGGTACAGCGGGCGGATCTTGTAGTCCATGGTACCGTAATGATGATATCCCATCCAGTCCATTCCGTCGCGTACATCCGCTACTCTGAGCGGTTCAAATAAATCCAGTAATTCCTTATTTTCCTTAGTCATAATAACCTCCTGCTATGTGTGATTGTTGATCGGTTGCTGTATCGATACTTATTTTGCTTATGTAGTAATTATAACGAAAAACCAGATTTCTTCTACTCATTTTTTATCAAAACCGTCTTATAATTTGTCAAGTAATCGTTTTCTCACGAACTCGTCTTTAATCTATTGACTTTTGGGGAACATACATATACTATAAAGGCAAAAGAAAGAAAAAAGGTGGTGAATAACCTGTCTGTGCAAAATCAGCACACTGGAATCATAATGGAAAAACAAAAGATAACAATAAAAACAGTAGCAGAGGAGTGCGGTGTCTCCATCGCAACAGTATCAAGGGTTCTCAACGACAATTACTATGTATCTCCGGATATCAAGAAGAACGTACTTGACACCATAAACAGACTTGGATACGTACCGAACAGCGTGGCAAGGAATCTGAAACTCAACACCAGCGGGATCATCGGATATATCACCTCCGATATCTCCAACGGGTACCATATTACCATAGCCAAAGCCGTGGAAGACATCATCCGTTCCAGCAATTATAATCTGATCGTCTGCAGCACCGGGAATAACGCCGAGGCCGAGCGCCAGTATCTCAAGCTGTTGATGAGCAAAAATGTAGACGCGCTGATTATAAACTCATGCGGAGAAAACGATGATTTTGTCTTAAAGGCCAATGAATCTATCCCCATGGTTCTCGTCAACCGCCGGCTGAACACCCCCGGATTTCACGGAGATTTTGCCGACTGCAACAATGTACTCGGAATGTACTTACTTACAAAGGATCTGGTCAATAATGGCCACAGGGACATTTATCTGGTGGAAGGACCGCCGAATCTGAGCAATACCAGGGAGCGCCTTGAAGGTTTTGCCAAAGCCATGGCCGAAATCGGCATCACCGATATGAACAGCTATCCGTTCCGTTATCAGGGCGATTACTCGTTAAATTCAGGCTTTGAAGCAATCGCTCACATGCTTGAGCTTCCGCGCCGCCCAACCGCAGTTCTGGCAGCCAACAATACCATGACGCTTGGAGTACTGAAAGCACTCAAGCACTTCGGCATCACAGCTCCCGGCGATATCTCCATAGCCGGTTTTAACGGAATTGATCATCTGGAGCTATTAGAAACCCGCCCTACCGTAGCCGATTACGATCCATACAAGATTGGCCAGGCCGCAGGCCGCGCAATTCTAGAACGGATTCAGGACAATACCATCGATAACCGGGAATATATCTTCAGTCCGGTCTTAATTCACGGCAATGCCGTTACTTCCATCTAAGAATTTTTGCAATAGTTAACATCTGTGGTTCTCTTTCTTCTCTCCTATTGAATCTTGCGAAGTGGTTTGTTACACTTGTCAAGTAAACGATTACACAGGTTCATTTTATAAAAAGGAGAGGGATTTATGAGAACATTCACAACAGAGCAGTATGGACGCACCATGATTATGCATCTCGGAAAAGGGGAACTGGTACTGGAAAGCTTAAAGGCAGAAATCGACCGTCTGGGGATCAAAAACGGAGTTCTGATCTCCGCTATCGGTTCCCTCAGAAAAGCCTGCCTGCACGTTATTACAAATACGGAGGACGACTCCGTAAACCGCTACATTACTGTGGAGAATCCGATTGAGCTGGGCGCTGCACAGGGACTTATTATCGATGGAGAGCCACATTTTCATCTGATTGTGTCCGATCCTGAAGGAGTCTACGCAGGCCATATGGAACCGGGATGTGAGGTCCAGTATCTGGCAGAGTTTGCCATCCTGGAATTAAACGATGTTCATTTAACAAGAAGACTTGACAAATTCGGGATATCCTTTCTTGACGAGAAATAAAACATTCAAGCGCTTTAAGATCAGACATACGCTCTGCCGGCATACTCAAAGCCGCGGTACCCTGCTGGATAGCCAGCCGCCGAACCGCGGCTTTTTCCTGATTTTAATGCACTTTACTCAAAAAACCAAAAAAAATAAGAAAAGAATCCTTTTCTGCAGAATTCTTTTCTTATTTTGTATTTATATTTATTTTGATATGGCAATCAGCCTTTCACACTGCCTGCCGTAATACCTTCAACCAGATAGTTCTGGAAGATAACGAACATCAGAAAAAGTGGAACAAGTGACAGGATTGACATTGCAAACAAGCCTCCCCAGGAGCTGTTTCCCATGGTATCAATAAACTGCCGCAGAGCCAGGGATACGGTATAGAGTTTAACATTGCTGATGTAGATCATCTGACTGAAGAAATCATTCCAGGTCCACAGGAACGTAAAAATCGAGGTCGTGACGATCGCAGGTACAGAAAGAGGAATAACAATCTGAGTAAACAACCGGAACGGGCCGCAGCCGTCAACGGTGGCTGCCTCATCGATTTCTTTCGGCAAAGCGCGGATAAACTGAGTCATCAGGAAGATAAAAAATCCGTCCGTAGCCAGAAATTTCGGCACAATCAGCGGAAGGAAGGTATTCACCCAGCCAAGGCTGTTGTACATGACATACTGCGGAATCAGCTTTACATGCAGGGGAAGCATCAATGTCCCCATCATGATAGCAAACCAAAAGTTCTTAAGCGGAAATTTAAGCTTTCCAAATGCAAAGGCTGCCAGAAGGCAGGAAGTTATATTTCCTATAATCGCAAAAAATACAATCACAAAAGAGTTTAAGAAAAATTTACCATAGGTAACTCCTGAGATACCAGCCCAGCCATTTTTATAATTTTCCAGCGTCCATTTTTTCGGAAGAAGAGACATACCTTTAAATATCTCCGTATTTTCCTTGAAAGAACTGAAAAACATCCAGATCAGCGGATACAACATGCAAAGCGCAAAAACGATTAAAAATACATGGAACATAAGTTCCCGAAATGTTCTCTTTTCCAAATTATTTTCCTCCTTTACTCATCGTAAAATACCCATTTTTTAGCACTCAGGAACAGGAGTCCTGTAAATGCTGCTATTATCGCCAGCAAAATCCACGCCATCGCAGACGCATAGCCCATCTGGAACTGGCTGAACGCCTTGATATATAAATACAGCGAGTAAAACAGAGTAGAGTTAAGCGGCGCTCCCGTTCCTCCGCTGATCACATAAGCGGAAGTAAAGCTCTGGAATGCGTTAATAAATGCCATAACGATGTTAAAGAAAACCATGGGAGTTAACACCGGGAGCGTAATATAGAAAAACTGTTTGATATGGCCTGCACCATCAATTCTTGCAGCTTCATAATAGTCTTCCGGAATCTGCTTTAAGGCTGCCAGAAAAATAACCATAGAAGCGCCAAACTGCCAGATTGCCAGAACAATCAGCGTATTTAACGCAGTTTTCGGTGTTGCAATCCAGTTAATTCCCTGGATTCCGAACAGGGCCAGAATCTGGTTGAATAACCCCTCTTTGTTGAACAGCTGCCTCCATAAGATAGCCACCGCCACGCTTCCTCCAAATAAAGACGGAAGATAGTAAACCGCCCTGTATACTCTGGCTCCTGTCCGGTTCTTTTTCAGCATCAATGCTACCAGTAAGGCAAAGGCCAGCTGCAGAGGCACGCTGATAAATACGAATTTAAGTGTAACCTCAAGACTCTTTAAAAACTTGGGATCCGCCACCAGATTTACATAGTTGTCAACCCCGATAAACCTGGGTGATGTCAGCATATCGTAATTCGTAAACGAATAGTAGAATGATGAAATCATGGGGACTGCCGTAAGGCCAATCAGTCCCAGCAGCCATGGAGCCAAAAATATGTATGCTACAAACGATTTTTTCGTCCACTTATGTTTCTTCTTTGTGTTCAAAATAATTCCTCCTTCTCCATGTTCAAGTAAACGATTACTTGATCTTCTTTTTAGTGGCGGGGCCGCCCTCCCGCCCCCCTTTTTATTTTGGGGGGCGCCACTGCCATGCCGCCGCTTTTAATATTTTTGCACTTTACCAAGAAAGCTCCCTCTTCATAGTAGTAATTATATCTAATTTGATCAAATAATTCCTCTCATTTTTTATCCATTTCGCTTTGTTTTTTGTCACGTAAACGTTTTCTGTATTCGGAAGGGCTGACTCCGCACGATAGTTTAAACACGCGATTGAATGACTGAATGCTGGTAAAGCCTATGGAATATGCAATTTCCGTTACGGAATTATCCGTAGTGCGCAGCAGCGTCTCAGCTCTCATAATTCTGCAGCTGTTCAAATATTCCAAAAAGTTCATATTTGTTTTCTTCTTAATATACTTGGAGCAATAGCTTTCGCTGAACCCCAGATATACAGCCATATCAGACAGCGTAATCTTTTCACTGTAGTGCTCTGTAAGATAGGACTGCATCCGCTCTAATAACTCCGCATCGCAGTTTCGTCTGGATTCCATACGATTCTTAATCAGTTCTCCATGGTCTTTCAAATACATCGTAATCTCGATAATCTTAGCCATCAGAACCGTTTCCTGCATAACCTCGTCACCCATATCGAGAAGGGCGATAATATCCCCAAATATCTTTTTTATCTCTTCATCCTTCGCTATGTACAGAACATCATGATAAAAATTCTCATAAAATGTCCTGCACTCCTTGGAAAAACCTTCCATCATACCCAGTGACACCTTTGCAATTCCGACCTGATACTTCTTCTCTGTCTCTACATAATAATGGACAGCACCGCCACTGATAATAAACATTTCCCCTTCTTTAAGCTCTCTGACCACATCGTCCACATACATCAAAAGCTGTCCAGATACGAGATACGCAAATTCCAATTCCTTGTGCCAATGCTTTTTGGATGCAAATTCGTCTTTATAAAATATTTCCCAGTTATCTCCAACCGCGCTTCTTTCCAATCTGTCTTCTCTCCTCTCCAGTACTGCATTGCGTAAATAACGTTGAAGTCAGAAACTGATATCTGCGTCAAATGTGAGTCTGCAAAGCGACGGCGCATTGACCGTTTCAATTAGCTTTGCAGGCGTGCACTATGGCGTAGATCAGAGGTGCTGAATTTACTGGTATTCGCGCAATACAGTACTCGCCTTCCTCATCGCCGATTCAATCACCTTATCCATATCATAATACTTATACTCCCCCAGTCTTCCCCCAAAGACAACATTTTTCTCCCCTTCCGCCAGCGTCTCATATCTCCGGTACAGCTCCTGGTTTTTCTCGTCATTTACCGGGTAATACGGCTCCATACCCTCGCTCCAGGCAACCGGGTATTCCCGGGTAATCACGCTCTTCGGCTGCGTGCCGAACTCAAAATGCTTATGTTCGATCACCCTCGTATAGGGCGTCTCGCGGTCCGTATAATTTACCACGGCCACACCCTGATAATTATCGGTATCCACCGTCTCCGTCTCAAAACGCAGGCTCCTGTATTCCAGCTTTCCAAAGCAGTACCCGAAATAGGCGTCGATGGTTCCCGTATAGATCACCGTCTCCCCCAGACTGTCATACCGCTCCTTATCTTCTAAATAATCCACTCCCGTCTCGATGTCGCATCCCTCAAACAGCTTGTCTATGATAACATTGTAGCCGCCCACAGGAATTCCCTGATAGAGATCGTTAAAATAGTTATTATCATACGTAAACCGCACCGGTATCCGCTTAATGATAAAGGAAGGCAGATCCTTACAGTCCCGGCCCCACTGTTTTTCCGTATATCCCTTAATCAGCTTCCGGTATAAATCCGTTCCCACCAGCCGTATCGCCTGCTCCTCCAGATTCTTCGGTTCTCCCTGCACAGAAGCTCTCTGCTCTTCAATCTTCGCTTTCGCCTCCACCGGAGTGGACACGCCCCACATCCTGCTGAAGGTATTCATATTAAATGGCATATTATACATTTCACCCTTATAATTAGCCACCGGACTGTTGGTAAAACGGTTAAACTCTGCCAGTTCATTCACAAACTGCCACACTTCCCGGTTGCTCGTATGGAAAATATGGGCCCCATAACGGTGCACGTGGATTCCTTCCACCTCTTCACAGTAGATATTTCCCCCAATGTGGTCCCGCTTCTCCACAACAAGGCACCGCTTACCTTCTTTGCCTGCAAGATACGCGAAAACTCCGGAATAGAGCCCGCTTCCTACCAGTATATAATCATATTTTTTCATGTCTTTTCCATTCTCCTGTTCTGTAATATCTGCTTCTCATTGTACTATATCCCGGAAAAAATGTAAACAATTGCAGTCAGCGCGGAAATCACAGGAAATTCCGCCCTGGCTGCCATCTGTTCTATGCATGCCTGATACTGGTAAACTCCGATATTTCCCGGTTCAAGGTGCACAAATCGTCTACTGTCATATCGTGAATATCCTCGTGGCCTGTAATTCGCGCGAAAGTCTTAAGTTCTTTAAAGCTGCATTTTAAGAAATTTCCAACCCGCGCCGCGGCTGCGCTTTCATTTAAGCGTTTTCTCAGTTCCGGATCCTGGGTAGCCGCTCCCACCGGGCAGTTTCCGCTTCCGCAGATCCGATATTGCTGGCACGCAGCCGCAATCAGTCCGGCGGAAGCTATGGCCACGGCATCTGCTCCCATAGCAATCGCCTTGGCAAAATCGGAGGACACACGAAGCCCGCCGGTTATGACCAGATCTATATCTGCACCGGCCTCATCGAGATACTTTCTCGCGCGTGAAAGGGCGTACACAGTCGGTACGCTGGTCGAATCCCTCACCAGCTTCGGACTCGCTCCCGTAGCGCCGCCTCTTCCGTCGATGGTAATAAAATCCGGTTCCGCGAAGACGCAGTATTCCAAATCCTTTTCGATTTTTCCTGCTGCAATCTTTATTCCTATGGGACGCCCTTCCGACGCCATGCGAAGCTGGGCAACCAAGTCTCTTAAATCCTCTTTGCTCCGAATATCCTCGAATTTGGATGGACTGATCACGTCCTCTCCAAGAGGCTTATTCCGGATCGCCGCAATCTCCGGCGTCACCTTGGCGCCTGGCAGATGGCCGCCCATACCTGGTTTTGTCCCCTGTCCAATCTTGATTTCAATCGCGTCCGATTCCCGCAGATTATCCGGTGTCACACTGTATCGATTCGGAACGTACTCAAAAATGTATTTGTACGCCGCACTCTTCTCTTCCGGAAGGATTCCTCCCTCGCCGCTGCACATGGCTGTCCCCGCCATGGCGCTGCCCTTTGCCAAAGCCACCTTCATCTCCTTTGACATCGCCCCGAAAGACATGTGTGATATGTAGACAGGCCCGTCTAATACCATGGGCTTCTTTGCATGTTTTCCAATCACCGTGGTGATGGTTACCGGGTCGTGCTCCATAAGCGGAGGCGGATTCAGCTGCGCGCCCAGAATCAGGATGTCATCCCAGCCCGGCATGGCCATCTTCGTTCCCATGGCATCGATAATCGTATTTCCGCTTACTGCCATCTCATGAATCTCTTTCATATAGCGGCAGGAGCGGTCCTCTCTCACATAGGCCGGATCGTACCCAAGACCGTCGGCAGCCTGTTCTGATTGTTCCGCTTTTTCTGCCCCATCTGCCGGGAAAAATACAGACGCCGGCTGTCTGCACACCGGACATTCCTTCAATTCGTCAAACTGCTTTCCTTCTTTTTCCTCATCATAGATAAACCCGCATACACCACATTGAAATCTGGCCATATTCTGTCCCCTTTCCGTTCCTGTCCAACTTCTTGGGACAGGCATTTTATAGTCCCAGTTTACCACTATTTTTGTGCAACAACAATACAGAAAAATTCGTTTTTTACCAAATGATTGTGAATTTTTTATTTTAATTGACAATCAATTTCTGCTGTGATATGCTGTTTTCATAAGTTAATAATAATTACTATTATTTATCAAGAGAATTTTTACAGGAAATCAGATATCAGAAAGAGAGGTAAGAACAGTGAGTACATATGTAATTACCGGCGGAACAACCGGAATCGGAGCCGCAGTACGAAAGACACTGCTGGATCAGGGACATGAAGTATTTAATATCGATTTTAAGGGTGGAGACTATCTGGCCGATTTATCAACGAAAGAAGGCAGGCAGGGTGCCATTGATGCCGTATTTGAGAAATATCCTGACGGAATCGATGTTCTAATTTGCAACGCCGGTGTTGGTCCGACTGCGCCGCCTAAGACAATATTTGCTTTAAACTTCTTTGCGAGCGTGCAGCTGGCGGAAGGCTTAAGGCCATTACTGAAGAAGAAACACGGTAACTGCGTCATCACTTCCTCCAACTCCATCACGAACATGACAGTTCGTATGGACTGGGTCGACATGCTTTCCAATGTTATGGATGAAGACCGTATTCTGGAGCTGGCGGAAGACATTCCAAGGAATCAGACGCCCTCCTGCTATAGTTCATCCAAGCATGCTCTAGCCCGCTGGGTACGCCGAATCTCACCTTCCTGGGCTGTAGACGGTCTCAGAATCAATTCTGTAGCCCCCGGCAACACGACGACTCCCATGACTCAGGGCATGACGGACGCACAGATGGAAGCCGCCCTGTTAATTCCGATACCGACCCGCTATGGCCGCAAGGAATTTCTCGATGCACAGGAGATTGCCAATGGAATCGTATTCCTGGCTTCCCCGCTGGCAAGCGGAATTAACGGAGTCATTCTGTTCGTGGACGGCGGTATTGACGCACTGCTTCGCTCCGAGCAGATTTAAGAGCCGCTTCGCCAGGGTTTACAGTCCCGGCCAGTTAAAAAATTCCCATTTAAAATGCTCCAGCTTAAGAAAAGCTGCGCTGAGTGGGAAGTGACACGGATTGCACGCAGGCGGCCAGAAAATTCCCGCCAGGTGCTCATAACAAGGAGGAATAAAGCAATGACGATATTAGAACAATACATAGAATGCATGAAAAAGGGGGATGAGGTGGCACTTGCCGACTTATTTAACGAGTACGGTGTGCTTCACGACTCTTCCGTCATCAAGGCCGGTATGGATACCATTCACCTGGAAGGAAAGATGGCTGTAGAAATGATGTTTCATCATAAATTTGGATTCAATGGCGGCCCATTTCCGATTCACAGCGTAAAATACGTTGGAGATAATACAGTATGGTATTTTATCACCTATAACGATCATGTCATACCGGTTACCGCCTTCTTATCCGAGACCGATGAGAACGGCAAAATCAAACGGCTGAACATCTATCCGCTATAGATCAGCAAACCCAATTACCGGCCAGGGCTGCCACATAACATCATGTGGCGCTCTGGCCCCTTTTATTGGGCCTGCAGCGGGATTTGGAATTCCTGCCGGTATGAAACGAGATAGCCTTCCAGTTCTTCTTCCCTATTTTTGAATACCGATGGCACCGGGCGGTCATGGATTCCAAAGTCCGAACCGTATCAAAACATACAGAGCGAGGGCGCCGCTCAATCATCTATTTGATGATTTTGCGACCCCCTCAACCATTTATATATCAGACAATAAACACTATCTTACATCAGTAGGACAGCCTCACCCATGCAGTTTCGTTAATAGAACAGTCTGTTCACCGCACTGAAGATCCCCCTGATGGAAGCTCTCGTAATATTGGAACTGATGCCTACGCCGTACGTTGCGCGTCCCGTCTTCACATCCAGCAGATGGATATAAGATGCCGCCTGCGCTCCGGAACCGGAAGTAAGTGCATGCTCATTGTAATCCAGAACTCGAATTTCGATTCCCAGTGCTTTTTCAAGTCCCTTCTGAACCGCATCGATAGGACCGTTACCAACTCCTTCAAAGACCTTCTCCACACCGTGATCGGTATAACGTACCTTCGCCAGTGTTGAGAACTCTGTATCATCCTCAGCCTCTGTAATCTGGCACTTTCTGAAATGGATCGGTTCCTTGCGTTCGCTGTAGTTCTTCTTGAATTCATCCATGATCTGCTCAGGCGCAACCTCACCCTGCTTCTCGGAAATCGCCTGAATGACATCGGCAAATTCCTTGTGCATGCCCTTCGGAAGCCTGAAACCATAGAAGGTATCCATAACAAAGGCCACACCACCCTTGCCGGACTGGCTGTTGATGCGCACGATTGGCTCGTATTGTCTGCCGATATCCGCCGGGTCGATCGGAAGGTACGGAACCTCCCAGTACTCCTGGTTTCTCTCGTGCATGGCCTGCATGCCCTTGTTGATGGCATCCTGATGGGAACCGGAGAACGCGGTAAAGACAAGCTTTCCTGCGTATGGGTGTCTCGGTTCGACCTCCATCTTGGTGCACCGCTCGCATACATCCACGATCTCGCGGACATTCTCCAGATTTAACTCAGGATTGATGCCCTGGGAGAACATATTATACGCTACGGTCAGAATATCCACGTTGCCGGTACGCTCGCCGTTGCCGAGCAGAGTTCCCTCCACTCTGTCAGCGCCTGCAAGAAGCGCAAGCTCTGTAGCCGCAATGCCGGTGCCGCGGTCGTTATGGGGATGAACACTTAAAATGATGCTGTCACGGTTCTTAAAGTGACGGTCCATCCACTCGATCTGATCTGCGTAAACGTTGGGGGTCGTCATCTCTACCGTAGAAGGAAGATTAATAATGATCTTCTTCTCAGGAGTCGCTCCCCATGTATCCTGTACTGCCGTACAGATATCAAGTGCGAAATCAAGTTCTGTTCCGGTAAAGCTTTCCGGTGAATATTCGAGGATAACCTCTCCGTCGAACCCATCCATGTACTTCTTTACCATCTCGGTGCCTTCTATGGCAATTTCCTTGATTTCCTCTTTGCTCTTGTGGAATACCACATCCCTCTGCAGAGTGGAGGTGGAGTTATAAATATGTACAATCGCCTTCTTAATTCCCTGAATAGCCTCAAATGTTCTCTTAATCAGATGCTCACGGCACTGAACCAGAACCTGGACTACCACATCATCAGGAATCAGTTTCCTTTCTACGAGCTGTCTTAAGAAATCAAATTCAATCTGGGAAGCAGCCGGAAATCCGATCTCGATCTCCTTAAAGCCAAGCTTCACAAGAAGGTTGAACATCTCAATCTTCTCTTCCACAACCATGGGCTCAATAAGCGCCTGGTTTCCATCTCTTAAGTCAACACTGCACCATACCGGCGCTTTTTCAATCTCTTTGTTCGGCCATTGTCTCTCCGGATAATTGATTACTGGTACCCGCTTATATCTCTGATAGTTTAACATGTCTTTCTCCTCCAAATTTTAAATTTTATTCGATTCATTCCCTTTTATCTTCATCCAGGGCTTTGGAGTCGATAAATCACGCTATACTTCTTGACAATGAACAACGTGGTTTTTACAGGTCTAACCCCATCTTCATCATTCCTTTACTATAAGAATCACCTCCCCGGAATTTGCCGAGGTAAAGTGTTATATTATTATAGCACGTTCAGAATTGAGTTACAACAAAAATCTTCGTTAAGTTTAATTGCTCAGCTGCAGAAGCTTCTGCTTTAACTCGCCTTCCATACGGGCCAGCTCTGCCTCCGCCTCTCTTCTCTTCTGACGTCCTTCCGTCTGAATCCGGACCACCTCGTCCAGAGTGGTGATCAGGGATTCATTGGTAATCTTAAGAGTCTCCATATCCACGATACCCCGTTCTGATTCCTTAGCCGTCTCAATGGTAGCCGTCTTTAAGACCTCTGCATTCTTTCTTAAAAGTTCGTTCGTCATGTCGGTGACTTCCCGCTGAGCCCTGGCAGCCTGCTCGGAATGGTTAATTCCGATGGCCAGTACCATCTGACTTTTCCAGAGTGGAATCGTGTTGACGATGGTCGACTGAATCTTTTCCGACATCAGAGTATCATTATTCTGTACCAGACGAATCTGGGGAGCCATCTGAATGGAAATCATACGGGTCAGTTCCAGATCGTGGATCTTCTTCTCAAACCGGTTGCAGAGCGAAGCCATATCATTAACTGCCTGTGCATCCTCCGGAAGGCCGGTCTTGTGAGCCTTGTCCATAAGGGCCGGGAGCATGGTTCCTCTCACCTCATTCAGCTTCTTCTTGCCTGCCAGAATATACATGCTCAGTTCCTTAAAGTAAGTGGTATTTAAATCGTACATCTTGTCCAGCAGGGCAATATCCTTTAAAAGCTGAATCTGATGGTTCTCCAGAATCTTGCAGATCTGGTTCACATTCACCTCAGCCTTATTGTACTTGGCTTTCATGCTCTCCAGCTTGTTTGAACTCTTCTTAAAGAAGCCGAAAAATCCCTTGTCTTCCTCTTCCGCTTCGAAGCTTCTAAGTTCAGTTACCACGCTGCTTAACATCTCTCCGATTTCGCCTAAATCCTTTGTCTTAACGTTATCCAGCGCCGCCTCAGAGAAATCAGCGATCTTTTTCTGAGCCCCTGCTCCATACTGAAGGACGAGGTTGGAATCCGTCAGATCAATCCTTGCAGCGAAATCATCAATCATCTTTCGCTCCTCCGGCGTCAGCTCCGCTTCGGGTATGGATTCTGCTAAGTTTTCCTCCTCCACCTCTGCAGGCACTGCATGGGCGCCCTCCACCGGCAGTTCCGTAGTGCTGAACGGGTCCAGGGTCAGCACCGGTGCCTCATTTATCATCGTCTCGATGTCTTTACTCATGATTCTTCCCTCCTGTTAAGTCGCTTTTACTAAAATCGCTTTCCGCGAATCCATCTTTTTTCAGCATCGTCTGAAGCACGGACGCATCAGTGGTAATGTCGATGGCAGCATCCTGATATAAATCATCCAGAAGACGTTCGAATGCCAGATTGATCGTATCCAGCGTTTCTTCTATCTCATGCTTCGCTGAGACAATATTATCGCCCTCTATCTCAATTCTGTCGAAATCGCGGTACGCTGTTACCAGTTTTACCGTTGTGGGAAGATAATAGTCCATAAAGCGCTCCATCTCCTCCATCTGGTCCGGCTGACGCTCCACCGTCTCAAAAATTCTTCTGATGACAGTCTCCAGCCTGGAGATTTTCCCGGAAATCGTCTCTCCCGGTATCGCATCGTTGGCTTCCCGCAGAATCCTTAAATACTCCCCACCCTGAGCCATCATCTCTTTCAGGCCTTCCGGAAGCTGTTTCTCATCCTCTTCCGCCTTTTTCCTTTCTTCCGGAGCCGATGCACCCTTCTTCTGTTTCTTTTCCGCTTCAGCTAAAAGGGCCATCTCCTTCTCTCTCTGTTTTAAGGACTTCTGAGCACTTAAATACTGCTTATACGTCTCCTCATTCAACATCAGACAGGTCTTCTGTTCGTCGATATGGGCTTCCGGCAGAATCCCCTTTTCGATCATCTTCTGTAAATCCCGGACAACGTATCTTCTCGTCTTTCCAATGCTGCGCGCCAGCTCCTCGATATCACAGTATAGCCTGCTGCCGGCCTGCTTTAAGTAGAGCCCGGCCCGTTTTAACCGGCCTCTTGTGGAGATGCCGGTCCCCAGCATGGTCCCGAACACGCAGCCCAGCACCAGAAGAAGCCCAGACGATCCCAGCACAGCCCCCCACAGCGGTTTTACCACAAGCGCAAGAATCCATGTGACCAGAAACAGGATTCCGACCACACCAAGCCCAATCCCGCCAAACACGGTAAACAGAATTCCCGAAATACGCCCCGGCTGATTCATTCTTATGGCAGCCGGGCTGGGAGCCATCTTCCTGACACGGTACGCGGTTCCGTTTTCTCCCGCCGTCTCGCTGGTCTGAAAGGCGCGGTACCCCGGCCGGTCTGTCCGGCGGCTGGCGTTCTCCGTCGTGTACCGGCGGTTCTCACAGCCTGTCCGCCCTCTCTCTCCGGTACTGCCGCTGTCATTCGCTGCCCCTGGCCGTCTTCCTGCGCCTGCCTCTGTCTGAAATGTGTTTCGCGCATCGTCGGTTTTATCACCGGCGCCGGTACCGGGGCCTTTCCATCCGGCGTTCCCGGAGTCCATTCTTCTGGCCGCATCCATCCCTTTCATCATCTGGTTCCTGGCCTCATCGAGCGCAAAATTCACCGTATCTGAAATCGTTCTGTTTAATTGTTTAAAATCCATGGAATCTATGGCATCCTGCACGGAATCCCTGATCTGATCCCCTAAATTTGAAAAGTCTTTATGATCCATAAACAATGGCCTTTCTTCATAATTCAGTCAACATTCGCATCCTTCATAGCACTACCTATCATATCATGAATCCAGCACGTTTACAATTTAAAATCAGCCCGGTTCCGGAAAAACAAAAAAGCCCGCGCCCAAGTGGAAAGGAACTGATGTTATCTTCCTCTTCCCCTGAGCGCAGGCCTCATCGGCACTGTTCCACCGGTCACATTCCCTTACAGAACATGCCCCTGCTGCTTCATCACTTCGATTACCTGATCCACGTACTTCTCACACGTTTCCAAATCAGCCGCCTCAACCATAACGCGGACCACCGGTTCCGTACCGGACTGGCGAAGCAGGATTCTTCCGCTGTCACCGAGATCTTCCGTCACTCTGGAAACCTCTGCCTTCACCACGGCGTCATCCTGAGCCGCCGCCTTATCTTTTACACGGACATTTTTAAGTACCTGCGGATAAATCTCAATCTCGGAAGCCAGCTTCGCAAGACTCTCCTTCTTCTCCAGCATCACTTCCATCACCTTGAGGGAAGTTAAAATACCATCGCCAGTGGTGGCATGCTTGCTGAATATGATATGGCCGGACTGCTCGCCGCCGAGACAGTTTCCATAAGTCACCATGTTCTCATAAACATACTTATCGCCGACCGCCGTCTTTTCGTAGCCGATTCCCTCGCGGTCCAGCGCCTTATACAAACCGAAATTGGACATGATGGTGGTAACCACCTTGTTATTCTTTAACGCACCCTGCTCTTTCATGTATTTGCCGCAGATAAACATGATCACATCGCCGTCGACGACATTGCCATTCTCATCCACCGCAATACAGCGGTCTGCATCGCCGTCGTAGGCAAATCCCACATCGGCTCCAATCTCCTTCACATATTCCTGCAGCATCTCAATATGGGTAGATCCGCATTTTGTATTGATATTTAAGCCGTCAGGACTGTTGCTGATTACATGAGTCTCCGCGCCAAGAGCATCAAACACATTTTTGGCAATGGCGGAAGCACTGCCGTTTGCACAGTCTAACGCCACTTTTTTATTTTTAAAGGAACGGGTTGCAATTGAGATCAGGTATCCGATATAACGGTTTCTGCCGGCGGCAAAATCTACGGTTCTTCCAATCTTATCCCGCTTTGCCAGAGGTACCTCGTGAGTCTCACCGTCCAGGTACTTTTCAATCTCAACGATTACACTCTCCTCCAGCTTCTCTCCGTTTCCATTGATTACCTTGATTCCATTGTCATAAAAAGGATTATGGCTGGCTGAGATCATGATACCGCAGTCGAAATCCTCTGTGCGGACAACGTATGACACGCTGGGGGTTGTCGTCACATGAAGCAGATAGGCATCCGCTCCGGACGCGGTTAATCCCGCCACCAGGGAATATTCGAACATGTAGCTGCTTCTTCTCGTATCTTTTCCGATGACGATACGGCATACATCGCCTTTTTTCCTCTGCCCGTAGTACCAGCCCAGAAACCGGCCTACTTTAAAAGCATCTTCTACTGTCAGCGTTACGTTGGCTTCTCCGCGGAAACCGTCAGTTCCAAAATACTTGCCCATACTTTTTCTCCTCTTTTCAATACAGTACTAATGTTCCAGCCAGCTTACTGTTACTGGTTTTCCAGAATCAGAATGTACTATAGCACACATGATTTCATTTTTCAATTAAATTTCTCTTAATGTGCTATTCCTCCGTTACCTCATAGGCATAGAGAATGGTCCTGGCATCGTTAAATTCATAACTGCATGTGATAAAGGACCAGAGCTGCTCCAACGGCTTCTCCGGGATCTGGGCGAAGGAACATCCCTTCGTCATCTCTTCCACATACGCCTGGAAACTCTCCTCGGTGGCAAACTTCGTCTTTCTTCTCATACCGGTAGGTTCCGTATAGAGAACCGACATGGGGCGTAAATGGTACTCGCGTTCCGGCGTGTAGACGGTGATATCCTGGTGCTCCATGAAATATTCCTCATCCTTATATTTTACAATGTCTTTGAACATACTGCCATTCTTCATGTTATGCCCATAGATTATATTATGCCGGCCGGAAAAATCAGGTTCGCTCTCATAATCAAGATAAATGGCACCCGCCACACTTTTTTTACCTTCGAAGTCTGTATTTAAGTAAGTTTCATTATTTCCGGTCTGAACGATGGGATAGTCAATCTCTGTCCCCTCGACCTTCAGCCAGCCAACGATGTCCGGATTGATCTCCTTAAGCTCATCAAACTGGATCGGGGACACGTAGGGAGCCTCCGTCTCTTCCGGTTCTGACTCGATCGGCGTCTCTGTATCAACCGGCGCTTCCGTCTGGCGGGCCAGTTCAGCAAGACTCTCATATTCCCGCTCTGCCGCTGCCCGAACCTGGTAATCCACATAAGTTTTTATTCCTGCTGCCGCTGCCAGCACCACGGCCAGCAGCAGAAGGATCGACGCAATACGTTTTTTCTTCATCCAGCCACTCTCCCTTGATATGATGTATTTTTCCTACAGTATAAATGATTTCCGGTGAAATCTCAATCTTTTTTCCGTCCGCATCCGCGGCGTCAGTTCCGGCTGGAAATGATTCGCAGCAGCCTCACGACATATGTCTTTCTTCATATTTGAAATGTTTCACAAGCAGTACTGGACATTTTTCCGTTTATTCTTTATACTAATATTAGAAAATGGGAGTGTGAGATGCTCATGAATAACAAGAATGATATTATATATGTAAATATGCTCGGAGAATTTTCCATAACGATCGGCAGCCAGGTGATCATGGACCGAAACAACCAGTCCAAAAAGCCCTGGAGTCTGCTGGAGTACTTAATTACGTTCCGCGACCGCAACATTCCGGTTGAGGAGCTGATCGATCTGTTCTGGAAGGACGAGGCAAGCAATAACCCGGCCGGCGCCTTGAAGACCCTGATGTTCCGTGTCCGGAAGCTTTTAGAGCCATTGGGAATTCCACCTCAGGACTTAATCACGCAAAACCGGAAAGCCTACGGCTGGACAAAGGAACTGACCACCATCACCGACACGGACCGGTTTGAGGATCTGTGTCTTCGTTCCGAGTCAACTGATATCAACAGTGAGGAATGCCTCTCCCTCTGTTTAGAAGCGGTATCCCTTTATAAGGGTAATTTTCTTCCGAAATCCGAATGGGAATCCTGGGTCGTACCGATCCATACCTATTACCATACTCTCTATCAGAATCTGATTCACCGGACGCTGCTGCTGCTTGACGAGCAGAAGGATTATCCCACGATCATCGATGTCTGCCAGCAGGCCATCGCCATCGACCAGTATGAAGAGGATGCCCATTACTATCTGATCTACGCTCTTTACCAGAGCGGCAATCAGTATATGGCTATGGAACATTATCAGCACGTCAATGACATGTTCTACAATGAGTTCGCCATCACTCCATCCACGCGGTTTAAAGAGCTCTATAAACTGATCAGCGACAAAAAGCACGGCATCACCATGGATCTAAGCACGATCCAGGAGACGTTGATGGAAGGAGCCAAGGAAAAGGGCGCATTCTGCTGTGAGCCTTCCGTATTCCGTGATGTTTACCAGCTGGAGACACGCGCCATCGAACGTACCGGTGATTCCATCTTTTTATGCCTGATCACCATCAGCAACTTAAAGGGCGAATTATTAAAGCCCTCCGTACAGACGAGGGCCATGGATGAACTGGGTGAGTCCATCCGCACCTCTCTCCGCCGGGGCGACATCTACAGCCGGTACAGCGTCAGCCAGTACCTCATGCTGCTTCCGACAGCCACCTATGAAAACGGAGAGATGGTATTAAAGCGGATAATCCAGAATTTCAAAAAAGCGTATTCCAGAAAAGACTTATCCATTACATATTCACTTCAAAGTATTATACCAAGTTAAGATTACAGGAAAATCCTCAGGGCCGGAAACGGTTATATACGTGTCCGGCCTGAATTCCGCCCCGGTACTGGGCCATCTCGCTGACCGTTACCAGCTGATATCCCCTGTTCACCAGTTCCGGAATTATCACCTCCGCGGCGTCCGCCGACGTGCTGTAGATATCATGCATCAGCACAATATCCCCATCCTTTACCTGGTTCAGAACAACATTGATCGTATTCTGTGCATTTCTTGTCTTCCAGTCCAGAGTGTCAATATCCCACATAACAGCAGCCATCCCCATGGAACCCAGGGTATCCAGTGACGCCTGATTATAAAAACCTCCCGGCGGCCTTACTAATGTCGGTGTCACTCCGCATGCCTCAGTGATTTTCTGGTTAGTCAGCCCTACCTGGGAGCGGATTCCTGCATCTCCTGCCTTGGTCAGATATTTGTGTTCGTATGTATGGTTTGCCACCTCACATCCCAGTGCATTCATGCGCTGAACCACCGCCTGAGTTCCAGGGACCCGGTTTCCCACCATAAAAAAGGTGGCGCGCCCGCCGTTTGCCTCCAGGCTGTCTAAAATCCTAGTGGTCACAGGCGTGCTCGGCCCGTCGTCAAAGGTAAGAGCCACCATGGGCTTTGTCGGATCAATTCCCTCCGGTTTCATCTCCGGCGGCTCAGCCCCCTTTAACACAGCCGCGGCTCTTAAGCCTTCCACCCGGATGCCGGAGCCCTCCGCTCCCGCCGCCGTGCCGTTCATGGCCCATTCCGTCCATGCACCATTTTCCCAAACGGAATAATAGATATCGTAATACTCTGCCAGCCTGTCCGTAAATTTCATGGCTACGGCCTCAATTGGAAGCTGTTCCGGGGCCGCTCCGATCTCCACATCATTCTCTCCCCAGTCAAGCCAGCCCTTACCTATAATATTCACCTGATAGGCCAGAGTTCCTTTTAAGACCTCCGGTTGTCCGGAAACCGTCATGCGGATGGCACTGGCAAAACTGCCTGTCTGAACCTTTAATGGATCGTTGTCGGCCTTGACCTCGCTCCAGCCCACACTGTCCTGATAGGTGCTGTAACTCACCACCAGCGGCGTCAAATCCTCAGGCTTCACTTTCGGAATAATTCCCGGTCCGATCTCTTCCTCTGCCGCTGCCTCATCAGCACAGGAGCAGAAGGGCTGTCCGCCTGCCACCAGTGCGGCAGCCAGCACAAAAGCCCCGATTCGTCTCAGAATCTTCCATTTAATACTCTTCATATTTCCCACCTCCGCAAGCATCTGTCTGCTATAAGTATAGCATAGATTCCGGGCGGATGGCATTTAAATTCCTTAAATCTTTCCTACAATACCTGTCGCACCATTACAATTTGTTTTTTAGAAAGATTTTACCATTTTCCACTATCCAATTACCTGAAAATCATTTATGATGGAAGAGATCATGAAACTGAAAGAAAAACAGACAAAAGATCAAAAGCCACAATTTTAAAGGAGGAATTTTATGATACAGGAAGATTTTATCACACTGACACTGGAGAAACAGAAAAATATTGCTCTCATCGCCCATGACAATGAAAAGCACGCTCTCATCGACTGGTGCAAAGAACATAAAGACATCTTAAGCCAGCACACGCTGTGCGGAACCGGCACCACCGCGCGTATGATCACGGATCAGACAGGCCTGTCCGTAAAGGGCTACAACAGCGGCCCTCTAGGCGGTGATCAGCAGATCGGCGCAAAGATTGTAGAAGGAAGAATCGACCTGGTTATCTTCTTTTCTGATCCGCTGACCGCTCAGCCCCACGATCCCGATGTGAAGGCACTGCTTCGTATTGCCCAGGTTTACGATATTCCCATCGCCAATACGAGAGCGACTGCAGACTTTATCATCACGTCTCCGCTGATGAGCACAACCTATGAACATCAGGTCATTAACTTTAATAAAAATGTTGCAGACCGGGCAAATACATTATAACGGTAAAAACAGGGAAACAACATCACGGGGCCGCCGCACCCAGGTCATTTGACCCACAGTGCGGCAGCCCCGTAACAGGACAGATAGCCCAATGATTACTCACGAATCCCCAAACACCTTCCTGCACAGCCCAAAATACTCCTGGCATGCCGGATATTCTGACAGTTCCCTGATCCGTTCCGCCACACCGTTATAATACCAGGCATGTTCCGACCTTCTCTTCTCATTGAACCTGTCCCAGATTGCTTCTCCGATTACCATATGATCTCTGGCCGTGCACCGGAGATTACTCAGCTTGTCCCCCAGAACCAGGATCTTGCTCTCCCTTGACGCCGTCTCCAGATGCTTAAGCGTCGCCGCTTTGCGCTCTTTCCACGACTTTGTCTTATCCTCCGTCTCTTCCATCACAAATGCCGTAACCCGCTGGCCAAATAACGTCTCCAGCTGCTGCTCCGATACTCCCGCATCCTCCACAACATCATGGAGAATCGCCGCACAAACCAGTTCTTCATCCTCCGACATCATGGAAACAATCACTGCCGTCTCCAGCGGATGGACGATATAGGGAACTTTAGTCCCTTTCCTGAAGGCCCCCTCATGGGCCTTCATCGCAAATGCTACGGCCTCGTCAACCATATGGCATCTCCTTTTAAGCTCTTTCTTAATATATTACCACAATTTATTACGATTTAACAGATCATCTTGTAAGAAACGCATTTTTCTGTTATGCTAGGAAACGTAAAAAACATGAGGAGGAACCTTAATCAATATGAGCCCATATACCAATAATTCCAGGCAGAACCGAGGGAGAGGAGGCTCCAGCCGGCACGATTCCGGACGGAGTGACTTTATGACGGTCCTCCTGTTTTATGTGCTTCCATTCATCGTTGTCAACTCTATTATTTTTATTCTGGTTACTGCAGCACCGAAGGGAGATTTGACAATCGGGGAAGCCGATAATTTTACGACAACCACCATGGAATTAAAGATAAAATCACTTTTTCCCATCAAAGCCATGACAGTAACCCTGGACGGCAACGAAGTGGAGCTCACCAAAACTGCTTCCAAGACCTACACGGCTGTACTCGGCTCCAATGGAACCGTAAAGGTGAGCTTAACAGCCTTTAACGGCATGAAAAATGTATTTTCAGAACAGGTCAATATTCTGGATGACACCCCACCGGACATTAAAGATTCCATCATCGAGGATGGCGTCCTTTCCTTCCGTCTGGAGGATACCCAGTCCGGAGTAAACTATGATACCATATATGCTTACGATGATGACACTCCGGAGATCCTTCCTCTCTCCATTGACCGCAGCACAGGAATCATTACATTCGACATGCAGAAGGAGAATCTGACCATCTGCGTAAAGGATCAGGTCGGCAACGAAGCCCGTGTAACGATTACACCAAAGGGGGAGAATTTAAACCCGGAGGAGGCGGCCGCTTTAGCCAGTCAGGAAGCAGCTCAGGACGGCGATGCCGCTTCCGGTGAAAGCAAGGAAGACCAGACCGGTCTGGAATCTGCAGAATAATTGGATCAATCCAGTACAAGAATGAATCCCGCAAGCGGGATTCTCCGCCTGCGGCGGGTCGCATTAGCGACATAATTCCTTACCGCCGCAGTGCGATCCTGCCCGGAGGGCTTTTTTATATCATAGGGGTACTTTCCTATGATATAAAAAACCGGGAGAGCGTTTTCAACTGATCAATTCAGATGAAACACTCTCCCGGTTTTTACTCGATCCCCCCTTGGATCTCATACAGTTTTAATGCTGACACTCTTCCACGACCTTAAATCCTACCAGCTTAATCGTCCGCGGTCCATGGCCGAGAATAATTCTCCCGATATCCTCCAGTTCCTCCAGATAAAGGCTGACCGTAGCCGTTGAATTTTTTCCCACACCGTCGCAAATCTCGCGGATGGTGGGAGAATACAGATTTTCAGAAACAAAGTACACGATAAATTGATAAATTCTCTCCTGCAAGTCATAATCCCATCGTAAGCCTCTCAATTTTTCTCCTCCTGAATTTAAAAACCTGGAACCATCATACCATATTTTGGTAATTTCCAAAAATGGTAATTTTTTCCAGATCCGCATTTTTCAGAAAATCAGGACGGTTCGTCCAATCTGCTGATTTTGATAGGACGAAAAATCGCCCGAAAGGCTCATAATTACGTACTTATTTGCGTTTTTCAAAAAAATACAGTATATTATAGAAAAAAACTATGGGAGGTGTCCTATGACGATTCAGCAGCTGAAATACATCATAAAAATCGTGGAATGCGGGTCTATTACGGAGGCAGCAAGGCAGTTGTTTATCTCGCAGCCCAGCCTTTCCGCCGCATTAAAAGAACTGGAATCGGAATTTGGAATTGAGTTGTTCTACCGGACAGCAAAGGGAATATCCTTAACGGCCGACGGCACGGAATTTTTGTCGTATGCACGCCAGATTATCGAGCAGACACAGCTTTTAGAGCAGCGCTATACAAACGGGAAGCCGGCCAAGCGGCTCTGTTCCGTATCCACACAGCACTATGCCTTTGCAGTCAATGCCTTCGTCAGCCTGATCTCCCGAATCGATACGGATGAGTATGAGTTTACATTGAGAGAGACGAGAACGTATGAGATTATTGAAGATGTGGCTAATTTCCGAAGTGAAGTAGGGATTCTCTACTTCAGCCAGTTTAATGAAAAGGTGTTGAAGAAACTGCTGAAGGAAAATCATCTGCTCTTTAACCCTCTGTTCGAGGCGGCCCCCCATGTGTTTATCAGTTCCATGCATCCGCTTACCGGAAGGAAGGAGGTCACGCTTGAAGATCTGGAAGACTACCCGTTTCTGGCATTTGAACAGGGAACCTTCAATTCCTTTTACTTTTCAGAGGAAATCTTAAGCACGGCCCCGCATAAGAAAACCATTCATGTCAGCGACCGGGCGACTCTGTTTAACCTGCTGATCGGTTTAAACGGCTACACGATCTGCAGCGGAATATTAAACAGCAACCTAAACGGCGACAACATCGTGTCGGTACCGCTTAAGACAGAGGAATGGATGCGGATCGGCTATATTTGCAGCGATAAATTCCCTTTAAGCCCGATTTCTCTTTCCTATATCAGAGAGCTGAAGAACGTAATCGCGGCAGAGGGCTTCGTCATACTGACGGAATCCGGCCGGTGAGGGTTCTCACGCGGCCAGCAGGCGGTATACAGCCTCGTGGATTTTGGAAGCAACGTAGGGATTATTCATAGTATAAAGGTGAATGCCGTCGACGCCCCGCGCAATCAAATCCACGATCTGATCCACCGCATAGGCGATACCGGCGTCACGCATGGCCTCGGGATTATGCTCATACCGTTCCATCATTGCGGTAAATTTGGAAGGCAGGCTTACGCCGCAGAGGGACACCATCCGCTCGATCTGCTTTTTATTGGTGACCGGCATGATCCCCGCTTCCACCGGGACATGAATTCCCGCCAGCAATGCGCGTTCTTTAAACCGGTAGAAACAGTCATTGTCAAAGAAAAGCTGCGTAATCAAATGGTCGGCTCCGGCGTCCACCTTGGTCTTTAAGCTTCGGATGTCTGTCAGGATGTTTACCGATTCTGTATGGCCTTCCGGATAGCAGGCCGCCACCACATTAAAATCTTTAAACTCCTCTTTTTCTTTTATAAAAGAGATTAAGTCACTGGCATACTCAAAATCACCGGCCGGGCGGCCGCCTTCGGGGATATCCCCGCGCAGCGCGAGTATGTTATCGATTCCCGCTCTCTTAAATCCACCCAGCAGACTGATTACATCGTCTTTCGTCAGGCCGATGCACGGCAAATGGGCCACGCTCTCGATACCATATTCATTCTTAATCTTTGAGGCAATCTCCGTTGTCGCCTTACAGTTTTCGCTGCCTCCGGCTCCGTATGTAACGCTGATAAAATCCGGATTCAGTTTTCTTAAACTGTCCAGTGTTTCATAAATCGTCTCGACCGGATTGGTTCTCTTTGGAGGAAAAACCTCGAAGGAGAGTACCGGTTTCTTTGCGAACAAATCCGTTGTCTTCATTTTTCTGTCTCCCTGCCGCTTTATCCATATGCAAAGGGCAGCTGGCCCTCTCATCTTTTCACGGCTCTGATTTTATGACCATAATCATAGCACAGGGCAGCGGTATAAGGAAATATAGTTTTTTTATTGTATTATATAGGAAATTCCTATGGGGATAACAGTTTCTTTACAAAGACAAGGTTTTCGGGAAACGCCTTCTCTCCTTCCTTCTGATCAGTCAGCCTAAATATACCCCCTGCTCTCGCAGCACCTTCCGGAGTTCTTCCGTATTGAGATATCTTGGAAGGGTATTCTCCTTAACGCACAGCGCCGCTGCGGTTCCTGCCGCCTGTCCCTGGGCCATGCAGGATACCGTGTTTCTTGTGGACATATGCGCCTCCCATGTACCGGTAATGCATCTTCCGGCCACCAGCAGTCCCTCCACGCGTTTGGGAATCAACGCCCGGTAAGGAACGCCATAATAGCCGCCTTCCCGGATGGTAATTCTCGGAGCACAGTCATGGAATCCGTATAAATACACTTCATCCTCAAACCGTTTTCCGGATACAATCTCCTCCAGCGACAGATCATACTCGCATTCCACAATTCTCGTAAGCCTCACGCCGATACTGGCCGGTGTCCAGCTCACATAAGCATCTTCAAATCCCGGAATATACTGTTTCAGCATCCCCGCCAGCTTCATAACCTGATGGCGCAGTGTGATCTCTGCTTTTGAATACTCTTCTGTACTGGCAGCGTCCACGTCAGGCAGAGCCGCCGAATTAATATAAGTAAATTCTCTCTCATGCAGAGAAAAACCAAGAGGTCCCCACATACCCGTCTTTTCCATAAACTCCGTAAATTCAGGAATTTTTTTCAGTTCAAAACCGAGCCGTATTACATGGTCGGTACTGCTTCCTTTATCGCCCTCTATCAACTGATTGACAATGCCTTTTTCCCGGCAGAATTCCACCAGCCGAGGCATATCCACATTTGTCATGCCAAACGGCATCCCTGCCGAAGTTGTATTGTGTTTTTTTACAACTCCGGCACCGGCCAGCGCCGCTGCATCCGCATCACCGGTAGAATCAATCACTGTGTGGGCAAGAATGGCTTCTCTTCCGGATTTTCCTTCAATGATGACACCTGATACCCGCTCGCCGTCTTTTATCACATCCGCGATTACTGTATGAAGCAGGATTCTCACCCCCGCCTCTTCCAGCATGGTAAATGCAACATCCTTAAAAATCTCCCAGTCGATCAGCGTAATGGCTGAATCATAGTTTCCACCCTTATCCTGTTCTAAATGGCCCGGCGATCCCGACGCTTCCATCATACGCGTCACGATTTCCTGCGGGATTCCTCTGACTACCTGAGTCTTTTCCGCCCCCGCAAAAGCCTTATACAGGTTAAAAAAGCTGTGCAGCGGGCCTGCTCCATTTACAAGAGTTCCCCCCACATGGCCAAACCGTTCCACCAGTATGGTATCCGCGCCGTTTCTGGCGGAGGCCAGCGCCGCTGTAAAGCCCGCCGTCCCTCCTCCGCACACGACTACATCGCATTCATACTGAACCGGCGTTTTCCTGTACTCTTCAATCTCTCTTTTCATATTTCAGCACCGCCTTATCCTCATCATATACGGCCTTCGCCGTCACCGTTCCCCTCTCATGGCGCCCCAGAACCCGGATTCTCTTTTCCATTCCCGGCAGCAAATCAAAGTAATTATCTTCAAACAGCCAGCCAAATTCATCTCCATCCTCGTCTCCTCCCAGTTCCACACATCTTGCAAACCGGCTCGCAGTGACAACAAGGATATCCCCCTCCTGCTTGAGCTGAAGCCCCGTATGTTCCGGGTACTCCATTCTTCGCTCAATCTCGCACGGTTCAGCGCACATCCCCATGACCTCGCCTTCATCGGAATATGCAACAGCGCAGACCAGGTTACTTTTTCTGAACTGACCGTAGCAGTCGATGGTGCAGACTGGTTTTGATTCATCCGGTTCAGCATGAAACTTCTGGAAAAAGGTGCCCTGCCGTTCATTCTTTAAGATATCAAACAGGAATATTTCCAGATGCCCGTTTACGGCATGCCCCGTATCATTCGTCACCCATAGATAACCATGGTCCCCCAGCTCGCACGACACCAGAAACGGCGCGTAGCAGCGTTTTAATTCGTAATAGGGGTAGTACGGCTCCTGATAATAGTCCACAACTCCATATGAAATAATATTGCTGTTATTATTAAATTTCCAGAGCATATGGCCCTTCGTCCTTCTGGCTGTACCGGCAGAAGCGGCTTCTTCTCCCCGGAAGCCTCTCCGAAACCGGCATACCTGTTCATGAATATACTCCGCATGAGCGGCACCGATCCGGTAGACCAGTTCATCTGCCGATCCTGCATCGTAATAATGCTCTACAGGTCCAAGCTTTATGACGCCCTGGTTTGTATTATGAAGTTCCCATGTCTCCGGCCACTCTTTTCTTTGTCTCCGGCTAACCCTCCCCGTATATTCCGGCGGCCAGAGCTCCTCCGGTCTCATCATCTTCCTCATGGACTTCATGGAAGGTGTGGAGACCCGGCAGTTCTCACTTAAAAATACAGGGAATTCCCTTCCTGGAACGAACCAGAGATGGGTATAGCCGTGGGTATCCCCCGCCAGGGGATCATTGGCATATGCACCGCCGCATGGGGAAGACGGATGGTAGTACCGTTCCGGATCCTGTTCCATGCAGACCCCGGGAAATACCTGTCGGACAATCGTTTCACCAAAACAGGGGCCTCCGGGATTTTCATAATCCCTTGATAGCAGAGTCTCATTTCCGCCGCACCAGAGAAGTATGGACGGATGGGATTTCAGCCGTTTCGTCATCTGCTCCGCCTCTTTGCGGCAGAGTTCCAGGAACTCCGCTTCCTCCGGATAAGCAGTATAACAGAGATAGAAATCCTGCCAGATGAGAATCCCCCGTCTGTCACATTCCTCGTAAAACGCCTCTGGATAGCGTTCGCTCTCCCCCCAGACCCGCAGAATATTAAAATTCCCCAGTTCTGCAAGATCCAGCAGGCGTCCCATCACATCTGGCCGGTACCGGTTGCTCAGAGTATCGGGATGGACGAGATTGGCCCCCCACAGCTTGAGAGGTCTTCCATTGATCCGAAAATCCATATCTCCAGCCATGGAAACTCTGCGGAATCCTATCACCTTTTCCAAAAAATCCGCTGTTCTGCTGCCGCAGGTAAGCTCCAGTCTGTATACTGACGGCTCCCCCATCGTCCCCGGCCACCAGAGTTTAGGATGCGGCACACGAAGAACCATGGTCTCAGAACGGCTCATAATCTGCCGTACTTCCTCCGCCCTCACCTGGCCGGTGCTGTCAAAAACCCTGGCCTGCAGCGGTTCGCCCTGATATTCCTCCAAAGCCCCCAGAAAAGAGGCAGTAATCGTAACCACGCCGCAGTCACCATCTTCCGAAAGACTGCTGTCCGCTGTCACTTCATCAAACAGAAGGGGATCTTCCTGCATCAGAGTCACGTCACCATAGATTCCGCACCTGATCAGGCCTGGAACCGGACCGCAGTACTCATGAAAGCCGGAGCGGAATGCCCGCACCGCAGAGATTGCCGGGACACGTCCCTCATACCGCTCCGGAAGCCTTATCCCGCTTACTTTTTTCGCTGCGGATTGAATCCAGATCAGCAGCACATTTGTTCCCGGATTCACCTCATTTACCGGGAACCGGTAATCCAGAAACACATCGCCGCATTTCCCGACTAAGGTTCCATTCAAATAAACAGCTGCAAACGTATCTACCCCTTCTAAAGTAAGGTAAACCTGACCAGCTGCAGACGCATCACCGGTAAACTCAAGGCGGTATACCCAGTCATACTCATCAATCCATAAATCACGGTTAATCCCTGTCTCATTGGGATTACCTATCACTCCGTAATCCAGAAGTACATCGTGGACCTGTTCCGGAAAATTCAGGACCGGAAAACTGCGGTCCTTTCCGGTTCCCGGCACTCTAAAACCAGCTTCCAACTCTTCCGGACTGTAGTCCATTCCCGTGGGAAAACGCTTTAAAAGCCAGCCTTCCCGTAATACCATTTTCTTCATACCAGTCTCCCTTTTAGCCTGCTTCCTTCAACGCTCACTGCTGCCAGTGTATTGACACTAGAAAACAAAGCCTTTTGTACTGCTGAGACGCTCCATAATGTCATCATTCAGCCGGAGCCCTGTGGCCGCGGCGTTGTCGAGAGCCTGGGCTGCATTTTTTGCTCCCGGGATCGCACAGCTGATACCAGGATACGTCATATTATAGGCCAGCGCCAGATGCCCCATAGAGAGCCCTGTCTCTGCCGTACACGCTTCCACAATTTCCAGATCCGGTTTTACCTCCTCGAAACGTTTCGCTGTCCAGAATCCCTTTCGGTTATCTCCTTCGGCAAACTGTGTTCCTTCCCGGTACTTTCCGGTCAGAATTCCGCTGGCCAGAGGCTGACTGGTCATCACCGCAATATTACGCTCCTTCGCCAGCTTCACAACCTCTAAATTGGATTTATTCAGAATATTAAACGGACATTCCAGCACATCAATTACCCGTTCCGTATCACGTTCCAGCGCGTGCATGGTGTCTCCGGCTCCCCACATGGCAAGACCGGCAAACCGTACACGGCCAGACCGCTTCATCTCCTTCAGTGTCTCAAAAACCCCACATTCATCCTGCAGCTTCGCATCCGGAACATGCAGAAGGTAAACATCCACATAGTCCGTCTGAAGCCGTTTCAGACTTTCCTCCAGACACATCATGAGATACTCTTTGGAAAAATTCTTGCTTCGTTCCGGCAGACGGAAGTTTGTACCGCCTTTCGTCACGATGACAGCTTCCTTTCTGCGTCCCTTTAAGAACTCTCCGATCAGTTCCTCACTGTGCCCATCGCCGTAGGCATCACACGTATCGTATAAATTTACTCCCTTTTCCCACGAAACAGTTAAAGCTTCCACTGCATCCCTGTCGCAGATTCCGTCGCCCCAGCCTCTGCCGCCGATTGCCCATGCTCCAAAGCCAATATCTGATACCTTCATACCTGTTCTTCCAAATATATTATATTCCATCGCTGTCTTTCTCCATTTCTATCTGTCATTATGATTCATCAAAAATATTCAGTTCCCTTAACAGAGCCACCACATCCTTCATACGCTTCTTCTTGAATTTTTTTAGAATATGGTTGATCTGCGACCGGATCGTAGTTTCCTCCACAAAGCGTTTTGACGCAATGTCCTTATACGTATAGCCTTCATATACCATTTTTAATATCTCATATTCCGTTGTATTAATCAGAAGCATCACCTGAAAGGTCTCTTTTAACCGGCTCTGCTTCTCATAGACTCTCTGATACCCGTCAATCAGTTTTTTCGCCACCTCCGGGCGGACCAGAAGCTTATTATCGATCACATCATGAATCGCCCCCACAATCTTCTCAATGGAACTGGTCTTTATGATATAATCAACTGCTCCGGCCAGATATGCCTGAAATATGAATTCCTCATCCTCATGGATGGTAAGTGCGATACATTTCACCCCCGGATATCTCTCATGGATTTTAGCAATCGCTGTAATTCCGGAGGTTCTGGTCTCCATTTGAATGTCCATAAGCACGACAGACGGAAGCAGCTGTTCCACCATCAGAAATGCTTCATGGCCCGTAGCCGCCTGCCCCACCACCAGAATATCATCCGACCGTGCAGCAATCTCCTCCGCCAGATGGATCCTGATTTCCTCCATGTCATCCGCAATGACCAGTTTGATTTTCTCCATGTTTTCTTCCTCCCCCGTTACGCTGCGAGACACTGGTCTTCTCTTCCCTGCTCATGGGCAGGAGAAGAAATACTGACGTATATACCCCGTATCTGCTGTCGATCTTGATCTGTCCCAAATGCGCCCTGATCACCTTATAAACATAGGGAAGGCCCAGCCCCCAGTTCATCTTCCCCTGTTTTCCGGAATAATGCGGCGAAAAGATCCGGCCGCGGTCACGGAAACGAATACCTTTTCCGTTATCCTGGATCATGATGATCAGCCATCGGAACAAAAATTCCAGTCTGACTGTAATTTTCCCCTCTTCCTTCCCGGACTGTTCGATGGCTTCCACGGAATTGTTCAAGATATTTACCAGCGCCTTGCACAGATGATAGCGGTCGTACATTCCGCAGATATCCTCATACCCCTCTCCGTTCCACTCCACCGTGATATAAGAAGGCACTGTAACTTCATTCAGCGCTTCATCGATAATGCTGGAAACACTGTTATTTAGATAGTGATACTTAATTTCTTTTAACTCATCAAGCATTTGAGTCGTCCGCCCCAGCGACTCGTCTATCAGCTTTCGCATGCGGCCGATTTCCGGTATCTCCGCCGTGTTATCCACCTTATTTTCAATCTTTGTGATCAGTATCTGCTGAGAAAAAAAGAGATTTTTCTGGGAATGGAGCGTTTCCCCCAGGACTTCGTTCATGATGTTTAAATTCTTCTGAATCTTCCGCTTCACAAACGGTGTTGCCGACATATCCATCCGAAAACTCAGCAGTATAAACATGCAGAACGAGATCACCACCAGCACCAGCGACGGAGCCGTCAAATAAACCTTCTGAATCCGCGCCTGAACGTTTTCAAAGATCCAGAAACCGCTGCGAATCACCTTGTCCACCGACATGCTGAATGGCCCGATATAGAAAAAAATATAGAAGATCGCGGCAGCAAGCATCAGTCCCATGGAAAACAGGAATATTCGTTTGCGAAGAAAGCGGACGGATGTCACCATCACGTAGCGGATCAAAACGCAGATCGGCCGAAGCAGCAGCAACAGGACTACAAGTTTAAAGATCACATTTAAAGAGCAGTACAGACCATACACGAACGGTTTATTCCCGCTGGTATGATACAAAATATACATTTTTGTAGAGGTTACAGGATCGTAAAGAATTATGGAAAGAAGGGGAACCGCAAAGAACAGCAGGCGCCGCATCCTCCGGCTCCCCTTTTCCATTTTCGGCTCGCTCCTCCCCAGGTTTTTCTGAAACTCGTAGTTAAAAATCATTTCGGCCAAAAGAAACAGTGCGACCCCCACATTCATAAGCCGGATATTCACGACAATGGGAAGTGCCAGTCTGGCCGTTATTGCTTTATAGATCATATAATCCAGCCGGTAATAAATGCTTCCTCCATAGTAATCCCCGTAGCTGGCAAACATATTGATATGCAGAATGATGGAGAAGAAGGCCAGCGTCGCCCCTGTTGCCATTAGAACAAACAGATAAGAATATCTGCTCTTATGGTCAAAAATAAGCAGTATTACAGAAAATGCGACCAGTAAACCAATTGTATAAAACATACGCTTCCCCCACTCCCCATTCGTCTCGAAAGTCTATTAACCTTTTACAGACCCTTCCGTCAGACCCGAAATAAAATACTTGTTTAAGAATAAGTATACAATAAGCATCGGTAAAATGGAAATACTGATTCCCGCCAGCATCAGGTTCCAGGAGGACACCGCCTCACCGCTGGATTTCAGGCTGACAACTCCGACTACCAGCGGCCATTTGTCCTTTGCCGCAATGGTAAATACGTAGGGCAGAAGATAATCGCTCCAGGCCGTCCGAAATGCTACCAGTCCGGTCGTTGCCACCAGCGGCTTACAAAGAGGAAAAATGATTCTCCAGAATATCTTAAAGAAACTGCAGCCGTCGATCTGTGCGGCCTCGTCAATCTCCCTGGATATCTGCCGGACAAAGCCGGTAGCGATAAACACCTGCGTCGCATTCATGCCAAACACACGGATGATGATCGGTCCCCACAGCGTTCCGCTGAACCCGAACACTTTGGCCAGACTGAGCTGCGGATAGAGCGACAGCGTTCCGATCGATACAAACATGGAGCAGAGCACCATGGCATTCACCACTTTGGAAAACCGGGTCGTCCCTCTGGCAAAGACATAGCCGGCCGTAATCGACGTCACAACACAGCCGCCCACCACTACAACCGCATAGAAAATACTGTTAAAGGTCAGCCTGCCGAAATCCGCCAGCTTCCAGGCCTGGATATAATTTTCAAAGTGCCATTCTGTCGGAAGAATGCTCAGTCCCCCAACTAAAATCTCCTTATTGGACTTAAAGGAGCCGAGTAAAATGTAAATAACCGGAAACAGTGCAAATACGGCAATCACCAGGAGAAACGCGTAGATCACTGCCTTCCAGATACTCTTACTGACTGTTCTCATAGTGCCTCCTATTCTTCTACTTCCTGCATTTTCTTCGATACCTTTAAATAAATCAGTGTGACAATTCCCAGAATCACCGCTGTGACAACTGCCATGGAGGAAGCGTAGCCAAACTGAACTTCCATGGCGGCACTTTCACCATACGAGAAGAAATACTTGAATATGTACGTCATCACCACTTCCGTGGAACCTCCCGGTGCTCCGTTCGTCAGTACCAGGATCAAATCCGTCATTTTCATGGTTCCCAAAACGCTCAGCATGAGAACCAGCTGCAGAATCGGTGCTACCAGAGGCATGGTAATGTAAAAAAACTGCTGCACTTCATTGGCCCCGTCGATGGAAGCGCATTCGTACAGCGATTTGGATATATTCTGAAGCCCCATCAAAAAGTAAATCATATTAAGTCCAAAGGTCGTCCACAGCGACACCAGGATAATCACAAACATGGCGTGCCCCTTGTCGCTGAACCAGCTGATATTCTGGGTAATCAGCCCGATATTTTTGAGAATTGCATTTACAATTCCATTATAAGCCCCAAACAAAATAGAGAAAATCAGTCCTACAACCGCGATACTGAACACGGAGGGCAGAAAGAACACCACCCGAAAGAAAGAGCTGCCTTTTATCTTATTATTCAGAAGCACTGCTAAGACCAGAGCCAGCGGAATCTCAAATATCATCTTCATACCGGCAATCAGAAACGTATTTTTCAGTGAATTCCAGTATGCCGGATCACGGCTGAACACCCTGATAAAGTTTCCCAGTCCTACAAAAACCGGTTCACTGTATCCGTTATACTTAAAAAATGACCACCGAAGCACCCAGATAATCGGATAGACGGAAAACAGGAGAAAGCCGATCGTCATAGGCGTAATCATCAGGATTTCCTGAATCTTGTTTGCGGAATGCAGTTTTTTTATTTTTTTCTTTGTTTTTATCATATATCCTTCACTCTCACCCTATCTCTTCGCCATATTGCGGCATGGCCTGCCAGCTCTGTATGAGCTGGCAGATACCGTGCATATCCCCGCCAATTTTTTCAGCCGCTACTGGTTCCACTTCATCTTATCGGCAATATTCGGATCAATGTAGTCATCAATATTCACCTTTCCGGATGCAACAGCTTCATCCAGAGCCTTATTGTAACGTTCCGACAAGTCCTTCAGCGCGCCATCCACATCCGTGATAATTCCAGTCAAAATCTTGTTGTAAACGTCCTGATAGCTGTCTCCCTCAATCGATAAATCGCCATCCGGATTTGGATACTTAATACAGAATACATCCATATCGGAGAACTTAATCCAGTTTGGATCCAGGCCATCCACCTTGGACTGGCTGGTAATCTCATCACCTAAGATACTGATATCCACCTGTGCCTCATTCGTAGCCACAAACATTTCATCGGAATACAGATAATTTATAAACTCCGCAACCTTGTCCGAATATCCGTCCTTCGCCGCCCTGGAATTGATGACATAGGACATGGCGGCACCAACCGGTTCCTTATAGCGGTTAGACCCATCAGCAACCGGATATGGAATAACGGTCCACTCGAAATCACATGGAAACTGATTCTTAAATGTTGTCACGTCTGAAGACATAACACCGATCATACCAATATTTCCTGCCGAAAACTGAGCTCTCGCCGTATCCCCATCCATCGTCTCGTAGCCCGGGAACATACTCTTGTCATCAATAAATCCCTGAAGATGGTCAAAGAAACCGCCAAGGGATTCAAAGTCATACCGGCCTGTGGTGTGATTGAAATACTCATCTCCCACGCTGGCTGCATTTGGTAAATTTACATAGAAATAGTTGTAGGATCCATATCCCATTGCCAGCGCATATCCGTAAGTTGACTCCTTGCTTCCCTCAGTGATTGCCTTTGCACACGCCCTCATTTCATCCCATGTCTCAGGTGTCTTAAGTCCGTACTGGTTAAAGACATCCATATTACAGGCGATCCCATACGTCGTCACACGGATCGGGATAGAGTATGTCTTCTGGCCGAATTCTCCATAACCGGGCGCGTTATACTCCGCAAAACGATCCACCAGCCCCTTTAATCCGGCTTCATCCTCCCATGGCATGATGTATCCGGCCTCCGCGTAATTGCCAATTTTATTACACTTAAAAATATCTGGTCCCTCTCCGGCAGTCACAGCGACATCAAGCGTCGTATAGTAATCACTTCCATAGACGGTGTATTCCACGGAAATACCTTTTTCCTTTCCGATGGTCTCATTAAACGCTTTAATCCTTTCTTCATAAACCGCCTGGTCATGCTGGTCGTTGGACCACATGGTAATCTTGGTAACATCGCCGCTTCCGGCTTCCGCCTGCGTCTGCTCCTTCTTTGTCCCCTCCGTCTGACCGCTCTCCGGCGCCGCCGTCTGGCCTTTATCCGCTCCAGCACAGGCTGTCATGGAAAGCACCATTATCCCGCTCAGTAAAATCCCCAAATACTTTTTTAACCTCATGATAAACTCCTCCATCTTTTCATTTACAAGTCCCGCTGCCGGCGCCGGCGTCATCTGAACTTTATGAATGCATCTTAGCACATCCCCTTCAAAAAAATAAGTATGATTTTTTATAAACATTTTCCAATTTAACGTATTTATAACTTATTTTTTTGTATATGTTTATATTTTTTCATCTTGTGCGCCGCAGGCTGTCATAGTAAAATTAGATAAACATTTCACTTAGAAAGGAGTTATACTGTATGGAATTCCTTAAAACCAAAGGAAAGAATATTATAACAGAATCCGGAACGCCGGTCTGGCTAAGAGGCACCTGTGTGGGCGGCTGGATGAACATGGAGAATTTCATCAACGGATTCCCCGGAACCGAGATCTCGCTTCGCGAGCACATGAGAAAAAGGCTGGGGGAAGAGAACGGATCTTACTTTTTCCAGGAAATGATTCACAATTTTCTGGCAGAGGAGGACCTGGCTTTTATCGCTTCCACGGGAGCTACCGTCGTGCGTCTGGCACTGAATTATCGGCACTTTGAGAGCGATGACGCTCCCTTCGTCTACAAAGAAGAGGGGTTCCGTCTCCTGCGGGAAACCGTGGACCTCTGCGAAAAGCATGGACTTTACGTAATCTTTGACATGCATGCTGTTCAAGGCTGGCAGAACACTCACTGGCACAGTGACAACGACCGGGGAATCTCCCTGTTCTGGTCCGATGCCTGTTATCAAAGGCGCTACTATGCCCTGATGCAGGAAATCGCCTCCCGTTTCAAGGACTGTCCGGCCGTAGCCGGCTATGAGCTTCTCAATGAACCGAGCTCAAGCTGCCGCAGCGGCGATTATCCCTTCAATATGTACGAAAACTTTACTTCCGACTATCAGACCTTCAACCGGGTCATCCACACAGCCGTGGACCGGATCAGAGAAATTGACAAACGCCATATCATCTTCATAGAAGGCGACTCCTACGGCCATAATTTTTCCGGTCTGGAGGCTCCCTTTGACGATAACCTGGTATACTCTTCCCACGACTATATTGTCTCCAGTTTCGGTCCCGGCGCTTATCCCGGCCAGTATGAGATGCTTCACAACGACCGTGTTGAGGCCGGCTGCTACTGGGATTACGAACAACAGATCCGCCACATAAAGGAGACGGAAGGCTGGCAGTTTTCCGAAACCTGGCAGGTTCCTCTCTGGGTAGGCGAATTTGGTTCCCAATACTGCACAGGAGCCGACGATATCCCTTACCGTCTGGCCTCCATGGATGACCAGCTCCGGGCTTTCAATGAACTGGGGATACACTGGACCACCTGGACGTACAAGGATTGCGGCACCATGGGCTGGGTCACTTTAGATCCCGAGAGCGAATACATGAAAACCGTGTCTGAGGTCCAGCGCATGAAAGGTCTGCTTGGTGCAGAGAACTTCACGGCCTGGCGAAGCGCCTGTCCCGGCAAAGAAGTCACCGGGCAGTTCACCCGCTACGTCATGTCACTTTTGAGCGAGTCCCCCAACTACACCTTCGGCACCTTCCAGAAATGTATGAACTACGCCCTTCTCACCAGTTTCTGCGCCGGAGTCCTGCAGCCGGAATACGCCAAAGCATTTCAGGACTGTTCCGCCGGTGACATTGCCAGAATCATGCGGTCCTTTGCGCTTCTAAACTGCCAGGTAAACGAACCGTATCTGGAACTCTTAAGAAAACGGCTGGCCGGGTAATCCTGACAAAAAAGCACATCAGTCAGAAGTGAGCAAAAACGGGGACAGTGTTCTATAGAAGTTCACTGTCCCCGTTTTGCAAACCATATGATACTACAAAATTCCACTTCAGCTCTAATCATACACTTATCCATAATTCCCACTATTTCTTAGTTTTACTTTTTGTTTTCACTGTATTTAATTGTTTTTTTTACTTTATTTTGATATAATAGAATCAGGCAGTCCATCTGCCGGGTGACTTCCATCTCCGAAAGGAGGTGGTTCTATTATATGTCTACTTATGAAGAATTTATGGTTATCATAAATGCAGCGATGCTGATCGTTGCCATTCTCGTTTACATAGATAGAAAGAACGGTACAAAAAAATAGTCACCCCGCCATCCCAAAGGTAAGTGACTATTTTTTTAGAAATTATCTTTCGGAAGCCACTCTGTGGAGTGGACTGCCTTTTTGTACCTTTATTATAACCCTTTTTTCTCTATTGTGTCAATTATATTTTAGATGTATTCGAATCTCCCATTTCTCACCGGCTTCAAATTCTCCTGGTCGATTCTCCCTCCACCAGTTCTCCTTTAAACACCCGTTTCTGATGGTCCGCTTTCTTGCCAATTACGTCAAACAGGATCCTTATGGTACTTTTCGCCATCTCCTCCACCGGCTGTCTTATGGTGGTCAGCGTCGGATTATAGTAATGTGCGATATCAAGTCCGTCGAATCCGGCCACAGAATAATCTTCCGGAACTTTCCCGCCGCACTCTGTAATCGCCTTGCAGGCTCCTATGGCAATGCTGTCCGAAATTGCGTAGACAGCTGTAAAATCCACTTTTTTCTCCTTCAGGATCCGGCTCATGGACATAAATCCATAATCCATGGTATAGCAGTCCCTGCCTACCTCAGAGAAAATGCAGAGTTTTTCATCGAGCTCAATTCCGTTGTCCTCCAGGGCTTTTTTATATCCCTCAAGCCGCAGTTTTCCAATACTCTCATCATCCTGCGTCGCCGCCAGAATCAGAATTCTCTTATGGCCGAGTTTACATAAATAATCAGTCATTTTGTAGCTCTCCGCGTAATCATCAACGGAAACCCAGGAATAGGAAGAGGATTCCTCCAATGAATCAGTCATTCCAATGGTACTTAACACAAACGGAACAGTCAGCTGTTCCAGCTTCTCTTTGCTGTGTGAGAAGAAGCCCCCCAGAAACACGATTCCCCTGGGCTTCTTCTCCTTAATCAGTTCCAGCGCCACGTCCACTTCGTCCTCGCAGGCATCCACGCGCTGCATGATAAACAAGTATTTCTTCTTCTGGATCTCCTCTTCAAAAACACGGATCATCTTGCTGAAGAACGGATTGCTGATGCCCTTAATCAAAACCGCAATAGCCTTCGAATCCGTGCGTTTTAAATTGCGGGCGCTGTTATTAGGAATATAATTATGTTCCTTAATCGCCTGCATAATCATATTCTTTGTCTCCGGATTAATATCCGGGTGATTATTTATTGCACGTGATACCGTGCTTACGCCAACCCCGCAGATTCTGGCTATATCCTTAATATTGATAGAATCCATAAGAAATACTCATCCCCTGTCATACCCTGCCGTAAAGTTTCGCCATTTTACGGCACTTTACCGCGATTTCATCTGTCATCTCCCCGGAAAGCATGCGCCATCTCCAGTTTTCCCCCAGAGTGGAAGGTGTGTTAATCCTCGCTTCCCCTCCCAGCCCCAGGTAATCCTGTACCGGTATCACCGCAAGCTTCGCCACACTCGCCAGTGCAAGGCGTACGAAGTCCCAGTGAATTTCGTCCTCGGGAGTGTGTGCATTGTTCATATAATCTATAGAAAGCTGTCTGTCCGCCTCATCCATCTCCTCATACCAGCCGCGGATTGTATTATTGTCATGAGTTCCCGTATAAACCACACAGTTGGTCGTATAGTTATGCGGCAGATAATCGCTTTCCTCTCTGGAATCGAACGCGAACTCCAGGACCTTCATTCCCGGGAATCCCGTGTCTTTTACTAATTTTAACACAGATGGCGTCAAAAATCCAAGATCTTCCGCAATAATATCAAGTTTACCAAACTTTTCCTGCATTTTCTGGAAAATCTCGATTCCCGGCCCTTTTTCCCAGGTTCCGTGAATCGCGTTTTCACTACCGGCCGGTATGGAATAGTATTCATCGAAGCCCCGGAAATGGTCCACACGCACCACATCATACATGCGGAAGCTGTATTCCATACGCCGCATCCACCACTGATAGCCGGTCTTCCCATGGTATTCCCACTGATACAGCGGATTCCCCCAGAGCTGACCTGTGGCAGAAAAGCCGTCAGGCGGACAGCCGGCTACCGCAACCGGTTCCCGGTTCTCATCAAACTGAAACAGTTCCGGATGATACCATGTATCCGCACTGTCCAGCGCCACATAGATGGGAATATCTCCAATGATACGGATCCCCTTTTCGTTGGCATACGATTTTAACGCACTCCACTGCTCTTCAAATTTCATTTGAAGGAAGGCGTAGAACCCTGCCTCGTCCGCCAGCTCATACTGAAGCCGTTCCATCGCTTCCCGTTTCTGAAGACGGATGTCCTCATTCCACTCCGTCCAGCTCCTGCCTTTATTCTGGTTCTTAACCGCCATATAAAAGCAGTATTCCACGGTCTCAGACCACAGTTTTTCCCTGGCCTCCGCCGCTGTATGGCCGTCTTTCAGCCAGCGCTCATACGCCTTGCGAAGCAGCGGAAAACGGTTAAAATAGATCTTCCCATAATCAATATCTCTCGGATTGCTTCCAAAATCCGCGGAGTCACATTCTTCTTTTGTAAGGAGACCTTCTTCCACCAGTTTGTCGAGATCAATGAAATATGGATTACCTGCGAAAGCCGAAAAAGACTGATAGGGTGAGTCCCCGTAGCTGGTCGGTCCCAACGGCAGAATCTGCCAGTAATGCTGTCCCGCCTCTTTTAATGTATCAATAAACTCATAAGCCTCTTTAGAAAATGCTCCGATTCCGTACTTTGACGGCAGACTGGCAACCGGTAGCAACATACCACATTCCCGCATCGTGTGTCTCCTTTATCCTTAACCTTTTACTGCGCCGGCAGCTACACCCTTAATGATGTATTTCTGACAGCTTAAATAGAAAATAATGATCGGTACAATCGCCAGAACCAGCATGGCCATCATGGCTCCCATATCAATGGAACCGTAGCCGCCCTTTAAGTTCTGGATAACCATGGGTATTGTACCCTTTTCCTGCGGAAGAATCAAGCTCGGAAGCAGATAATCATTCCAGATCCACATGGCATTTAAGATCGCTACCGTAACAGCGGTAGGCCGAAGCATCGGAAATACCACATTAAAATACGTCTGAATCGGGGAACAGCCGTCAATCATGGCCGCCTCTTCGATTTCCAGCGGTATTGCCTTTACGAATCCGCAGAACAGGAATACCGCCTGCCCCGCTCCAAATCCCAGGTACAGAAGAACCAGACCGTACATGGAGTTTAAGTATAAATCGTTGGCCGTCTTGGACATGGTGAACATAACCATCTGGAACGGTACAATCATGGCAAATACAAAGATATAGTAAAGAATGCTGTTAAATTTCGATTTTACTCTGGTAATGTACCATGCAGTCATGGAGGTAAACAGTACAATTACCGCTACGGAGCAAATCGTAATAAACAGAGACCTTCCAAACGCCGGGAAAAATCCGGTCTTCCTCACACCTTCGAAATAGTTCGTAAGGGCCACGTAGGTTCCCGCCTTCGGCAGCTGGAACGGCGCATCGCTGATGTAGAGTTTGCTCTTAAAAGAGTTCACCAGAACCAGGAAAATAGGGAACAGAAATGCCAGTGAAAGTATGGCAAAGAACACAGTCATCATCATACCGGTCGATTTGCTGACTTCCATCTGCTGATTTTCCGCTTTTTTCGCTTTCACGCTCATCAGTTTTCTACCTCCTTACGCCTTGTTAAATACAGCTGTGTCAGGGAAATAACCGCAACCATCAAAAAGAAGACAACCGCCTTCGCCTGACCGACGCCTTCCCAGCCGACTCTGCCGTAGAACGTACTGTAAATATCGAGAGCCAGCATACTGGTCTGTCTTCCGGGTCCACCTGCGGTGAGAGCCAGGTTCTGGTCAAACAGCTTAAAGGAATTGGTCAGGGTTAAGAAGAGACAGATCGTAAAAGAAGGCATAACCATCGGAATGATGATGCGCCGCAGCGTCTGTGTCTTCGTAGCTCCGTCAATCTTTGCCGCTTCGATTAAATCCGGAGAAACGTTCTGAAGGCCTGCGATATAGATGATCATCATATAACCGATGAGCTGCCAGTTCATCAGGATAACCAGACCCCAGAAACCGTATTTGGCGTCGAAGGACAGCGTAACCCCAAACTTTGCCAGAATACCATTTAACAGCAGCTGCCAGATATAGCCCAGAACGATACCGCCGATTAAGTTCGGCATAAAGAAAACGGTTCGGAATAAATTCGTTCCCTTAATGCCTCTCGTCAGAGCATACGCCATCAAAAATCCAAACACATTGATCGTCACAACGGACACTATGGTGAATTTCACGGTGAATACCAGCGCATTTATGAAGTTCTGGTCCAGAAATATCTTTTTATAGTTGCTTATGCCCACCCACGTCGCATCCTTTACCGTGGTAAATTCCGTAAATGACAGATAAATACCCATGATAAACGGATACAGGAATGCAATGATAAATGCAATCAGCGTCGGCAGCACAAAAATCGGAAAATACCGTTTGATGGATTTTTGCATGGTGCACCCTCCTTGAACATACATAGTGATTCTCAGCGTTTAAGTAAAGAAATGGGTGAGGAAGTTCCCTTACGCTCACCCATCTCATGTCTGTTGCCTTACTCTTATTTGGTCATGGCCTTTTCATTAGCCCAGTCGGCCTTCATATCGTCAACAACGGCCTGCCATTCTTTTCCGCCCTGAGCATACTGTAACAGGGAAGCGCCAAAGTTATCTTTAAATGTCTGGCTCGGGAATGATGTGAAGTTCCAGGATACAGAATATAAATCCGTATTGCTCATGTATCTGTCAACCTCTTTTGCCAGCGGGTCGGTTGGCTTCTCATCTGCTGTGAACGTATCAAACGGAGCGATAAAGCCTAACTTGTTTGTCACATAATCTTTTCCTGTGTCAGAACTGAACAGCCATGTTAAGAAGTCAAGAGATGCCTGCTGATCTTCTTCCTTGGCCTGGCTGTTGATGGAGAAGAAGTTCTCGGTACCGATACATAAGCCCTGCTTCTCTTCACCTGCTACGCCTGTATAGATCGGAAGGAATTTAACGTCCTCTTCCTTCACGGTATTGCCTTCTACACCTGCAACCTGGCTCCAGCCCCAGTTGCCGTTCTGAACCATGGCAACCTTGCCCAGAGCGAACTCAGCCATGGAGTCCTCAACCGTCTTGGCACCTACCATCTTCGGATCTGTGCAGGAGTTGTTTAAATATAAGTCAAAAATGTTTTTAAAATTATCGGAATACTTGAAGTCGATCGCGTCTTTATCGCTTACGTTATCGTCCTTATATTCATAATAAATCGGAAGGTTTGCAAGATGGGTCTGCCATCTCCAGTCCTCACCGGGAGCAAAGGATGTGGAAGCGAATACGCCTTCGATTCCCAGATCAGCTTTTCTGGCCTGCATATCCTCAGCAACTGCTTTTAATGTATCAAAGTTCTTAATATCGTCCATGGATGCTGCCTTTGCGCCATCCAGGGCGAAATATTTCTGCATAATTGCATCATTGTAAATAATACCGTAGCCTTCTACTACGTACGGAATGCCATATACGCCGTCTCCGTCGGTTACTGCCATACTCTTGTCAACCAGATGGCTGTAGATATCCGTATCTTTTAAATCACGGCAGTACTTTGCCCATGACTTATATCCGATCGGTCCGTTAATCTGGAACAGTGTCGGCGGTTCTTTCTTTGCTACTTCAGATTTTAAGGTCTGCTCATACGTTCCGGCCGCTGCTGTCTGAACCTTCATCGGTACACCGGTCTCAGCCGTGTACTTCTCTGCCAGTTCTACCCATACATCCGCAACCTCAGGCTTAAAGTTTAAGTAGTAAATCTGTCCCTTTGCATCAGATGCCGCTGCAGACGTGTCCTCTGCCTTTGCCGCTTCGGTGGTCTCGCCAGCCGGAGCCGCTGTGGTCTCTGCCGGTTTTGTCTCCGCCGGTTTGGAAGAACATCCTGCCAGTGTACCTGCCGCCATCGCGGCTGCCAGTGAAAGTGCTGCCAGTTTTCTAAGTTTCATAATATATATCCTCCTTCCGTATCTGCGTTCTCTGCCGCAGGTACTTTCCTTAAAATGTTACTCTTGGAACTGTTACCGGTAACCTTCTCGGTAACGGTATCGGTAACGTTTCCAATAACCTTGGTTTCACTATAGCACAGTGTATGAAGAGATGCAATAGTTTTTTTAAATTCCTTTCTATTTTTGTCACTATACTACAATATTATCCTATAATTTTATGCATATGTCACATATTATATGACACAAAAATCTGAAGTCAAGTTTTGAATTCTTACAAATTATACTATATATGCTGTTGACTCTTTCCAGCCGGAAAGAGGTGAATCCGTGCAATATATTGTTTCTTATCTTATTTCTGTCGCGGCCGGTGTAGCTTGTTACTACATAGGCAAATGGTTGGACAGAAAATAAATAATGGCAGCCTGCCTGGGTATTCCCGCCCAAAAGAGGAAAAAAGATCCCCCAAAGAGTCGCACCTCTTTGGGGGATCGATTTTTGTGAATCCATGCAATTGTTTCATATCATTTCTTAGTTTTAATAATAAACGATTATTCCCTTTCTGTCAAATAGTCATAAAATACTCCGGCGCTATACCATCTCAATATCATCATCGTGATACATATATTCAGCTGCCGCAAACAGCACCGCCGCCTCGTATGCATCAAGTTCCTTTTCACATTCCACCTCATGACCGGTCAGCGAAGCGATCCGGGTGATTCTTCCAATTCGTCCTTCACAATCTTCCAGAACAATCTCCCGTTTCCGGTTCTGGAGTACGATAACAGCTCCTGCCGTCAGTGGAACCACCGCCTTTACAGCCAGAGGCGCCCGAAACAGAACCGCCGCTCCGCCTCCTTTGCTGTTTCCGCTGATGTCTGTCCGTTCCTCATATTGGAATGGGACTGAAATTTCCTGTTCAGCCTGGGGTTCTGTTCTGTTTTCTATCACACAGCAGCCTCTTTCTTTTCTGACACGGTAGTGAACGCTGCCGTCTGTCCCACATATTTCACGGACCGGGCCGTTTTTTGGCCAGCCCTCTATTGTTCCGGCCAATTTCCCATCCTCTCCGTAGATTCTGGAATTTCCAACACATTCTTTAATCTTTATTTTCATCCTGCCATACCTCCTGCTGCTGTAATAACGGTCTGGCATACACCCGCCAGGACCATAACATAAATGGGATTGATATCAAACCGCCGAAGCACAAACAGTGCTGCCGCAAAGATCAGTACCGCATCCACCTTCAGTCCGGATATAAGGGCCGGAAGCGAAAATCCTGCTTCTCCCCAAAACGATGTAATAATGATACTCATGCCTGCCGTCGCAATCATTGCCACTACGGCCGGCCTTAACGTATTTAAAATTCCCTGAAGCATCGTAAGCTTTTTATATTTCGTATAAACGTATGCCAGAATCGACACCAGAATACAGGATGGCAGAATACAGCCTGCAGTGGCTACAACCGCTCCCGGAAGTCCGGCAATGCGCAGCCCTACAAAGGTTGCGGAATTGACGGCAATCGGCCCGGGCGTCATCTGTGAGATCGTAACCAGATCATTAAACTCTCCTGCTGTCAGCCAGTGATGCAGCGTCACCACCTGATTCTGGATCAGCGGCATTGCCGCATAGCCGCCTCCAAAGCTGAATGCACCGATCTGTAAAAAACTTAAAAACAACTGGATATAGCTCATTTTACCGCCTCCTTCTTCATCGATCTCCAGGTTCTGGCAGCTCCGAACACGATACAGCCGATTACCACGTATACCACATTGATATTCAGAAAGAATGTCAGAACAAAAGCCGCGGCCATAATCAGCATGGAAATCTTGTTTTTCTCAACCAGAATTCCATGTCCCATTTCCAATACCACAGCAATAATGACAGCTGCAACACCAGCCTGCATGCCTGTCAGCATGGAGTGAACCCAGATATTATCGCGGAATGCGATATAAAACATGGACACCAGCGACAGAATCACAAACGGCGGAAGAATCGTTCCCAGTATGGATACCAGCATGCCCGGTACCCCCGCCAGCTTATAGCCGACTACAATGGATCCGTTGACGGCGATTGCCCCCGGCGCGGACTGGGCAATGGCAATCAGATCCAGCATTTCCGTTTCATCAATCCAGTGATATTCATCGGCAAATTTCTTTTTCATCAGAGTCACGATCACGTAGCCGCCACCAAAGGTAAAAGTTCCAAGCGATATCATGGAAAGAAACAGCTTCCACAAAATTCCTTTTTCTCGTTTCATATTGTACTTCCCTCCTCTTACCTACAGTATATTTCCACTTGATTAATAAGTAAAATAGTATTATTATATCAAATATATAACGTTTTTCTTATAAGGAGGGATTCACATGACGCTCCGCCATATGAAGATATTTGTTTCAGTCTACCAGAACAACGGAATTACCAGGGCTTCCGAAGAGCTCCATCTGGCTCAGCCATCCGTCAGCCTGGCCATTCGGGAACTGGAGGATTACTATGGAATCCGGCTGTTTGACCGGATCTCCCGAAGGCTCTACGTCACTGAGCAGGGAAAGATGTTTTACGATTACGCACTCCATATTGTTTCCCTGTTCGATGAGATGGAACTGGGAATCCGCAATTGGGAACACATGGGAACGCTTCGTATCGGTTCCAGCATCACCATAGGAAACTTTCTTCTGCCGGGTCTTATAAAAAAGTTTACGACCGCCCACCCGAATATGAACGTGAAGGCATCGGTTCATAATTCTTCTTATATTGAAGAATCCATTTTAAACAACCGGATCGACTTCGCCCTGATCGAAGGAATTCCGGAATCACCCCAAATTATCCGGGACCCCTTCATGAACGACCGCCTCTGCCTGATCTGCGGCACGTCCCATCCTCTCGCTTCGAGAAGTACGGTTTTGCTGTCTGAACTGGAGCAGCACAATTTTATTCTGAGAGAACCGGGAAGCGGAGGACGCGAGATACTGGAAAGCCTCTTAACCGGCTTTCAGATTCATTTAAACGCCGCCTGGGAAAGCGTCAGCACCCAGGCCATTGTAAAAGCGGTTGCGGAAGGTCTGGGAATCTCCATTCTCCCCTATCTCCTGGTGGCTGATGATATCAAAAACGGCATTGTTCTGGAAAAGGAGGTGGAAGGCATCTCACTTTCCCGCAAATTTTCTATCATTTACCATAAACATAAATACTTAACACCGTCTGCCAGGGAATTCATCCAGCTGTGTCACACTGACGAGATAATTCAAGAATTTGACCTGTAATGTTAAGAGAAAAGAAATAGTATACGCTGGATTTTCGTGTAAAATAAAGGTACGACAGACTAAGGAGGAGTATCATTATGAAAAAACACCTGATTCAGACAGCAGTGATCCTGGCCGCGGTTTCGGCCTTTGGCCTTACGGCCTGCGCACAGGGCAGCACTTCCGCCCCCATACCGGACACACTCAAAGTAGAAAATGTAAAAGATCATGTAATTACCGTACAGAGCAGTGAAGAGGTGAAGGTCGTCCCCGACATGGCCGAGCTGGTCTTCTCAGTAACCACACAGGCTGAAGACGCAAAAGCGTGTCAGGAGCAGAACAGCAGGGATCTGGCAAATGTAATCAGTTTTCTAAAGGATTCCGGCATTGCGGAGACATCGATTCAGACCTCCAACTATGGGCTTGATCCGGTTTACGACTGGAATTCGGGAAGAACCATCACCGGCTATGAGATGAATACGGAGATCACCGTATCCGATGTTCCGATTGACCAGGCGGGAGCACTGATATCTTCCAGTGTGGAAGCCGGAATCAACAGCATCAGCCAGGTCACCTACCTTTCCAGCAAGTATGACGAGTCCTACCAGCAGGCGCTTAAGAATGCCATCGCTTCCGCCAGGGTTAAGGCAGAAGCCATAGCGGAAGCAGGCGGCTGTTCGCTGGGCGCGGTCATCCATGTGCAGGAGTATAGTGACAACCAAACTGCACGTTATTCCAGTTACCGGAACGCAGCCACAGAGGATAAGGCCTCAGGCGCGGCAGCCATGGCCGTAGAGCCGGGACAGTTAAGTGTAACGGCCCAGGTAACGGTAGAGTTTGAAATTCAGTAAGGCATAAAACAGGCTTGCCCGCCTGGAAGACTTCATTCCGTCTGCCAGGCAGGCAAGCCTGTTATCTCATAATTTTTTTCATCAGCATCTCACTGAACAGAGAATTGACCCACGCAAACCAGGGCCTTGTATAAATCCTCCAGCTTTACCTCCAGCGTTAAAGGAGTTTTTCCGGTCAATTTGACACTGCGGCTGTCCGGCTGGCTCCCACCGCAGGTGACAACCGCCGTGCTCCCGTCCAATATATACTCCCCTTCCTCATTCACCACCATAAATGCTTTAACGGGAAGGGTAAACGGAACCGTCACAGACTCCCCTGCCTTCATATGTATCCGTCTAAAATCTGCCAGGGACCCACCCGGTGCGGCCAGCTCCGAATCTGCAATCCGAACGTACACTTCAGCGATCTCATCGCATTCGGCTTTGGAACGGTTTGTTATTTTCACAGAGAACCTGACCTGCCCGTCAGGACCGGCTTCTGTCTGCTCCGCCTTAAAATTGCTGTATTCAAAATCGCCGTAGCTCAAACCATATCCGAACGGGTACAGCGCCTCGCGTTCCATATAGCGGTACGTTCTGCATTTCATACTGTAGTCCGTGAATTCCGGCAGTTCCTCCGTGGTCCGGTAAAAAGTGACCGGAAGTCTGCCTGAAGGAACTGCTTCACCGGTCAGAAGCCTCGCCGCCGCCAGACCTCCCATCTGTCCGGGATACCATATGTGAAGAATGGCGCTGCAATGCTCAGCCGCATAGTTTATGGCCATGGCACTTCCCGCAGCGAGAAGCAGAATCACCGGTGTTCCCGTCCCGCAAACTGCTTTTAAAAGTCTCATCTGGGACTCCGGAAGGTTCAAATCCGCCTTGTCCGCACCGGCGTAGCTGTTGTTGGCATCACCCTCCTCGCCTTCCAGTGTTCCGTTTAATCCCAGGCACAGGAACACAACATCACTCCGCACCGCCATGGAAACCGCCTCTTTCAGCCGGTCATCCGCTTCCGCCAGATTTTCTACGTTGTCACGGTAAAGATGGGAGCCTTCTGAACAGAATATTCTGGTTTCTTTCCCAAGCACCGCCCGTATTCCTTCCAGAATCGTGTATTTCTCTGTCGCCGTTCCATTGTAATTTCCCTTCAGGATCTCCTCGCTGTCACCGTTTGGTCCGATCACAGCCACCGTCTTAAGTGCAGTCTTATCGAGGGGAAGAATTCCGTCATTCTTTAAAAGTACCATGGATTCTTCCGCCGCTTTTAGGGCAAGACCGTGATGTTCGGCGCAGTCATTGATCTCATACGGAATCTCATCGAATTCCGTATGTTGATCGAACATTCCAAGCCTCATCCTTGTCATCATCAAATGGGTAACCGCTCTGTCGATATCTTCTGCGGACACCAGACCCTGGTTATAGGCGCTCATCACATGGAGATACACGGCGCCGCAGTTTAAATCGCAGCCGCTCTTAAGAGCCAGGGCCGCGGATTCCTGAGGCGTATCCGTCAGACCGTGATGCATATGGAAGTCCTTGATCGCGCCGCAGTCTGATACATAGTAACCGTCAAACCCCCATTTTTCTCTCAGGATTTCTGTGATCAGATGATGACTTCCGCAGGCCGCCTCACCGTTCAGCCGGTTGTAGCCCCCCATCACCCCTTCGACTCCGGCCTCCTTCACACACCGCTCAAATGCCGGAAAATACGTTTCCGCCAGATCCTTTTTGCTTACCACGCTGTTAAAGGAATGACGTCCCTTTTCCGGCCCCGAATGTGCTGCAAAATGCTTCACACAGGCTGCCGCCTTCAGTCTCTTTCCATTGCCCTGCATCCCCTTAATGTAGGCGGTTCCCATACGCCCCGTCAGACACGGATCCTCTCCGTATGTCTCATGTCCCCGTCCCCATCTCGGATCGCGGAAAATGTTGATATTGGGAGACCAGAAGGTAATTCCCTTATAAAGCCCCCGGTCCCCGTTCCTCACGGCCTCGTGGTATTTTGCCCGTCCCTCGAGAGCAGTCACATCACCGATTTTCTCCAGAAGCGCCTCATCAAACATTGCCGCCAATCCGATGGCCTGCGGAAATACCGTAGCCGCCCCGGCTCTGGCTACGCCATGCAGCGCCTCATTCCACCAGTTATAGCTGGGAATGCTCAGGCGCTCCACCGCCGGGGCATCGTAACGGAGCTGGGAAACCTTTTCCTCCAGCGTCATCTGTGACACTAAGTCCCGCACTCTCTCTTCATCTGTCCTGCTCTCATCCAAATATACCGGTTCCATCTCGCTCTCCTTGTATCCCTGCGGCTTATTCTTCGATTTCGAAAATAGCCTCTGTCTCCACCGGAATATTACCCGGCAGCACGTTCATGCCTACCGCGGATCTGGTCGGCGCTCCCGCCTCCTCGCCGAATAAGTCCACCAGAAGCTGGGAACCGCCGTTTGCAACGTATGGCTGCTCATAGAAGTCATCATCGCTGGCCACATAGACCAGGATCTTCACGGCCTGTTTTACCTTGTTTAAATCACCGATCCGGTCCTGCAGCACAGCCAGCACGTTTAACATGGAATTCCTGGAGAAGACCTGCGCCTCTTCCTTTGTATATTCCTTACCAACCTTGCCTGCCACCGGGCTGTCGATAACAGGGCCGCAGCCGGAGATATACACGAGATTGCCCGCAAACACTCTGGAGGAGGAGTAAACTCCGCCTTTTGCAGGTGCCTTCGGAAGTTCCAGCCCTAATTCTTTTAACTTTGCATATACGTCATTCATCATTCATTCCCTCATTCTTCTACATTTTCTGTGATACTATAATTTTATAACACTGCCGCAGTTTCTTTTCAATAAAAGATCGTCGGAAACAGCAATCGTTCCGTCAACCATTATCATCCGAAATCCGCTGCACAGCTGTTTTGGTTTTTCATAAACCGCGTAATCCCTGACCTTTTCAGGATCAAACACGTTAATATCTGCATGGTAACCCTCTTTTATCATACCTCTTCCCTCGAGAGACAGCCGCTTTGCAGGCAGAAGCGTCATCTTCTTCACAGCTTCCTCCATCGTCAGAACGCCCCGTTCCCTGACGTATTCCCTGATAATTTTCGGAAAGGAACCGTAAAGTCTGGGATGCGGGCAGTCGCTCACACCATACAGGGAATCGGAGATCACCATGGAATACGGAAGTCTGGCTACCGTATCCACATCCTCCTGGGACATGGAGAGAACGATAATTCCCACCTTTCCCTGTTCCTCTGCCAGTAAGTCGCTGCAGAAATCAGCCGGCTCTTCATATCCGGCCAGAGATGCAGCTTCCCGGAAATTCTTTCCTGTGAATTTCCGGTTCGCCTCTTTCGTCACGGAGCTCAGCAGAATGCGCTCCCAGCCTATGGCAGTCACCATATTGTCCCAGCCTGTATGTTCCCGGTAAATTTCACGCCGCAGTTCTTCCTTCCCGCGTTCCGTTCCCAGTTTCTTAAGCGTCATCTCCACGCTGTCTTCCATCACGGCCGGAGGCAGCAGACTGATCAGTGTGGTGGAGCCGCCGCAGTAGGGATAAAAATCCACGGTCACATCCTGGCCTGCCGCTCTGGCGGCGTCGATCAGTTCAATCGCCTTATAAATCTCACTGCCCCAGTTTTTCACTCCGGTAGCCTTGAAATGGCTGATATTTAAAGGAACCCCGGCTGCCCCTGTGACCTCGATCACCTCTTTCACGGAGGAGACCAGATTATCCCCTTCTCCCCGGATGTGGCAGGCCAGAGGCCGTCCGAAGGGTGCTGCAGCGCTTATCAGTTCCTGTATCTCCGCCCTCGCAGAATAGCATTCCGGCTGGTACATGATACCCATGGAAAGCCCGGCCGCCCCGGCTTCAAGCCCCTCGCGGATATAAGCCTTTGCCTGCTCCATCTCCGGTCCGGTAAACGGCCCTTTCCCATATCCCTTAATGGCAGCCTTCAGCGTACCCGTTGCAATCAGGCTGCCCACATGAAGCGGAAGGTCCCGTTTTCCAAGTTCCTCCAGGTAATCACTGAACCGCTCCAAAGCCATTTCTTCGGGTGCAATGCCAAGGCACGGCTCGATAAAATCATAAATAGCCCGGCGGTACTGCTTCGGCGCCGGAATCGGCGCCAGGCCGCAGTTTCCTCCGATCACGGTCGTAAGCCCCTGCGCCATCTCCAGCCGCCCGAATTCCGGATTGTACAGGGCATCGATGTCACAGTGTCTGTGTGTATCGATAAATCCCGGCGTCACAACGAGTCCTTTTGCATCGATAACCTCCAGCCCGCCAGAATCTGCCGGGGGTGCTTCCGTCCCGGCCGTTTCCGTGTTCTCTGTCACCGCCTCAATGACGCCATCTCTTATCAGTATGTCCTTCCGGAACGGCTTATCACCGCTTCCGTCATAGACCAGTCCATTCTTTATCAGCGTTCTCATACCAGCATCCCTCTCGCTGCCACCACTTCCTGACGCAGCGTCTCTCCATCATAGAGATAGACTGAATTCTGCATATTAATGGCAGTACATACGTGAATCGGAATAAGCTCCACCTTGTCGCCGACCTTCAATCCGGTATCTCCCTTTTTGCTGGTGATGATCCCGTGTTCCTCATTCATTCGGCGGAGCTGAAGATCGTCATTCCCTGCAATCAGCGCGTATCCCGGGTAGCAGTACGGAGGCGTATCCAGCAGGATATCCATGGGAAACGTCTTCGTCCCTCCATCAATCACCGCGTACTCCCTGCATGGAGTGCTGACAACCGTGGCATAGATCCGCACGGCAATGTCCTCCGGTTCGGCCGCCCCCTCTTTGCAAAGCATGTGATCCTTGAATATATATGTACCCGGGCGGATCTCATCCACCTTTCCCGTCTTTGCAACCTCCACACCCGTAGGGGTGGAACCTGCACTGATCTCTGCGATGGGAACACCGGCCTTCCTGATCTCATCCGCTATGGCCTCCATCATATCGCCTTCCTCGGCTCCCGCGATCACTTTATCCTCGGTGGGCTCATCGTGATAGACAAGACTCTTAAAGGTATAAATGCCGGTCAGGTTTAAATTGGAAAGCTGATGGACTTCCTTCGCCAGTTCAGCGGCCTTCGTCCTCTGGACACCGGTTCTCTTTGCCCCGGTGTCCACCTCCAGACGAACCTCCAGAGTAATGCCCGCGGCCTTTGCAGCCTCATTTAACGGCACCGCGCATTCCATACTGTCCACCGCCAGAATCAGGCGTTTTAAACGCCCGGCCAGGGCGACGGCCCTTTTTATCCTGAAGCCGCCAACCATGGGATAGGCGATAAAAATATCATCCGCGCCCCCGTCTGCCATCACCTCCGCCTCTGACACCTTCGCACAGGTGATGCCGGCCGCTCCATGAGCCAGCTGCATTCTGGCAAAGAGCGGCATCTTGTGTGTCTTGATATGCGGTCTCAGTCTGCATCCGGCCGCATCTGCATCCGCCTGCATCCGTATCACATTTTCCTCTGCTTTAGCCATATCGATTACAACGCAGGGTGTCTCCAGCTGATCCAGTAATTCTTTCTGCATACGTGATTCCTCCCTTTAAAAGCTGTCCGCCACACTTCTGATGTGAAGCGCAGCCGCTGCTTCCTCTGCCGTTATCCGGTTCGGGAATTCCTTTTTATCCACAGTTATGTCCACGCCCTCTTCCGATGTGATATCGAAGAAATTGTCTTCAAATATAACATCATACTCATCCATGCTCAGTTCCGCATAACTTACATACGTATCTGCATCAACGTGAATACAGAATACATCTTCCCTCTCTGTCACAGAAATCCGGTATTCCGGCTTCTGGAATTCGAAGTATTTTGGTTTCACAAAAAGCGTCGTTCCCCGGCTTACCACACGGCCCTCCTCGATCAGACGGTATTCTGCCACCGCTTTCTTTTTCATTCCTTCTTCTGTCAGGAACGGGGCAAAATCCATGGCCAGCACTTGTTTCACCTCAAAAGGCCCGGTCTCAGCCTCTGTCTCCGTCTCATACAGTGTATGGAAATCACGGTCGAAGAGGCGGACCACCAATACGGCTTTTCTCTCCTCAAAGGATTCATTGTGAATATAGTAGCCGATATCGGTACTCAGTTCTTCCTTTTCACAGGCTGTTGCCATAAAACGGGCGTAGAACCGCCTTGCTCCGTAATGGAGTGCTTTCCAGCGTCCGTAATAATCAACACTGGCCCAGGAAGCCACCGGCCAGCAGTCATTTAACTGCCAGTAGATGGAACCCATGCACCGTCCCCAGTTCCTTCTCCAGTGTTCCACGCCGTACTGAATCGCCTTCAGCTGAAGAATCTGGGAAATATAGGCGATACTCTCCATATCCTTCGGATACTTATAGTAACCGGAGATATAGGAGAAAATCTTCGTGTTGGCAAGGCCATTCTTCTGATGTGATTCCATGACCTCGCTGAAGATATTCTGATCCTCCGGCAGGCTGAATGCATCCAGGGTCTTCTTTCCCGGGAATGACTGGAATCCGAACTCTGAACAGAACCGGAAATAGAAATCCCGGTACTCCGTAAACGGCTTGTTGGAATGCCATACCTCCCAGTAGTGGTTATCACCCCGGTTAAAATCATTGGGATCGTCGAACGATCCGCCTGACGACGGCGAAGACAGCCAGTAATACGTCTGATCATCCACCTGTTTTACCAGGCGGGGCAGAAGCATCTCGAAAATCTTCGTATAGTCCGCTTTGTATTTCGGCCTGTGTCCCTCCAGACGTCCCCAGTCGCGCCAGCCCCATTCCATCTCATTGTTGCCGCACCATAAGGCGAGGCAGGCGTGATGGCGGATCCGTTTTACATTATCGGCCGTTTCAGCCAGAATATCAGCTTCAAATTCATCGTTTAAATCATAGACATTGCAGGCAAACATCAAGTCCTGCCAGACCAGAATTCCGTACCGGTCACAGGCATCGTACACATAATCCTCCGGATAATAGCCGCCGCCCCAGATTCGGATACAGTTAAAATTAGCCCTGGCGCAGTCACGGATGAGCCGTTCGCTCCGCTCTTCACTCAAATGGCCGAGGAGATTATCTTCCGGTATGTAGTTGGCGCCCATGGCAAATATCTTCTGGCCGTTGACCACAAAGGCAAACTGATTGCCCCATTCATCTGCGTCCGTGCAGACAGTGACAGTCCTCAATCCGATGGTTCTTTCCCATACATCGAGAACAGCGCCCGCTGCTTTAAGTTCTGCCCGCACCGTATACAGTGGCTGTTCGCCGTATCCATTCGGCCACCACAGCTGCGGGTCCTCGATAAGTGCTTCTATCGTTTCCGAAGTACAGGCCGTGCTGCCGGGATGAACGGTCTGGCTGACAAAAATCCCGGTTCCATCCGGCGCCGTAATTTCGCATGCAAGCGTATAGGCTTCAGACGTTTCACTTCTGCCAGGCATTCTCACACTGCTCTCAAGCGACAGCTTCACCCCGGTATCTCCATGCTCCTGGCGGACCCTCACATCCTCCAGACGGGCGCCCGAATATCCGGACAGATAGACGCTGCGGAAAATTCCGGCATCCGGCAGCTGAGGACCCCAGTCCCATCCAAACATGTAGTGGGCCTTTCTGAGTGCTCCGTTTCCCTTCATGCAGCCTGTGGAAGCATAAAAGATGTCCCCTTCCCGGTCCGCCTTTTCAATAAAGGCGATAGGAGAATGAAAGGTAACAGCCAGCCGGTTTACCATCTTTAGCTTTCCCTTTACATCAATTCTCCAGGTGCGGTGCATATCCCTGACTGCAAGGAGCAGTTCATCGTTTAAATAAATGTCTGCAATGGTATCAAGCCCCTCGAACACGAGGCACTGCTCCGTCTCCCGGAAAAAGCTGTCCGGCACTTCAAATTCTCTCTCATATCGGTAGTCTCTGCGGGAAAGTTCCCGTGTCTCATACTCATTCGTCCGCCAATAGGGATCCTCGATGAGGCCTCCGTCCGCCATATCGGTCAAAACGGTTCCCGGGACAGACCCCTTATGCCATTCCTTCGTTTCCGTATCGCACCAGTTCCAGGTGCCATTCAGCGTAATTCGATGTTCCATAGTCTGCTCCTCTTCAAAAAATGTATCAGCCCTTAATACCGGACGTTGCAATGCCCTCTACAAAGTTCCTCTGGAAGAACAGGAAGAAGATTACGACCGGAATTACGAATATGGTTGCCGCCGCCATCAGGTGCGTCCAGTCAACCGAATACTGGTTTAAGAAGCCCTGCAGACCTAAGGACAGCGTCAGTTTTTCCGTCTTGTTGATATAGATAAGCGGTGCTAAGTAATCGGACCAGGCATTGATAAACGCATAGATACCAACGGTCGTCAGGGCAGGTCTTGAGAGCGGAAGCGCAATGGCGATGTAGCGTTTAAATTCACCCGCACCATCGATCTTTGCCGCCTCCATCAGGGAATTGGGAAGACCTGCAAAAAACTGTCTCATGATGATAATGTAGAACGGACTGCCAAAGAAGGTCGGCAGAATCAGCGGTACGTATGTATTGGTAAATCCCAGTCTGGACCAGATCTTATATAACGGAATCATGGTTACCGTATAAGGAATCATCATCGTCCCCATAATCAGGGCAGATATGATGGGAGCGCCTTTCCACTTGATCTTGGCCAGGGAATAGGCTACCAGCGGTGTGGCTACCATCTGTCCTATTACGGAAAGAAGCGTGATGAAAATCGTGTTCATCATATATCTTACATACGGTATCTTTGCCATGGCTTCCGGGAAATTGTTCCAGATGACCTCCCTCGGAAACAGCTTTACCGGCAGCTGGAAGGCATCCGCGTTTGTCTTAAGAGCCGTTGTCACCATGATTAAAAACGGTGAAAAGAAGATAAAACTCAGCACAATAACAAGAATATACTTCGGAATCGGTTTTAAACGTTTTTTATAATATGCGTGATTGTTTTTCATACTTATTCACCCCCTACGCCATTCTCGGATACCTTCTTCGTGATTCTGGTCATGACCAGTGTCAGCACAAACACAATGACAAACAGAAGCCATGCCATAGCGGAAGCTCTGCCCATCTTCATATAAGAGAATGCGGTGTTAAACAGATACAGAGGATACATTAAGATCGAGTTGGCCGGTCCGCCGCTGGCGTTGCTGGCACCGCCGCCGGAGCTGGCGTTGATGATAACGTATACCTGAGTAAAATACTGGAACGAGTTGATGATATTCAAAATCCCCTGGTACACCAGAACCGGCGCCACACACGGCATCGTAATCCGGAAAAACTTGTCAAAAGCGTTCGCTCCGTCGATCTCGGCCGCCTCGTAATAGCTGTTCGGCACATCCTGGAGAGCCGCAAGGCAGATCAGCATCGTCGTACCGGTGCACCACGTTCCCATCAATACCAGCGCCCATTTTGTGTAGGCCGGGTTAACCAGCCACGAGGGGCCGTTGATTCCGATCATCTCCAGCACGCGGTTGATATAGCCGTATGTAGGATCGAACATCCAGATCCATACCATGGTAGCTGCAACCATCGGGATGATGGAAGGCATGAAGAAAATAGTTCTTGCCACGCCTCTGCCCTTAAACTTACTATTTAATAAGGAAGCAAGGAGCATTGCAATAAACAGGTTAATCGGAGTGGATACAAAGGCCATAAAGAGAGTATTTTTCAGACTCTTGAACACTAGCGGGTCCTTAAAAATATATTTGAAATTCTCAAGGCCGATCCATTCCGGCGGCTTCACCGGATTGAAGGATGTGAAGCTATAGTAAAACGAGGTGAGCAGCGGTATCAGACTAAAACATACGAATCCAATAATCCATGGAAGTGCGAACAGAAATCCATTGATATTGTCCCGCCGTTCTGATTTGCTCATTTTCTTGGCAGTCGGTTTTGACATTGGACTACTCCTTTCTGATGTGTGAGATCGGAAAACATTATGAAAAGGCCCCTTATAAAAGAATATCACATATGTGCTTCGGCATCATATGTGATATTCTTTTGCTTTGCACGGACAGCTCCGCGAGGTGTTTTTTGTGAGTGCAGCGAAGCGGAAGTCACAAAAAACCCGCGGTAACTCTGTTACTGAAGCATCTTCGCCTGGTCGGCAAGGCCCTTCATGGCCTCCTCCGGCGTCTGCATGCCATTGTAAGCATAGTCAAGATACTCTTCAATTAAGGAAGTATATTTTGCCAGATCTTCAATCTTGGCGTACTGAATACCGTTTTCTGTCTTAAGAGCCTCAATGAACATATCGAAATTCGGCTGTGCCAGAATATCCGGATCATCATATAATGCAAGCTGTGTCGGCAGATTTGCCATACCGATTAACAGTTCCTTTGTTGCCTCAGAATTAGTGAAGTACTTAACGAAATCCCATGCGCCTTCTTTTTCATTTGCTACGATCGGAATGCTTAAGGAGTTTGTCTCATAACGGCTGGTACCTGCGATCTCCGGATGTGCTTCCGTTCCCGGGATCAGCGCCACGCCATAGTTGACATCGGAGTTAAAGTTCTTCATCATGGCTGCCATCCAGGTTCCGTCAAAACGGAATAACTGCTTACCTGCAAAGAACATGTCATTCTCCGTATAGCGGTTGGTATTGGCCGTTGCGACGAATTCCTGTACCTTCTCAATTCCGTACTGGCTTCTGTAGTCGATGTTCATCTTAAGGCTGTCAAGGATAGCCGGATCATCCGGTGTCAGGGTTAATCCGTCATCTGACCACCACTTTCCGCCGAAGGCATAGATCAGTTCCTGTCTTGCGCTTGCCAGCGGGAATAACGGGTAGCCCAGTCTCGTGATGGTTCCCTTATCGTCAACCTCCGTAGCCTTTACCGCCATCTCGTACAGCTCTTCCATGGTCTTCGGAGGCTCTGTGTAGCCGATCTCCTCAAGAATGTCCTTATTATAGAACATCTGGATAATCATGGATGCCAGCGGCGCACCGTATACAGTGTCGTTCAGTGTGTTGGCTACGAGAGACTGATTGGAAAATACTCCTGTCAGATCGTAATTATCAGCTGCGGCCAGATCGGTAATGGACTCTACCAGTCCGTTGGTGGCGTACGCCAGGACATCCTGGTTGGAGACTTCAATAACGTCAGGCGCTTCATTACCGGAGATGGCAACGATGATTTTCTGCTTATCAGATACGCTCAAGCCCTCTACGAAATACTTGTCCTGGCTCTCATTGTAAGCCTTAATCGCATTTTCAAAGCAGGTTGCCTCATCACCTGTGTGGGAATACCAGAATACGACTTTCTTCCTGTCACCGCTCTCGGCCTTTGTGTCCCCTGCTGTCTCTCCGGCGGTTGTCTCTGCTGTCTCTCCGCCTGCAGCTGCAGTGGTGTCGGTTGTGGTACTCTTTCCTCCCCCGCACGCTGTCAGTGATGTAATCACCATAGCAGTCGCCAGCAGACAGGACATAAATCTCTTCTTCATATAATTCTCCTCCTTTTTTTGCATAAAATCAGTTATTAATATTCGTCATATTTTTCAAACTTTTTTTATGCTTTTAAAAATCTTTTTTTCTTTTGGTGATTTTAGAATATCATACTTTTTGTTAGTTTTCAAGTATTTTTTTTCTTTTTTTTGGACTTTTTTATCACTTTTTTTAATTAACAGCTTACTTTTTTTAATTCTTCACTTTTCTTTACATGTTTTTTAGTTTGCTTTTTCATACTTTATGTATGATTTTTATATATTTCCGCAATTATTGCAAACAATTTGGCAACTGACGTGACCCAGACTTCTTTATAGGTAGACTGGTTGCCGCCGGGCCAGTACGGGACATCGGAATTGCCGTCCGTCTCGATTCCCACAGGCAGCTGCCCCACACAGATGCCGGGGAAAGTGGAGAAAAGCTGCTGATATCCGGTACCCACACCGTACATAAGAGACCGCCCAAACGGATTTTTCCCGAACAGCCAGTCGGTCTGGGAGGCTGCGGCTTCCATAAGGAATGCGTCATTTAAATATCCGCCTGCAGCGGCAGCCCCTTTTGCCGCCGACAGCATCACCGCGGTGTTGCCTCGGAAGGAGAACCATACCGGAAACTGGCGGACTCCATAGCCTGATTTTCCCCCAGTGCCGGTTGGGACACACATTCCCGCCCTCACCTGAAGGGTGTGATTTTCTTTCTCTGTCTCATAATCTGTCTGCAGATGAAGGAGACGAAAAAGTTCCTGATCCTCCGCCGTCTCGGAATAGAGGCCGGCCGGCAGCATTTCATAGGGGGAGGCACAGGCCATTAAGTCTCTCACATACTCGCCGTACAGGCGGATCCCCTCTTCCCACAGCATTTTATCGGGATGGGAATCCAACAGCCGGCACAGCAGCACAAGGGCCGTGACCGGAACATGCTCCCTGGCCTGGTGATTATAGTGGACGATATCGCGATGGGTCTCATCCCTGTAGAAGAAACCGCGCAGCCCTGTCTCTGATGAGTCCTTCTCCTGGCAGTCCAGAAGTTTTCTTCCATACTCAGCCGCAGCCGTTTCATACACCTCTTTTCCCGTTACCTTCCAGATTCTGACCGCGGCTGTCACGATTTCTCCGTAAAAGAGTGCTGCAGATGAAGAGTATGTATGTTCCCATGGTACAGGCAGCTCCATTCCGTGAGTCCGGCAGCGTTCCAGGGCAAATTCAAAATCCTCCTCGGCTGCCTTCGCACACCGCCAGGCCAGCTCACCGTCATAATCCCGCAGACACTCGGCAGCCAGTGCAAAGACTCCCGCGCAGATAAAATTCTCAAGTGCATGGTTGTGAACCCGGACATTGGCTGCATCGTCATCATTGCCTATTTTTCCGTCGGTCCATCGGATCAGGCCGATACTGGAAGCCCGGTAACCGTCTCCAAATCTCGTCCGGAAGATAAATTCAAGTCCCCACAGGGCTTCTTCCATCAGTCTCTGGTACAGCAGCGTGTTCCCTCTCCGCTCTGCGGCAAGCTCCAGCAGGCTTTCTACCGTCTCTGCCGTCTGGACTGTCTGCTGGGACATATCTCCTGCATCATGCCAGCCGCCGCAGTATGGCAGCTTTACCCCATTATGTTCTGCATAAGCATCCATGTGGCAGAGTCCATGCTTGCCCGGAACCGGATAACCACACCGCTCGCAGAACAGAAAATTTATCCCTTTCCACGTCACCTCATCCAGAACACCGTCTCTGACCGGGAACCAGTCTCCGGTCACATTCCCCGCCCGGATTCTGTACTCGCCTTCCTGAGTCAGCTCTGAAAAGTCGGCAATCCGGAAGGCATCTTCCTTCCAGACTACATGTTCCAGGCTTTTTTTCAGACAAATTCTACCGCTCCGGTCTTCAATTATAAATGTTTCCGCCTCCTCAGCCAGCACCGCCCGTTTCACTGCTCCGGTCTCATAACCGCAGGTGGAATAGCACACAGTGTTCCGCTCCGGGAGCCAGCCGCTCTCCTTTCCCGGATGTTCCACGGCCTCCAGCCAGATTTCCTTCACAAAGAAGGCGGCCGTCTCACCGCTTGCGGTGTCCCGTCCATTGATCCGGTAACGGAAGCCAAATCCGCTCACGCAGTCACGGGGCAGAGACGGAAATTCCCAGATACAGTCATTCCACTGGTGATTCTTTAAATTCATCATGTGAAATCCCTGCCGTCTGTACCGGTCCGGAACCTTACGCTCGCCGTCATTTTCCAGATACATGGAAAGGCTGACGGTTCTCGCTCCGTCACACTCCGGCCTGATCAGGGCCCGTACACGGTGAAACGAAGTCCAGTCCGTCTCTTTCACCGGAAATGCGGCGTGAATATGGCCGTAATAGGCACAGTCCCCGTCCTGAGGCATTCCTTCCGGCCAGCACCGGCACAGGAGAGGTGCCTCCATTGCCAGAACAGTTTCCGCCTCCAGCCGGACGGTTTCCACCGTCCCCCGCTCCATAGATACAGGATCCCCGCAGCAGCCCTTTCCATCTCCGCTCCACACGGTCTTTCTCGCCGTCACCTTCTTTTCCTTTTCCCTCTGTTCCAGAGAAACTTCTTCATGGAGAGGCAGCGGTCTGTGAATATAACCGCTCTCTTCCAGTTCCTGCTGAAACTCTGTATTTATCTGCATATTTGTCCTTTCTGCATCACTCTGCATTTTCAAGAGTTGTCACTGTTCCCGGCCAGCCCAGCGTTTTTAAATGGTCTTGCGCATCAATGCACCTGCTGCCTCACGGTCCAGGAGTACCTCACAGTTCGGATGCAGCTGCAGAATGGAGGCCGGAACCGCCTCGGTCACCGGGCCTTCCAGCGCCTGCCTTATGATCTCTGCCTTCTTTTCTCCTTTGGCCGCCAGAATAATCCTCCTGCTTTGCATGATGGTCTTAATTCCCAGGGTCAGGCCACCCAGTTCATGATCATCGGGCACTGCCGTCTCTCTTCGCACTCTGGCTTCAAAGATCTCATCCATAGGCGACACCCAGGTATCACTGCCAAATGGAGTTCCCGGCTGATTGATTCCAATATGGCCGTTCCAGCCGATTCCCAGAATCTGCAGATCCGCGCCGCCGTGCTCTCTGATACTGTTCTCAAATTTTCTGCTCTCCAGTTCGAAATCGTCGCTCTCCGTAAGCGGCATCAAAAAGCGCTCATCCGGTACTCCCAGGTGGTCTAAAAGCTGGCTGCGAATCATGGCGTAGCAGCTGCCCTCGTAACTCCGCGGCAGATTCGTCAGTTCATCCACATTAAAGAAGACGGTTTCTGACACATCAAAGGGATGGAGCTTGTATAATTCGCTGACAATTCTGTGCATATTAGTCGTCGTCTGCCCGGTAGAAAGGCCGATAACGGAATTTTTCCTGGCCAGAATCTGTCCGATTATTCTCCAGGCACCTGTTTCGTCAAATCGTTTTTCTGTTTCTGCAATCGTTATCTTCATGATTCAATCTCCTTTGTCATAAAATCTGATGTTATAAATTCTATCTTTCTAAATGATTTTTCTTCCCTCTCTCCCGCTTTTCAGGCATCCTACAGCCGCAGCGCCGATTACGCCGGAAAATGCCGGGGCGAAGCCTGATACCCGGAACCCTTTTGATACATGGCGCATGGTCACTTTCTCCAAATATCCTTCCACGCGCTGAAAGAACCACGGATCCGACATCAGTCCGCCGCCGGCCACCACCATATCGGGGTCTGACATGCGCACCAGATTCATAATGGTGCAGCCCAGCACTGAGGCCGCCTCCTCTGCGATGGATAGACAGAATTCACTGCCTTCTCTGGCCATGCGGAATACGGCCGCCGCCGGATATCTCCCGTTCTTCCCCAGCTCCAGGAGTTCAGCCGGAGCATCAGCCCGTCTCTCTTCGACCATCCTGTGAATCCCGATTCCGGAAGCCGTAAGCTCACAGCAGCCCTTTCGTCCACAGACACAGTTTCTGCTGCTCCTGTAATCCACAACCATATGGCCAATTTCCCCGGCATCACAGTGAGCCCCATGCAGCACCTTCCCATCGATTACAAATCCGGCAGCCAGCCCGGTTCCCGCATTGACATATATGAAATCAGAGCAGTTCTTTCCTTCTCCCCACAAAAGCTCCGCTGCAGCCGCGCTCCTGACGTCGTTGTCGATCCCCGTCTCCACTCCAAGCCGCTCAGCGGCCATCTGCGCCAGAGGGAGCGGTATCCCTTCTTCATGATTCACCGAATGCCAGATCCCATTCTTAAAATCGCTGATCCCTACAATACCGATTCCTGCCCCTCGGATTCTTCCTTCCGGAGCCTCCTCCGCTACATAGTTATCGAGACACTGAAGCAGATGAGCGGCAATCTCCTCCTGCCCCGTAAGCCCGGTCGGATACCTCCTGTACTTCAAAAGCACCCCATCCTCCCGGACCTCCCCAATCAGAAGCTTGGTTCCGCCGTAATCAATTCCCAGATATGTGTCCATTTCTTTTACTCCCTTTCTCCACACGCTTCGCATGAGTTTATGAAAACCTTTTCATATTTTTACGATACCATCCGTTCTTTTTCTTGTCAATTCGTGATATTTCATAAATTTCATTTGATATTTTTGTGAAAAGGGTTTCATTGCAATTTCATTTCGTCCGTGTTATACTGGGAAGACCCCCGGTTCTTCGTCCGTGGGATTCAAGCATATTTTGGAGGGGCTGATTATGAAATCCAATATAACAATTACCCAGATCGCCCAGGAAAGCGGTGTCTCTGTCGCCACCGTCTCCCGTTTTTTAAATGGAAAAGTACCGGTTTCCGCCGATAAAAAGGCCCGCATCGAAGCGGTGGTCAAAAAATACGACTTTACGCCTAACGCGCTCGCCCGGGGATTGATATCGAAGAGAACCATGACGCTGGGCGTCATTCTGCCGGATATCACCAATCCCTATTTCGCAACCATTTTTCAGGAAGTCCAGAGGTGTGCCGCCGAGGAGGGATACTCTGTTTATCTGTGCAACACCCGTTTTCATCATGGGGATTCACCGATCGACGAGACCGGATATTTCCGCATGATGATGGACAAAAAAGTAGATGGAATACTGATTATCGGCGGCCAGCTGGACATGGTCGAGCCCAATCCCGCCTATAAGGAGGCGCTGAATAAGCTGACCGCCTCCATTCCGGTCGTAGCGGCAGGCAGGGCAATCCCCGGCGTCGACTGTATCTTTCTTGATTCAGAAAATGGAAGCGGAGTCGTCACCGCCTACAATTACCTCGCCTCACTGGGCCACAAGCATATCGCCTTTGCCGGCGGCCAGCCCGGCGTCACCATCACGGAGACCCGTCTGGAAGCATATAAAAAAGCGGCTGCCTCCTCCGGCAGTGCGATACAGGAAGACTTAATATCTCTATCTGATTACTATCTGCCGGACGGATACCAGGCTGCAGAAGCACTTCTAACGAGGGAGACGCCCTTCACCGCCGTGATCGCCATGAATGACAATGTGGCGCTTGGCGCTATCCGTGCATTTGCCGATCACGGCCTCTCCGTCCCCCGCGACGTGGCCCTCATCAGCTGCGACCGTTTTTACTTTGCCGACTACACGATGCCCCGTCTCACCAGCATCCATCACCACAGCCGGCGCTGGGGACAGATGGTTGTCCGCACCCTGATCCAGTCCATACAGGGCTCCACAGAAAATGCAAGAATAACCTTCCCCCCCGAACTCATTATCGGCGAAAGCTGCGGCACACACTTACATCATTAGTTTCCAACTTGTCTACACCACCAGCTATCCCCTTTAAAATAATATCCATGCATCTTTTTATCCAGCGAAGCCAGTACACAGCCGAAATCCCGGAGAGCACCGGCGCCGTCATGTATATTCCAGTGTGCCGGCATCTGAAGCGGATAGTCCCCCTCACCTACGTTCGGCGGAGGGTTACGAGTCATAAGAAAGTCCGAGACTGGCGAACGCGCCTCTTTTCGGCGTGTACGCCAGTCTCGGACTTTCTTATGGCGAGTAGGAAGCAAGACGGACACGGAATATACATGACGGCGCCGGTGCTCTCCGGGATTTCGGCGTAACTCCCATACTTTTTTTCTGATTTCTCTATTGTTTAAAAACTTTTAATATGATATACTGAGTCTACAAACAGTATTCGCAACTATATTCTTATTTTTTTTCATATTTGAGAGGTGATTACCATGAAAACCCTTGATGAAATTATGCCTATACTTCAGCAGCTTCTCACATTAGTAGAGCAGCACTTCGGTAACAAATGCGAAATCGTACTTCATGATCTGACAAAGGATTACAACCATACCATTGTCGATATCCGAAACGGAGACATTACCCACCGTTCCATCGGGGGCTGCGGAAGCAACTTAGGGCTGGAAGTCCTGCGCGGAACCGTGCTGGATGGGGATCGTTTTAACTATGTTACCACTACACAGGACGGAAAGATTCTCCGTTCCTCATCGATCTATCTAAAAAATGATCAGGGCGAGGTCATCGGATCGATCTGCGTGAACCTGGATATCACAGAGACACTTCAGTTTGAAGGGTATTTACGCCAGTTTAACCAGTTTGACAGCTTCACTTCCAACGACGAGGAGATTTTCGCTCCCGACGTGAATAATCTTCTCAGCCATCTGATTCAGATGGGACAGGAACAGATCGGAAAGCCTGCGCTGGAGATGAACAAGAACGAGAAGATTGAGTTTATCCGTTTCCTTGACCAGAAAGGAGCATTCCTCATCACGAAGTCCGGGGAACAGATCTGTGAACTTCTGGGAATCAGCAAATTTACCTTTTATAATTACCTTGAAAGCAGCCGCAGCCAGTCGGATTCGTCTGACAGCGACCAGACCTGAGAGGACAGGCGGGAGACAGGATTATGAAGGAGCGACCATCTGCTTCACTGACTGAAGGGCCCATAACCCGATCGATTCTGCTGTTCACAGGCCCCCTCATCATTGGGAACCTGTTTCAGCAGCTTTACAACACTACCGATTCCTTTATCGTAGGCAATTTCGTAGGCAGCGGTGCGCTGGCCGCTATTGGGGCCAGCGCCCAGATTATTAATTTGTTCATCGGCTTCATCATCGGCCTGACTACCGGTGCCGGAATCATCATCGCACAGTATTACGGCGCCGGAGATGGTACCCGGCTTCATTCAGCCGTCCATACTTCTTTCTGCTTCTGTATCCTGGGAGGAATTCTGGTTTCTATCGCAGGCTGTCTTCTTTCTCCCCTTATTTTAACCGCTATGAACACCCCCTCTTCCGTCATCCCGGACGCAGCACTCTATCTGCGCGTCTATTTTCTTGGAGCACTCTTTAATATCCTTTACAACATGGGGGCCGGCACTCTGCAGGCGGCGGGAGATACGAAGCATCCGCTTTACTGCCTCTGCCTTTCCTCTGTCATTAACGTGGTGCTGGATATTGTCTTTGTCACAGTCTTTCATATGGCCGTGCTGGGAGTCGCGCTGGCCACCTTAATCGCACAGCTGGTCTCGGCCGCCTGTGTGTTATGGAAGCTGACTCATACCGATGACATTTACCGCCTGATTCCATCACAGATTCATTCCGATAAGGCCATGCTGATTAAGATATTAAAATTCGGCATTCCCACAGGCCTTCAGACTGCCGTCACCTCCCTGTCCAACGTCATTGTGCAGAGCTATTTAAACGGTTTTGGTTCTCTGGCCATGGCCGGCAGCAACATTTACGGGAAAGTGGACAGCTTTGCCCTTCTCCCTGCCAACTGCCTCTCTCTGACCACGACCACCTACATCGCCCAGAACATGGGAGCAAGAAAGTTTGACCGTGTAAAGCAAGGATTTAAACAGTTTTTGTGGCTCGGCAACCTCTACGCAGCCGCCATTGGAATCCTGCTCTTCTTCTTCAGCGCAGGGCCGCTCCGGCTCTTCACCGCCGACCCTGAGGTCGTCCATTATGGAGCCATGATGGGTCAGGTGCTGGGACCAGGCTACATTCTGCTGATCACATGTCAGATTCTGATTGGAACCGCCAGGGGCGCAGGGGACACCTTTAGTACCATGCTTTTGTCAATCCTGAATTTATGCGGCCTCAGAATCCTCTGGCTGACGATCATGATTCCCCTCTTCCCGTCCATCTACACCCTGTATCTCGGCTATCCCGTCACCTGGGGAACCGCTGCGGTCTGCATGGGAATCTATTATTGTAAAAAAATCAAACCGCGCCTTCAGCGTGTCCGTTAGGCTCACTGTCCGCGGAAATCATTCGCCCTTGAAAAGTCATTCAATACTTTGAGCTGATGATGAACTCAAAAAGAGGGCTTGAAAAATCCAAACCCTCCGTGTCTAATTTACTTAGAAGTAATCAAAAGACTTTCGTGCGTCTGATGATTGCGCTTCGGATTGCTACAGTAATTTATAGTTACCAGCTATCCTCTGATTTCTGTACGACTATACATAAATATTTTATCATGGGAGATAAGCAAATACATCGATAATTATGGCACATTTTTAAACTGGAAAAAACATATTGCAATGGTTCAGGCAGCAATGTCACAACATATTTTTCTTAATTATCGATAAAGACTAATTTCTACCTCAAACATCCGATTCCACGGCATCCTCAGTTCAAACCGGTATGGTTCCTTCGGAAAATACTTCGCCTGGAACTCTTCCAGCCTCTTCTTCACAATCTCCCGGACCACAGGCTCCTTATCCCTTAAGTCAAGACGGTTCAGCTCCGGATCGATATCCGTCAGATGGTCGGTAACGTCTCTGCGCACCTCCGCCATATACCCCCAGTCCTCCAGATACCGGAAGAACCGGAATTCTTCGGAAACCTCACGCGCTTCTCCAGTTAAGCGTCCCAGCCTCTCCGCCGCGTTCCACGCGCAAAGATGGGACAGTACCGTTCCAAGGGTATTGGATGAGGTATTCCAGCCGCCGTAGGCGGCCAGCTCTTTCAGCATATCCTGTTCGTATAAAAACTGCATCAGCGCCCGGTCAGCCCCATTGGGAATGGCGCAGTCGGCAACGCCTGCCGCCAGCCCTCTTGTCCGGTATTTCCTGATTCTTGCCAGAAAAGCAGACAGGTTCCTCTCACTCTCCAGGATAATATCGTCAGTAAGGATTTCTTTTTCCAGCTTTAAACTGAATGGTGTCGGCGGGTTGACCGCCAGCACAAAGTCTGCTTCGGCCGAGGTCTCCGCCTCGCTGCAGCCTGCCGCCAGCAAATGGGACAGAACCGTCTCGCCGATGCTTCGGTCCTCATAGGAAGGAATCTGTGTCTTTCCCCGCAGAGAAGAGTAATCCACATAAACGGCAGGTGTCAGTCCGCTCTGCCCGTTAATCGCCCTGGCAAGCAGTGTACAGCCGATCTCGTCCGCACCCGGATACATGGCAATGCGGGAAAGCAGGTTTTTCTTCGCCATAACAGAGCTGAGTTTTTTCCGCTCAGAGGGAGCATAACCGTACTCCCGGCAGTCATCCAGAGGAATTATCATATAGTCGATGACGCCCTCCTCCACCAGTTCGATGGTTCGAATATGGTTATGATAATTTACGCGGCGGCGTTCCAAAAAATCATTTAGATACTCCTCCGGTACTTCCCGGCAGATCGTCTCCAGTTCTTCCAGTTCCTCGGGTGTGGCCGCATTTACCGACTCCTTATCCCTGATTACTCCGTAACGGAAAATACGGTATCCGTAATCCTCATAATAATCCGGTTCTTCCCCGCTGCCATCTCTGGCCGGAGCCCTGGTAATCAGCTGAAAACCATATATCTGAATATCCGGCTCCAGCCCCCTGATCTCCTTTAAGCGTTCCAGCCGTTCCTCGCAGACCGCCTCCGGCAGATGATGGAGTCTCGATGGTACAATGCCTCCGTATAACAGCATATCCATGGATACCACGAGATGGGAGGCCCCCTTTACCTGTCCTTTTGTCCATTCCCATACAGCTTCCACATCGGCCTCTTTTTTAAAATCTCCCAGAATTTCCTTCGGAGGTATCCTTAAGTCCAGTCCGCTCATCCGCCCGATATAATCAGGATACAGATAGTTGCAGGGCCGTTCATCTAAAGGAACAAATACAATCTTTGACATATTGCTTCTCCTTTTTCATACTTTTTTTAATATTTTCTTTATCGTACACGTTTCTCTCTTATCTGTCAATATAGTCAATATGCCGTATTTACTCACCTTATATTATGGAACTTTCCTAATATTTTTGATTTTTTTACTTTTATATTGTGTTGCTTCCCAAATTGTGCTAACATGGATGGTATCTAAATTTTAATCTGTTTTTATGCTTTTTTCATACTTTTAGGAATATTTTTCTTTTGGTGCTGCATAACAGCAGCTGTCAGGCCGCCGCGCCATTGCGTGGCTGCAGATGCTCAGAATGTATTTGAAACAGAAAGGAGATTTGTCTCATGACCGTCTATTGCAAGGGCCAGCCGGGAGAACTTCCGGAGATTCTGGACTTCATCAATATGGTATTCAGCATGCACCGGGTCCCTCATAACTTCCGGACCCTCTTACCCAAACTTTACGGAACGGACCGCCAGACCGAATGGTGCCACTATCTGGCTAAAGAAGACGGCCAGATACGCGCTGTCGTCTGCGTCCTTCCCATCACCCTGGAGCACAGCGGCCATACCATTACCTGTGCCACCGTGGGCAGCGTCTCGGTTCATCCTTACAGCCGGGGGAAAGGCTATATGAAACAGCTGATGGCCATGGCCGCTGACGATATGGAACGCCAGGGAATTACCTTAGGCATTCTGGATGGAAGGCGTCACCGCTATCAGTATTACGGCTATGAACCCGGCGGTCATTATCTGGAATACCGATTCATCTCTGATAATTTCCGTCACTGCGCGTCCCGCTATCCTGATATTCCGATCACGCTGCAGCCGGTAACCGCCGGGGATACCGCTCTGATTGAGAAGCTGAGCCGCATGTATGCTTTGCTGCCGGTACATACCGTCAGGTCGGAGCAGGATTTCTTCCCGGTCTGCACCAGCTGGGGCAGCGGGCTGTACGCAGTAGAATGCGAAGGCACCGCAGCCGGTTACCTCTGCGGTACTAAGGACCATATTTACGAACTGGTTCTGACGGATGAAGCAATGCTGTTCTCCGCCCTGAAGGCCTGGAGCATACTCCACGGCTGTGACGCCTTTACGCTTGCAGTCCCTTCCTATGACACAGAACGAATCCGCGGTATATCCGGTTTCTATGAACGTTTTTCGGTACGGGAAGAAGATAATTACCGAATATTCAACTACAGTGACGCAATCCGGTTCTTCCTTTCCATCAAATCGGAGTCAGAACCTTTAACCGACGGCCGCCTCGTTCTGCAAATCGGCGGCAGATCCGCACTGGCTGTCACAGTATCCCACGGCGAAATTACGGTATCGCCGTGCGGGGATACACCGGATCTCTGCATGAGCGATGTAGAAGCGGTAGATCTTCTGTTCTCTCCGGCTTCCTTTTATGGCAGAGAACCGTCTTCCCCGCTTTATTCCGTCAACTGGTTCCCGCTGCCGCTGTCAGTCTCACATCTTGATAAATGTTAGGAGGTATATAAGATGTACCGAATTTTCCCTGCACCAAAACAATGCACGTTTCAGCAGAATACCATTTCCGGCATCAGATATGGCGCCGTGACCACCGCACCTGAGATCGAAGCCTCCTGCCGGGACGCCGGTTTCGACCCCGCCGCCCTTCTCGCAGAAGCTTTTCCCGGCGGCTACTCGCCGGACGGGATCACATTGGCTGCGGAATACGTTACCTGTTCTCCGGAAAGCTTTCATATATGCATCAGTTCCGATGGAATACGGATCACCTGCCAGGATGGCGCCGGTTACTTCTATGCACTGGGCGTACTGGTCCAGCTGGCTGCGCAGGCAGACGGTGTTCTTCCCTGTGCAGAGATTGCGGATGAACCGTCCCTTTCCGTTAGGGGGATCATGCTCGATATCGGCCGTGACAAAATCCCTTCCATGGAGACGCTTAAAGGACTGATTGACTTATTTGCTTCCATGAGAATCAACCATCTTCAGTTGTATATGGAAGGATTCAGTTTTGATTACGAGGATTTTCACTATCTTTTTACCAACGAGACACCGGTGACGCCGGAGGAATTCCGGGAACTTTCCCAGTATGCCAGAGCTCATTTTATCGATCTCGTACCCAACCAAAACGTCCTGGGCCACATGGAAAAATGGTTGGAAAAACCGCAGTTTCGCAGTCTTGCAGAATGTGAGGACGGGTATATCTTTGAAAATCTCTTCTGGCGGCCGCCGATGACCCTGGATGTCCGCGACAGCCGAAGCTTCGAACTGGCGGAAACGCTTTTAGGCACGCTGATGGATGCCTCCTCCTCCGGCTGTATCAATGTCAACATGGATGAACCGTTTGAGCTGGGGATGGGAAAGAATAAGCAGGCCGCCGAAAAGGAAGGCCGCCTGAACCTGTACTTTGAATATGTGGAAAAGCTGCACGCTTACTGCGCCTCCCGCGGAAAAAGAATGCTCATGTGGGGCGATGAGATCCTGCACCACCCGGACTGCGTATCCCGTTTTCCAAAGGATGCCATCCTGCTGGACTGGATCTACGAGGGCGATGCTCATTTTGAAGACCATGCCAGACTGATGCAGAAGACCGGTTTAAATTACTGTCTCTGCCCCGGAACCAGTTCCTGGGGATCCCTGACCGGGCGCTCTGACAATATGGCAAAAAACATCCGGGACGCCGCTTCCTGTGCCATCCGATATGGCGGTCTCGGAATTATCACCACCGATTGGGGCGATTTAGGCCACTGGCAGTACTTAAGCGCCAGCTACCCCGGATTCGCCTATACGGCCGCCTGTTCCTGGAGCGGACCCGAAAGCGATTCTGATTTAACGGCCTGGTTCTGCAACCGTTTCATCTATGAAAGCCCCGCAGAAAACGCCTTCCAGACTGCCTGGGACCTTGGCAACTACTACCACTTAGAGCATGCGCCGCTGTACAACACCACGCTGGCATTCGCAGTCATGTCCAGCAAATACACTTATGAATCCATTGAGGAATTCGATGCGAAGATGGAGCGGCTCCTGACTCTTTCCGCCAACATTGCAAAAACGAACTCCATTCCTCCCCGGGAACCTGCGATCTGTATCGACTTTGCCGCCATGAAGGAATATCTGGACCAAGTGGAAAAGGAGGTCTCGGAAGCAGCCCTGGCCTGTGCCGATGGCGAGCTGATCCGCCGGGAGATGGAAAACGGTCTCCGTATGGTACGCCATGGGATTCATCTGTATTACACCATGACCGTGCTCAGAGATGACCCCGGGGCCTTCTCCCGTGAAATGGCGGTTCTGTTCGATGATCTGGACGATATTCTGAAGGTTCACTATACTCTCTGGTCCGCCAGAAACCGCAGCGGCGGTTTCCAGAGAAGCACTGCCCACATGAATCATCTGCTGTTTTTCTACAGAAAAATGCAGAAAGCAAACGAGCAGGCCGCCACATAGGCAAATGCGTTTACGCTTAAAGCCTCTTGTCCACTAAAAAACCAGTTTTGGAATTCACCATTCCAAAACTGGTTTTTTAAGCTGCCATCTTATCATTCCGTATCGATCCCAAGAAGTCTGCAGAGCTGCCGGTAAAGATGTTCTACATCCAGCGGTTTCCCCTCAAAGCCATTCATTCCGGCTTCTATAGCCGCATCCACATCCTCTTTGAACACATTTGCAGTCATCGCCACTATCGGGATAACGGCGGCATCCGGTCGGTCCATGGCCCGTATCGCCCGGGCAGCTTCCAGCCCGTTCATCTCCGGCATCTGGATATCCATAAGGATCGCCTGAAACTCTCCCGGCGCACTGGCCGCAAATCGTTCTGCCGCCAGTCTGCCGTTTTCACTCCGGCTCACCTGCGCTCCCTTTAACTCCAGAAGCTGTATGGCGATCTCTGCATTTAAATCGTTGTCTTCGGCCAGCAGGATTCTGACTCCTTCTAACAGATTGTCATCTATCACCATCGGGTTCCCGTCCTCACATTCCTCGGAAAGGCTGTCCAAAGGCAGCGTAAGTGTAAAATAGAACTCACTGCCGTGCCCCGGTTCACTCTTCACACGCAGTTCGCCGCCCATCAGCTGTACAATGCTGCGGCTGATGGGCAGCCCAAGACCGGTCCCCTGGCTCCTGGAGTAGTTCGTCCCCATCTGTTCAAAGGTATCGAAGATACGCTCCTGATCCTCAGGAGCAATCCCCACTCCGGTATCTGTCACACGAAAATCGAAGTCCGCGCTCCCATTGACGCCCGTTTTTTCGGTCACACGCAGAGTCACGGTACCGCCTTCCGGGGTGAATTTAAATGCATTGGACAGCAGATTCATCAAAACCTGTCTCAGGCGTATGGAATCACCGGTTACCCTGCTGTGATCAACGTCTGCCTCCATCTCACAGATCAGCCCGCGTTTCCCTGCCTCCGTCTCCATCATCGTTCGAAGCTCTCCCAACAGCTCCTCCAACGAAAACGGTTCGCTGGCCGTTTCCAGCATCCCGCTGTCCAGGCGGCTCATATCCAGAATATCATTGATCAGATCCAGCAGATAGTGGGAAGAGGCGCGAAGTTTGACAAGCATTTCACGGACATTTTCCGGTACCCCTTCAGTCATACCGGCCAGTTCCGCCAGACCTACCACGGCATTCATAGGCGTCCTGAGCTCATGACTCATGCGGGAAAGAAACGCTCCCTTTGCCCGGTTCTCCGCTTCAGCCTTCTCTAAGCTGCTCTGCATAACCGCCGATTTTACACGCATACGGTTAAACCACAGGACTGAAGTAACCAGGATCAGAAGGAGGGTTGTTAAAACTCCAATAAACATAAAAGGATTTGCATAAATAAGTTCGGTAAGGGAGAGCTGTCCCGATCCCACGGAGATCAGATTCTGGTCCATCAGTTCATTTCTTCTGTCACTCGATATACTGTTGACTGCCTTATTGATAATCGTAAGCAGCTCCGGATCAGCCGGCTTCGCCAGTGCAAAGCTGACATCCATACGATCATTGACAAGAGTTACAGGGACTACATTGGTAAAATGATTTTTTTGAATTTCGTATTCCATGTAGGAAGCCAAACCATAAACAAAGTCAATCTCACCGCGATTCACCGCCTCTAAAGCGTCACTGGCGTTATGAAAGAACTCCACCCTGTCCGCCCGGATCGTTCCCGGCAGTCCTCTTCCCTCGATCACCGCCCCCACAAGTCCATCCCCCGGAAAGCTGGACGCCTTGCTGCGCACGACAATACTGTTCATACTGGCATATGGCGCCGTAAGCACCATTCCCTTCTGCATGGAATCAGACACATCTCCCAGATAAAAGCCCAGAAGATCCGCCGCGCCCTGCCGTACCAGCTCCATGGCATTCATATAGGAATCCGCAGAAATAAACCGAAACTCCAGTCCGGTAAATTCGGCCATCTCCTTTAGAATATCGTGCACCAGCCCATCATGTATATCGTTGGGGTTTTCACAGGCCAGAGGATGAAAATTGCGCGGCATCGCCACAGTCACACTGCCCTTCTGCCGGATATACTCCTGTTCCTCCTCATTCAGCCGGATACGTACATTGGAGGCGTTTAAAAAATTAGCATTGTACCGCTCTGCCGCAAAATTGGGATTAGAATCTGCGATTCTGGCCATCGCCATATTCAGGCCATCCAAAACCTCCTGATTTCCCACATTGGTAACAATGTAATACGGCTGCGAATCATAAGAAACCACCACCCGGATTCCCGGACTCTGTTCACTGCTGTTTCCCAGCAGAAGATCGACCTCCCCCCGTTCCAGGCAGGGATAGAGATTCCCATTCGTCAGATCCTCATATGCATAATATTTCAGTGTACAGTCCAGAGCATTCATGGACAAAAATTCTTTTAACCGGCGGATGTTCTCCGTTGCCCGTTCATAAACCCCTATGGTCTTACCATTTAAGGACTTCAGATTGTAGCTCTGTATGGAGTCGTCGTCTTCACGCGCTAAAATAACCGCCTTACTGTTTCCGATGCTGTAGTCCGGATAACCATAATACGCTTCCAGGCCAGGCATATAATAGTTGCCGCCCATCAGTTCATACTCTCCATCCGCAAACTCCTCGAGCATGGTTTCCGCTGTAGTATCAATGTATTCATACTCCCAGCCGGTGTATTTCGCTATCTCATTCAGGTAATCCACCACAAGCCCATGGCGTGTTCCATCCGGGTCCTTTTCTGTAATCCCTTCAATTTCGCAAAAAGCTACGCGAAGCACACGCGGCTGGCTTTCCGCAGCCACAGGTGTGATAGATATGGCTGATATCATAATGATTATCAGGCTGAAAACAGCCCATATCCCGAACCTATTCATAAACCGTGTTCGCTTCATCTTCCGTACTCCTTTGCCTGCATTTTTATCCGGACCGAGTCCGTGTTTCTTCCTGCTGCTGCAAAACCATTCCGGAGCAGCTGCAAAAAGGGGCACCGTCCGCCGGTCCTTTACCGTCTGAACAGCGCCCCTCAGCAGCTTGATCCGGCAGCGGCCGGACTGCTTTAAACATCCTGTTTCTCCGTATTCCCGTCTCTGATATGCACGTCAAGCTGATTGTACGGAATCTCGATTCCCGCTTCATCAAATGCAAGCTTAATCTGTTCCATCATATTCCACCTTGTAGACCAGTAGTCCTCCGTGGCGACCCAGCCACGACCGCCAATCGTAACGGAGCTTGCCCCTAATTCATCGACAAATACATCGATGGATTCCTCTTTCAGGACAGCGGGATGGGTGACATATATCTCTTCCATAATCTGTTTTGCCCGTTTTAAATCCGAGCCGTATCCAATGCCGATTTTAATATCGATACGCCGCTTATCCATGGCCGTCACATTAGTCAGAGGAGAATTGGACAGTGTCCCGTTAGGGATTACAACCTGTTTGTTGTCCACGGTATTCAGGACCGTATAGACAAGACCGATGGTGTACACCGTCCCCTCTCCGTCTTTGGAGACAATATAGTCTCCCACCCGAAACGGTTTCATCATAAGAATCAGTACTCCGCCGGCAAAATTCGCCAGGCTGCCCTGAACAGCAAGCCCCACGGCAATACTGGCCGATCCCAGAAGTGCTACAATGGAGGCTGAATTGACACCGATCTGCCCGGCAATGATAAAGCCCAGAAGGCAGTACATGGTGGCATTCAGTACAGAAAGCAGAAACTTTCTTAAACTGATCTCCATGTCCATCCTTGTAAAAGAACGGTTCAGCATACGATAAATCATCTTAATAATTCTGGAACCAACAGCAAATATTGCAATTGCGATCAGCAGTTTGATGCCAAATGCAATCAGTCCCGGGACCCAGCCCTTCATAGTCTCCAGCATTACATTGGGCTTCAGTTGTTCTAAGTTCTGCTGAACTTCCTGCTGCAGGGCCGCCAGAGTTTCATCCGGCAGGCCCGCGGTGGAATCGCCTGTGATCATATTTTTATATCTCTCCAATCAAATCAGTTCATTCAAAAATTATCCGGTCAGCTCAGCTCCCGCATCTAAGATCTCTCATCCTTCGGTCCCCTGTCGGCTTATTTCTGAGGCTCCGTTTTCTTGTCCTCGATCTTTTTTGCTTCCGGTTTCTTGTCAGCTATTTTCTGAGTTTCGGGCTTCTTGTCCTCGATCTTTTTTGCCTCTGGTTTCTTGTCGGCTATTTTCTGAGTTTCGGGCTTCTTGTCCTCGATCTTTTTCGCTTCCGGTTTCTTGTCAGCTATTTTCCGAGTTTCCGGTTTCTTGTCTTCGATCTTTTTCGCTTCCGGTTTTTTGTCGGCTATTTTCTGAGTTTCCGGTTTCTTGTCCTCGATCTTTTTCGCTTCCGGTTTCTTGTCGGCTATTTTCTGAGGCTCGGTTTTCTTGTCCTCGATCTTCTTTGCCTCCGGTTTCTTGTCCGTTATCTTCCCCGTCTCCGGTTTCTTATCAGCTGTTTTCTGAGGCTCCGGTTTCTTGTCCGCGCTCTTCTCTGTCTCATTTTTTTTGCCGGCTGTTCTCTGAAGCCCGGTCTTTTTGACCTCTGTTTTTTTCTCCGCAGCCTTCAAAGCCTTCGTCTTTCCGGCTGTTTTTGCTGCCGCTGGCTTTGCAGCTTTTTTATCTTCTGCCGGTGTGCAGGTGAAGATCATCACAGAGAGCGGCGCCACCGTGATCTCAATAGAATCCGGTCTCGCATCCTTCTCCGCCTTTTTCGAGCTCTTCACGCGCGGATTGGTACGGCCTTTGCCGCCGTATAGTTCCGCATCACTGTTGGATATCTCTTTATATTTTCCCGCAAACGGCACGCCCACCCGGAATTTCTCGTGCAGGACCGTATCGAAATTGCAGACAATCAGAAGGGTTTCTTCCTTCTTTTTCGTCTTTCTCAGAAATACAACGATGCTTTCCTCCGAATCCGTACAGTTTACCCACTCAAATCCCTCTGGTTCGTAGTCCATCTGGTGAAGCGCAGGATAGTTTACATAAAGTTCATTCAAGGACTTCACATACTCCTGCATCTGCTTATGGAGGGGTTGTTCCACAATTCCCCAATCCAGCTCTGCATTCTCATTCCACTCATGGATCTGTGCAAATTCCTGCCCCATAAACAGCAGTTTCTTGCCCGGATGCCCCATCATAAAACCGTATGCGGCGCGCAGGTTCGCCGCCTTTATCTCCAGCTCCTCTCCCGGCATCTTGCCGATCATGGAGCCTTTTCCATGGACCACTTCATCGTGCGAGAATACCAGAATGAAATCTTCGCTGTATGCATAAAGCATGCTGAAGGTCAGTTCACCGTAATGGTGCTTTCTGAAATAAGGATCACACTGCATATATCCCGTAAAATCATTCATCCAGCCCATATTCCATTTATAATCGAAGCCAAGGGCGCCTTCCTTGATATCGCCTGTAATCTCAGGCCATGCGGTCGATTCCTCGGCAATCAGGACGGCTCCGTTCGTTCTCGCCTTAAACACGGAATTTAAGTGTTTTAAGAATTCCACGGCCTCCAGATTCTCATGGCCGCCGTAGATATTAGGAATCCACTCGCCCGGATTCTTTCCATAATCCAGATACAGCATGGAAGCCACGGCATCCATGCGGATTCCATCCGCGTGGTACTTATCCGCCCAGAACAGAGCGTTGGCAATCAGGAAATTGGAAACTCCCGGACGGCCGTAATTATAGATCAGAGTCCCCCAATGGGGATGGGCGCCCTGTCTTGGATCTTTATGCTCATATACGCATGTCCCGTCAAAATTAGCCAGACCAAAGCTGTCTCTCGGGAAGTGGGCCGGAACCCAGTCGAGAATCACGCCGATTCCCTGTCCGTGCATATAATCCATGAAATACATAAAATCATCCGGCGTACCGTACCGGCTGGTGGGTGCGTAATACCCGGTCACCTGATAGCCCCAGGAAGCGTCCAGCGGATGCTCCATTACCGGAAGCAGCTCCACATGGGTATATCCCATCATCTTTACATACTCTGCCAGCCTTACCGCAATCTCACGGTAGTTATAAAACTCGGAACCAACGATATCATTCCCGTTCTCATCCCGCTCTGTCTCTTTCCTGATCCACGATCCGAGATGAATCTCATAGATGGACATGGCCTGATTTTTAGAATCCGTCTTCGCACGCTGTTCCATCCACGCGCCATCCTGCCACTCGTAACGGTCCGTATCCCATACGACAGAAGCCGTGTTAGGACGCAGCTCACAGAAATTACCGTACGGATCCGCTTTTAGCTGGGGATCTCCGTGACTGTTCTTAATCTCATACTTATAGATCAGTCCGGAAGCCAGTCCCGGAATAAACAGTTCAAAAATTCCGGAGTCGCCCAGACGTCTCATCTGGTGGCGTCTTCCGTCCCATAAATTAAAATCTCCAACCACGCTGACGCGCATGGCACAGGGCGCCCACACAGAGAAATACACACCGGCCACACCGTTGATATTGGCCGGATGCGCGCCCATCTTCTCATAGATCGTATAATGTACGCCCGCTTCGAACTTTTTCAAATCCGACTCCGTATATAACGGTGAAAATGCATACGGATCGTGAAGTTCTTCTGTCGTGCCGTTATCGTAAACCACAAGCAGGGTGTACTCCGGAATATTTTTTCTCGGAATCAGTGCGGAGAAAAAGCCCGCCTCATCTGCCAGTTCCATCGGGAATTCCTTCCCCGAGGAGGCCAGTCTGACCGTCACCATGACCGCCGTCGGTATGAATGCGGAAATCAACAGCCCGTCGTCTGTAACATGCGGTCCCAGCAGCTTGTGGGGGTCCGCCGCCTCTGAATATACGATCTCCTCAATCCCGGCCCAATCCATCAAATCATACAACTTTTTGTCCATACAATATCCTCCTGGTCCCTGTTTATTCCCGCGAGCAACGTACCGGACGGACGCGAATGCCGCTCCTCCGGTGACTGCCGCGAGGGCCGGAAAACCGCCACTCACGGCGCTGCAGTTTGAAAGCCCCGTTGACTGCGGCGGGGTCTGTAACTGAGTCTATTTTAGCATTCATATGCGTATTTTACAATAGAATCCCACAGCACTTTCCGTATTTTTCCGACAAAAAGCCTGACTCCTCCATCATTTTCTGCCGTTTTCCCGTCTGTCAATCTGCCTGTTTTCTGGCATAAGCCAGCATCAGGTCGACGACGCGGCCGTAACTCTTTACTCCGTCTGTCTGGCTGTTTATTTTTAAATACGTATCATTCAGCTGATTGGAGACCTCTGCCGCCTTCCCGTCATATCTTGCCCAGAATTCATTATTTTCTCTCAAATCCGCCCAGGCCCGTTCATCCAGAACGCCGCACAGCTCCAGATACGCCTCCATATCCGTCTTTGCCAGTGCATTGGTGGCATACACCCAGCCGGTCAGGTATCCGCTGTAGCGGTAGGATGGGGAATCAGAACCGATACAGGCCAGATAGCCGATAAAATTTGCTTCATCCTCCCTCATAAATCCCCGCAGATGGGACAGCTCATGGCAGATTGTGTGCGGAATATTATAATCCGGCATCTCCCGGTTATAATTTGCCTCTACAGTAAACGGCGAATACTGGCCGCAGAGCTGCTGAACGGAAAAGAAATACGACCATGCAAGCGGCTTCGGTCCCGGATAGTAGCCGGCGAGCTGTGGATACTGTTCTCCCAGCCGTCTCATGGCCGCCACACCTTCCCGGTTCGCGTCTTTCAATTCCATGGCTGCCCCCACACCGTCTTCACAGTATTGATTGACCGTCTCAGTCAGCGTGGTACAGAGATCGATCAGTTCTTCCTTCGAAGAATTCCTCACTTCCAGATTGGAATAACTGGAAAACGGTTTTCTATAATAATTGACACCACAATTACAGGTAAACAGGAAAAAGATACCCGTCAAAAAAAGCAGTGCCCGCACAAGCACCATCCGAATCCTTTTCAAATGAACGGCCGTGTACCAGACTGCGGCTGCAGTCAACAGATACGCGGCCGCCTCCACTACGGAAAAGGGAACACTCCCGGATACTCTTCCCAGCGTTCCCACAATAACCGGGTAAACGGTTACCGCATACCATTCTCCAAATCCCGGCACGAGACGGGCCAGGAGCTGAAGAAGCAGCGACACGGCAAACAGAATGCCGGAAGCCAGAAGAAGCCGGCCTTCCGTCCCCTTCCTCCTGCCCCGGAGGTTCTTCCCCTGTTCTTCACTTCCGAATTCCGCCGAAGCCCCCTCCTTATTCTTATGAGCGTTTTTCCATATTTTCTCTCCCATACGCCTTCCCCCCGAAGTATTTCGCCATGCCCCGCACAGCAAATGATTTAAAATAACGGTACCATATTTTTATGGACATTCCGTGGAATGTTTGTGAATATTTTCTTACCATTTAGGAAAACCCCTTGCGGAATCCGGAAAACTCATTTAAACTCTCTTATGGACAAAATAATGGATAGAAAAGAAGGTCTTTATGAACAGGGAAGATAACAGACTGGAGAAAAATGAGGCATTTGACTGGAAAGCCGAAATCATAAGCTGGATTAAAATCATTGCGGCGGCAGCCGTCATTGCCTTTGTTTTAAACAACTTCATCATCGCAAACAGCAAGGTTCCAAGTGGTTCCATGGAAAATACGATCATGACCGGAGACCGCGTCATCGGTTCCAGGCTGTCGTACAAATTCGGCGATCCAAAACGCGGCGACATCGTTATCTTTCATTTTCCGGATGATCCCACCGGTACCATTTACTATGTAAAGCGGATCATCGGTCTGCCCGGAGACACTGTTGATATCATCGATGGAAAGGTCTATTTAAATGGATCCCGTACGCCTCTCGACGAACCTTACATTCGGGAGCCCATGGACCCGGAACTTCCCGCCCGCTTCGAGGTACCGGAAGATTCCTACTTTATGATGGGCGATAACCGAAATTTCTCCGCCGACGCCAGACGATGGGAGAACAAATACGTAAAACGCGATAAAATCATTGCGAAGGTGCTGTTCCGGTATTATCCCGGAATCGGAAAGATCGAATAAACAGGAAACGGTCCTGCCCGGAGAACTTCCGATATCGAGGGAGCACTTCTCCATGATATCAAAAATGCGGAAATCCGCCGTCTATTCACGGCAGATCTCCGCATTTTTGATTCCCGGTACCGGGTTTACCACTGATAATACTGAACCAGAGCCTGGGTTCCCAGACTTCCTTTCCCCTGTGCCTCCATATCCTCATACATGGAAAGCACGTATTCCAGCACGCCCAGATGGACGCCTGCGTCCTCCGCTTCCTCAGATGCAAGCTTCATATCCTTAATGAAATGCCGGATAAAAAAGCCCGGATCAAAGTCTCCTGCCAGAATACGCGGGGCCACCGTTTTAAGCTGTGCGCTGCCTGCCGCTCCGGTGCCAATCGAATCCACCATCTGCGCCACATCAAGGCCTACCGCCTTCGCATAGACCATGGCCTCACATACGCCGGAGATTGCACCGGCTATGGCAATCTGATTGCACATCTTGGTATGCTGGCCGTTTCCGGCTTTTCCTTCGTACTTGATATTCTTTCCCATGGCCTCAAAGAGAGGCATACAGGCGGTAAAGTCCGCTTCATCTCCACCGGCCAGAATCGTCAGCGTTCCCTCTCTGGCCCCCGTATCTCCGCCGGTTACCGGTGCGTCGAGAGCCTTTAATCCCGCCTTTTTGGCATCCTCGTATATCCTGACCGCCAGCTTCGGACTCGTGGTTGTCATATCGATCAGAACGGTATCCGGATCCGCACTGGCGATGATTCCGTTTTCCCCGAAATAAACCTCTTCCACATCCTTCGGATATCCCACGATGGTAATCACAGCGTCACGTCCGGCGGCACAGGTCTTTACATCTTTGCACCAGACGGCTCCCTCCGCGATCACCTCCTCAGCTTTTTCCCTGGTCCTCGTGTAAACCGCCACCTCAAAACCAGCCTTCATCAGATTACGCACCATGGATTTTCCCATGATTCCAATTCCGATAAATCCCACCTTTTTCATGTGTCCATATCCTCCTTCTCGTGTTGTCCATCTTCTATTCCGATTTTAACACGAGCCATGTCTGTTGTAAATTCCGGATTTTCAGTTCTCTTACTTCGCGCCCAGCGCCGCCATGGTAATATAGTTGTAAGGTTTATTAAAGTGGGGAAGGAAAAATGCATCGAACAGCTTCAGCTTATCGATGGTCACCTGCTCTTCAATCGCCATCGAGAATAAGTGGATAACCATGGAAATATCGTAGTCGGAACTGAGCTGTGCGCCCAGGATCACCCTCGTGTTCTTATCATAAACGATGCGCAGCTTCACCTTATAATTTCCATTTTCCATGAACTCTGCCTTCTGCCAGTCCTCAAAATCTGTCACAAGCGCATCAATTCCCAGCTTTTCGGCTTTGGCCAGGCTGATTCCCGTGCTCACCATGTTAAGCCCCCAGATGCTGATGCCGTTGGAGCCCTGGACACCCACGGATTCCAGCTTCGTACCACAGGCATTGTGAGCCGCGATAATCCCGGACCGGACCGCGTTTGTAGCCAGCGCAATATAGTCCGTAGCCTGAATGGCATTATTGTAAACCGTTGCACAGTCGCCAACCGCATAGACTCCCGGAACGCTTGTCTCCTGACACAAATCCGTTAAAAACGCACCATTCCGGAACAGCTTGATCCGGTCTCCGCCCAGTGCAGTATTGGGTTTAAAGCCGATTCCAAACACTACCATGTCGGCATCATAGCTTCCCTTATCCGTAATCACCTTCTGTACGCGAACGGAACCCTCCAGCTTTTTCACAGTCTCTCCAAAAGCCAGCGTAACTCCGTGCTCTTTTAAATGATCCGCCATCTGATCGGAGAATTCTCTGTCATAATAGCCTGCAAGGCAGGTATCCGCACAGTCGATCAGCACCACTTCTCTGCCGTTTCTCTTAAATGCCTCTGCCAGCTCCACACCGATATAACCGGCGCCGACCACTGCGACCCGCTTTACACTTTCATCCTTCAGGCGTTCGATCACATCCTGAGCATTCTGGAACAGCTTTACAAACTGCACATTTTCCAGATCCATCCCCTCGATGGCCGGACGAATCGGAAGCGAACCGGTTGCCAGAATCAGTTTGTCGAAGTGCTGCTCATACGTATTCCCCTCGCGGTCGGATGCATAGACGATCTTTTTGTCGTAATCGACAGAAGTCACCGGTGTCTCCATGTATATTTTGGCGCCCTTTGCCTCAAAAGCCGCCTTGTCGGAGTAAAACAGCCCCTCCGGTCCCGATATCTGTCTTCCGATCCAGAGCGCCATACCGCAGCCCAGGAAACTGATGTTGCTGTTGGAATCAAAGGCGATTACCTCTTTATCCTTATAATTATCCAGGATGGTGTTAAGCGCCGCCGTTCCAGCATGATTTGCCCCGATTACTACAATAGTTTCTTTCATGTGAATATCCTCCTATCATGATTTGGCTGAGTAAATCCCAGTTTTTAAAATATGCTGCAGATAACTAGAGTATTTCCAATATGGCCTCATTATATCACACTGTTAAACTAATAACAATAACTATTATTAAAAATTAATAATTTTTTCACAATCCATGACAGGCTCCGATTATCCTTAATTAAGCGGACAGGTCCGCGTCTTCGGCCGGCGGCTGCCCATGAACGCAAAATGAGAGTATCCAAGCGCCGGCTGCCGCTAAATTGGGCTATCGCGCTTGGATACTCTCCCTAAATACGTATGACCTATTTCAGTCTTGTGTTTTTTATGACATCTGTACGTCCCAGCTGCCTTTCGCTTCATTTTCCGTGTCCATCTGGTGACAAACGACCGGCAATGTGTTAAAATAAATTCAATTCAGCAGGGAGGTAGAAAGGTTGAACAGTTTAGAGTTTTATAACGGGAAACCGTTGGCGGAGCAGGTCGCCGATTACATTTTAAACTATATTATCGATAACAGTCTGGAAGTAGGAGCCAAGATTCCCAATGAATTTGAGCTCGGCAAGATGATAAACGTCAGTCGTACGACCATTCGCGAGGCCATCAAGATCCTGGTATCCCGGCAGATCCTGGAGATCCGGCGCGGAGCCGGCACCTTTGTCTCCGAGAGACAGGGGATCACCGACGATCCGCTTGGCCTTACCTTTGTAAAAGACAAGACCAAGCTGGCACTGGATTTAGTCAGCGTACGTCTGATGTTAGAACCGGAGATCGCCATGATGGCGGCAGACCACGCGACGCCGGAACAGATCGAGGAGATGAGGCTCCAGTGCAGCCAGATCGAAGAACTGATCCAATCCGGCCGGGATCATATGGAAGCAGACATCCGCCTTCATACACTGATTGCCTCCTGCAGCGGCAACAGCGTGGTGGAAAAGCTGGTTCCGGTCATCAACTCTTCCATCGCCGTATTTGTCGATGTCACCAACCGGGCGCTGGGCCAGGAAACCATCGAGACCCACCGCGAGATCGTAAACTGCATCGCAGAGCGCGACGCGGAAGGCGCTAAATGCGCGATGTACATGCATTTAATCTATAACCGGAGAGTCTTCCGGCAGCTTGAAAAAGAGGAGAAGACGCTCCGTTAGAGCTGCAATGTGCGGCGAACCGCAGCTCCGGGCAGGGGCACCTGATATATTTTTCCAATGGCTTGTTGACTTTGTGCTGTGAGTATGGTATTTTGTACTTATAAAATACATCATACGTATTATGCCTTTGTTCGAAAAATATAAAATCAGGAGGAACCGCAATGAAACTGAAAAGTCAGGAAGTCCGTGCGCTGGCGCCGGAGATGGATCCGCTGCGCATGGGAATGGGCTGGAAAGCAGAGGATCTGTCAAAGCCTCAGATTATAGTAGAAAGCACATTTGGAGACAGCCATCCGGGCAGCGCTCATTTATTAGGGCTCGTAGAAGAGTCTGTGAAAGGAATCAATCACAGCGGAGGCAAGGGAGCGCGGTATTTTGCCACGGACATCTGCGACGGCATGGCTCAGGGCCACGACGGAATCAACTACTCTCTCGCCTCCCGCGACACCATATGCAGCATGATCGAAATTCACGCAAACGCCACCACCTTCGACGCCGGTGTTTTTATTGCCAGCTGCGACAAAGCAGTTCCGGCTCATTTAATGGCAATCGGCAGACTGAAGATTCCGTCAATCGTCGTGACCGGAGGCGTCATGGATGCCGGCCCCGATCTCCTCACCCTGGAACAGATCGGAATGTACAGCGCCAAATGCCAGAGAGGCGAAATCACAGAGGAACAGCTGACCTGGTACAAACAGCACGCCTGTCCTTCCTGCGGCGCCTGCTCTTTTATGGGAACGGCTTCCACCATGCAGATTATGGCGGAGGCGCTGGGATTGATGCTTCCGGGCACCGCCCTGATGCCGGCCACCTGCGAAGATTTGAAGAAGGCGGCCTATGACGCCGGCGTACAGTCGGTAAAGCTGGCGCAGACGGGGCTGAAATCCACCGATATTGTAACGATGAAGTCCTTTGAAAATGCCATCATGGTGCACGCTGCCATATCTGGATCCAGCAATTCCCTGCTTCACATTCCGGCCGCAGCCCATGAGTTCGGTTATGAACTCGATGCGGACTATTTCGACCGTATGCACCGGAATGCCCACTATCTGCTGGACATCCGGCCCGCAGGCAAATGGCCGGCCCAGTATTTCTACTACGCCGGCGGGGTTCCCAGAATTATGGAAGAGATTAAGAGCATGCTTCATCTCGACGTCTTAACCGTCACCGGCAAGACGCTGGGAGAGAATCTGGAAGACTTAAAGAGCAGCGGTTACTATGAGAAATGTGATGAATATCTGGCAAAGGCCGGCCGGAAACGCACCGACATTATTCGAAGCTTCCAGACTCCCATCGGAGACAACGGCACCATCGCAGTTCTTCGCGGCAATCTGGCTCCCGAGGGCGCAGAGGTGAAGCATTCCGCCGTTCCAAAGGAAATGTTCCAGGCCGTGTTAAAGGCGAAGCCCTTCGACTGTGAGGAAGAAGCCATCGCAGCCGTATTAAACAAAACCATCCGGCCCGGCGACGCCGTTATCATCCGCTATGAAGGGCCAAAGGGAAGCGGTATGCCGGAGATGTTCTACACCACGGAGGCCATCTCCTCCGATGAGGAGCTGTCGAAGAGCATTGCCCTCATCACTGACGGACGTTTTTCCGGTGCTTCCAAAGGGCCTGCCATCGGCCATGTATCGCCCGAAGCCGCAGACGGCGGACCGATCGCCCTGATTGAAGAGGATGACTTAATAGAAATCGATATTCCCGCGAGGATTCTGCGGATTGTCGGAGTCCGGGGAGAGAAAAAAACAGCGGACGAAATCGACGCCATACTGGACGGGCGCCGGAAGAACTGGACGCCGAAGCCTGCAAAGTATACCTCCGGCGTGCTGAAGATCTTCTCTGAACATGCCGTATCGCCGATGAAGGGCGGATACATGGAATAAAAGACAGGAAAACCGGGTGCCTCATAAATTTGAGATACCCGGTTTTCCTGTCTTTTTCTAATGGTTCATCCTCTCATCAATCGCCCGGTTCACCTTTTCCCTCAGGCGCAGCAGATATTCGGCTTCTTTCGGATACTTCTTAAACGTAATCCGATACTCCAGCCCCTCATGAATCAGGCGCTCTGTGTAATCCCGGCCGGCCAGCTCCTCCAGCCTTTCCAATGCCCTTAAATCATACATTGCCTCTGTAAGAACCATAAAGCGCAGCGAGTCATGGGGAGTCCCGTCTTCCGACGGATAGACGACAAACGGATCCCCCGACGGAAAGCCGCCGCCTGCATCTGTGACCAGATACGGATTAACCGCCGATACGGAATGCTGGGAGTTATAAAAATTATATCCCCAGTGAAGGAATCCCTTTATGTGGTACAAATACAGCTGAACTCCCAGAATCCTGTTTCTGGCGGAAGGCATGGCCATAAACTGATTGCTCACCTCGTGCCCCTGAACGCAGCAGTAATACGTCCAGAGATCTTTAACTCCGGCTTCAAGAAACGGTTCCAGGCAGTCACTGCAGACAATGGGGTGCTCCACCACCCCCGCCTGGTAGATGAAAAAGCTGCTCAGTGCGTCAATTACGCAGCAGTCGGCCAGCAAGGGCCGGATACTCTCCTTCGCCGCGCGGTAGCTTTCCATCTGTTCCCCGTGAGGTTCATCGGAAATATGAAAATACGTCTGTTCAAACATGTCCTCTTCCTTAAGAACGCGTTTCAGCTCCGGCAGAAAAGCGCTTAAGAATCCGCGATATGCCTCCCCCGCCGCCTCTGTATCCCAGCCAAAGATCTGTCTTTCTTCCCCGTCCACGAGGGCGATCACTTTGGGGGCATGCTTGGCCCCCCACTGGGTAAACAGATGGGAAATTTCCAGATATTTGATCCCATTTCTCCTGCACACGGCAATGAAACGGCGCAGAAGCGAAAAATCAAAGGTATAACCGCTTTCCTCTTTCTTGACGCCCACCAGCTGTACTGTGGTCCTCTCGCCGCCCACCTTCGTATCCAGAGGCGGGGTGAAGACCGGAGTTAAAAGCATGTTCACCCCATGCTCCGCCGCCGTATGGATGAACCGCTCCAGAATCTCCCAGTGCGTTTCTGAAAATGGTTTCACCCTGTAATAATCCGCCAGGCAGTCCGCGTGCAGCCATTCCGTGTAGATCAGCCGCTGCTCCGGCAGAACGCTGCGAACCACCTTCAGCGTAACAGTCTCAGACCAGAGAAGCTCCGTCCCTCTTTTTACAGCCACAGTGACCGGATAAGAGCCGCCGCACATTTCCGGAGTGACCGAAAGATCGATCCACGCGGCTCTCCACTGGGAGGCGTAGGGCCTCAGAATCCCGCCCTGCACCGGCGTCAGAAGGTCCGGACAGAGGCACGGATCCGTGAATAAATAATTGTCATCCAGCTGTTCCCGATACGCTGCCAGCGCAGCCGGTACCAGGTCAACCCTTCTCATACGGATGCGGTCTGCCACAGCCGAGTCAAAGGTAACTGTAATCTCCTGTTCGTTCAGTTCGCAGCCATCGTACTCCATATAATAAGCCAGCTGCAGGGAAATCCGCTCTCCGCCCAGAGCGCTGATGGTTTTGCAAAGACGCCGTTTGGGCCGTCTGCCCGGAAACACCTTTTCCAGGCTGTCTGTCAGTATAAATTCGTAATTCGCCATAGATTTTCCTTTCTCAGCCCTTCACGCCGCTCAGGGCAATTCCTTCTACAAACTCCTTCTGAAGGAAGATATACAGAATAAAGGGCGGCATAAATGTCAGGGTGGCCCCCGCCATGACCAGGCCGTAATTCGTTGCATAATTCCCCTGAAGGGAAGCCAGCGCCAGCGTCAGGGTACTCCGGTTCGTATTCGTAATGGCAATTAACGGCCACACAAAGTCATTCCAGGTGGTGATAAATGTAAACACGGTCAGCGATACCAGAACCGGTTTGATGAGCGGAACGACGATGGAGTAAAAGATCCGGAATTCTCTGCAGCCATCGATCCGCGCGGCTTCAATGAGGTCATCCGGCACGCTGGTGATAAACTGCCGGATCAGGAACACGCCAAAGGCATTGACCACCGGAAGCGCCAGAATTAAATAGGTGTTAAGCAGATGGAGCTTCTGTGCAATCCGGAATAACGGGATTAAGATTACCTGGGAGGGCACCATGAGAGTGGCCAGATAGACGGCAAAGAGAATCTCACTTCCCACAAATTTCTTTTTTTCAAAACCATAGGCAGCCGCAGAGGAGATCACCGCATTGAGAACGCATGCAATGACCACGACAGACACACTGTTGTATAAATATTTTCCAAATTCAAAATTTTTGAAAATGGTCGAATAGTTTCTAAGATTTAGTCCCGACAGCCCCAGATTCAGTTCCATCGAATACGTCTGGCGCATGGATGTCAGTATCATATAGACGAACGGGAACAAGGCAGCCAGTGCAAGCACTGCAAGGAGAACCGTCTCGGCCCAGAGGACAGGCTGTATTTTCTTTTCCATTTTTACTCTCCTCCTTTTCCACTGAACACCTTCTTCTGAAGGATCGAGATCAGAATGACAATCAGGAACAGAACAAACGCCATGGCGCTGGCATACCCCATCTTATACTGCTTAAATCCGGACTGATAGATGGACATTACCATGGTGATCGTCGCCGTTCCGGGACCGCCTCCGGTCATGGTGTAAACCAGGTCGAACACCTGGAAGGACCAGATGGTCCCCAGTGTTACCACCAGGTACGTAATCGGCTTCAGCGCCGGGACCGTAATATAGAAAAACTGCTGAAGGGAAGACGCGCCGTCCACTTTTGCGGCCTCGTAATGACTCCTCGGCACATCCATAAGCCCTGCATAATAGATAACCAGGAAGTAACCTACATTTTTCCAGATGGCCACAATACTGACACTGATCAGCGCCAGATTATATCTTCCCAGCCAGTTTACCTTTCCAATCCCCACAAGGGCCAGAATGTTATTGATGATTCCTCCTTCTGTGGCAAGCATGAACTTCCAGACCGTGCCGACCAGAACCATGGATGAGATGACCGGGATGAACAGGGTGCTCTTAAAAAAATTGCCGAGCTTCCCCCGGAACCGGGAGGCCAGCAGATTGGCAATCACCAGTGACAGTACGGTCTGTATCGGAACCGTAACAAGCGTATAGATTACCGTATTGCGGATTGCCGGACGGAAAAACGGATCGCCGGCCATGCTTTTATAATTATCCAGTCCGATCCACACCGGCGGCTTCAGCACGCTGTATTCCGTAAAGCTGAAGTATCCGGTCATACACAGCGGAATCAGAGAAAACAGCACCAGCAGCAGAAAGCTGGGCAGCACATATAAAAAACCATTGTTTTTTTTAATAAATTCCTGTATCCCCTTCAAGCAGATGATCCCCTTTCTAAAACGATGCCGCGGAACATGTTCCTGGGAATGGTTCTGCGGCACCGTGACGTTTTTCTTTACTTATTCTGCGACAGCGTATTATTCGCATAGTCAGCTGCATTTTTCAATGCCTCCTCAGGCGTCATCTGCCCAAGCATCATAAGCTGAAGGTTCTTGTATAAATTATCATAGACGGCTGCGGATCCCTGAACGGCGGGAAGCGTAATGAGAGCATCCTGATTGTCCTCATATACCGCTTTAAACGCCGGGTCGTCGTGGTACTCCTCATCCTTTGCTACAGGCGGAAATGCCGCCATCTCATGGAACTTTGTCATAGAGGGACCGCTCAGCATATATTTCACCATTTTCACCGCCAGGTCTTTGTTTTTGCTGGCGCTGATCAGCACCAGGGAATCGGCTGACGCAAATGTTCCCATTCTCTGATCTTTCAGTGAGGTGAAAAAGCCCCAGTCGATACCGGCCTCCTTGAATGCACTTCCCTGATTCGTGGGACTTACGACAAACGCCGTATTACCCGCCTTAAATTCTGCAAACACCTGATCCTCTGACATGGAGGTGATGGATTCCGGCATAATTCCATCCTTAAACCGTAAATCCGCCAGGAACTGGGCCGCCTTAACGCCTGCTTCACTGTCAAATGCCGCTTTTGTACCATCTTCGCTGAAGATTTCTCCGCCTGCCTGCCATAAATACGGGAAGAAGATGGAATTCATGGCACCCTTGGACTTGTCTCCCCACTGCTGAAGCATCGGAGTCTTGCCGATGGCCGCCACCTTCCGGCATGCGTCTTCAAATTCCTCCCACGTCTGAGGAACCGTTTCTACGCCGGCTTCTTTTAATATTGCCTTGTTATAGAACATCACACGGGCGCTTCCTACTACAATCGGCATGGCGTACTGTTTTCCGTCGATGACGCCTTTATCAAGATAGTAGTAATTATCCCTGTCTTCCGCCGTAAGATACTCATCGAACGGTGTGATGGCACCTGCTTTTATGTAGTCGTTGATCATTTCCATATACATATAGCCAACATCAGGCCCCTGCCCCGAGGAAATTCCGGTCAGATACTTTTCTTCGTAATTACTCCACGGAATAATCTCTATGGAAACCTGGGCGTTATTCTCCTCCTCAAACGGCTTTAAGATCTCTCCCCACACTTCCTTATCAAGGGACTCTTCCGTTCCAAACGGCGGCATCCAGAGCACCAGCTTCGTTTTCTCTCCTCCGGCTGTCTCCCCTCCTGCTTTCTGTTCAGCGGCGTCACTGATACCGGTCTCCTTTGCGGTTCCCGCTGTCTCACTGCCGTCTCCGGCGGCCGTTCCTTCCTTCCCTCCGTTTGCTCCGCAGCCTGTGGCCAGCATCCCGGCCATCGCCCCTGCAAGCACAAGACTCAGACATTTCTTCATTCTCTTTTTCATTGTTTTTGCCTCCTTTTCCTATCTGTTTGGTGATGGCCTTATCATAGCATTGAAACCCCCGTCCTGTATATTTTCTATTTTTGTGCTGTTTTTCTAATTTGCAAATACCTAATATTGATATTTCGAGGCACTGTGATATACATTTTTTTCACTGATTTTCAATTTTTTAGGTCAAAATCAAAAAAACTGATTAAAATATCACCATTTTAATCAGTTTTTTATGCATTATTTTTTCTTATAACGGCCTGGAGTCGTGTTTTCAAACTGCTTAAACACCCGGATAAAGGCGGCGTCACTGGAAAATCCCACAGACAGCGCGATTTCCTTGATGTTCTCGTCCGTATTCACAATGAGGCGTTTGGCCTTTTCGATCCTCAGGCTGTTGATATACTGTGCGATGCCGATTCCGTATTTTTTCTTGAAGGTGGTAGATAAGTAGGTATTGCTCACTCCAAGCATATCGGAAATACTGTAAAGTCCGATCATGGGGTCTTCGAAGTTTAAATTAATATACTGCCTGGCCCGTTCCGCAATATTCTCCTTTTGATCCAGCTGACGCTTCTGCTGCCACCGGATCAGATACCCGAAGCCTTCATGGAGAAGCTTCAGCAGCTTCTGTCCATCCTTTGCCTCGGAAAGACTGCCGATGTACTCTTCCATGTGATACCCGGTACGGTCATCCGCATGGTGTTCCAGCGCCATCAGTACGGGATTGATCACCGCATATTTTTTCGCCCTGCTGGTGTAGACATTGCGGTCATTCCCAATATACTGGTTGAAAAGGAGATCCAGCAGGCGGTCGGCCTCCTCAAACTTCTCTTCCAGCATGGCCATCTCATACTCCGGCATGACGCTCACGTATACGTCATTCTCCTGTCTTCCCACCATCGTTTCATCGTAGAAGAACACGCGGCCCCTGTCATTCTCACAGAATTCGGCAACCATCTGGGCCTGATGGAAACTGGTTATGATATTGGACATGGAATCATAGATACCGCCCAGCATTATTCTGCATTCCACCAGGGAGTGAAGACTGTTTAGAATTTCTGCCGCAATATCCCGCATCTCTGCCTTTCCGTATTCCGGTTCCATATGAAACAGAAGTGCCAGACTTCCGTCAAACTCGGCAGTTATGACTGCGATATCCTCTCTGCCCTTCAGCACACTGCGGATTCTCATGTCCGCGTCATGGATCTCTTCCTGACTGAATCCCATGGGATTCCGGATCAGCCCGACCTGAAACAGGGAGTATTCCATCTGGATTCCGAACTTCTGCATGGAAGCAAATATCACGGAATTATTGCGCTCCTCGCTGCTTAAAAGATTGCAGAGGAACAGCCCCTCGATGGCCTCCCTCTGTTCCTCCAGCTTCCGGGTGCTCTCCACATTGGTTTTCAGCATCTGGCTGATTCCGCTGTCAATCAGGTCGTAATCGTCCAGGAAACGTCCGCCCTCATCCGTCTTATTCGCCAGCTTGTCCAGTATGTCCTTAAGCGGCTTTGCATTGCGGCGTCCCAGGAGCACGAATAAGCCCGCGCCGAATATCATACACAGGCCGATGGACACATAGGCGATGTTCCGGATAAAGTAACCGGAATCCAGCAGCTTTCGCCGTTCTATTAAGGTGACGTATTGGATTCCGTAATAATCCGATTCCATAACGGAACCGTAATTGCCCTGCAGCTTAAATAATGGCTTTCCCCCGTTTTCCCGCATGCTTTCCTTCAGCTCTGCAGGAGAGATCCCCGACCCAAAGCTGGCATAGACAGAATCATCCCCGGCAACGACCGCCGTCATGGTATTCCCCATCCCCTCGTTTGCATTCCGGAGAATCGATTCCACCTCCGATTTGTTGATGAGGATCACCAAAACAGCCGATTTGTCACTGGATAAATCGTAGGGAAGCTGCCGGAACAGGCACAGTTCCAGGCTGCCGTCGCTCTGCGCCATGAAGCTGTAGCCGTCTCGCTTCTGACCGCCGGCAATCTCCAGCCACTCCTCATATCCGTCCAGCTTTAAATCATTTTTCAGCAGATAGTATTTCTCCGCTCCGAAGTTTCCCAGATCGCCTACTACATAGTTTAAATGAGGGTAATAGACGTAAATTTCCTTAATAAAGGTGTTGGAAAGCTTGTAATCATAGAGCTGGCGCGAAAACTGGATCAGAAAATCCTTATCGATCTCACTCAGTTCCTTTGATCGGCTCAGCTTCAGGTTCACAGCGTTCATCTGGAGCTGGGCGGCAAAGCTGTCGATGTCATTCAACCGTATATCAATGCTGGTCTGAAGCACGGAAGTCAGACCGTGGTTCAGCTCCTCGATCTCTCCGGAGAACTCTCTTACCATCCAGGTGGTGAGCGCCACCAGCATGCCGATCATTACGACGGATACAATGATAAAGGACCGCACCCACAGGTAGAGACTCTTGGTAATCTTTCCTTTTTTCATCCGTTCATCCCATGCGCCTGACTACCGCGCGTTCTGGTTACGTCTCTCGATATCCATCACCTGATCCACGCGTCTCTGGTGCCTTCCGCCTTCGTATTTGGCATTCAGCCATTCTTCCGTAATCATTTTTGCCATCTCCACGCCGATGACTCTGGCGCCAAAGGCAAGGACGTTGGAGTCGTTGTGCATTCTGGAAAGCTTTGCCGTATACGGCTCACTGCAGACGCAGCAGCGGATCCCCTTTACCTTGTTGCAGGCCAGAGAGATGCCTACTCCGGTTCCGCAGATGGCGAGCCCTAAGTCCGCCTCTCCGCCGGCCACCGCGTTCCCCACTTTTTCACCGTAAACCGGGTAGTCGCAGCTCTCCGTGGAATTTGTGCCGTAATCGATTACTTCGTATCCCTTTTCCTCCAGAAATTTCTTCATCTCATTCTTCATTTCCAGTGCTGTATGATCATTTCCTATTGCGATTTTCATTGTATTCACTCCTGTTTCTGTCGATTATCTGATTTATGATTTAGCTTCCTGTCTGCCAAAAAACGCCTGGATCCGGTCCAGTCTGGAGGTCATGGAGCAGAGCAGCAGATCCGCTGTCGTCAGCGCTGCCATAGCTTCCACCACGACCACCGCGCGCGGCACGATGATAGGGTCGTGACGGCCTTTGATCACAAGTTCCGTCTCCTCCAGCCCGCGTGTCACGCTTCTTTGCGGCTGTGCAATGGAGGGCGTGGGCTTGAAGGCTGCCCGCAGCACAACCCGGCTTCCGTCACTGATGCCTCCCAGAATTCCCCCCGCGTGATTCGTCTCCTTCTGTACCTTCCCGGACTCATCGACCCGGAAAGCGTCGTTGTTTTCCGAGCCCACCGACTTTGCCGCCTGGAATCCGTCTCCGATCTCAAAGCCCTTTACGGCTCCGATCGACAGGATGGCCTTTGCCAGCGACGCGTCGTACTTTTCGAAAACCGGATCTCCGATTCCGGACGGGAGTCCGTCGATCACACATTCCACCACGCCGCCGACCGAATTGCATTCCGCCATCATACGGTCTAAATACGCTTCCGCCAAAGCGGCGGTGCCTGCATCCGGCATATAGAGACGGTTTCTGTGCATCTCTTCCATATTAAACTGGCCAGGATCCGCCTCATACGGCCCTACCGCCTTCGTGTAGGCGCATACCGTGATGCCCAGACTCGCAAGCAGCTTTGCCGCAATGGCTCCCGCAGCCACACGGCCGATGGTCTCCCGGCCGGAGGAACGGCCGCCGCCCCGGTAATCCCGGAATCCATACTTTTCATCGAAGGTGTAATCCGCATGGCCGGGACGGTAGACCTCCATGATGTTTCCGTAATCCCTCGATCTCTGGTCCGTGTTCATCACCGCCATGGAAATCGGGGTCCCCGTTGTCCTTCCCTCAAAGACACCGGAAAGAATTTCCACCCGGTCCGCCTCCTGGCGTTTGGTCGTAAAGCGGCTCTGCCCCGGTTTTCTGCGGTCTAAGTACGCCTGAATGTCTTCCTCCGAAAGCGGAAGTCCCGCCGGGCAGCCGTCCACCACGACACCGATCCCCTTTCCATGCGACTCTCCCCAGGTTGTTATCTTAAATATGGTCCCCAGTGTTGATCCTGCCATGTATGATTTCTCCTTATCTCAGTTCTCAAAACCGGGGCCCTCGTCCATCATGCAGACGGACGGGTCCCCGGCTTTTAAATACCATTTTCTGCAATTAGTCGCTGACCTTTACGATCACGCAGCTGTTGGGTTCATTGACTCTGATTTCCTTGCCGTTCATGATCAGCAGACCCTTCTTGTAGTCTACGGAGAAGAATGTGATGCTGCCGTTCTCATGGTTAATCGATGCGATGTGCCTGTCATCCGGGAATACGCAGATGTCTTTCGGATAACTGCCGCTGATGGGCAGACAGCAGATATAATCCAGCAGGCCGGTCTTCGGATCGCGGTCGTAGACGGTTATCGTGTTATCGCCGGCATTACCGCAGAACATGTGCTTCTCATCGGTAGAAAAACGCATGGAGCTGGCGGCGGTCAGCTGGGACAACGCCTTCGGCCCGGTCGTGGAGATGGTCTGTATCTTCTCTATCTTCGGCTGGCGTTCGCCTGTCTCATAGGTGTAAACGTCGATCACGTTTTTTAGCTCATATAAAAGGTAGAAAAATCTTCCATCCGAACTGAAGCGGAAGCATCTCGGAGCAGATTCCCGCTCGCAGCGAAGCGCATCCACCAGTATCAGCTTCTCCTCTTTTTCATCGAACCGGTAAATCTTTACCTGATCGATCCCCAGATCCGCCACCATGACAAATCTGCCATCCGGCGTCCTCCTCGTACAGCTTACATGCGGACGGAAGTTTCTCTCCGCCACGCTGCCCAGTCCCTTGTGGAACACTCCGTCTACGATATCTCCCACCGTTCCATCCGGGTTCAGCCGCAGTACGGTGGACTTCCCGTCGTGATATCCGGATACAAATATATACTTGTCCCCTGCGTCCGTAGACAGATGGCAGCCCCTCATCCCCTTGATGTTGGCGGAATTGAGTCTTGTAATCGCCCCGTTCTCATGAATCCTGAATGATACGACGCCTTCGTCCGCGATAGAGTACAGGGTCTTTCCGTCATTCGATGCTATTAAATAGGAAGAATTGTCCACTTCCACCTCGCATCTCGGTATAAAACGGCCTTTGGCCACGTCCACATCGTACACCGTAATCCCTTTTGCCTGGCCGTTGTAGGAGTAGGAACCTACGTATGCCATATACTTTCCTTTCATATTCGCGTCCTCCTGGATTGTTCCTTGTATAAACTAAAAATATCATATCATAAAAAAGTATATTTGTTAAGGAGAAACTATTGACATACTGATAAAATCGGGTATAATGTATTTTGCCGTGTGTTTATTATTACTAAACTTTTTAATTATTATTATCATCAGTTAGTATAACTAAACTCCAGGCTTATATTTATTAAAAGGAGGAGCGTATGGATATCGGTGCGAAATTAAAAGAACTGCGGATCTTAAAAGGCCTAACCCAGGAAGAACTGGCAGACCGTGCGGAGCTGTCAAAGGGATTCATTTCCCAGCTGGAAAGGGACTTAACTTCCCCCTCCATCGCGACTCTCATGGACATCCTGCAGTGTCTTGGGACCTCCATCGGAGAGTTCTTTAACGAGACTCCGGAGGAACAGATCGTCTTCGGGAAAACGGATTACTTTGAAAAACACGATCAGGAACTGAAAAATGAGATCAAATGGATCATTCCCAACGCACAGAAAAATATGATGGAGCCTATTCTCCTGACACTGGAGCCGGGCGGGGAAACCTACCCCGACAATCCCCATGAGGGAGAAGAGTTCGGCTACGTCCTGCAGGGCAACATTTCCATTCATATAGGAAGCAAGACATATAAAGCAAAAAAAGGGGAATCCTTTTACTTTGTTTCTGATAAAAAACACTATTTGAGCAGCAAGGCAGGCGCCGTCTTAATCTGGGTGAGCTCTCCGCCGAGCTTTTAATTTCAAGGAGGATAAAGGGTCATGGGTCAGCCATTAATTGATTTAAAGAACATTACGAAGACATTTGACGGCACGGTCGTGCTGGATGATTTAAATCTTTCCGTAAAGGAAAATACTTTTGTTACACTGCTTGGACCCAGCGGCTGCGGAAAAACCACAACGCTCCGGATAATCGGCGGATTTGAACGGCCTGATCAGGGCACGGTCATCTTTGACGGACAGGATATCACCAGCCTTCCGCCAAACAAACGCCAGCTGAACACAGTATTTCAGAAATACGCGCTGTTTACCCACATGTCGATTGCGGAAAACATCGCATTTGGACTTAAGATTAAAAATAAACCAAAAACATATATCCAGGATAAGATTAAGTATGCCTTAAAGCTGGTTAATTTAGACGGCTTCGAAAACCGTACCGTGGATTCTTTGAGCGGCGGCCAGCAGCAGCGTATCGCCATTGCACGGGCCATTGTCAATGAACCCCGTGTTCTGCTCCTCGACGAACCGCTGGGCGCGCTGGATTTAAAGCTTCGCCAGGATATGCAGTATGAGCTGATCCGGTTAAAAAATGAGCTGGGCATCACATTTATCTACGTAACCCATGACCAGGAGGAAGCCCTTACCATGTCTGACACCATCGTCGTCATGAACCAGGGATATATCCAGCAGATGGGATCTCCTGAGAGCATTTATAATGAACCTGAAAATGCTTTTGTAGCCGATTTTATCGGGGAAAGCAATATCGTACCGGGTATTATGATCCGGGACGAGCTGGTAGAAATCTTTGGCGCCAGGTTCGTCTGCGTCGATAAGGGGTTTGGAAACAACAAGCCGGTGGACGTGGTGATCCGGCCGGAGGATATCGATCTGGTGCCTCCGGGAAACGGCTCTATTTCAGGCGTAGTCACTCATTTAATCTTTAAAGGCGTTCACTACGAGATGGAAGTTACCACGCCGGATGGCTTTGAATGGCTTGTACACAGCACGGACATGTTCCCGGTCGGACAGGAAGTGGATATCCATGTGGATCCATTTGACATTCAGATCATGAACAAGCCGGCTTCAGAGGATGAGGAGGCCGTGGGAGTCAATGAGTAAAAAATTATTATCCGGTCCGTATCTCATGTGGATGATCGGCTTTACCATCATTCCGCTGGCTCTGATCGTATTTTACGGTCTGACAGACAGAAGCGGGGCCTTCACCATGGCAAACGTCCTGTCCATCGCCACGGCGGAACACTCCAAGGCACTGTGGCTGTCCCTTGGCCTTTCCTTAATCAGCACGGTCATCTGTTTTATTCTCGCCTATCCGCTGGCCTTGATTTTACGAGCGCGGGGCATCGGCCAGGGCAGCTTTATCGTCTTCATCTTCATCCTTCCGATGTGGATGAATTTCCTGCTGCGCACGCTGGCATGGCAGACGCTTCTGGAGAAGAACGGCGTCATCAACGGAGTTTTATCGGCGCTCCATCTGCCGCCCCAGGGCTTAATCAACACACCGGGCGCCATTATCCTCGGCATGGTGTACAACTTCCTGCCGTTTATGGTTCTGCCTATTTATAATGTACTGTCCAAGATCGACGACAATGTGATCAATGCCGCCCAGGATCTGGGGGCCAACTTTTTTCAGATCCTGTTCCGTATCCTGCTTCCCTTAAGCATCCCGGGAATCGTCAGCGGAATCACGATGGTATTCGTACCGGCTCTCACCACCTTCGTTATCTCCAACTTACTGGGCGGAAGCAAGATTCTCTTAATCGGCAACGTCATCGAGCAGGAGTTTACCAAGGGCAGCAACTGGAATCTGGGATCCGGCCTCTCCCTTGTTATGATGATCTTTATCTTAATCAGTATGGCGCTGATCGCCAAATACGATAAAAACGGGGAGGGGACTGCATTTTGACGGGCAAAAAAACAGGTTTACTCAAACGTTTTGTTCAGGACTTTTATCTGGTCCTGATCCTGGTATTTTTATACGCTCCCATCGCTACCATGGCGGTGCTGTCTTTTAACAGCTCCAAGTCCAGGACTCAGTGGGGCGGGTTTACCACACGGTGGTACACGGAACTGTTTTCCAGCAGTACCATCATGACGGCGCTCTATAATACGCTGCTGATTGCATTTTTATCTTCCATCATCGCAGTCATCATCGGCACGGCAGCGGCGATCGCTATCAATAACATGAAACGGGTTCCCCGCACAATTGTGATGGGAATCACCAATATCCCCATGCTGAACGCGGATATTGTGACTGGCATCTCCCTGATGCTGGCATTTATCGCCTTTGGAATCTCCCTCGGGTTTAAAACGATTCTGATTGCACATATTACCTTTAACATTCCGTATGTCATCTTAAGTGTCATGCCGAAGTTAAAACAAACGGATAAGAGTACTTACGAGGCCGCCATGGATTTAGGGGCAACTCCGGTCTATGCCTTCTTCAAGGTCGTATTTCCGGATATCCTTCCGGGTGTTCTCTCCGGTTTCCTGCTGGCCTTTACCATGTCGCTGGATGATTTCATCATCACCCATTTTACCCGCGGCGCCGGCATCAACACCTTATCCACGTTAATATACAGTGAAGTACGACGCGGCATCAAGCCGTCCATGTATGCGCTGTCCACCATCATCTTCTTAACGGTGCTGATTCTCTTACTGATTACCAACTTTGCACCGAAGCGGAAGAAACACTGAGATTATTTTATAAGGAGACAGATTATGAAAAAGAGGTATTGTTCCATCATGGCCGTTATGGCTGTGGCCGCATTATCCGCCGTCACCATGAGCGGCTGCGGCAAATCTGCCGATAAGGCGGGAAGCGCCGGCGAAGTTTACGTTTACAACTGGGGCGAGTATATTGACGAGGATGTGAAAGCGGAGTTTGAGGAAGAGACTGGAATTAAGGTCATCTATGATATGTTTGAGACGAATGAAGAGATGTATCCGGTCATCGAAGCGGGCGGCGTGAAATACGACGCGGTCTGCCCTTCCGATTATATGATTCAGAAGATGATCGAGAATCAGATGCTTGCTGAAATCAATTTTGACAATATTCCTAATATAAAAGAGATTGATCCCAAGTATATGGATATGTCCAAAAGCTTTGATCCGGATAATAAATATTCCGTTCCGTACTGCTGGGGTACCGTTGGTATCCTCTATAACACCAGCATGGTAGCCCCGGAGGATGCGCCGACTAAGTGGTCCGATTTGTGGGATGAGAAATTTAAGGACAATATCCTGATGCAGGACAGCGTCCGCGACGCATTCATGGTGGCTTTAAAATCTCTGGGTTACTCGATGAACACCACCAATGAAGCGGAAATCGCCGAGGCGAGAGATTTGCTGATCAAGCAGAAACCTCTGGTCCAGGCATATGTCATCGATCAGGTCCGCGATAAGATGATCGGCGGCGAAGCCGCCATGGGCGTCATCTATTCCGGTGAGATGCTTTACATTCAGCAGGAGGTGGCTGATCTCGGACTGGATTACTCGCTGGAATATGTGATCCCCGAGGAGGGAACCAATCTCTGGCTGGATTCCTGGGTAATCCCGGCTAACGCTCCAAACAAGGAGAATGCGGAGAAATGGATTAATTTCCTCTGCCGCCCGGATATCGCGAAGAAGAATTTTGAATACATCACATACCCCACCCCGAACAAGGGAGCCTTTGATTTGCTCGATGCGGATCTTCAGAACAATAAGGCTGTATTCCCGGACACGGATTCTCTGAAGAACTGTGAAGTCTTTCAGTACCTTGGAACCGATGTAGATTCTATCTATAATGAATACTGGAAAGAAGTGAAATCGAATTAGGGCTGCATCGCTTACGCATGACAGTACCAACAGCAGTCAGGAGGACGCATCGTGGTAAACGCATTAGAAACACTATTACAGCAGGTGGTCGATATCACCATTCTCCTGTTTGAATTTATGGGAGTTCTGGTCATCATCGCGGCAGGACTCCGCGGGATTTATGATTACGTGAAGAGGAATCCCTCCATTCGTCTGAATCTGGCTCAGGGCATGGCACTGGGGCTGGAATTTAAGCTGGGAAGCGAGATTCTCCGTACCGTAGTGGTCCGTCAGCTGTCGGAAGTGGCCGTGGTGGCTGCGATTATCGCCTTAAGGGCGGCGCTGACATTCCTGATTCACTGGGAAATCAAGGTGGAACGGGAATCTGAATAAGTGAGGATGTAAAAGAGGACGTTCAGCTCATGAAACGGAGCTGGAAGTCCTCTTTTTTGTTAACCTGTCTGCGAAATCATACGGTTATCCGTATTTACCTGCCGTCTTTCAGTACCGTATGTTCTTCTGCCGGATCATATTAAACTTTATAATGGCCGTGTTGATATACTCGTTGGCATGAATCAGAGGCCGGTCAGAGGAGCTGTAGTTTATTCCTTTTAAGTACAGAAAAGGTTTGCAGCCCAGCTGATTGATATCTACATACTGGTCCAGCCCCTCAATCTCTGTCGTCAGAATGGTATCGATTTCCACTTTGTCCCATTCAATTTTCTCACCGGAAAGATTGTAGATGTATTGAAAAATAGAATTCTCGTATTTGCTGAATTCACAAAACGCCTCCTCCCCTCCGATCAGAGATAAACTAAAATAATCACGGCAGAACGCGCATACCAGATCATCGGCCAGAAACATCTTCTCTGCTACGACGAGCTGTTCGCTGCTCTCCATCTGCAGCTGCTGGCAGATGGCTTCATCCCGGTCAATTTTCTGAATGTTCAGCAGCCGGACGGAAGGTGTATATCCGCTGTTCTCAATCATTTGGGTAAATTCCATACAGGGGTTGAATTTGACCTTGATATTGAGAGAATCTACGTTTACAAAGGTACCTTTTCCCTGGCGGCGGAAGATAATGCCTTCTGAGGCCAGGTCATTTAACGCCTGTCGGATGGTGATACGGCTGACACCGATCATCTCAGCCAGCACTTCTTCTCTGGGAAGCTTATTATTACGGGAAAGATCCATGTTCTTGATGTATTTATGTATTTCACGCTTTGCCTGCTCGGAAAGCGTCAGTGTATTCAGCTTCTGGTATTCCATATGATAGCCTCCTGCCTTTTTCTTTAATCATAGTTGGTAGGAGGCTCTTTGTCAACGTTTCAAACCCTTGCTTCCATTTAAAAGAAGATTTAGAAGAATGGCGCTGGCACTTACCATAAAAAGTCCATTGCTGCAGATCATGCTGAGCGTGGAGGGAAGACCTGCAAAGATATCGGAGGCAAAGGTGGCACCGACACCGATGGCAATACTGGTTCCCACAATTGTGAAATTATTGTTTTCAAAGAAATTCAGCTTTGACAATATGGAGATGCCTGACGAGGTAATGACACCAAACAGAGCCAGGGTAGCTCCTCCCAGTACAGCTTTCGGAACCACTGTTATCACCGCGGATACCTTGGGAAATATGCCCAGAAGGAGCATCATTACCCCAGCCGTCGCAATGACAGAGCGGCTTTTTATTTTTGTAAGGTCGATCAGGCTGACATTTTCATTAAACATGGTAGAAGGTACGGAGTTAAATGCGCCTGTTATCACCTGCGAAACTGCCTGCGCCTTGATTCCTTTAATCTTGGTGGCATTGTCTGTATGCGTTCCGGCAATCTCATCCAGTACAGAGAAGACACCAATGCATTGAATCATATTAATGATACAGAAAATGGTCATGATCAATATGGAACCTGCTTCAAACTGCGGAGCGCCAAAGTAAAAGGGCGTCACCAGCCGGAATGCACTTGCCTCCTGAATAGGGGTGATATCCACCATTCCCATGAAAGCGCCGACCAGAGTTCCGCCGATAATTCCCAGCAGAAGGGACATGGCGCGCCAGATTCCTTTGCCGAATTTCTCCACCAGGATGATAAAAATCAAGACTCCAAATCCCAGCAGAAGATTCTGCACCGACCCATACGTACTGCTGCCGGTACCGCCGGCCAGATCCTGGATAGCCGTAGGCGCCAGACTGACACCGATCAGTGTAACGAAAGTCCCAACGACCACCGGCGGAAACAGCATCAGAATCTTATCCAGAAAAAAGGAAAGAATGAAGATCAGTACACCGGATACCATAATGGCTCCAAACAGGGTGGGAAGGCCGTAAGTATTTCCAATCATAATCATGGGAGCCAACGGCGCAAAGGAGGATCCCAGAATGATAGGATATCTGGAACCTATGTATTTGCTCAATCCAAATACCTGGATCAGAATAGCGATTCCGCTGGTAAAAAGGTTGGCAGATACCAGAAACGCGGTGGTCCTGGCGTCCAGCCCCATGGCGCCGCTCAGGATCAGAGGAACCGCTATCGTTCCGGGGCACATGGCCAGCACATGCTGGAAACCTACCAGCAGGTTCTTGCCAGGGCTTATTTTCTCAGAAAACGTATCCATATCAGGCCCTCCTGTCAGTCCCAATAACCTTCATGAACTTTGGCTGCATCTACTTCCACTTCCGTGACAGGTCCCACCACCTCAATTGCCTTTTGTCCCCGGGAAAATACTTCACGGCAGGGGAGGTCAAAGGTCGGATTTTGCTCATTGCTGCCAGTCAGCTCCAACAGACGGCGCTCTGTCATGCCATAAACTACACGGCCGATATTGGCCCAGTAGATGGCGCCGGCGCACATGGCACATGGCTCTGCCGTAGTATATAAGGTGCAGTCCCAGAGATAATCTTTTGTAAATTCATGGGAAGCACGTGCTGCCAGCGTTGCCTCTGCATGACCGGTACAGATTTTATCTGTGATCTCGATATTTCCCTGCTCCATCACGATGTCCCCGTCCTTATTTACTAAAAGCGCTCCGAAGGGGGTGTTGCCCGCAGCACGGGCCTCTTTTGATATCTCGATTGCACGTCTTAAATAGTATTCATGGCTCTGGTAACTCATATAAAATCCTCCTGCATAATAGTATTAGGTAATAGGTATTACCTTTTATTTGAATCCATCATAACACGGATAAGATATGATGTCTATGTGAAGGATTTACGATAAGAAGCTGCAATAATTGTACAATATATACAAAACTTTGGTTTTCATCAATGGCTGTTGACTCTTATATCCACCGCACACCGTGTGCTGCGAGAGATGAAATTCCACTGCAAAAAAGAGGACTTTCACCCATGAACCTGAGTGGAAAGTCCTCTTTTTTCATTAGAGTAACAGGGATATCTTCTGCATTTCCATTAATTTTTCTTTCGGGCCTTTAATTCGCTCTTCCGTGTCATTTTAATGATCCCCGCCTTATACATTACCAGGGCACAGATTACCGTAACTCCCATACAAAGAAGCACTACAAAGCCCTCTTTTCCGGTCAGCGGATAGAACGCATTGATTACAAATACCAGAATCAGCGGAAGAATCATGGTTAGTGATTTGCCCTTTGCCTCATATTCTCCGCAGTCATCATTGACAAAGCTCAAAAGAATTCCGCCGAACAGCGCGGGAAGCAGATACTGAGTTGCAGTCTGAACGGCCGGACTTGTCAGTACCGGACGAAGCGGTACCAGAAGGACGACTCCCAGAACAATGATCAGCGTCGTCACAATAGATGAAACCGCCACGCCAATGGTCGCGATGGTGTCCCCCTCATCCGTCCCCTGAGAGGTATCTGTCAGCACCTGCGCATTGATAACCACCGGTATCTTCAGATTCATGACGTTTCCGGTTAAAAAGGTTAAGTAAGCGGAGGATCCCAGGATGGGAGTATAGCTCAATACTTCCGCGATATTCGTGGGCAGAAAGACCGCAAGCAGGCCTCCGCCCACGGCGAAAATCTGTCCGATGCTCTCCGGCCATACGTCATAGACGGCTGACAGAATGGTTGGAATTCCCAGCATAAATACTATTGCTATGATAACACCGATGCGCCCGGTCCGGTGGATGCTCGTCTCGTATTTTTTATCCATAATCATACCTTCCTTTCCTTTTCCCCATTAACCAAGTATTCTGACCCACAAAAGTGACGACGCCATTCCTAACAGCAGCGTATCCGCCATAACAAAGTTCCGCAGCCAGAGTATCTTAAATTTCTTTATAACTGCCATATGGATTACCACAATCACACAGGAGGTAACGACTACGGCCAGATAGACCGGTCCTTTCATAATCTGGATCGGTAAGAATGCTTCGATAATCGCCAGTGACAGAACGCCTGTCATCAGGGCTCCCAACGCACCATGAGTATTTTTCGCCTTTTGTAAGCTGGTCTGCACCTTTTTGCCGAAGATCAGAACTCCCACGATCCCGCCGAGAATACAGATACTCATAACAAACATCACGGTGCCTACGATAGAGGCATCTCCCGCGGCATTTAAAGCGGCGATGGATTCGTAGCCCGCGCCTGTGGCAACCATGTCGGCCGCCATCAGTTCATACGTTACAGACCCTACCACGGACAGTCGGAACCATGACCACGGCACCCCCAGAACCGCTGCTAAACTGAACAGACCGATAACAATGGAGATGGAGGGGACGATGGAATAGATGGCTGACGAGGTAATGGCTGTCTTTAATTTGTCTTTCGTCAGGCCGATTTCCAGACCGTGACGGTATGCCTTTCTCAGGGTAATGACACAGAATATCAGGATATATACGATTCCGGCTCCGACTAGCGCATAGAGAAGCGGACTGTTCATTATTTCATTAAATGTCATGATTCTTTTCTCCTTCTTGTATGATAGAGCGGTTCACTGTTTTATGAAATATCTCCCGGCAGTATGCCCTCTGGTATTGGAGAGGTATAGACGCCTCCGGTTTCCTCCTCCAGCTCTTTCTTTGCAGTATCGAGTATCTCCGGTTTCCCGTAGATTTTCGCGCAGGCCAGGGCAATGGCACGCGCAACCGCCTGACTGGCTTTGTCACCGATCGAAGTTCCCACCTGCGCCGTCATCTGCCATGTATGAACACCGGTCTCAGGGATTCCGACAGCCGCTGTAATCTGGGCAGTCGGCACCTGATAGCTCACATCACCCACGTCGCTGGAGCCGGTCATCACCCGGTTTCTCATTGCAGGCGTATAAGGTACAATGAAGGTGTTCAGTGGACGTTCTGCAAATTCTGCCTCGCTGATTCCATTCTGTCTGGCTCCGTTTTTTACCACCCGTTCCCTCTGTTTCTCTGGCATGGCATTCAGAAACTCTCTTGCAATGGCAAATTCCTCTTCTCCAAAATCAGGGGCTCCGGCTTCCAGGTACGCATCGGATAAGAGACTGGAAAGCGTCGGATTGGGAATCGTATCGCTCAGCCCGCCCAGAACCTTGATGGTTACACTTGTCTCCGTCATCAGCGCCGCGCCTTCCGCAATCTTTTTGATCCGCTCTAATATCTCTCCACTCTGGGTAAGCTTGGGAGCCCGGATAAAATACAGCAGGGAGGCGTGATCCGGCACGATATTGGGAGCCTCTCCGCCGCAGTCTAAATACGCATAGTGAACACGGGCATCTGAGATTATATGCTCGCGCAGGTAGTTGACCCCCACATTCATCAGCTCGCAGGCATCCAGAGCGCTCCGCCCAAGCTCCGGGGCCGCTCCGGCATGGGCTGTTCTCCCCTTAAAATCAAAACGGACCTTATAATAAGCCACTGTCCTGACTGACATGGACATATTGCTGTCCATTGGATGCCAGCAAAATGCCGCGTCTATTCCATCAAAACAGTGTTCCTTTACCATAAACGCTTTGCCAAATCCGGTCTCCTCTGCCGGACATCCGTATAATTCCACGGTTCCCGTCACCCCGGTTCTCTGCAGGTACTCCTTCACCGCGATCGCAGCCCCGGCAGCCCCGGCTCCCAATGCGCTGTGTCCGCATCCGTGACCGTATTTTTTACCCTCAATAGGACACGGCTTCGCACAGCCGGCCTTCTGGCTCAGATCCGGCAGGGCGTCATATTCCGCCAAAATGGCGATGACGGGCTTCCCCGTTCCGAATCGGCCCACAAAAGCAGTTGAAATACCAGCCAGTCCCTCCTCTACCTCAAAACCTTCCTGTCTTAAAACTGCTTTCATCTTTTCCGCGCTCTGTTTTTCCTGATAACCAAATTCTGCATAATCCCATACAGCCCGGTTAATTTCGGAAATGGTATCTGCCTTTTCCATCACAATCTCATGAATTATTTGCTTTTCTTCCATCTTTCCCTCTCCTTCTGTGCATTTATTATAGATAATAGTATCAGATAGCCGGGGGATAAAGGAAATATGTTTCACTTATAGAGATATATAAAGAATTTATATGGCGATATTCTACAATGAATTTCCTGTTACAGAAAAAACGCTGGCGGAATCTCTCCGCACAGCGCTTTTATCATAAAAAACTGATCCGTTCTTTAAAATATTCCAGATATTCTTTTGCAAAATTACTCAGACCGCGGTCGGTGGAATAGAGATACCCCAGCTCCAGCTGACGGCTGTCAAAGGGAATACTGACCACGTGATGAAGGCGGTTATACTCCTCCGAATGAGGGAGCACAATACTGAAGGCCTGAGAATTGGAGACCAGGGATACCCGTGATGAAGTGGACTGGACGCAGATCAACCGGTTCGGGTTGACAATGTCCTGCCAGGGCATCCAGTTAGCATCTCTCTCATAAAGATCCGAAAACGCCACATAGGGATAATTTTTCAGTTCTTCAATCTTAAATTCCGGTTTTTGAAGCAGCGGATGATCTTCAGCCAGCTGGACATAGAAACAGGCATCCTTCAGTTTCACAAATTTTACGTGAAGATCAGAGCAGAGTCTTGCAAAACCGGACGATCCTGTGTCCAGATAAATCACCAGGTCACAAAGATTTCTGTAGAGTGCCTCAACCTGCTTCTCACCGTCACCGATGTAACAGGAAAAGTGGAGGTGTGCCATCTCCTGATACTCTGTACATAAATCCCAGAATGCTTCAAAGGCGGGCACATAGCGGGGATAGACGAGCCGGAACAGGCAGTCTTCTTCCTCACTTATTCCACTGGTGATCTCCTGAATGTCCGCCATGATGGAGGCGGCCTTCTTCGCCAGCTTCATACCGCTGGCCGTCAGCTGCATCCCCATGGGCGTGCGCTCAAATATGGTAATTCCCAGTTCATTTTCCAGGTTCTTGATGGCATTGCTTAAGTTTGGCTGAGAAAGGAAAAGCGTTTTAGCAGCTTTCGATACAGAGCCGGTCCTGCTGATTTCCATTACATACTGGAGCTGCTGAATGGTCATGAGATACCTCCTGTTATTTTAACTCAATCCTTACTGTTTTGATCTCAAATGCCCTGAAGTCCAGAATCACAGCCCCGTCCGTCACACAGACCTCCTCTTCCTTATTTTCCAGCATGTCGCACAGCCATGCCGCTTTCACAGGGAGATTGATCTTTACAGCGGTGGAATCTATCCGCTTCTTACACTCATACAGGCGGAAAATCAGATCTCCGCTTCCGTCTTCGGCCAGCTTCACCGCCTCAATGACTATGTGGTCGGATCCGGTGTCTGCCAGCGAGAAGGTATCTGTGATTCCGTTGATTACAAGGGGCGGCACATTGATCTCATACCCCTGTTTCACCACATCGCTCTCCTGGAAGCTTCCGTTCCACGCCGCCGCGCCATACGTAAAGGTATGAATCCGGTTATCCGCCTGCATATCGGGGCAGGCGCCGGCGCGCAGAAGCGTCAGCTCCAATGCCCCGTCTTCCATGCTGATTCCGTACTTGCAGTCATTCAGGACAGCAAAACCATTGCCGCCGTCACATACGGCGCTGTACCGGTGGTTGCATACCTCAAACCGCTCTTTCTCATATGCCCTGGACCGGTGCATGGGACGTTCCACATATCCGAACTGCATCTCATTGATCCCGTACTCACCATATAAAATGGTGGGGAAGCTGACCTTTAACAGTCTGTGAAGCTCGTGCCAGTCGATCTCTGTCCTGAATTCTACTCTGCTCTCTCCCACTGCCAGCGTGATGTCCTGGCAAAAGGAAGAGCTGCCGATCTTTCCCGTCGCTCTCAGCGCTGCCCTGGCGCCTGCGGCGCAGATAATCTCCACCTTTACATCGAAGGCACCTTCGATCTCCTGCTCTCTGTAATTAGAATCAATATCCCAGGCATCAAACTTTCTCGGCACATCCTTAAACAGGCGGAAATGATTCATCGGTGTTTCGGCAAATTCTCTTCCGTTCTCCTTCAGTACATAGGAGGTGATCTCGGCGTTGGAGGCAACCGTCACCCGAAGCCTGTCATTCTCCATCACGAAACCGTCTCCTTCCGCTTTAACTACAGCAGGAGGCAGAGTCAATCCTGTCTCTTTCACAGTCTCGGGCGCAGTCTCCCCGTCTCCGTACGGAACCACGGTAACCGCTCCCAGCGGCGGAACCATAATTCTGGCGGTAACCGTTTTACCATCGGTATACACAGGAACTGTCTCCCCGTCCAGAGTCCTTGCCCCCGTTCCGTAATTCTCCGGAACATCGATCAGGCAGACGCGCGGGAAAGAAAGCGAGTTGAATACAGTCAATCCCTCGCCCTCTTGTATCAGGCTTGTGACTGCGTCTCTGCAGAATTTCCCGGCCTCTTCACAGACGCGGCCAAGGGAACTTTCTGCCTCCTCATATACCCGGTGGATACTGGAACCGGGAAGAATATCATGGAACTGGTTCAGCAGCGTTTCCTTCCACAGGCGCTCCGTCTCCTCTGCAGGATACCGGTATCCGCTGCCTGCGGCGTTCTCTCCATCGGGAACCATACCGCGGCCCGCAGGCATGGATGCGGCGGCGGAAGCCCACAGTTCTAAATCTCTCATGGCAAATTCCGCCCTCCGGTTCCATTTCTTGACCGCGGCCTGTGAGGTATAGGTGCCGCGGTGAGCCGTAAAATACAGTTCTCCCACATACGTATTGGATGGACCGCCCCGGCTCTCCATGCGCTCAAAGTAGTCGACCGGGTTCTCCATTTCAATGCGTACGCCGCCCTCTAAATTCTTCTGACGTTCTATAAACTCAATGTGATCTCTCGTCGGGCCTCCGCCTCCGTCTCCATACCCAAATGGAATCAGAAATGTATCCAGACTGCGCTTCTGAACACGATTTTTCCACACTGTGTTCATCTCTTCCGGGGACGTATAATACGTATAATTGGTAGGAAGGAACGCATCGATCTCACTGCCGTCCATCCCTCTCCAGGTAAAATAATGGTAGGGGAACTGTTCTCCCTCGTTGTAGGACCAGAAAATCTTCTGGGTAACCAGATAATCGACACCGCATTTTTTCAGGATCTGAGGAAGCGCTGCGGTGTAGCCAAAGGTATCCGGCAGCCAGAGCATCCTGCTGTCCACCGCAAACATTTTCTTATAATATGCCTTGCCGTACAGCAGCTGGCGGATCAGCGCCTCACCACCCGCCATGTTTGTATCCGGCTCCACCCACATGGCCCCTTCGGCAATCCATTGGCCCTTTTTAACTGCCTTTCTGATTTCCTCAAACAGCTCCGGATAGTATTGCCGGCACATCTCATAGCAGGCCGGCTGGCTCTGGATAAATTTATAATCTTGATACTCCTCCATCAGACGCAGCTGCGCCGCAAATGTCCTGGCAGTCTTCCGGTACGTCTCCGCCATAGGCCACAGCCAGGCCAGATCCAGATGGGCGTTTCCAATCGCGGAAAATACCGGGGTCGTTGAACCGTTCACCGCGGAAAGCACAGGCTCCAGCGCAGCGCGGGCCTTCCGGTAATCTCTGCTCCTGGCCTCTTTCTCCTGCTCAAAGTCCACAATCAGCGTGAACTGCTCCAGCGCTTCGGCGACTCTGGCTGCACGCAGGGAATCTTCATCCAGGATCTTAAGCAGGCTGGAGAGTGTCTCCACATCCATAAAAAGCTGGTATGCATCTTCATCCCAGATTCCATAGGTCCCTTCCCTCAGCGTCCTTCTCGCCCCTTCGGTCAGTTCATCCCTGTAAAGACCGGGAAGAACGGGACCGGTGGCACAGCCGCTGTCCTGGGCTTCCGCATAGAAATGGCCGGCGTACGTCTCCATGCAGATATCGAATACCTCTCCCGGCTTCGCCTCCCGGGTCAGCGTATTATCCACCAGGAAATGATGGGGCTGCTTCACCCAGTCCGCCCGGTATGTTCCAAACGCGGCTCCATTCACAAACACCGTGGATTCTCCGCCCGGACATAAGTCCAGTACAACTCTCTTTCCCGCGGTTTCTTCCGGCAGTGAAAGTGTGGTGCGAAACCACGCATATTCGTAAGTCTTCCCCCATGTATATCCCGGTTCCACTCTCTCGTACGTTCCTGCGCCGGCTTCCTCGTAACTCAGCTGCTCCATGGTCTTGAATACTTCCCAGTTAAGGGTGCCCACCGGAGTATAAAAATCTTCTTTCAGGGTCCTGATCCAATGATTGATTCTGTCTCTGTATTCCGAATGCATAATCCCCATTTATTTATCCTCGTCTGCTTATATTCGTTTTATTTCTGCTTATTTATTTCTTCTCTCTTTGCTTCTGCCTGTTTTACTTCTGCCCGTTCACCCGTCCCTGTTTCCCTGTTCCTTGTATATCATATTCTCTCCGGCTTTCTGACTGTCTCTCCCGCTGCAATCGCCGTATCGATGACGACCTGCCTGATCCCTGTATTGCCCCGTATCTGTTCTACAAGTATCTCAGCCGCACAGACAGACATTCTTCCCTTGTAGGAACTGACGGAAGTCAGGCCGAGCGGCAGCTTTAAGCGCGACTCAATATGGTCGAACCCTATGATCGAGCAGTCTTTCGGCACCATTTTTCCGCGTTTTAACAGGCAGCACCATGCCTCCCAGGCCAGCATATCACTGAACGCAAAAATGGCAGTGTACTCCTGTCCCTCCTTCTCCAGTGCCGTTAAGACGGCCTCGCAGCCATCGGAAACCACCGGAACCTGACAGATCAGCCGCTCGTTCACAGGCAGGCCAGCCTCCCGAAACGCTCTGCAGTAGCCCTCCAGACGCTCTCTGGCACTGGATATATAAGTGGCTCCATGAAGGAGCAGAATATCCCTGTGGCCTGCGGCCAGCAATTCCTTCGTCGCCTGGAAGCCGCCCAGCTCATCATTGCAGACCACATAGCTGTAAGCCTCGTCCCTGCGCCCGATCAGCACAAATGGCACTCCAGACTCTTTTAAATAAATTAAATTGTCCGGTGTTTTCTGAGCCGGGCAGATGATAATGCCATCTACATTTTTATTGAGAGCCGACTGAATCGCCGCCAGCTCCAGCTCCTCATTTTCATTTGTATTAAACAGAATGGAGGTATACCCGGCCTTCCACGCATAGCCTTCGATTTCCTTCATCATGATTGAAAAATGAGGGTTGGAAATGTCTCCTAAAATAACGGCTATGGTGTTCGTATAGCCCAGGCGCAGAGAGGCCGCCAGCGTATTGCTCACATGCCCCATCTCCCGCGCGGTCCTCTGGATCATCTCTCTCGTTTCAACGGCGATATCATCTTTGTTCCTCAAGGCCCTTGAAACCGTATTAACGCTGTAACCGGTCTTCGCTGCAATATCCTTTAACGTGACGGCCGACCTTCTCTTCTTCATCTGTCTTCTCCGCCCTGTTTTAACCCCCGGCTCTTAAAGCGGTATACCGTCTTCGTGACACAAGGTTCATTGGCTTTTATGATGGGGGACTCAAACGCCGGTTCATTGGCTGCATTGGGGAAATACTGGGTCTCAAGACAGAATCCGCATCGTTTGCCGTATTTTACCCCGTCCTTTCCGGGCTCCTCGTTCAGGAAATTACCCGCATACAGCTGGACACCAGGTCTGTCCGTCTCTACTTCCATGGAAATCCCGCTCTCCGGACTCGTGACAACAGCAGCTCTGCTCAGACCCATGCGGCTGCCTGAACCAGCACTCTGGCTGATAACAAAATTATGATCATATCCCCCGGTAAACTGAAGCTGTTCATAATCAGCATCAATCTCGGCTCCGATTGCTTTTCCCTGTCGGAAATCCATGGGTGTGCCTGTCACATCCGCCGTCTCGCCCGTAGGAATCGAAGCAGAATCCCTGACCGGCGTATAGAAATCTGCCATCAGCGTCAGGACATGGTTCAAAATCGTACCGCTGTCATGGCCATTCAAATTAAAATAGCTGTGATTCGTCGGATTAAAGACAGTCTCTGCATCCGATACGCCTTTATAGGTAATGCTGATCTCATTGTCCTCTGTCAGCGCGTATGTAACGGACAGTTCCAGATTTCCTGGAAATCCCTGGTCACCGTCCGGGCTTTCCAGAACAAACGTAACTTCATTCCTGCCTTCTGCCGGCTCTTTCACGTTCCATAAACGGATCTGATATCCATCAGGGCCGCTGTGAAGATTGTTCTTCCCCTCATTAGGCGTCATGCAAAAGACTTTCCCCTCCAGGGTGACCGCGGCGCCTTCCAGCCGGTTACCATTTCTCCCTATCGTTGATCCGAAATAGGTATTTGTATTCTTCCGGTACTCATTGGCACTTCCATATCCCAATACCACGTCGCGCGGCTGGCCCTCCTGATCCGGTACAATCACTCTGGTCAAAACGGCTCCCAGATCCGACACGGTGATTTCCATGCCGTTTCTGTTCTTCAGTGTAAAAAGGCTGACCTCTTTTTCTCCATCTACTACTCCAAATACGGTTCTGTTCATGATGCTCTTCCTTTCCATTAACGTTAATGTCAGTATAGCTTTTTTTATACGGTGCGTCAAGTAAAAAGCGGTTAGAAAAAAGGAAACCACGGTTTCTCATTCTGCTAATGGGAGACAGCGGTTTCCTGTGATTTTATACTCGGGTGATTTTAAAAATTTTTACGATAAACTTTAATTCTGCACTGCTTTCTGAAAAAAGCGATACCATAGAAGAGAACTTCTGTATATCCCTCCTCTGGAAGACTGGAATCATACGCCTTCTATTCCTCCATGCCTTCCGGCACATAATTAGTAATCAGCACCTCCACAGTCACCGCATCTCTGTCCTTAAAATGGTAGTTACAGTTGGCGTAGCTCTTATCGATGCAGGTGATATGGTATTTTTTACTCCAGTCGATGAGAAGATCGTTGGAAAGTCCCTTATGATACAGAACGTTGGAGAGTGCAAATCTCGTTCCCTGGTCATTTAACCGGTCCAGAAGTGTTAAGAGAGCCTCCTCCTCCTCCTCGTGCCAGTCTTTAAACCCGCGGTTCCCGTCATTGTAGGAGCCAGTGGAAATAAGATAAGGCGGATCACAGTATATTAAATCATTTTCTCCCAAAAAATCCAGATTCATCTCGCGGAAATCTGTGGTAGAAAAGGAAATATTCTTTTCCTTTAAGGCCTTGCAAAATGCTGTTAAATTTTTTTCGATCGTTCCATTAAAGGAGCTCCTGTTTTTTCCAAAGGGAGAGTTAAATTCATGGCTGTTATTAAAACGAATCTGATGGTTAAACGCATAGCAGGTCAAAACAAACAGCTCTGTCAAATCCCTGCTCTCATTATAATGCCGTCTCAGCGCATAATAGCCTTCCTTATTCTGCTGAGTCAGCTGATACGAACCGATCAGGCTGCGGATTCTTGTAAGAAGCACCTCCGTATCCGTCTTCCGGAACATATCGTACATACCGATTAAGTAAGTAATCTGGTCATTGCAGAAAATACGGTCCGCTTCCACATTAATTCCCACATTAAAGCCCCCGGCAAATAAATCCACAAAACTGCCGATCTGCCGCGGAAATGTGCCCAAAACCGGTTTTAATATTTTGTATTTGCCTCCGGTATAGTTTAGCGGGCTCTTTATATACATGGTTCCACCTGCTTTTCTACATATACAATCAGCTCTTTTAAGCGCTCTGTCTCTTTGACCTTTCTGCTCTTATATCTCCGGTACGGAATTTCATAAATGTGAAAGGTCTCCGGCTTTCCATACATCTTCATTATTCTTTCAATATCCTCAGTCGTCATCAGACCATCCGTGCTGTAGCTTAAGATAATATGCTGAAAACGTGCATTGCTGATGAGCCGCTCAAAGGCATCGGTCACATTCTTCTTCATACAGAATTCCGACTTCTGATTCTCATAGGGCCGCTGTCCAGTGACGCCGGTCACCTCCGGATAGTCATACCTGGCCGCAGTCTCCAGAACATGGTAATTCGGAAGATACTGACGTTCGTTGTAAGGCGGGTCAATGTATAGGATGTCCCCCTGCAGCCGCTTTAACAGTTCGGCCCCATCCTCGTTATAACAGCGGTTTTCTTTGTGATTCGTCGTCACCTCCAGCTGGAACAGCTGGTATCTCTTATAGCTGCGCCGTTCCCAGCTCTTATGATACGCACCGTACGTACCGGAGGTATTGGATACAAATGGGATTCCCTCCACGATACAGGCTACAAGATAGTAGTATTCATTCTCATTCAGCAGTCCTGCAGTCTTCCAGTCCTCCACGGTACATCTGGCATAATCAATGCGCAGGGCATTGTCATCATTTAGATACATGCGGCCGCCGGTGGGCGCGTACGTATTCTGAAAAAAACGTCTCTTCTGCTCTAAGCTCTCCATATCCCGGGTTTCTTTTCCGTTAAAGTACTCCACCGGATCCGTAATCCCCAGTTCTTCCTTCAGCCGGTCAAATTCCGGTATACTGTCATTCTCTATGGTGGCACGCTGCAGTACGTATGAAAAATACAGCAGATCGTTGGAATACACCTCATACCACTGTTTAAAATATCTCGCCACAGCTGCTGTTCCCGAAAAAATATCACAGAAGCTCCGGGCGTCCGGCGCCTTCTCCTCTGCAACCGCTCTGATATGATCCAGCAGCAATGTCTTGCTTCCGATAAACCTCATTGTTCTTGTCCCTCTGTTTCGACTTTTGTTGATTCCCGCATAAGCGGCGGCCCCTGTGGGCATACAAGCATGTTCCCGGCAGCCATTTGCAGTGTCAAATCCCCCGCAGCTTACTGCGAGGCGTCTGACTGCACACAATTATTCTTATTTTACCATGCCTTTCGCTTTTTTGCCATTAAAAAAGTTGACAGAAATTGTTTTTCTGTAACAGTTCAGCGTTCACTTCCGGTAGCCGATCCGCTGCAGAATATTTTATCAAAAAGAAACGCGGCTGTCATTCAGCAGACAGCCGCATTATCTCAGCCCAGTTGTTTTACCCTGTCTGATATAATTGATTCCACATCTTCCTTTTTAACCTTCAGCGCAGCCGCCAGTTCCCGGAACAGAAAGTCCTCGGCAAGCCGTAAATAAATATCATCCTTTGCTGTATACCGCTTTCCTTCCGCCAACCGTTTCCTGTTTTTTAGATATATGGTTTTTATGATTCTGCTCCAGCCACTGCACTCATTCGTTCTCATAATTTCTCTATATGCCTGTTCCGCTCTTTTCTCATCTGCAACCTGTATCATCTCCTGTGCCTGTATCCCATCGATCAGTTTCCATGCCTCCTGTTCCGTTATCGCACATCGCATGGAATCTTCTTTATCCACCGGGGTATAGATCGTATTTTTCTCCGAATACAGCGGTTCCAGCGTATAGTAAAGCCGGTCTTTCACTACAGAATCCATCTCCAGACTTCCTATCGCTTTCACCACACAGATCCCATAGTTTCCATAGACAACATGATCATTTACCTGAAACATTTTAACCTCCTTTGAAACAAACCAACAGATACCGCCAAATCGATTATTCAGAGACAGCATTGCGTCTGAGAACAAAAAAAAGACGCTTCAGAAGAGAATGCATCCAAAGCATCAATTTTGATTTATCTCTATTATAACACATTCCAATGGCTTTTGACAGTCTTTTTCATGGTATTTAAATTTATGCCATTGGAATGAGTTTTTTGCCCAACCCCTGCCCGGGGCGCCGCAGTCCAACCGGACGCTTCCGGTTACGGACTTTCGAAAGCCCAAAACCAATACCGGAACATACTGGAAGAGCCTGTCATACTCTATAATATGCAGGACAAATCCCTGCAGGCTCATATTCCATTGATAAGGAGGATATAGAATGAGTAATACAGATATCTCCCCGGCTGCCCCCAACTCACCGGGCACACAGATCGCAGTGACAGGACCGTCCGGTACCTTCACGCCTTCTTCACGGCCGTTTATTTTATATACAGGAACCGATTTGACGGGAACCGCTACCGGAGATCCCGAAGTACGAAGTTACTGCGCGCTTCCGGACACGGAAGCTTCCAGATATCGGTTAAACCGCGACGATCACAATCAGATTTTCAGATTTACGTTCACAGCTAACGGAACCACCGGACCAGCCTACTGCCTTGATAAATTTAAAGATGGACCATACGGTGACGTGCCGTACCGGAGTCAGACTTTTGAGACCCTGTTTCCGGATGCCACGGAGCGCCAGAAACAGATGCTCGCATGGATTCTGGCAAATGCCTATCCGACGGTTTCCGCCTCCCAGACCTTTAACCTGGTCGGAGTCGATGATACGGCGGCTCCACCTCTGGACAACAACGATGCCTACGCAGCCGTTCAGGTAGCCATCTGGGTGCTTTTAGGCCAGATCTCACCGTCTGAAGCAGTATTTTTGAATTGTTCTGACGGTGCTGCTCATCCAAAATCCGACAGGCTGAATCAGACTGTACTGCGTCTGATCGAAATGGCGGGTAATTTTGCCGATACAGCTGCCCAGCCCGCCTACTCCTATCCTCCGGGGACCGGCGCCTCCTGCTGCCGTCAGGAATTTATTTATTGCTGCAACACCGGAACCATTCCCTCCAATCCGTCAGAATCGTATCTCGTTTTCCACGGCTGTCCCAGTGAGATACGAAATGTCTGCGGACGGCTGCTCGTAGGACCGTTCTCTTTGAGATCCAGCCTTACAGGCACTCCCGTTTTAACGATTGAAACCTTCTGTGACTGCGGCGAGGATTTTTCTGCAAGCTTTATGGATTTTTGCGAAAATCCCATTACGTCCCCAGCCGTTGGTCAGGAATTTTATATTGCACTGCGCCTGGTTCATAACGCAATGTGCTTCCGTGTCAATGCCTCTCTTTCCGGCACTGTTACCCGCGTTGTTCTTATGGATCCGACTGCCGAGACCACGCTTAACTATCAGCCAATCGGAGCTACGTTAGAAGATTATCCGGTCACAACAACCGCCTCCATATGTGTATGCATCGTAAATCCCAGTATGCACAATTCCGGTTCTTCAGGAAAGGGAGGAATTTGTATAACAAATAATAACAGCAATAGTACAAACAATAACAATAATAATAATAATAACAACAATAACAATAATAATAACAATAACAGCAGCAACAACGGTGGCGGAAACAATGGCTTCCCATGGTTTCCTCCCTGTTTTTGGGGAATGCCGCCCTATCCCGGCTGGCCATTTCCTCCGGTAG
>OBUV01000023.1_pt1 | contig 131924 bp, 117 predicted proteins | sample 1475971 | NCBI WGS metagenome assembly OBUV01 (sample SAMEA2579962, study PRJEB22360) | human gut metagenome | biome: human gut; feature: human-associated habitat; material: faeces | place: Denmark | collected 2008/2010
GAAAATGTACATTTTTATTTTCCACTTTTTGGTCATTTTTATATTGACATTTACATCATACTCGTCAAACAAATAATAGGCAACATGAGTTCCATCTTTTTTATTTACGATGATTGCATCATCAGGCTTTTTAATTATTAGTCCCATTGTTTTATCATATACCTTTCTTTGGTTTTAAATCCTAGTTTTTGATATAGTGCGATTGCATCTTTTGAAGAATTCAAGCAAATCATTCCACATTTACCTTGTCCTTTTGTTAATAAGTCACTAACAATTCTACTAGCAATACCTTGATGACGATATTTTTCATCTACCCATATATTTGTTAACTGCCCCATAATTCCTGAAGGATTTTCATTTGATGGCATTAAGGAATATAAGTATAATGTTCCTGAAGCAGCCAATAATTCATTATCAAATCCTAATAATGTAAAACAGGTACCATTGATAATACCTGTTTTGTAGAAATCACGAATCTTGTTAATTGTCTGTGGTAAGATTTCCTGATTAGAAAACAGTCTTAAATCACGTATCCTTAACTCCACTAAAAAATCTAAATCTTTTATATCAGCATAACGAAAATTTAACATTATTATCACTCACTTTCACTATTATTCATTATATCATGAAAGCTTTACTTCTGATATTCCTTTAACAATAATCTTAATTATCATTTTCTTTTTCTGTTTCTTTTATCTTAGCATTATATTTTTTAGCTTCATTTCGATTATAAAAATAAAAACCCGTCCAAATACTTGTAAAGATAATAATTGCCATTAATATAAAAGTGATAACATAGCCGATATTGCTAATTGGCATCCATCCCAATTTATATGCTATTAATAAATATCCACCCAGCCCAATCGTAAAATGAAAAGCTATTTGTTTTCTTAAACTTAAACTTTCAATTTTATAAACATATGAAGTCGAACCACAACAAACTCCAACTACCATTGCTCCTACTGCATGCATGACAAAATTTTCCATCAAAGGTTCTAAAAACGTGTTGCCAATCACTGTATAACCAATTAGATTTATTACTACCAAAAACGTACATCCCCAAGCAATCCCACCAAAAAAATAACTCACTAAATCTTTAAAGCGCATTCTCTACACCCCCAATCTTTCTTTAAACAGTTTTCGATAACTACGGGTTATGATTTCTTCAAGACCATTCTTCATAACTATTTCCATCGTTCCATTAAAAGATGCTTCAACATGATTAATACGCTTAATATTGATGATTGCAAATTTTGATATACGTACAAAATCTTTTCCTAATTGTTCTTGTACTTCATAGAGCGGTTTATTTAAAACATAGCGTTCTTTTTTCAAATCATATAATGCTAATTCTCGCCCTTCAGTACGAATCAGCTCAATTTTTACTGGATCGATTATATAGATCTTACCATTGTTTTGAGCCGTAAAAATCATTTCTTCACACTCTTTTTCCAAAATTGTAATCGCAGCTTGAAGCGATGGTGTCAGCTTAGCTACATTTATCACTGCCCAAGGCTCTTGACAATTAGGATCAATCTTTAATTCAACTTTCATGCTTTTCACACCTTTCTTTAATACATCTATTATATCATAATCATTTATTAGCTTCGTGCATTTTACCTTTCTATTTGGTAACTTGAAAGTTAATAACTACACGATAAACATTAATTCTCTGCATATCTATACCATAAAAAAACAGCACCATAAAGTGCTGTTCTCTATTCTTGAGCATTGGAGTTATCAAGATATTGGTCATCATATTCCATAATATGATTTTCATAATCAATTTCATCTTGATCTTTAATTTCTTTATCTCTGCGTTTCACTTAGCAGCTCACCTCATTACTAGTATGCGCATTAAAGCATAATTAAATCCAACAAATAAGAACTTAAGGTTGCAATCGTAGAACCCATAATTATTATCCCCGTAATAACCGTTAAAATTCCTTTACCACTAAAATTCATTTCTTTGTTTTCCATAATCTTTCCCTCCATCATTAGTATCTATTTATTCATCTTTTTATATCAATATTTTTTAAGTGTCTTTATAAGACACTTTTAATATACATCCATTCCATTATTTTGTCAACAAAAAGTATCTTTTTTCGACACTTTTGTTAATTAATGATTGCACAACTAGTTATTTAATAGTAAAATTAAGACACAAGGAGTGAATACAAATGACCGGTGAACGAATAAAAAAATTACGTAAAGAAAAAGGCTTAACTCAAGAGCAATTAGGTAACTTACTTGGGGTTAAAAAATCAGCCATCGCAAAATATGAAAACAATCGAGTTGAGAATTTAAAAAAGGACACGATTCAAAAACTATCTGAAATTTTTGATGTTCCTGCTTCATACTTTTTAGGAATTGACGAGAGCAATCAACCTATTATTACTGATTCAATTACTATTCCTTTATACAGTGATATTAGTTGTGGAACTGGTCTTTTTGTTGATGACAATGTTGATGAATATATATCCTTACCTGAAACATTACTTTCACCCAGTAAAGAATATTTTTGTCAATATGCCGATGGTGACAGCATGATCAATGAAAATATCAATCAAGGTGATTTAATTGTATTTGAAAAAAGTAATCAAATTAGAAATGGTGAGGTTGGCTGCTTTACAATCGATGATAATGTTGCTACATGTAAAAAATTCTACCGTGATGATAATAATCACTGCATTATATTACAACCAGCTAATCCTGAATATACACCCATTGTAATAAATCAAGAAAGTCAAGTCGGCTTTAGAGTAATAGGTAAACTAACTTTAGTTATTAATAAAAGGTAGTTTACCTTTTTTCGTGTAAAAAAAAAGCCTAGCAATACTAGGCAAGATCCAATACTTCTTTAATTTTAATTAAGACTCCCTGTTCATCATTGGATCTAGTTGTACCATAAGCAATCTCCTTAATTGGCAGAACTGCATTATCCATGGCATAACCATATTTCACTTGCAGTAATAACTCATAATCATTCATTTGATCCCCAAAAGCCATACATTCATCAGGTTCTATTTCATAGATTGCTTGTAAAAAACGCATTCCAACACCTTTGTTAATATCACGATTATGAATATCCATCCACATATTTCCTGCTGTTACAACCTTAACTGCGACTGGTAAATGCGGCTCCAATGCTTGCAAATATTTTTCTATCTGTTCTTCTGGATCATTAATAGAAATCTTCATGATTTCATCATCGATATGATCGAATGAATCAACAAATTGATAATTACAATAATGTAATCTCACCAATGATTCAAAATGCTTATCACGGCTTAAGACATAAGCCCCTTTCCGACCACACATGATCATAAATAAATTATCATATGGGGCTAATGCTGTTTTGATCAATTCAACATTATCGTGTGTAATTGTATTACAATACAATTCTGTCGCTCCCTCTGCGATGTAACAACCATTTTCAGCAATAAAATACATTTGTTCACTTAATGGTAAAAATTTTTGATATAATCGATAATACTGATTACCACTAGCAATTACAAATTTGATTCCCTTTTCCTTTAGTTTATAAAATATATCAATAAATTCCGGATCAAAACGTTTATCTGAATCCAAAAATGTTCCATCCATATCTGTTGCAATTAATTTTATCATCATAGCCTCCTTATCAGGATGTAGTATAGCATAATCTCTATTTAGATAAAAGAAAAAGGTGCCAAAATATAGTGATCATTTCTAGTTGCTCACTCAACTTTTAAAGTTCACTACAAATAGCACCCTCTTATTTAACTACTTCACCATCCCAATCAATGATTCCACCAAAATCAATAACATTTTCATAACCAAGTTTAATCAATTTGTTTGCAGCCTGACGACTTCTACTTCCACTGCGACAATATACTAATATTTCTTGTGATTTATCTGGTAACTCTGCAATTTCTTTATTAGAAATTAATTCATTGGGAATACAGATAGCATTTTTTATATGCCCGGTCTTATATTCATCTACTGTTCTTACATCAATAATGATAATATTACTTTCTTCATCCATAATCTTTTGAGCTTCACTCGCCGAAATCCTTTGATAAGCAGTTTCTTGGCGATGATTACGATACACTAATAAAACAATAATAATGATAACTAAAATACCAATAATTAATTGCATCTGTCTTTTATTCACTCTCAATCTCTCTTAACATTCGCTCAGCATCATCTGCTGCTTTAACCTTTGTAAATGCCTTTTCTATAATACCTTCTTCATTAATTAAATATGTAGTTCGCACTACACCCATAACCATTCGACCATACATATTTTTTTCTTTCCAAACATCATAAGCTTGTAAAACATCTAATTCTGGATTAGCTAATAAAATAAATGGAAGCTGATATTTTTCTTCAAATTTTTTATGTGATACAACCGTATCTTTACTAATCCCAATAATTATTGTGTCTTTTTCTTTGAATCGAGGATAGTTTTGAGCATATCCACAAGCTTGTTTAGTGCAGCCTGGCGTATTATCTTTACTATAAAAATATAAAATTATTTTCTTTCCAACAAAATTACTCAATGAAACACTGTCACCATTTTGATCTAATAAGGTAAAATCTGGAGCAATACTTCCCACTTCTAACATCTTTTATTTCTCTCCTTTATTTTTCTCTAATAAATAGCATACCTATTTTTGATACCAAATGCAAATATTATGACTTATAAATATTATACGATTATATCAACATTTTATACTATTTATCATCAGTTATCTGAGCATTCTTTCACCACTGATTTTTAAACTTCTTAAACCACTCATTTTTCTTTAATAAAAAGAAAAAGTGGAATCCTCCACCATTTCTTTTATAAATCACAAATTCCTTTATTTTCTCCATAAACACTATACCAGTCTTGATTAAAATCATCTACAGCTTTTTCAATATTTGGATTATTAAAAATCGCTTTTAGAACACTGACTGGTGCTGTAATTGCTTGGGCTCCACTATTAAAAGAATCTCTTACTTGCTGGACACCTTTGAAACTGGCTGCTAAAATCTTACAATCATAATCATCCATCACGATTCGATTTGACAACTCATTGATTAATTCAAACGGATCACTACCAAGGTTCCCAATTCGATTAACATATGGAGCAATATAATCAGCCCCGGCTGCCAATGCCATATATGCCTGCATCAGGTCGTAAACAGCAGTTGCTGTAACATTGATGCCTTCTGCTTTTAAAATCTTGATAGCTTTGATTCCTTCATATGATACAGGAGTCTTCACATAAACTCGATTATCAATTTCCTTTAAAATTCGATGTGCTTCATTAACCATCTCATCACAATTTTTAGAAATCACTTGAACATGTAAGCTTCTATCTTTTCCAATAATATCTCTTACTTTTCTCATGTGATCAAAGAAGTTTTCTGGTGCAGTTGCTTTTACAATAGAAGGGTTGCTTGTCACTCCTACGATTGGCATATGATCTATAGCATCTTTAATTTCCTCTAAATTCACAGTATCAATAATAAATTCCATTTTTATTCCCCTTTTATAATGTTTGTTCTGTTCTTTCAATTATATCATCTTGAGTTGCTCTTGATAAGACATTAAAGAATGCCGAATACCCTGCAACCCTAACAATCAAATCACGATGCTTTTCTGGATTCTTTTGAGCATCAATCAATGTTTCTCTAGAAACTACGTTATATTGCACATGATAGCCATGTAATCGATTAAAGAAAGTTTTAATTATCATTTCTAATTTCTCTTTATTTTCTTCTGTCGCTAACATTTGTGGTGTTACTTTTTGATTTAATAAAACACCACCGGTAATTTCATGTGTTGGTAATTTTGAAACTGTTTTGAATACCGCTGTAGGTCCATTTTTATCCATTGCATGAGCTGGAGAACAACCTTCAGCAAGTGGAGTATGGGCTTTACGACCATCTGGGGTTGCCATTGTCCCATATCCTTGTCCAACATTAGCAGAAATTGAGGAAGTACCTGCATAGCGAATCCCTCCAACAGGTCCTCTTTGATATCGAGTACTTGGATATTTTTTGATTTCATTAATATATGAATCATATGCCTCTACAACCAATTGATCAACATAATCATCATCATTCCCATATTTAGGAGCTTCATTAATTAACATACTTTGAATTTTTTGATTTTCTTCACTCATAAAATCATCTTGTAAAGCATCCCATAATTGTTGCGGTGTAATCTTTTTTTCCTCAAAAACTAGTTTTTTTATTGCTGCCAAACTATCTGCCATATTAGCAATTCCAATTTGTAATCCAGAAATGAAATCATAGACTGCTCCGCCTTCTTTAATTGTCTTCCCTCTACCAATACAATCTTGAGTCAAGGTTGAACATAAAATATCTGGAACATCACGCTCTGAAGCAAGATCGACTGCATTTTCTACAATTACAGATAATCGGGTAATTTCTCTAATTGACTTATCCCAGGCATCTTGCAACTCTTCAAAAGACTTCATATCTCTAAAATAGCCGTAACCCTTTACAAATCGTTTACCAGAAGTTACATCTACTCCATCATTCATCACTGCTAATAAAATTCTTGGGAAATTTTGATATGACATTCCTGTACAACGATATCCCCATTTCCCAGGAACAGCTGTTTCAACACAACCAATTGCTGAATAATTATAAGCATCTTCCTCTTTTACTCCCAGATCAATAAACGAAGGAATAATAATTTCATCATTATTAAATGCCGGCATTCCTGTTCCTAACTTCATAACTTCGATACATTCATCTAAAAATTCTTTATTTAAACCATTATAATATCTAACAGTCAAATTAGGCTGTGGCAATCTTGTTTGAGCAACAGATTTCAAAACTAAAAACGAAAGTTTGTTCACTGCATCTTTTTTATCAGGAGTTTGTCCACCAATAGTTACATTTTGGTACATTGGACTACCAGCACTGCTAAATGTGTGAGCCTGGCTTCTGACCTTATTAATAGTTAATGTTTTGATCCATAAATTTGTTAGCAACTCAACAGCTTCCTCATCCGTGATTACGCCTTTTTCTAGATCCGCTTTCAAATATGGATACATATATTGATCGAAACGTCCATATGATAATGAATGTCCATTAGATTCAATTTGCAAAATCAATTGAATAAACCAAACTGATTGAATCGCTTCTTTAAAAGATGAAGCTGGTTCATAAGGCACTTTAGAACAAATATTACTAATTTCTAATAACTCATCCTTTCTATGACTTTGAGCATTTTCAGCCATTTCTTGAGCAAGAAGACTAAACCTATCAGCATAAGTTTTAACTGCTTCAATTACAATCAATACAGCTTTATAAAAAACATATTTATCAATATTTTCCGGAACACATAGATCCAACTCTGCTTTTAATTGTCGCACTCTTTTTTCATAACCGACTAATCCTATTTTTAGTAACTGTTCATAATCAACCGCAAGATGAGCATCTCCAGAATTTAATTTTCCTTCCATTCCAAAGAAACCAGTTTCCATAAAAACATTTACTTCTTCAGGTAGTAAAGCTTCCCCCTTAGCTCTTAAATTATTATTCTCCCAAAATGGTGCAATTGAACGTAAAGCTGCTTTTGTTTCTTCAGTAATATAAAAAACATCACCATCTCTTTTTTCAAATTTGTCCAATTCATCAATAACAAATTCTAACGTATATTCGGGAAAAATTGGAGCATCTTTATTTGAAGCAGCCTGATTCCCAACTATTAAAGTTTCATCTTCAATATAAATTGACATTTTCTCTAAAATATTTTTTAACATTAGTGCCCGTTTCATAACCGGTGGCTGATTTTGATATAATCTATAAGATTCTGTAGCTAATAATGCTCTCTCTGCACAAATATACGGTTTTTTATCTAAAACCTTTTCTCTAAAATCATTCATTCTAGGTGTTAAATCACCAAAATGTTCAATGTTTTTCATATTTTTCCTCCAAAGTTACTAAAATAAATTATTAAGTTTCGTTCATAACATAAATGCACTTCATTTACACCTATATATTAACATATACGAACAATAAGTCAATATTTTTATTTCAAAAGCAGTATATATTAGTTTCAAATGAAATATAAACATTTACAATTTGCAATCAACATGATATTATAAATAATGAAAAGATAAGGAGATATTCATAATGGAAAATAAGGGGATAATTTTTAATATTCAAAAATTTAGTATTCATGATGGTCCAGGAATTAGAACAACTATATTTTTTAAAGGCTGTCCATTAAGATGTAAGTGGTGTTCTAATCCTGAATCACAACTAAAAGCAGTTCAAATTTTGTGGGATCATAACAAATGTACGCATTGCATGACCTGTATCAATAATTGTCCTACAGGTGCGATTAAATTAATTGCAGATAAAATTATTATTGATCAAAATAAATGTAATGGATGTTTGAGATGTGTTAATAAATGTCCTCAAATTGCCCTAAAAAATGAAGGTGAGTATAAAACAATTGATGAAATTGTGACAACCTGTCTTCAAGATAAAGATTTTTATGAAGAATCTAATGGAGGTATTACTATTTCCGGTGGAGAAGGAATGTCACAACCAGCATTTTTATTTCACTTAGTTAATGAACTAAAAAAACATCAGCTTCATTTAGCAATTGAAACAACCGGATATATTGAACATGAGCTTTTTACTAAACTTGCTCCATTATTTGATCTGTTATTATTTGATGTTAAACATTATGATCGTGAGCAGCATTTTTTAGGTACAGGTGTTTATAATGATTTAATAATTAAAAATTTAAAGTGGGCATTACAAAACAAAATAGAAGTATTACCAAGAATTCCTGTTATTCCAGATTTTAATGATTCATTAAATGATGCCAAAGGACTAGCAAGACTCTTAAAAAATATCGGTGTTTTAAAAGTTCAATTATTACCATTTCATCAATTTGGTGAAAAAAAATATGAAATGCTCAATCTAGAATATAGTTTAAAAAATAAAAAAGCCCTCCACAAAGAAGACTTAAAAGAATATCAAAATATTTTTATCAATGAAGACATCAAGTGTTTTTTCTAAAAAGCTTACTATAAAATAAGCTTTTTTAATTTTCTACTTTCTTAACTTCAATTCCATGATCTAATAAATAATTTTCGCATTCTATTGGAATATGAGTATCAGTTACAATACATGCGATTTCCGCAGTAGGAATCAAAGTTACAACCCCTTTTTGCAAAAACTTAAATGAATCTGTCACAATTATAACTTTATCAGCTTGTTTTGCCATATCTCTAACTGTTTCGCTACGCATATAATCATTCCCAGTAAAGCCTGAGGTTTCAGTAAAGCCATCAGTTCCAATAAAAAGTTTATCAACAAAAAAAGATTCAACACATTTTTTTGTGATCGGTCCTACCATTACTTGTGATTCATTTTGATATTCACCACCAAGTAAAATAATTCTAATTTTAGCAACTTTACGAATATAATCGGCGATAAAAGCAGAATTAGTAATAATCGTAACATCTTTTTTGGTCTGCGCAATTTCTAAAGCAACCAATGCGCAACAAGAACCTGACTCAATCATTACGGTTTCACCATCTTCTATTGATTCTACCGCTAATTTAGCAATTCTTTGCTTAATATCATAATGATAAGCTAAACGATTATTTATATCATCACTAGAATTTAAAGTTGCAAATCCATGCTCACGAACAATCAATCCACTATTTTCCAATTGAATTAAATCTTTTCTAATTGTTACTTGTGAAACACTGAGTAACTGAGAAAGTTTAGTTACTTCCATTTTCTTATTCTCTGTTATTAATTCTAGTATTTTTGTATGTCTTGCCAACATCTTAACCATCCTCATCACCGCTCTTTTCTTTTATTACCTTATCATATTAATATTTCAAATACAATAAAAACAACTTTCGTTTCAATCATATTATTCTCAAAACGAAAGTTATTATTTCTAATAATAGAACGAAATTTTTTTACCACGATATTCCCGGCATGGTAAAAATTGATGTTTAACACCTAAAAGTTTATGTGCCTTTAACAATCTAGCATCTGATAGACAATGACCAATATACTCCTTAGTTAATGGATAACGATTATGACTAGGCAAAATTGTTTCAATTTGATTTTGATATGTATTTAATTTTTCTAAGCTATGAATATACAAATCTAAATTTCGATGCTCACCAAACATATAAATCGGTCCTAATTGTACAGTATCACCAACAATTAATAATTTCTTCTGAATATCTAAAAATGCAATACTTCCATAAGTATGTCCAGGTATCTCAATTACCTCAAAACAGTAATCACCAATTTCAATCAAATCCTTTTCTTTTAAACAATTAATTTTTATTGTTGTTTTAATTAAACCCTTATCTCCCTGATGTACATAACATTCTTGAAAACTATCAAGTCCCCCACAATGATCTCCATCACCATGAGTTAACAGTACTTTAAGCGGAAAACTAGTAAGTTTCTGAACTTCATTAATTATCTTCGTCTCAGGAAAACCAGTATCAATCAATATCGCTTCATTTCTACCGATAATTAGAAATTCTCGTACCTGACCATCATCTAAAATATATAAATCTTTAGCATATTCAGTTACTTCCACAATTAATCACCTTCTTTTACTCATTATAAAAGGTTATTGACACAACAAGCAATAACCTTTTATATTATTTATTAAATTTGATCATCTGCCCTCTTTTTCAAAATTTCAAAACGTCGATCAACTTCATCTTGAGCAGCCTGAACAATTTTTGTATACTTTGGATCACTTAAATGTTTAGTTCGCTGCATCATTGCAAACCAATCAATTAATGGAATCTTTTTCTTTGCTTTCTGTGGATCATATGTAAGATTATACTTACCCTGCTCAATTTCAAACAAAGGAAAATAACAACTATTTACCCCTGCTTCAATTACACTTTTTTCTAAATTTGGCTGATCACCCCAATTTAACGGACAAGCAGATAAAGTTCTCAAATATGCTAACCCAAACTCTTTAGCATAAGCCTTAGCTTTAATCGCTTTTCTAACAAAATCTATTGGATTAGATTCAGCTACAGTAGCAATATATGGAATATTTGTTGCAGCCATGATTGCTGGCATATCTTTATTAAAAAATGATTTTCCAAACTGATCTTGACCAAGATGAGAAGTCGAACTTTTAGCCCCTAATGGTGTTGAATATGATAATTGATAACCTGTATTCATATAACCACCATTATCATATTCAAAAATAATCATGTGATGGTTTCTTAAAGCTGCACCTAGTGCACTTCCCATTCCAATATCCATTCCTCCATCACCACTAACCATGATAAAAGTAATTTCTCCTTCGGGATATTCATGTCGTTTTACTTTTTGGTTAAACGCTTCTACGATTCCTGAAAGTGTCGCTGCCCCATTTTGAAATAAATTATGAACATACGGTACTTTAAAAGAAGTTTTTGGATAGGAAGTTGTTACAACCATTCCGCAGCCTGTTTGAAATAATAAAACAACATTTCCACTGATTGCACTTAATAATAAATTGACATTGACGGGAATCCCACATCCTGGACAAGCACCATGACCCCCAGATAAACGTTGGGGCATCTTTGCAATTTGATTAAGCGTAAACGGCTTAACTTCCATTATTTGTTTTTCTTCATTATAAACACACTTGAAGTCATCAGGAGTTTCTTTGATTGGTTTAAAAAATTGAGTTATTGGTTGTTCAATTTTACCGGGATAAATATGTAAATAATCAAATAATTTTACATCTTTTTGAAATCCCATTAATAATAATGCTTTTGCATCATCTTTATAAAAATCACGGCCACCTAAGCCATAAATTCTCGTAATTACACGGGTAGTGATTCCTGCCTCCTGCATTGCCGCCTTTATTTCTAAAGACATATTTCCACCATTGGCACCATAACTATCCTGACGATCACAAACAATCACTGTTTTAGGCACTTTAAAATGCTTAATTAATTCCTTACTTGGAAATGGACGCAGTACATTGATTGTAACTACTCCAACTTTTTTATCATCTTTGCGTAATTCATCAACAGCTCGTTTTGCACTGCTAAATCCAGAACCTAGAACAAACATTAAGACATCACAATCTTCATTTTGATAACTTTCTACATACTGATAAGCCCGATTAGAAATTGTTTCATATTCCTTAAAAATAGCCGGAATAACCTCTCGAGCTTCCTCCATTGCAAGATGAAGCTGGTATTTATTATTCATTAAATCCGGTTCATTCATATAAGAGCCAACTGTGACTGGATGTTCAAAATCAAGAATTTGATATTCAGGCAGATATTTACCTACAAAATTTTGGACAACTTGATCATCTTCAAAGACTTGACATTTATTTTTTTGATGGCTAGTAAAAAAACCGTCAAACGCAATAACTACTGGTAATTTAACTTTTTCAGCAATTTTTAGAGCACAAATGTTCATATCATAAACTGCCTGGGGACTATGAGCAAATAAAATAATCCATCCAGTATTTAACATATACATGATATCGCTGTGATCACCCTTGATTGAAAGTGGACCAGAAACTGTTCGACAAGCTACATTCATTACCATCGGAAATCGTGTTCCAGATTGAACTGGAAACTGTTCTAATGCATATAACAAACCATTGGCACTAGTCGCATTGAAAACTCTTGCCCCAGCAACGCTTGCACCATAACAAATTCCAGCCGCACTATGCTCACCTTCAGCAGCAATTAAAGCAATCTCATGCTTACCCTCAGCTTTCATTAAATCTAAATTCTCAGCAATCTGCGTTGATGGTGTAATGGGATAGTATCCCATTACATGATAATTAATCTGTTTAGCGGCATAAGCTGCCAATTCATTCCCACTTTCAAATACCATCTTTTGTTTTTCCATCACTTTTTACCTCCGTTATTTTTTCTACCTCCAAAAACGAATCACTCGTTATCCACGAATTTGCTCCCACATCTTCATAATCCATATGCTCAACAATTAAATCTTTGTTACGAATAAACCATTTTAAATTTGAATGTTCGCGTTCGACTCCACTAACCAGTGCTTGAGTTGGACAAATTTCAACACACCGTAAACATCCTTTACAATGATGATAATCCAAACCTTTATTTACCATCATCTTACGTCCTTTATAAATACCCGGTTCAAACTGAAAAACCATATCCGGACAAGTAATATAACATTGTGCACATTGAATACATTTTTCTTGGAGAAACAATGGTATATAGCCTTCCCGTGATGCACTTAAATCATTCGAAATAGTACTTCCAAAACAAGGATTCACACCACCAAGTGGTGCATTTTGATAACCCCAGTCATTTTCTATTTCACGATAAGGAATGAACGGATACTTACCATCATCATTAAACGTTTTACTAACAACACCATTATAACCTTCAATTATCCCTTCTTTATTTTTTTGTAATAGCTGAGGATATTTTTTACCCAAAGTAGCTTCAATCAATTCTAAAACTGTCTCTAAAGGAATAAAGCCACTCGCTTTAGCTAGTGCCCCCAGCATGATCATATTGACTTTACATTTTATTTTCATTGCTAAATAAATTGCATCAATACAATATATCGTTCCAGCACATAATTTTAATTTATCTCTAATTACATCTGGTTGCTCACCGCTGTTGATGACAATACAACTATTTTCATCGACTCCTGCTGTTACTTGTAACTTTCCTATCATCGCTTCATGAAAAAGCCCAAGCAAATGGGGTCGCGTAACGGGAGTATTAACAGTAATTTCTTTATCTTCATCACAATAACGAATAAACGCCTTAACTGGAGAACCTCGTTTCTCTGAACCGTAGCTAGAAAAGCTTGAAGCATTAAATCCTAGATAAGCCGCACCTAATTCACCTAATAATTTTCCACATAAATTAGCCCCTAACCCACCAACACTTTCTAAACGAATTTCATAATACCCTTCTTCATTTACTTTACTTAATTCTATCTTGTTCACTTCTTATACCTCCTAATTGAATAATTCCCGCTTTTATCGTCATCATTCCAAAAAAATAAAAAGTCTATTACTAGACTTAATCTTTTGATTTAGCTATTTGAAACAAACACATGAGCCCCCACGATGACTCCTAATTCAAAAATTAAAAATGAATTAATCAATCCATACATTTATATTATCTCCAATACTATAGTTTATCGAAAAGATAATATTTTTAAACTAATTTAATTATTATTTCTAAATAAAAAAACCAACTCTAAAATGCACTATATTGGTTATATTAAAACAATATAGTGCACTTCAATCACCAGACTCTATAAAAAATATTTATTAATAAAATTTGCAATTCCATCATGATTATTATCATCAGTTATAAAATCAGCAACACTCTTAGTTTTTTCACTTCCATTAGCCATGACTACTCCAACTCCAGCATTTAAAGTCATATCATAATCATTATCAGCATCTCCAAAAGTACATAAATCTGTCATTTCAATTTTATGCATTGCCATAACTTCTTGTAATCCATGCGTTTTAGAAACCCGAGGATCCATATATTCATATAAAATACTTGCTGTTTTTAAAGAAGCTGATTTATAGTTTGGATTAGAAAAAGTTTTACTTTTTTCAATAACTTTATCCATATAATCAGGTGCACAAACAATGATTAATTTGGCCCGTGGCTCATTTAAAAAGACATCAAAATCTACAACTTTATATGGCACACGATCATCACGTGCTAAATCACGAATATAATCATCATCTTTAGGTGCATATAATGTCCCTTCATACGGAATAGCAAAATTAAGATCCATTCCTTCATGATGTTTAATAATATCTTTTATTAATTCACCATCCAGCGGATAACTTGATTTATCAATATTTAATTGATAATCATATATTTCAGCACCTCCAGTCCCAACGATTGCATCAACCAAGCCACTAATTCCCCATACAGTTAAAAGTGTTTTAACGCTATGAACATCACGCCCTGTTGATAAACCAAATAAAATTCCTTTTTCTCTAATTTTCTTAATTGCTTCAACTGTCGCAGGTGAAACAATACCATCTTGATTTAACAATGTTCCATCAACATCACACATTACTGCTTTTATATTTGTTAGTTTATTCATCACAATACCTCCACTTAGTAAAATTATATAACCTTTGATTTTTATAACAATATTCGTATTTTTTTTAACAAAAACTTCTCAAAAATAAATAAGTTCCTATCAAATCAATGATAGAAACTTTTCACTATTACTTTAAATATTCAATTACATCTTTTAATGATGAGATGATCTTAGTTGCTTTACTTGCAAAATCAGCTTCTGGATACTTCATATCAGGAATACATAAGACATCGATCTTACCATCATAGGCTGCTAAGATTCCTGATTCACTATCTTCTAACACTAATGCTTCACTTGGTGCTACATTAAGTTTTTTACATGCTGTTAAAAAAATTTCAGGATTAGGTTTTCCATGAATCACTTCATCACCACAGATCGTATCATCAAAATATTGTTCAATTTGTGCATTCTTTAAAATAACATCGACACGTACCCGTGCACTGCTAGTTGCCACAATTGTTTTATAATTATTTGCCTTTAAATATTTTAATAATTCTAATAATCCCGCTTTAAGAGGAACCTCTTTTGCTAAACGTTCATCAAGCCTAATATGTACATCATCCCATACTTCAGTCATTGGAAAGGCAGTTCCAAAATGATCATAAAATACTTGACATATTCCCTGCTTATTTTTCCCCAAACATAAGCGATATACAGCTTCATCAAAAGAATATCCTAATTGTTCTAATTTACGACAATACTCTTCATAAGTAACTCGCTCACTATCGATCATCAAACCATCCATATCAAATATAACTGCTTTTTTCATTATCTTCTCCTTATATTTCTGCAACAAACTTTTTAATATCTGTCAAAGCCGCTCCAATTGCTGCTGTTTCTTTTAAACATTGACCTATTTTAATATCTGGAACAGTAAACTTTAATGGATCCAAATCACTAACTAATTTTGTTAATAGATCAAGATCTTCATTTTCAAACAATGAAGCTATTTTACCACCAATAATTACTGGTGCATCTAAAACCATGGTTAAATTATGAATTGCTAATGCTAGATAATGAAAATAATCATTCCATGATTGCATTGCAGTTTGGTCTTTTTGCCGTAATTGTTTATAAAATTCTTCTAATGTCATATTTGTATGATTTTTTAATAAAGCATCTTCATTACAATAAGCTTCAAAACACCCTTTTTTACCACAATAACACTGACGTCCGTTCTCTACTAATGTCATATGCTCAAATGTCGAACTGTAATTATTTCCCTGGAAAACCTTTCCAGCCATAAATACAGCACTACCTAGATTATGATTTAAAGATAGATAAATAGCATCGTTATTATCTTCACTGAAATTTAATTCAGCAAGTCCAGCAGCATGAGAATCATGAATCATTTTAACTGGTAAATCACTAGATTTTTCAAACTTTTCTAACGTTAATCCCTGATTATTTAAAATTGGACCATAAATAACCTTTTTTCCATCCTGAGATACGATCCCCTGAATAGCTATAGTGATCCCTAAAAAATTTTCTTTTTTAATTTGTAAACAATCGATAAATTCATTTAATGCCTGTCCATATTGTTTAAAATAACTTTCACTATTATCATAAACTAAAGCAACTGTTTGTTTACGAATCAGTTGAGCATACAAATCTAAAGCAACAAAAGTTATTCCTTCTTTTAAAATACTGACACCAATTGCAATTCTAGATTGTTCCTTAATAGAGATTGCTAACGGCTTACGTCCCCCCGTAGACTCATTAATATCTTCTTTTTTTATCAAATCAGCCTGTTCTAATTCCAAGAGATTACTAGAAACAGTGGGCAAAGATAATTTTAATCTTTCCGCAATTTCCTGTTTTGTAATTTGCTTAGCTTGATATATCAGCTGATATACAATCTTACGATTATACTTTTTAATACTATAATCAACCATAAATACCACCTTATCTAAAAAACCTTTATAAAAGTATAACAGTTATCTAAATATATCGCAATGAATATCCAAATATCCTTATTACTTACTTTGAAAATAAAATAAACCATGCTATAATATGAATAAAGAAGACAGTATAAAACCCACTAAGTGATAATCAATGAATGATTATCACTTTTTTAAAAATCGAGGTCAATTAATGAAAGAGACATATAGTAAGAATTATTTTGAAAAATATGCTGCATTAACCCTAACAAAAGTATTAGATGTATCAGCTGATAATATTATTCAAGCTGATCGTCCTGACCTTCGCATTCCAAAACGTAATTTTGGAATTGAAGTAACTCAAGCATTAACTCCAGCTGAAGCAGTTGCTGACATAAAAAAACCTTTATATAGTACTTTAAAATTAAATCCTTTCGACCATGATGAAAAAAATTTAGAATTCGTAATCAATAAAATAGATAATGCTCTTGAGCGAAAAGAACAAAAGAGCAAAAACTATGAGATTTATTTAGATAATGGTTTATATATTTTTTCACACTGTCACAATCTCCCTGAACATATGCTCTATGACTTTCTTAATCAATTAAATCTAGCTAACAGTTTTTATCAGCATATCTTTGTTAATTGTGTCGATCATCTCTATTACTATCGATGCCAAGAACAAATAATAATTAAAGTTGATTATAGCTTTCAAGAATTATCAGCCATGAATCAACTTGCTATTGATTTTGAAAAGCATTGTCATAAAGAACGCAGAAAAATTGAACTTCCTAAATCAAATAATGATGCTTAAAAGAATTGATCCAGATAATCATATAGATCAATTCTTTTTTATTTAATGCATATGATTTGATAACTTAATAAGCTCGATCTATAATCCAGTTGTAGTAAGAAAATTAAAATATTTTGTAGATTTACAACAATAAAATTACATACTAATAATGAGGTAAATCATTTAAAACAAAATATTAACTATCATATATCAATTTTATAGAAAGAGGTATAAATATGTTAGAAAAAGGAACAGTAGTATATTTTTTGATGAATGGCTATGTGATGACTGGAAAGGTTTTTGATATTAGTGGTAATAATGATAATTATGAATTTAGTATTGAAGGTTATGCTGGATGTGCTGGGCCTCACATAATTTCTTCAAGTCAAATACATTTGACTGTTTTTCTAAGTCAAGAAGAAGCTGAAAAATACAAAGATAATCCCCAAATGTATTTACCAGCATATTGTTAATCCATACAAAATTTTATAAAAAATCAGCACACGGTGAACTGCCAAAAAATCAAATAATTGGAAAATCGTTTTTTATGGTAAAGTATAGTTTTAAATTTAAGAATATCGCTTAAAAAGTAGTTCTAAATTATAATTATCATATTATTTAATATCTAAAATTTTTACTTTTTTCAAATTCATATTTTCTTATATTAAATATTTACTATGAAATCTAAATTCATGTATATTTAAAAGCAGGTATATCGAATAAGATACACCCGCTTTTAATCAACTATTAAGACGGTACTTCCAGCCATTTTTTAAAAATCTTCGCGATAATAAGAGACATCTGGCTATATTATCAAATACCATCATAATCCAAACTGCTTCAATACTTTGATGGAAAACATTGATCATTAGCCAAGAACCGGTTACCCTAATTCCCCACATCGTAAATAATGAAAAAACAAATGGTGCCTTAGTATCACCCATCCCATTGAATGTTCCCTCAAGAATTACTAAGATTCCATAAAGCGGTTCTGAAATAGATACTATTCTCAATACTCGAGCCCCCAAAGTGATAACCTCATGGTCAGGAGTAAAAATCCCCATTAACTGTTCAGCAAATATAAATAATGCAATCCCACAAATTATCATTAAAAACATTGTAATACCACTAATCAAATAAGTTACCTCTTTAACTTTATGCTCATCTTTTTGTCCAACTGCATTTCCAACTAAAGTTGCTGCCGCCGTTTGAAAACCATACCCGGGAATATAAAAAGCTTGTTCTGCTTGAATTGCAATTGTATGAGCAGCAAATCGTACTACTCCTAACTTCGCAATCAAGGAAGCAAAAGTTACGTGCCCTAAACAAATAACACTACGCTCCAATACTACTGGAATCCCAATATTCAAACATTCCTTAAACTCTTTTTTATAAAAATGAAAACCACTGTTTTTTAAATCAAATAGTGTATTTTTATAGTAACGTAAGAACATCATAATTCCTCCAGCAACAAATGATATAGCCGTCGCAATCGCTGCTCCATTTACCCCCAGTCCAGCACCGGGAATTATAATTCCAAATAATTCTCGTGTCGGATAAATTAACAAGAAATTTAAAATTATATTAATAATATTCATATATAAATTTATTAGCATTGGTGTTTTCATATCACTGACACCACGTAAAGCCGATGCCAAAATCAAAGCTGCTGTCCTAAATAATAATGGAATTGAAATAATCATAAAGTATGATGCCGCTTCACCTCTAATTGCTTTATCACCATTTAGCCAAGTTGGTAAATATGGTGCAATTAAAACACACATTATAGTTAAAGCTATCCCAACAATTAATGTCAAAAATAGAGCTTGCTGCCCTACCCGCTTTACTTTTTCATCATTATTTGCTCCTACTGCTTGAGCACAAACTGATAAAATCCCAATTCCAAAAGCAACAGCAATACTAGACACTAACCATCCAACCGTTGAGGTCAATCCAACTGCAGCCGATGCCCCAGCTCCTAATGCCCCTACCATCGCTGTATCAACATATGTAACGACAACATTCATGGCCTCTTGAACTACCGCCGGCCAGGCTAAAAAACAAATCGATTTAATTTGTTGACGATATTTTCCCACTATCTCACTCCTACCTAATCTAATAAAAAAAGACCATTAAATGGCTTTAATTGTATATACTATTATACACTTTTTTAATATAGATAGATAGCCCCAAACAAAAGCTTAGTGCTAAAATTAAATTTATTTAATAAATCCTCCAATTCATAATTAAATCGGAGGATCAAAATCTATTATTTTATTAGTTTATATATTTCTTTGACTGCAAGATCATGCTCCTTAGCTAATCGTTTTATACTTTCGTATTCCGGATATACATAAGTCTCATCATTATTAGTTACTTCTTTAGCAGCAATTTTTCCATATGGTGTATCCAGCTCAATTGCTTTTCGAGCTAAAATTTTTCTTTCTTCACGACGATAACGAATTCCAATTGTTGTTGTTTCTCTAAATATAATATTCTGTAATAATTCTAATTTATCTTCTTTACATGCTGTACTCAATCGATAGGCTGGGCGATTCTTTTTCATATAAATCGGTGTAAAGAAGACATCTAAAGCTCCATTTTCAAAAAGCTTTTCAGCAGTATAAGCAAGTATTTCACTCGAACAATCATCTATATTTGTTTCCATTACAATAATTTCATCATTAGTTTTATCGATTGTTCCTAAAGATACTTTCAAAACATTAGGAATATTTAATTCTTTAGTTCCACAACCCCAACCAATCTTTTGAACATTCATAGGAGGCATCGGTTGAAACGATGAACTCAGCTCAGCAATAATAGCCGCCCCTGTCGGTGTCACTAATTCTGTATCAATATCAATCTGACGGGCTACTACATTACTAGCAGCAAAAATTTCCGATGTCGCTGGTACCGGAACTGAAATTGTTCCATGAGCACATTCAATAAAACCATGCCCATCATTAACGATACTGCTATATATTTTATCAGGTGCAATCTTAGTAATTAAGATTGCTGTTCCGATGATATCAACAATAGAATCAATTGCCCCTACTTCATGAAAACGAACATTAGCCAATTCTTCATTATGAACTTTACTCTCTGCTAACGCAACTCTTAAAAAGATTCTTTTTGCTAATGCTTTAGCTCTTTCATTAATCCCACTATCATCAATAATTTTATTAACATCGAATAAATTACGATGAACATGGTGATGATGTTCATGGTGGTGATGTTCGTGATCATGATGATGTGGATGTTCCTCTAAATGAACATCTACATAAGTACCAGTAATACCATTTTTCTTTGTTTTAGTAACATGTAAATGATAGCCATCTATATTCAATTTAGCTAATTCCTTTTGTAAATAATCAGGTTCATCAATAAGTTCCATTAATGCACCTAAAGTCATATTACCACTTATTCCGCTACTACAATCAAAATATAATACTTTCATCGTTTTCCTCCTAAACAATTAATCGTATGAGCCATATACCCAGCTCCAAAACCGTTATCAATATTAACTACACTAACACCACTAGCACAACTGTTTAACATCGATAATAATGCCGAAAGACCATTAAAATTAGCACCATAACCAATTGATGTTGGCACTGCAATGACTGGTTTATCAACTAACCCTCCAACAACCGATGCTAAAGCCCCTTCCATGCCAGCTACAACTATAATAACATTTGCTCGTTTGATCACATCCATCTTATTAAATAGTCGATGAATCCCAGCAACACCAACATCACTAATCAAATTAACTTCATTTCCTAAAAACCCAGCTGTTAACACAGCCTCTCTAGCAATTGGAATATCTGATGTTCCTGCACAAACAACAACAATCATTCCTTTATTTTGTATAGTTTCCGATTGTTTTAAAATAAAAGTTTTGGCTTCTTTATCATAATTAAAATTTGGATATAATTTCTTTAAATAAGCCGCCTTTGTTGCATCAACTCTAGTCGCTAAAATATCAATTTGATCATGTTCTAACATATTTTTTATAATACCAGCAATCTGTTCTTTCGTTTTACCAGATCCATAAATGATTTCCGGTGTTCCCGTACGACGTTTACGATTATAATCAATCGTCGCATAATCAATTGGATTATCAATCAAAATAGCTGCTTCATCAACAGAAATCTCATGGTTCTCTACCATTTCTAATATTTCTTTTACTTTCATCGTCTACCTCTGATATCGTTGTGGCAACTCTAACCCATTTGCCTCCAATAACTCTTGATTAGCTAAAATTTCACAGGGATTACCACTAGATACTATCTTTCCATTATTTAATAAAATTATTTCATCACACAAATCCAATGCCATATCTAAATCATGGGTTGCAAAAATAATTTGCTGGGGCAATTCTTTTAACATATTAATAACGATCCTTCGACTCTTCGGATCAAGAAATGCTGATGGTTCATCTAATAATAATATCTCTGGTTTCATTACCACCACACTAGCTAAGCCTACCATTCGCTTTTGTCCTCCAGAAAGATGATTAGCCATTCGATCCAGCAGATCTTCAATCTTAAATAATTTCGCAAATTCCGCAATTCTTTTATCAATTTCAATTTTATCCAGTTTTTGATTTATCAACCCAAAAGCTAAATTATCACGAACTGTAGGTAAAAAAATCATATGATCTGGATTTTGAAAAACAAGACCTGCTACCTCTCTTATTTGTATCAATGTTTCTTTTGATAACATAACTCCATTAATTTTAATCTCACCTTGCGTTTCCACCAGCCCCAATAAGCTTGATAATAAAGTTGATTTCCCCGAGCCGTTTTCTCCAACAATAGCAATACACTTCTGCTGTTCAATCTTTATCGACACATTATCAAGAGCTCTAATTGAATTATTATAAAGAACATTTAAATTATTTATCTCAATCACTAAAATACCACCTTTACCATCATTAAAACTCCTACTGCCATCATTAATAAAAAATAATTTTCAATCTCAAAATCAACATAATTTAAATACGCTTGTTTAACATCAAAGCCACGACATTTCATTGCATTGTAAACTTCATTACTTCGTTCAAAACTCCGAACTAATAAACTTCCCACAAAACTACCCATATCTTTAAAAGCTATTCCTTTAGACTGGGGATTTTTTAATTGATAAGCTTGAATCATTGTTAGCGCTTCTTCAACCAAAACAAAAATATAACGATAGATCATTACTAATTGTAAAACAAAAATTGAAGGTATTTTAAGATGCACTAATTCACAAGTAATACTATCAAACTTAGTTGTTGCCATTAGTAAAAAAACTGCCATCAAACATAAGACATTTTTTATAATGATCGTAATAAATAAAAGTACACCAGTTGATATATTAACACCATAAAAATTAATTATTGTGGTTGAAAATAGTAAATTTGAAAATCCAATACACAAAGAAATAGGTAATCCAATTAAACTTCGTTTAAATAAATCCATAAATGATACTTTACTAAGTGAAATCATTATTCCAATTATTATTGAATATAAGGGTAATTCAAAAAAATCTAAGCAGCTGGTCGAAATAACAAAAATTATATACATTAGTGCTAAAATAATCTTTAAAAGTGGATTTAGACGATGAATCAGTGAATCACCATTAGCTAACTTTTCAATATAGCCAAATTTTAAAAGTGAGCCTTTAAGTTTATTCATATTTTTTCTTTTTTACTACGATATATCCAATTCCACCAATTAAAATTAAAGTTGCTGCACCACCAATAATCCCTGATACTGAAACACCTAATTTACTGTCGCTGCCACTAAAATTATAATCTGGTAAAAATGAAGTTGAACTTTGAACCTTTGCTAAAGTATCTTTTGTACTGCCGCTTGCTTCAATTTCGTCGGTTCCTGTGACTCCTTCAATAGACCACTCTAAACCATCAGGATTGCTTGATGCATATAATGAAAGAACTCCACCAACTAAGATTGTTAAAACAGCAAAAACCGCAACCTGTCTTCTTATATTCAATGTTCCAAAATGCTTGTCATTAAGTGCATGATCAACTATTTCACGTTTATCTTTTAATACATATAAGACAACTGTTGAAGTGATTAAGCCTTCAACTAGACCAATTGCTAAATGAATCGGCAACATTAATACAACAAATGAAGTAAATGGTAATTCCGTAATATTACTTGCAAGAGTTTGTAAGACCACTGCAAAAGCACCCATTTCTAATCCCACTACTACTCCTAAAATACTTGCCAGTAATACTCTTGAAGAAGTTATATTTTTCTTTAATAGTGGCTTAACAATTAATGGATAAGCTACAAAACATGGTAATATCCCCATGTTAAAAATATTACATCCTAACGCCAATAAACCACCATCACCAAAAAATAAGCATTGTATAATTAAAACAGAACATAATGATAAAAAGGCAGGATATTGTCCTAAAATAAGGCACAATAAAATTCCTCCACCGATATGACCACTACTTCCTGTTCCTGGAATCGTAAAATTGATCATTTGAGCAGCGAAAATAAATGCTCCCATTACTCCCATTAAAGGAATCTTTCGATCATCATATTCTTGATTAATTTTTTTAATTGAAAAACCGATCATGATAAAACTAATTATCATGAAAATAACCCCAATATTAACAGAAATCAAACCATCTGCCATATGCATTAATACTGAATTCATAATTTCCCTTTCCACAAACACTACTGTGCTTCTTCTAGTACTTCTTGTACTTGGGATCTATTTTAAAATATTAACTAAATCTCTAATATATTCTTGAATTGATTTTGGCTCAACACCTAAGACATGTCCAGTGCATTTACTAACTGGAATAAAATATTTTTGAGCTTCACTACAGCTGATTGCTGCCGCCATTGCTGGTGAAACTTCACCATACATCGAGTTAGCAAAAACAAAACCAATTGGTCCAATAATTATCTGAGCGTTTTTAGCATTATAAATAATTGCATTTTCTCCCGTTGCGACAGCATCAGCTCCACCTTTTTTCATATTATTGGTTGCAGTACTATTTGTTCCTACCGCAATAATAAAAGTACCACTAACTTCTTTTTTTAAGGCCTCAATTACACTTCGGCCAATGCCTCCACCTTGACCATCAATAACTACAACTTCCATTTCACTACCTATCATAACTTCCACTAGTTATGCCTTCCAAATCTAATGTTACATAATCAAATCCAAGTTCTTTTATTGCTAAGATTAATTCTTCATCATTAACTAGATTAAAATTGTTTCGTTCAACTTCAATCCGTGCTAATTTATCATGAACTCGAACACGAGCGTAATAAATCCCCTTTTGATGAAGTAAAGCCTCAGCTTGATCGACCACTTCTAATTTTTCTTTAGTGAGATGAGTATCGTAAGGAAAACGTGAAGCTAAACAAGCATTTGCCGGTTTATCATATGTCTCAATCTGTAATTCTTTTGAATACTGTCTTATTTCAGCTTTTGTTAAACCAACTAGTGCTAACGGTGATACAATTCCCAATTCTTCGCAAGCTTTCATTCCAGGGCGATAAACTTTTTCATCATCAGCATTTTTACCATCAAGGGTTATCTTAAAATCATGGCTTTGAGCTGCTTCAATTACTTTTGCCATTACTTGTTTTTTACAGTGATAACATCGATCTTTACGATTATTTGTAAATTGCTCGATTGTAAATACATCTAACGGCACTTCTATAAATTGACCTTTACCAGCCATCATTCTAGCACTATCGATGTCCTCCTTGGACATCATTTTCCCTACACATAATACTGCTAGAACATTTTCTTTACTTAAGGTTTGTAATGCTACCTGATATAAAAAATTTGAATCGCAGCCACCACTATAGGCAATTGCAACTTTTTGATAAGATTTTAATAATTCTTTTAATTTATCTAACTTACTCATCTCTTCACCTTTATACATAATAATATCACAATCCCCATCTATTTACTAATTAGACCATGCTATGATTGCAACTACACTATACACCCTAAAGTACACTTTAAGACAAGTATTTTTTATTTAGAAAATAAAAAAAGTGATTTCAATATGAAGCAAACCCTCATTGCTAATTCAACATAGAAAATTCACTTCATCACTATCACTTTAATTTTCAGCTAACTTAGAAGGATTATAAACACTAGGGGCCTTCAATGTCTTTACCAATACTTTTGCCTGTTCCTCATTAAGTTCTATAGGCTCAATATTGTAATAATAATTACTAGCTTCTTTAATTCCATAATTTCCTTCACCTAAATATGTAATATTCAAATACATTTCAAGAATTTCATCTTTCGTATAATCATCTTCTAATTTTTGAGCAATAAAAACTTCAGCTATTTTCCGGTCTAAGCTCTTTTCAAAAGATAAACAAAGATTTTTAGCTAACTGCTGAGTAATCGTACTACCGCCTTCTTTAAACGACATCGTCACTACATTCGTTACCATTGCTCGAGCTAATCCAATGTAATCAACTGGGCCATGTTGATAAAAACGCTTATCCTCGCTTTCTATTACTAGTTCTTGATATATACTTGATATTTGCTCCAATTTAACATAGTTATCTTTACTTCTTAATTCTTCAACTCGCACTGTTAAACTCTTTTCTTCCATTGTATCTTGGTACATCACATAGCCACGATAGCCATAATATCCTAAAAAGGTTAAGGCAGCTAAGAAAAGAATAATAATTAGACGTGATATTACTTTTTTCATATACATCCCTCTATTCCTTATTTTACACCTCTATCATAGCCTAAGCTGGTTGGTTATTCCATTGATTTACATTACAAAATCTTACATTATTGTAATATTTATCATTAATTCCTTGAAATCATTATCGATCAGCATAGTATTTAAATTTAAAATTTTCTTATTTTGATGACCACGAGGAATTAAAACACAATTGCATCCTAATACTTTTGACATTTCATAATCATGAATTGTATCACCGACAAATAAAACATCTTCTTAGTTTAAATGATTATTTTTATAATCTTGTTTAGCTAAAGCTACTTTACTACGAACAAAATTATCCACAATTCCAATCCCAAATTGGATATTTATATCCCTACTTGATCACTATCCTTTAAAACTTTTATTAATTTGTATGATGATTTAATAAAATCATTCTTTTGATAAAATTGATGTGCTTCTATACGTTTAAAATTACTAGTAAGTTCAATTACTTCACATTGATGCTCCAAAGCTAATTTTGTACTAAAATCAACTAATAATCTACCTATCCCATTTCCACGATAACTGTTATCTATAACTAATTCTTCGATTGTTGCAACTTTATTCTCATGATGTAATTGATAATCGATATTAACACTGACAAATCCAACAATCATATCATCAGATACAGCTACTAAATAGTGACTCTTTTCATCATTAAGTTTATTTTCATATACTAGAGCAAACTGTTCATGATTTAAATTACATTCCTCTAATTCACAAATCAGTTTATAAATAGCTTCCAGATCCTCTTTTTGACAATATCTTATTTTCATATTTTTTGCTCTACTTTCATTTAAAAATATTTTTATTCACTTTATCTTATCATTTTCAATAAATTTATTAGTTAAAGTAAAATCATCTAGTTTTTGACTTCTATATTAAATAAAATATCTACTTCATCTATATAAAGATTGGGTATCAAAACAATATTAAGTACTAGAACATCTATATTAGATTCATTTTCTAGATATTTAAACTGTTTTATTATCATCCTATTTTAGTGATTATTATATATTAAGTATATTTAATGAAGGCTTCTACAATAAAAGACTATTGGCATATATCAATTCCAACGGTCCTTTAAAATTATTTAGTTTTTCATTCCAAATGAAGTTTCATGTTTTAGAACTGCTATTTCTTCCATCTTAATTGAATCTATTCTAATAAAACGATCATGCTGTAATTCATTGATCAAATAATCAATCAACTTCTCCTCACCTTGAATACAAGCTTCTACAGAACCATCTGATAAATTACAAACCCAGCCAGTTAATCCAAGATTTTTTGCTTTTTGATAGGTAGTAAACCTAAACCCTACACCTTGGACACGACCATAAAATAAATAATGCCTTCTTATCATTCTACCTTCACCTCTTTAACAAAAACTTCTATTATAAATATCGTACCACAATAACTTCAACTTTCTTCTTTAATATATCAAAATTATCGATTTCAAACACTACCCCGGCTATCATATCTAACTGTTTACTTATCAGCTCTGACTCTCTCTGCTTCGCTAGTTCTCATATCTCCTCGCATTTTTAAATTGATCCTACATCGTTATCATTTATGTTTTTTCTCTTCGTCTCTGATTATACCATTATAATCATTTTTTATAAACAAACAGCATAGTCGCTCCAATTTTTTACGTCCTTTAAATTCACTAAAAACAGTAATAAAAAAAGGAAATCAGTTTATTTCCTCAATTATATATAATTTCAATTCGATTAAAAGTAAACTACTTTATACCATAACTATATTTATGTGTATCGTATAAACATTTACAATTATGACTTATTATGTTCATCGCCTTCTTCTAAAATCATATTATTTAAAAATGTATCCATACATTCTTTTTGAAAGAAGAATTCTTGTAAGCTTTGTAAAAGCTGTTCACTATCGATTCCTAATTTCAATACAAAAATAATTTTAACTAATTTATTTTTCCATACAATCGGTTTCGATAAAAGATAAGCGTTTATTGAACTCTTTTGATTATAGATAGGCATATAATGAATAACAGTTTGTAAACTTGTTTCAAAACCAATTAATGGATTTGTATGATAAAATGTTTCAAATGAGACACTTTCATGTTCAAATATATATGAAATAACATCATCTTTTGTTTCACAATCAATAAAATAAGTATCTTCTTTTTTTAAAAAATCAGATAATTTATACTCATTAATTTGTCGAAAATACTTATTTAAAACTTCAAAATCATGAGTAGTTATTATAGGATGAATACGTATAACAGGAATATCAAGGCTTTCATCAAGTGGTACAGTTGTAATAATATAATCATAACTTTCTAAATGATATTTACTAAGTTCCCCAGCAGAGATTGTTTTTTCAATAACCAATGAATCTTTATATCTTTTTAAAATAGAGAAACTTAATAATTCACTCATTGCCACATTGTACTCATTAATTAATAAAACCCGTTTCTTCGCAATATTTCTTTTCCTTCTCTCTAAAGCATATTGAAAATGAATAGCGATATAGCCTATTTCATCTTCAACGTTTATATAATCTGCATTATTATAAATAGCAAGCCATGCTTCCATACTCAAGATATATGCTAGAGTATAATTTTCTTTAATAACATAAATCAGCGGATTTCGTGAATAAGTATTAAATTTCAAACGATTTTCCATTGGATTGATATGAATCCCCAATGCTTTTCTTAAGTACATATCATTGTGAAAATCAATATTAAAAACTTTTTTAACCTGATTGAACATTTTTTCTACAATTATATCAATTTCTTCTTTTAATTGATCATTGATACAGCTTTCGATTGCACTAGTTGAATTGCTTTTTTTTCCTAAAATATGAATAGCTAAATAGCATTGTTCCTCTACTGATAATTCAATATGAAAATATTTATTAATAACTTTTGAAACATCCTTTGCTACTAAAAACTCATATTCCATTTTCATTTTTTCAATCTCATTATCATGAAATGAGATATAACATTTTCTTTGAATACGATTCAATTGAACTTGAATATGTATAATAAAATTTTGAAATACCCTTTGGGGCATCGTAATACCATCATTAAAAATAACTTTTCTTAATTCATCTATAAATTCATGATCTTCCCCAATTTTCGTTGATAACATCCCTATCTTATGATAAATATATTCCGCCATACATAATCGATAACGAAATTCTTCACCTTCTATTTTTAATCCTTTACCGGTTTTTTGCACTATTTTTAAGTCAAAATCATTTAGCCGTTCTCTTATGTATTTTAAACTTCGACTAACAGAAGTTCTATCAATAAATAAAATATCAGATATATCATCGATTTTAATAAACTCTTGACTTTCGAGCATTAAACCTAAAATATAATAAGCCCTTTCTAAAGGATTTGTAGGAATAAAATAACTCCATTGCTTAGATACTTTATCAATCCAACAATTAAACAAATCATCATCAAAAATACTAATTTGATAACCATGAGAAGGAATTGATTGAATAAGTGCAAAGTTATTCATCAATTGATTAAGTATTTTAATTTCATTTCTAATAGTTTTAGAACTCACATTCAATAATTGAGATAGTTTTTGTCCAGTTAAATATCTATTAGAATCCATAAATACTTGCAAAAGATTTAATTGTCTCTTAGTAACAACACTCATATTTAATTCCTCCTTCTATTATTTCAATTATATAATAAGTTTTATTTATTTGTAAAATAACAGATAGACAAAATAAATCAGCCTTAATGGCTGATCTATTTTATTCAATCCGTGTCCCTACTGTAGTAGCAAAATCACTGTATACAGGATCAGATGAATTAATCCCATTACATTCTGGTAAATAAGTACACATAATTTGAAAAGGTATCACAGCATTTAACCATGAAGATGTATATGAATGCTGATTAATGTGAATAATATTTTCATTACTTGTTTTTAAAGTTGAAATAATAAGATAATTGCTTGTTTTAGTTTTTATAAAATCAATAAAATTATTCATCAAAATCTTTCCACATCCATCAGTATCAATAAGAACAATATAAGAATCTTTAATAATCGTTCTATGCGGACCATGCATAAACTCTTCCATATCAAAATTCATCACAGGAATTTGCATTGTTTCTAAAATCTTTAGCGTTCCTTCTCTAGCAGTTGGATAATTCACTCCAAAACCAACGATACTCATTGCTTTTGCTAAAGCCCAATGCTTATTTTTTTGGCACCAGCAAAGGGAAGCTTTTATATTTTGAGGTAATTCTTGGATACTTTGATAATATTCTTGAGTGATAGATTGATACCGTGGATTTTGAGTTATTTTCAACAATAGCAAATGCAAAGTTAGTACTGTTGCACTATATCCTTTAATTTTAGGACCAACATTTTCTTCTCCACACAACATATCAATATGAATATTGGCTTTTTTTGCGATTGGGCTATCACCATTAGCCGTTATTGAAACGGTTGGTATATGATGCTGTTTAGCTATTTGCAGACATTCTAATGTACCCGTACTTTTCCCTGTTTGAGATATAACTATAAGTATATTTTGGGGGTTATATAAATGTTTTGAGTAATATCTTAACTGAAAAGGATTTTCCACTATAATCGAGCAATCCGCTTCTTTTTCAATCAAACATTTCACTAACATTGTAGCGTTTAATGAGGTACCTGATGCAGTAATTATAATTTCTTTAGGACTTATAAATGTCTTAGAAAGAGTAGAAAATGTATCTCTTTGTAAAGAAAGAATATTTTCCAAAATAACTTTTTGCTCATCAATATAGCCCCACATCTTATTTTCCATGATGATAAAATTGTGGAAGATATTCCTTATGGGCTTCCAGCATCTCCTCTAAAAGTGGTTTTGCTACATCATAATCTCTTACTAATGGATGAGCAACAAGAGCCTCTAATGCTAGTTTTTTATTTCCCGTGATTGCCGCTTCAACTGCTAATGATTCATATGTTTTTACTGCACTAATAAGTCCGATAACAGCTTTAGGATAGTGAGCAATTGTTAATGGTTTCATGCCATTTTTACTTACATAACAAGCTGTTTCAATAACAGCATCATCATCTAAGAAACGAACTGTTCCATTATTAGCAACATTGATAACCATCCATTTTCCACTATCATTATAAATCGCATCCATAACACCAATCGCAACTTTGGAATATCCACCACCGCCACGTTTAGCTAAAGTTTTTGGTTTTTGATTATTTAATTCGTCTGCATACTCCCTAAATATTTGTTTTTCTAATTCAAGAATAGCTTCACCTCTAGTCTTGTCTTGTTCTTTTAATTGTTGTACTCTTTCTTTCGTATGAAAATAATATTGTGTATACTGACTCGGAATTAAGTGTAATGTTTCCATCCATTCTTGTGAAACAGTTGTACATTTTTTTATAACTTTACTAAATTCTTCATCAGTAATCGGTCTTCCATCAATAGTCATATTATAAGAAAAATTCATATGATTTAATCCTAAATAATCATAATAGATTTTTTCTTCTGGAATATTTAAAGCTTCAGCAGCCCACCATCTTGGTCGCATTCCTCCAGCACATAATCCCGCCACTTTAACATTACAAACTTTATTTAGTGCTTCAGTTACTAATCCTGTTGGATTTGAATAATTGATAATCCAAGCATCTGGACAATATTTTTCAACATCTTTAGCTATTTCAATCATAACTGGAATTACTCTAAATGCATTAAACATTCCTCCTACTCCAGTTGTTTCTTGTCCAATCAAGCCATATTTTAGGGGTATTTTTTCATCCTTTATTCGCGCCTTATTTCCCCCAACTCTAATTTGTGTTGAAACAAAATCAGCATCAGTGAATGCTTCTTCTCTTGATGTTGTACTCCATACTTTCACATCATAATTCAAATAACCAACATATCTTTTTACAAACCCTTCCATAATTGAAAGTCTTTCTTCATTTATATCTAATAAAACAATTTCTTTTACTGGTAATGTTTCACGGTGTTCCGATAATCCTTCAATTAATTCAGGGGTATACGAACTCCCTGCTCCAACAATTGCAATTTTTAACTTTTTATTCATACTCATGCTCCTATCCTTTTTTCTACTGCTAAACGTTGTCTTTCCATTGCTTTAAAGAATGGATAATATATACATCCTGCTATTAATAGTGAAATACCTCCCCAAATAACAGCAGGAATATTCCCACCAGTAACTAAATAATGTGAAAATAATGGTGGTATTGTCCATGGAATATTAGCTACTGGTCTTCCTATAATATTGAAGAGCATTAATAGATATGTTCCTGCTGATAAAATTAATGTTGACAAAGTATAGGGTATCATCATGTATGGATTCATAACTAATGGTACCCCAAAAACAACTGGTTCATTAATTTCAAATATACTTGCTGGTAAACATAATTTTCCTAATGTACTGAATCCTTTTTCTTTTGAACGGATCATCATCAAGACAAGCGGTAAAGTAGCACCACCGCCACCTAAGAAAACAAACATAGTAAATCCACTGGCAGTAATATAAGGTGGCTGAGTTCCAGCTGCAAAAGCAGCAGCATTTGCTCCAAACATAGTTAGAAAAAATGGATCAGCTACAGCCAAAACAGCTCCACCGTGAATACCAACACTCCATAACATTGAGCGAATAAACATGAAAACCAAGAATCCCGGTAGAGTATTTAATGCAAAAACAAATGGTGAGAAACAATCCATTAAAATTTGATTAACATTAATACCTAAAATTACACGAATTATCCATATAATTGTCAAAATGACAAATGCTGGAACCAATGACATAAATGATTTTGATACTAGAGGTGGTACTGTATCAGGAAAATGTATCACAAGATCTCTCTTTTGAAAAAAATGCATAATCATTCCTGACATTAATGCTACTAAAATAGCTGTAAATAATCCTTTTGTCCCAAATAATTCAAGATTAATCGCATACTCATCTGTTAGTGTCGCCAATAAAAACGCGGCAACAGAAACAAATGCTGTAATTAATGGATCAATTTTAATATCCGTATAGCCTAAAGCAAAATAATAAGCTACACTAGCAGCTCCAACCAGCCCAACAATCCCAATCGTTATTGTATTAACTGTTGTAATCATAGCAGCGTATGGTTCAAAAAATGATTGAATCGAATCAATTGGAATATTGGGAATTAGCAAAAAGATACTTCCGATAATTGTTAATGGAACTGTAACCATCATACCGTTCTTGACTGCATTCAAATGATGCTGATTAGCCATCTTATTTAATGGTGGTACTAGTTTATCCTCAACAAACATTAATATTTTATTCATTATTTTTCTCCTCTCATTTCCACGAGCGCTCTTCTTTGTACAATCTAATAATAAAGAGAAAGTATGTTTATTTGAATAGTTAAAATTTCCCTTGGCTAGTGGAAATAATTGCATAATTAAAATTATTTTATCTTTCTTCTATATATCTTCTTACTTACTAATTTATTTTTCCTCAATTCATACTAATATGAAAATAAAAAAGAGTTTCAATTATATATTGAAACTCCCATCTTAAAAAGTACTAATTAAATAACCTAAATCTTTTTATCATTTGCCCTATTATTAAAGATTTCGTGCTACTTCATAAGCGTCCCAAATAGCACCACGAATATTTCTCACTTCTTTACTATCACCTAAATTATATACATATGTGTATTTATTTTTTAATTTATCAAATAAATCATGTTTAGATTTATAACCGACTGCAACGATAGTTTGTTCAGTAGCAATAGTTTCTTCATTATTATCTTGAAGAACTTTAATTTCTTGATTACCGATTTTACTAACTTTTGCATTTCCCACAATTCGAACATTATTAAATGCTAATAGATCACGAAGCATCCATTCATTCATTGGCGGTAAAGCAATACCTGATTTTAAAATATCTGGTAAGGCTTCGATAATTGTTACCTTCTTACCATTTTGTGCCAAATGTAACGCTAATTCACATCCAACAAGACCACCACCAATAACTACTACGTTATCTTTTGCAGCTACTTTATTAGTCAATACTTCATTAGCTAGTACCGCATTTTCAACACCATCAATTGGAGGTATCACTGGAATAGAACCTTCACAGATAAATAAACTATCTGGTTTTAATGCATCAATCGCCGCCTCATCAGCTAAAGTATTTAGTTTAACATCTACACCTAATCTTTCTAATTCATTTGTATAATAAGAAGCTAGCGCTAAATCATCTTCTTTAAACTTAGGCATACCACCAACTAATAATTCACCACCAAGGCGATCTGTTGCTTCAAATAAAGTAACTTTATGACCACGAAGAGCAGATACACGAGCTGCTTCTAATCCTGCTGGTCCGCCACCAACAATAACAACATTTTTCTTTACAAATGCTGGTGCGACACCCACAGTATCTTCTCGTCCACATTCAGGGTTAACCGCACAACTACCTAACCCAGATTGTAATAAACGCCCAAAGCAGCCATCATGACATCCTAAACATGGGCGAATTAATGCCTCTAATCCATCTTTTAATTTATTTACATAATCAGGATCACTTAATAAAGGACGTCCCAATCCAACTCCATCAATAGTTCCTTTGTTTAGAGCATCAACAGCCATTTTTGGATCATCCATTCTTCCAGCAATCAATAATGGTACTTTTGCAGCATCACGAATTTTTTCAACTAATGGTAAATACATACCTTTTTCAAAATACATTGGTGGATGAGCCCAATACCAAGAATCATAAGTACCAGCATCTGCATCAAAAGCATCATAACCAGCTTCTTGCAATATTTTTACAGCTTCAATAGCCTCATCAATATCTCTTCCTAACTCTTTAAAATCTTCACCTGGTAAGCCACCTTGCCGTAATTGTTTAATATAGCTCTTAATTGAAAAACGCAAAATAACTGGAAAATCTTTACCACATTTATTTTTAATTGTTTCAACAATTTCTGTAGCAAAGCGTAAGCGTCCTTTTAAATCTCCACCGTATTTATCGGTTCTTTGGTTAAACAAAGTCATTGTAAAACAGTCCAATAAGTATCCTTCATGGACAGCATGGATTTCGACCCCATCAAAACCTGAATTTTTAGCAATAACTGCTGCATCACCGAACTTCTCAATAATATGTTCAATTTCTTCGGTCGTTAGTTCACGGCAAGGTGCATTAGGAATCCAACGATTTGTTGTTGGACTTGGAGCAACAAAATCTTTCATATCAACGAAATTAGGCAGCGCCGATCTACCTAAACCAGCAGTTAATTGTAAAAATATCTTTGTTCCAAAAGCATGAGTACGATCAGTCATTTCCTTAGCCTTATGTTCGTATTTTAAAGGTAACATATTTGGGCAAGGAAAACTGCAGCGAGCATGAGGTTCCACGTCATTTTCAACCCAGTTAGCTCCTGTTATAATCAAACCTACGCCACCTTTTGCTCTTTCAACATAATAATCAATACTTTGTTGGGTATAACAATAATCTTCATCAACATCTACGATTGTTGCCATCGGTGCCATAAAAAACTTATTTTTCACCTCAACATCCCCAATTTTTAGCGGTTCAAATAATGGTTCATAAATACTTTTCATAGTAGTCTCCTTTCAAAACTGAACTTGTTCATATTTATATTTTAACACTCATTGTTTGCGCTTACAATGTTTTTAAGATAAAATGTATAATGAAAGGATTAATTATGAATAACATTAAAACAAGTAAGGCAGAAAACACTAAAACTAATATTATTAAGGCTTTAGAACAGTTATCTAAGGATCAAAATCTTGACAATATAAAAATAAGGGATATATGTACATTAGCAAATATCTCAGTAGGAACCTTTTATTTATATTTTAAAAGTAAAGAGGAAGCTATTTTATATATTTATCAACAATGTGATGAGCAGTTTAGAAATTTAAAACTAACTAATGATCCACTTGATAATATCTATCAGATCTTAGATACCTATTATCATATGGTTGACATTGATAACATAAATTTTGATCGTACTATTTATAAATGCCACCTAAATCATTATGATGAGTACTTTTTTTCAGAAGAACGGCCAATCTTTATTTTACTAAACCAACAGATTATTGATTATACAAAAAAAGCTAATTGTAAAGATATAACTTGGGATATTCTAGAATTTTCTCGTGGGCGTATTTATAATGCCTGTATTTCTTTTAAGGAGTTAGATAATACCTGGTATAAACAACAAATAAATAAAACAATCTCTTATTTAAAGCATTTGAATAATGCAACATGAATGATAATTGTTCGGGCTATAAGTAACTTATTGGTTATTTTTTATTTACTATAATTACATTAGAATTTTATTATATATATTATAAAATTAATATTCATTAATAAATAATAAAAATAGATGGCAGTTAAAAACCGACCATCTATTTTTATTCAATAGAGTTTTATTGTTTTAGATTTAATTTGTTATAAATAACTTCAAAGAGCATCTAAATAATATTTAGTTCCTTAATATATTTTTAAGTCCTACCTTATAATACAATAGAACAAAGAATAAAAATATGAACACTCCAACAAGTATTTTAATAATTAAAGTTATTAAATTGCTTGACATAAATGGAACATTAACTACTCCAATATACATAATAACTCCACTAATCAGTAATGGTAGACTTTGTTTAAAATATCTCCAAACTTTTATTTCATTTCTTACCATGTATGTTTGATAAGCACATACACTAAATTCAGCACATAAGGTACCAATTGAAGCTCCTAAAGCTTGAAAATATGGTATCAATAATAAATTTATTACTATATTTACAATTGCACCAAGAAATACAGACACAATATAGATTTTATCTTTTTTGTTAGGAATCAAGTACTGTGTTCTAATCACATTTGCCCACGATATGAATATTGATGACAATACTAATATAGTGATTATATCAGCACATTTATTAAACCCTTGACCATAAAACAATGGAACAAATTCTTTGCTAACACTACTTAACCCAAATGCCATAGAAGATGATAACAAAACAGAAATTATTAATGATTTTTGAATATATTTCATTGCCTCTTTTTTCTTCCCATTAGCAATTAGATTTGACATCCTTGGAAGCATAACAGTTCCTAAAGATGTAATTGCCATTGCAGGAATTGATGTCAATTTGTTAGAACTTTCATAATATCCCACTTCGGTCATTGTACTTAACGCACCAAGCATCACTTTATCCATAATTGTATAAAGACTAATCGCAATAACAGGAATAAATAATGTTAAATTAGGAATTAGATGGTTCTTAATTTCGCTAAAAGTTACTCTTTTAATTTTTACATATTTTGGAACAAATGGCCATAGCATTAACTGGCTAATTAACATGCCTAAAACCATAAGTAATCCATAAACATAAATATCATTAGCAGTTTTAACAAATATAAAAATACAAATTAAGTTCAGAATTTTAATAACAGTATTTCTAGTAACTGTCATTTTAAACATTTCCATACCAAAGAAAAACCAATTAATATCAAATGCAACGGACACTAGATAAATTGTTTGAATTGATGCCATTATTTTATTTTCAGACAAAAAAATAACATATATAATATAAATTACTAAAAGTAATATTGTCATTAGTAACTGCATTACATAAATACTACAAAAAGTTCTAGATAAATTTTCTTTATTATCCTTTACTCCAGCTATCGTTCTATTGCCATAATTGTTTAATCCTAATAAAATAAACAAACCAAAGTACGATGCTATCGAGTACGCATATGAGTAAATACCAATTTTTTCTGCTCCCATTATTCTAGAAATATATGGCGTAGTAATAAATGGTAATATCAAAATCAACACATTGTAAAACGCATTATATAAAAAATTTTTCTTAATACTATTAATTCAAATCACCCATTTCTTATTTATGTAAAACTATCTTATTAATTACACTAATCTCTCCTAAATAAATCTCTTGTATATACTCTATCTTCTACATCATCTAAGCAACTGTCATATCTATTAGCTATGATTGCTTGTGATTGTTTTTTAAATTCTTCTAAGTTATTTACTACTCTACTTCCAAAGAATGTTTCACCATCTTTTAAAGCTGGTTCATAAATAATAACTTCTGCACCTTTTGCTTTAATCCGTTTCATTACACCTTGAATTGATGATTGTCTAAAGTTATCAGAGTTAGATTTCATTGTTAATCTATAAACTCCAATAACTACATTTTTCTCTTTATCCGGACTATACTCATTATCTTCGTCATAACTATAATATCCTGCTTTTTCTAATACTCTATCAGCAATGAAATCTTTTCTGGTTCTATTACTAGCTACTATCGCACTCATCATCTCTTGAGGAACATCCTGATAGTTAGCTAGTAATTGTTTAGTATCTTTTGGTAAACAATAACCACCATATCCAAATGACGGGTTATTATAATGTGAACCAATTCTAGGATCTAGACATACACCATTAATGATTTGCTTAGTATCTAAACCTTTCATTTCTGCATATGTATCTAATTCATTAAAGTATGACACTCTTAAGGCTAAATAAGTATTAGCAAACAGCTTTACTGCTTCTGCCTCTGTATATCCCATAATTAATGTTTCAATATCTTCTTTGATTGCTCCTTCTTGCAGTAGACCTGCAAATGTATTTGCAGCTTCTACTAATCTAGGATCATTCATATCTGTTCCAACAATAATTCTAGATGGATAAAGATTATCATATAATGCTTTTGATTCTCTTAAAAATTCAGGAGAGAAGATAATATTCTTAGATCCTGTTTTTTCTCTAATACTTTGAGTATACCCTACAGGGATAGTACTCTTAATAATCATGACAGCTTCTGGATTATATTCCATCACTAACTTAATTACTGCTTCTACTGCACTAGTATCAAAGAAGTTCTTCTTTGAATCATAGTTTGTAGGTGCTGCAATCACTACAAATTCAGCATCACTGTATGCTTCTTTAGCATTTAATGTAGCTACTAGATTTAAATTTTTTGTACTTAAAAAAGCCTCAATTTCATTATCCTGAATAGGAGACTTTTTATTGTTAATCATATTAACTTTTTCTTCAATAATATCCACAGCCATCACTTCGTGATGCTGTGCTAATAATGTAGCGATACTCAATCCTACATATCCTGTTCCTGCTACTACGATTCTCATTTTCACCCTCCATTATTTATGGTAAATTTACTATCTTTTCGATTACATAAAACCAACTATCTACAATTACTTTATGAAAAATTCTTCCTACGCGATTTATTTCGATAAAACAACACTTTATTTTGCTTAAAACCATCATCATTTATGTATACACAACTTTCTAAAATATTTTAATAAGCTATAGAAAATAAACAATCTATTAAATTATAATTAGGATAAAAATATGTTATATTCTTACTTCTTTATAAGCTTCCAATAATTTATTACTAAAGATTTCTTTTGTAAATCTATTTTTAAATTCTAAATAAAAATAGTCTTTATCTTTTTTTAATAGATCTGAATCATTGTAGTACTTTAAAATAATTTCAATGCAAGCCCTTAAATCACCAATATTATATAAATTTTTATGTATAACAGAAGGTACTCCACCAGAATTTGTACCAATCACTACACATTTTTGTGACATAGCTTCAATCAACGTTCTACCAAAAGATTCTTTTTCAGATGTTAAAATAAAAATATCGTTTTCACTATAAAATCTTTTCATATCTTTTATTTTTAAATTATCATAAAAAGTGACATTACTATTTTTTATTCTATCTTTGAATTTTCTTATTTCTTTTTCTTGACTTTTCTCCCACACAATTGCTAAATTAAAATGTATATTATATTCCTCTAAACAATTAATAATTTCAATAACATCTTCCCACCTTTTATAAGGGACAAATCTTGCAGAAAACCCTATACATAAATCTTTATTTTTCGAATTCAAAGAAACGACTTCTTTCCAATCGTCTTCTATAATATTTTCTATTACTTTGAATTTTAAATTTGGAAATCTATTTTCCCAACATTTCTTATTTTCTTCGGTTGTACAAATTACTTTATCAATTGATTTTTCAATAAATTTTAATAATATACTTACTGTAGTGCCATATGCTTCTAAAAAACCTCTATCTGTATAAATTACTTTATTATTAATTAATCTTAATTTTTTTAACAAACCAACAAAAATTATACTACCAATATATTGACAATTTATTATATCTGGTTTTTCACTTCTTATATATTTATATATACTATAAGTATTTAATATTAAATTTATAGCCCTATAATTATATCTCTTATAAAAATTATATTTTACATTTTTTAATTCTATACCGTTTTCTATATATGGACTAACCAACGACACATGATAACCAAAATTAGCGGTCACTTCTAAACATGTTTTTACCGATTTTTGTCCACCTCCAAGAGTAGAAATGTCATACCCTACAACATACATAACTTTCATATTAATTACCTACTTTCTAAAAAAAATAATATTACAAAGATATTCAGAAATCTAGAACTGACAATATCTGGTATAAACATAGCTCCCAATAAAATTACAAATAAAACCCAAGTACTATTTTTCTTAATATTAATTTTTTTAAACAATTCTAAAAAAAAGAACACTAAAGGAATTATTCCAATAAATCCTAATTGTACAAGGTATTGAACAATTAGATTATGAGGAACTGTACCTGTATATTTTACAACTGTATCTAACCCCAATCCTACTCCGAATAAGAGATTATTGAAAATTACAGGTATGGATTCTATTATTAATTCTAATCTATTTGACGAATCAAATAATGATTGTCCTCCTCTACCAGCCAAGATAATAGTTAATATTTTAGGAAAAACAATTATCGCAGCTATTGCTATAACAATTGTAAAACCTATATTTATCTTGAAGTTGATTAAAAGAAAAACAATAGAAACAGCAACAAACGCATATAAACCAGTTCTAGCATTAACTATTAGTGTCCCTATTCCCAAATAAACAATACATGTGAAAAAATATAATAATTTTATTTGCCTTTTATAAACCCATATAAGCAGTATCATCATTCCACTTACAATGTAAAGTGAAGAAAAGCTATAATCTGAAAAAAGTGCTGCATAAGATATTCTACCCGTTCCCATATATGATATATTTCCAATAGCTATATGCAGATAATTATTACTAATGTATTGAGCAAAAATTTGTAGTGTATAAGAAATCACACTTATCAAGTACAATTTTTCACTTGTTTTAAATAATACATGTTTTTCTTTATCATTTGACATATTATTTCCTATAATAAATGAAAGCATGAATAATATTATCATCATTGCCTGTTTAATAAGACCTATAATCGTTACACTTTTAAATATGCTAAACATGCATATTAATAAGAATAACAGTATTGCAAAAAAATATTTCTTTTTTACCCTTTTTAAAGAATAAAAAAATAATAGTAAAGAAAATACGATAAACCATGATAAGGGAAATATACTTGTTGGTGTTCCTAAAATTGACAAAAATGATCCCGGTATAGATAGTATCATACAAAATAAAATAATATTTTTTTTATTTTGTATATTTTTATTTATCAAATAAAAATATACAAAATATAGTAATTGAATAACTAAAATCAAAAAATTATTCTTAAACGATAATAAAAAAAGATTATATATAAAATAAAATATGATATTAAATCTAATAACCATTATATATCCCTCTAATAATTTCCTTATATTCATTCACATTATCATAATTTAGACTTCTCTTTATACTATTAGTAGATTTCATATTTAAACATATTTGATTACTTAATAACCCTTTTAAATTATTTACGTAATCATCCATATTATTGCAAATAAATCCTTCATTCTCAGAAATTATATCTCCTAAAGCTCCTTTGCCAGAACACAATACAACTGTACCAACACTTAATGCTTCTACTGCAACTAAGCCAAATCCTTCCCATTTTGAGGGTATACAAATTGTTTTTGAATTTCCAATATATTCCATAACATTATCTTTAAATCCTAGCAATTCAATATTTCTATTTTTGTTTATTTGTATCATTTCTTTTAAATCTTTGTAAAGACAGCCGTCACCAATAAATGCAAATTGTTGATTTGGATTAGAAACACTGAATTTATTAAATACATCGTATACCAAAAAAGGATTCTTTACATCTTCTAATCTACCAACAAAAATTGAAGCATATTTTCGATTATTTAAATTAATATTGTATTTTGATTTTTCTTTAATATTTATTGGATTTTGAATAACAATATAATTACTATCTAATTTATTCTTAAAAATATAATCTATGTAAATATGTTCTGACACTAGAATAATTTTTGAAAATTTATGTGCTACATATGCATATAAAATTGATTTTAAATTCAATTTTGATAACCAAGGTGCATTATGATGTAAATGAGATATAATCTTGGCTTGTTTATAAAATAATGAACAAATAACAGAAGCTCTAAAATCATGAGCATGTATAACATCCGGATTAATTTCATTAATAATCTTTTTTAATTTAAAATATGTTAATTTTTCCATCGGTAAATACTTGATATTTTTTTTATTTAATACATCTTTTATTTTACCATTTGGACTTGTGTAAAAGAATATTATATTATCACTTGCTTGATTAAACATTTTTATTATAGTACAAGCAACATTTTCAGCGCCAGAATATTTAGAACTTTGCAATACATGAAGTACTTTTCGCTTTTTTTCCATAAATATCCCCTATTCATTACCTAATAATTCTGTTTTGTATATTTCATTAATCTGATCCCTTACTTTCAAAAAATCATATTTTTTTATTACTTCTAAATTTTTAACTTGCATTTTTTTTGCTAATTGTTTGTCACTAATTATAGCTTCCAATTTCTGGGTACAGTCTTCAATGCTTTTAATTAAATATCCATTTACATTATTTATTATTAAATCTCTATTTCCCCTAATATCACTTATAATACAAGGTAATCCACTTGCCATTGCTTCCATTAAAGATCTAGGTAACCCCTCTTGTAACGACGTAAACAAAAAGCAATCTGAGATTGCTAATAATTCTTTTATATCCGTCCTATAACCTAAAAAATGTACTTGTTCTCGAATACCTAAATTTTTGGCTAAATCTTGTAAATTATTTTTCTCGGGTCCATTGCCACAAATCAAATAATGAATTTTAGGATTTTTACATAATGCAATTCCTCTAAGTGCCATTTCATAATTTTTTCGTTTAATTAAATCTCCCATTGCAATGCAAACAAAGTCATCATTTTCTAAAGATAACCAATTTCTATAATCTTCTTTGTTAATATTAATATTTTGGTAATCAGTTGTATTTATACCCACTCCATTTACTTTATATACATGCCCACTTTTTCTTAATTTCATAGTTTTAGCAACATGATAATCTTCCTCATTCATAGTTATAATCACATCAGAATAATGTGCTAAATATTTTTCCATGGGTTTATATATACAATTATTTACCAATGGTGCACCCTTATAAAAATGAAAACCATGTGCAGTATAAAATATCTTGATATGTTTTGTTTTCTTCCCGCAAAGTCTTCCTAATGCTCCGCCTATTGGGGTATTACAATGAATTACAGAAATATTTTCTTTTTTTATTAAATTATTTAGTTGTTCATATGCTTTAACATTTCTAATATTAAATGGAAATCTAACCAAATCTATATGATGAAAATGTATATTTGGATATTTGTCCATAGTTTCTTTGGGCAGATTATTAAAATTGGCTGCAAAATGGAATTCATATCCTAAAGCAATGGCAGCATCTAATGAAGCTGTATGAAAATTAGTAATATTCTTACATATATTAGAAATAAATAATAGCTTTTTCAATTACAATTTCCCCCTTTTCTTAGTATTTGTATAAATATTTTCCTTTTTCAAAACTGTAATAATAGTTTTAAAAAAAATCTTAGTATCTAGTAAAAAGCCCATATTATTAGCATACCAAACATCATACTTTCTTTTATCCCTTAAAGATAAACTATTTCTATAGTACGCTTGCGTATATCCTGTTATTCCTGGTTTAACTTTCATTTTATCTAATTCCTCTGGTAAGTAATCGTTTAAAGAATTCCATTCACTTGCTCTTGGACCAATTATACTCATTTCACCAATTAACACATTAAATAATTGTGGTAATTCATCTAAACTTGTTTTTCTTAAAACTTTACCTATTTTAGTGACTCTAGGATCATCCTCAGAATTATAAGTACTTCCATCCGCATTACGTATATCTTCGCAGTTTTCCTTCATCGTTCTAAACTTATACATTTTTATTTTTTTACAATCTTTGCCAATTCTTTCAGCACTATAAAAAATGTTATCCTTATCATCTAATTTTATCAGTAAGGCTATGATAAACAAAAAAGGCATCAACATTACTATACTAATTAATGAAATAATAAAATCCATTATTCTTTTTAAAAATTTATACATACATAACTCCTATTTTTTTATCAATTTTATTTCATCACTATTTTTGTCCAATATTAGTGATTTTGCTGGTACAACAACTTGTTTAAAACCCACATTCCTTTGTACATATGATCCAGCTCCAATTAACGAATAATCATTAATTTCTAACCTGTTTTTTATTACCGCGCCCATACCAATAAAACAATTGTTGTTTATAACTACTTCGCCTCCAATAGTGCTATTTGCTGCAATAAAATTATTATTATAGATAGTGATATCGTGAGTAAGTACACTACCTGCATAAATAACATTATTATCTCCCAACGTTACATTAGTTCCAATATATGCGCCTGGGAAAACAATATTGCCCACACCAATTTTGTTTGACGAAACAATTGCTTTATCACTAATAAAATTAATCAATTGATAACCTAATTCCAAACATTTCTCACTCATAGCCTGACGTGTTCTATTCATATTGCTATATCCAATTGTATTCAATATCTTAATTTTTTCATACTTAAAGCAGGAAGTTAATTCTTCAAAAGGTACTAACTTTGTATCATTTTTAAAGCAAATATTATTATATTTATTAACATCTTTTTTACTTACGGTGTGGCATAAAATTGTATATTTATGCTCACTTTCAATCATATCATGTATCATAAATGAGTACTTTGTAGCGCCCAATATTATAATTTTTTCTTTTATCTCCATATAGGACCCTGTTCACCCCTATCAGTTAAAACAACAATTTTTAACTTTTTCTTTAAAAATTGTACTCTTTTCATAAGTTCTTCATGATTACTTGCTGATACAATTGAAAAAAAACTAGCAGTTTTATCTGTAAAAGGTTTCGTTTTCATTCCCAATTTTATATTCGACAAATTGTTATGATAAATATAATCAAGTTTGCAAATTTCTTCAATTCCATTTATTGCAATAACTTTTCCAACAGGTAAAAAAAATGACACATAGCAACTACTTCTATCTAAAGATAAATGTTCAGGAATACTCGATATTTTTCCGGTAGCTAAATCTATTAAAAATTTTTCTGTATTTAAGCCTGTTTGTAATGAGATTAAGTCTGAAGAAATGAATACACCTCCACCTCTTGCTGCTTCTTCTATTAAAATAATATCGTTACCATTAATAATAAATTCACTATGTGTTATACCTTGTTTTAAGTTAAAACCACTAATAATTTTTTTATTTAGCTCAAGTATTTTGTTTATTAATTCATTATTGGCTTGTGATGGAAATTCTCGCATAGTTGCAGAAAAGACATCAGGAATATTAAAATAATGAGTATCTCCAATTATCAAATTTTCAAACTCATGATTTACACATATTCCTTCTACTACAAATTCTTGTCCAATAACAAATTCTTCCAAAAGTATTTTTTTCTGTTTCGAATATCTAAGCGATTCTTGAAATTTTTGAATAAGTTCTTCAACATTTGATACTTTATATACACCTTTACTCCCTTGATTATCAATAGGCTTTATTATTATTGCTCCATTGATTGAATTAAAAAAACTAATGGCATCTTCTAGATTTACACACAATTTGTATTTTAAAGTTTTAATCCCTAGTTCTTTACATCTTTCTCTCATCAAAAATTTGTCAGTAAATAAACATGCTACAGAATAGTCATTTCCAGGTAATTCCATTTTTTCAGCTACATAAGCAATTGTACGTACCGGCAAGTCAGTCTGATCTGTAATAACACCACAAATATTATATTTTTCTGCTAATTTAACTATGTTTATTTCATCTCGAATATCATAATATTCTGAATATTTAGATATTTTATGTCCTGGTTCTTCCCTATTTGGAGAAATAACCAAGGTATTATATCCTAATTGATTTGCTCTTTCAATCAAAGGTATTTGAAGTGTGTTAGCACCCAATATCATTAACGTATCCTTCATATTTTCTCCTCATTTCTAAAGTAATTCACATAATTTTTTTAAAATATAATTAATATCATCATCACTTAACTTTGTATGTAATGGTAAAGTCACTTCATTTATAAATTGATTATATGCATTTGGATAATCCTTGATATCAAATCCTAACTTTTTATACGCTGTTAGTAATGGTAATGGTTTATAATGTACATTACATGCAATTCCTTTTTTTGCCATCTCTGTAATGATTTCATTTCTTTGTTCACCAGATATTCCATTAATTCTCACTAGATATAAATGACCTGATGAGTTATGATTCTCATCATAATGATTTAATATTTGAACATCTAAATCTTTTAATCCTTCATTGTATTTATAAATAATTTCTTTTCTTCGTGATAATAATTTCTGATATTTATCTAACTGTGCTAATCCAATACCAGCCATAATATCTGTCATATTACATTTATAAGCTGGTGAAATAACATCATATTCCCACGCCCCTAACTTAGTCTTGGCTAATGCATCTTTGGATTGACCGTGAAGTGATAATAACTGATATTGTTCATAAATATTTTCATTATCGATATTTTCTATATCTTTCCAGACTACCGCTCCCCCCTCAGCAGTAGTTAAATTCTTTACCGCATGAAAACTAAAAGAAGTGAAGTCAGCTACTTCACCACACATCTTATTATCTTTAGATGCTCCAAATGCATGTGCTGCATCAGCCATCACAATAATTCTACCAAATGCTTTTTGAATTTCATTTGAAGCCTTAAATAAATCTTTTTTAGCTTCAACTATTTCAAATATTTTTTTATAATCGCACATAATACCAGCTAGATCAATTGGAATAATAACCTTGGTTCTTTCAGTGATCTTGGCATTCAATTGATTATAGTCCATTTCAAATGAGTCCTTAGCCACATCAACTAATATTGGTGTTGCTCCAACATGACATATTACTGAACAAGTTGCAGTATAAGTGTACGCAGAAGTAATTACTTCATCTCCAGGACCAACACCAAGTAATCTAAGCGTTAATTCCATACAAGCAGTAGCACTATTTAGACATACTGCCCTTGAAGTATTACAATAATCAGCAATTCTTCTTTCAAACTCCTTGGTTTTTGGGCCTGTTGTAATCCACCCTGATTTTAAAGTATTTATTACACCATTGATTTCCTCCTCACCAATATCAGGTGGTGAAAAAGGTATATTCTTTTTTTCTATAATATCCATAATCTCTCTCCCCTCCATAATAAAAAACTGCTTTATGCAGTTAAATTGTACAAAAAAAGAATATAGTTCCCCCCTACCCCAAGTAGAAGAAACTATATTCAAATTATTAAAATGTGCGGTAAACCAGCTACATTTATTAAATTTTACTTTTTATTTCAAGCCCAGCTAAGATATGTCGATTTAAAAACTCGATATCTAAAACCGCTATTCTGTTGTGTTTATCAATCTTAACAATATGATCTTGATAATGAATTAATGGTCCATATATAACTTTAGCTTTATTATCTTCTATAAATGCTTGGGACATTTCTAAGATACCTTCGCTATTGAGTAGTTTATTAAACATCTCGATTTCTTCATCTCTTAAAGCTGTAACTCCATCATCTTTAAGCTGCTTAATCAAACCATCTCTCTGTTCCCCTAATTCATATAACAGATTATCAAAATCACTTTGCTTCATCTCACTTCTAACAAAAATATATCCTGGAAATAACATTTTTAATGTATTTCCTTTAATATCTCGACGATAGTATTCAATCTTTGGAATAAAAGCATCAAGACCTTTTCTTCTTAGAACTGAACACAACTTATTTTCTTTTGCAACTAATGCAAATAATACATACCAGTTATCTTTCATAACAACTCCTATGTTTTACTTGTAACTTCCAAAGGAACTTTCATTGTTTTACCAAAAACATCACCAATAAAAGCAACTCTTTTATGACGATCAATTTTCTTAATCATTTCCTCTTTACCAACTAATGGTCCTTTTTGAACTATTAACTTAGAATCAGTAATAGTTCCCATTGAACGGGTTATTAAATGATCATCATTAAATAACGATTCTAAAAGTTCTTTTTCATTATTGGCTAATGATAAAACTTTTTGTTCATCACTTTGCATAATTCTCATCGTAGAATCCATATCTTTTTCTAAACTTTCAATAATCTGATAAAACTCCTGTGAATTAAATTCACTTTCAATAAAGATATAATTAGGAAACATCGGCACTTCTGCAAATACCTTCTTTCCATCTTTTTTCATTAACTTTTCAATTTTTGGTACAAAAGCAGTCATCTCAGGATGATTATTAAAATAAAGTAAAAGATCATTGATCTTATTATCATTTGCAAAAATAATATACCAATTCATCATAATCCTCCTTACAATATAAACTAACTTTTGGTCACAAAACTGTCTTATATTAAAGTACTCTACGAACAAAAAAATTCTATAGTTACGTAAGCATTTTATCATTATCGAACAAAAAATGATAGGATAAATTGTCAAAAAACACCGATAAAACTAAATTATAAATTTATTTACCAAATAATTAATGTTTTAAATAGATTTAAGTACTATTTCTAGTCATTTTTTTGGTCAAAAGAATCTAAAAGAAAGAAGACTATAATATATGCCAAGAAGAGGAGAAAATATTTTTAGAAGAAAAGATGGTAGATGGGAAGCCCGATATGTTAAAGCAATAAGTACTAATAATAAAAAACTATATGGAAGTGTTTATGCTAGTACCTATACTGAAGTTAAACAAAAAAGAGAAAATATATGTAATTCTTTAAACAAAGAAAAAATTAAAAAGTCGAATATTAATAATCAAGTATTAGAATATTATATAGTTGAATGGTTAAATGTGTATCGAATTAAATTTAAAGCCCCTACTTATGTCAAGTATTATAATGTAATCTATAATTATTTATTACCATATTTTAAAGATATAAAGGCGAATGAATTAAATACCAAACAAGTTGAATTATTTACCGCTTCTTTATTAAAAGAAGGAAAAAATGGTAAACCACTATCACCTAAAACAGTAAAAGATATTCTTTCTTTGTTTAAATCCATTATAGGATATATAGAATCCGAACATAATATTAGTATAAATACTAAAATTATATATCCTAAAAAACAAAAAGAAAAAGAACGCATATTATCCAAAGAAGAATTCATAAATTTGAATCAAACTTTATTACAAGAAATAGATTCATGCAAATTTGGTGTACTTATAGCCATGGCTACTGGATTACGAATCGGTGAGTTATGCGCTTTAAAATGGAAAGATATTTCACTAAAAGAAAACTATATCTATGTTAACAAAACAATGCAGCGAATAAAAAATATTTACAGTGATAATCCGAAAACAATAATCATTGAAGATTCACCTAAAAGTTCTACATCAAATCGAAAAATTCCAATTCCAGCCAATCTTATTACTCTATTTAAACAATTTAGGCAAAATGATGATTGCTATTTATTAACTGGCAGAAGTGACAAATTTGTAGAGCCCCGATCATTAGAAAGAAAATTTCGAAAATATATTAAAAATGCAGGAATTGAAAAAGCTAACTTTCATATGCTAAGACATACTTTTGCAACTATGTGTATCGAGGGTGGTTTTGAAATCAAATGTCTTAGTGAAATTCTTGGTCATAGCGGTTCTCAAATTACCTTAGACCGCTATGTTCATTCATCATTTGATCTTAAAAAAAGTTGGATTGACAAGTTTTCAAATCAAAACATTTCTTGTCACTAAATATGGTCATAGTCAAAAAGTACTTATAAATAAGTACTTTTTTAGCTTTGTCGTAGAGTACTTTACTCTACGACTTTCTTTTATTATTTACAAAAAAAATATTTTTATTCAAAAAATGTAGAATTTGATAAACTATATTATCTATTTAAGTATCTAATTCTAATACTCCTGATACTGTATCCCATAATTATTTCAATAAAAAAACATGAACTCAAGGTAAATCCTAAGTTCATGTTTTTTGTTTATTTTAATAAAACTCGATCCGTATATTCTTGAGAAGAAGTAGAATACAAATGAATCAAGCCCTCTACGGTCATTTCTTCTCTTTCTTTGCCTTCAATCATTGCAATGATTTGTCCATCTTTCATAATCATTGTTTTATTACCGTATTTTAGAGCATCTTCCATATTATGAGTAATCATCAGTGTAGTAATCTGATGCTCTTCAACAATTTTTTGTGATAATTCTAAAACCTTTAATGCCGTTTTTGGATCTAAAGCAGCTGTATGCTCGTCCAATAACAATAAATCTGGAGTTACTAAAGTTGCCATTAATAACGTCAATGCTTGTCGCTGTCCTCCAGACAACAATCCAACTTTAGAATCTAATCGTTCTTCCAAACCTAACTCTAATTCCATCAGTGCCTTTTTAAACTCTTCACGATGACGATGAGACATTAGACTTAAACTAAAATGTTTACCTCTTTGATTTGACAAATGAAGATTTTCTTCAATTGTCATATTTGGGGCTGTACCCTTTAAAGGATCTTGAAACAATCTTCCAATCCCTTTTGAGCGCTTGTACTCAGGCTCAAAAGTAATATCACGACCATTTAAAATAATATTTCCTCGTTTTGTATCAACTGCTCCAGAAATAGCTTGAAATAAAGTTGATTTACCAGCACCATTACTTCCAATGATTGTAACAAAATCCCCTTTATCAAGTGCAAGATTAATATTATTAAGGGCGACTTTTTCATTAACTGTACCTTCATTAAAAACAACTGATACATCCTTTAATTCTAACATTAATTGCGCCCCCTTTTCTTACTTCTAAATGCTCCATTAGTTGAAGCAATTGCCACAATAACAAGAACTGCTGATAACAGCTTTAAATATCCTGAAGGAAGTCCCAGCTGTAGAGCAACTGTTAGGACTGCACGATAGAAAATTGCTCCAAATACAACTGCAACTAACTGAAAAATAATTTTTTCTTTCTTTATAAATGTTGTTCCGACAATAATACTAGCTAAGCCAATTACCATCATTCCTGTTCCACTGCTAATATCTGCAAAGCTTTGATGTTGGGCAAATACAGCACCACTCATAGCGACTAAGCCATTTGCTAATGCTAAACCTAAAATCTTCATTTTATCAGTATCAATAGAGCTTGCTCGAACCATATCTTCATTATCACCACAGGCTCTAAGTGATAATCCTAGCTGAGTTCTTAAGAAAAAATCTAAAATCACACAAATAACAATTACAATCAAATATATTAAAATAATTTTCCCATAAGGATCAAATGCAGTAAAACTGCTAAAAATAGTATTATTACCAAACAGTGATAAATTAGGAGTATCATTCATAATTGCTAAATTAATTGAATATAATCCAGTCATTGTTAAAATCCCAGATAAAAGCGGCATAATTTTGAATTTTGTAATTAATAGACCAGTAACTACCCCAGCTGCTGCACCAATCACAAATGAACCTATTAATCCTACATATGGCATTGAATTAATCGTAAACATCCCGCTAACAGCACATCCCAAAGCGAAACTTCCATCAACCGTTAAATCTGGCAAATTTAACACTTTATAACTGATATATAAACCAAGTGAGAGAATGGCAAAAATTCCTCCTAACTCCAGTGCTCCTAAAATAACCGTCTGATTCATAAAACTACTCCTTTATTTCTACATATGCTTTATCATTTTTAATTTCATTAGGCAAAGTAATACCTAATTGTTTTAATACTTTTGTATTTACATAAACACTTAAATTTTCTTTAAATACTTTAACTGGAATATTTTCCACTTTTTCACCTTTTAAGATTTTATCAACCATATTTGCAGTTTCTTTTCCAAGATCTTCGTAATTAATTCCAACACTTAAAAAACCACCATCTTGAACCATTGAATCAGCGCCTACATATAAAGGTACTTTTGCTTTAGCACAAGCAGGTCCTACCATATCCATTGCATTTGCTACAGTATTATCATTTGGAGCAAAGACTGCATCACATTTACTAGTTAATACATCAATTGCACTTTGCACTTCATTTACCCCAGTAACAGTTGTTTCAATCATTTCAATTCCTTTATCATCACAAAAAGCTTTTGCTTTAGCAATATTAGTAACTGAATTTACTTCACCTTTATTATAAATGACTCCTATTTTTTTCAAATCCGGATTAACTTGTAAAGCTCTTTCTAAAATCATTTCAACTTGAATCTCATCACTCGTTCCCGTAATATTTTTATCTGGTTTTTCAAGAGATGTAGTTAAACCAGCTTTAATTGGATCAGTTACCGCTGCAAAAACAACTGGTGTATCAGTTGACATTTCAGCTGCTGTTTGAGCTACAGGAGTTGCGATTGCAACTACACAATCTTTTTTACTAGATTTAAAATCTTGAATAATCGACGGAGCTGTGTTCATATCTCCTTGAGCATTTTTAAAAGTATACTTAATATTTTCACCTTCTTTATATCCCAAAGCCTCCATCTGTTCATCAAAAGCATCTTTAATTGTATTTAATGATGTATGTTCAACATATTGAATAATCGCTACCTCTTTTACATCACCATTACTACTGCTATTTCCACATCCTGTTAAAGCTGTCATTGTTAAAGCTGATACTGCCATTAATTTAAATAGTTTATTAATTCTCATTTTTATGTTCCCCTTTTTCTTTATAGTTTTTATCTTTTAAATTATAAAGAGCTACACCATCGCTTATCTAATCTCATTTTTCTTCCCCTTTCGAAATCACATTTAAACAAAAAACACCTGTCCTAAAAGGACAGATGTTAAAATCTGCTATACCACCTTATGGTCTTTGTCAAATGCTATCACATTTTTGCTTTGTAACGTAAGCTAACGTCAAAAGATACTCAAATTACTTCTTTCCCCTTTGCCTTCATGGGTCCATTTACCAAAGTCGCATCTCTATCTAGCTTCCACCACCCTAGACTCTCTACAAGCGCGTTCGATGTTTTATCTCCCAATCACAAGTTTATCTATGAATAAAATCTATCACACATATTTCTCTTTGTCAATACGATTGAATGCAAAAGCAGACTAATTATTAGTTTTAATCTGATATAGTTTCTCTAATTCATTAATCATTTGAATTGATGTAAACCTTTTTTATTTCCTAAAAGAAGACTGGCTTTAAAAAGATAATAAAAGAATTAAACTTAAATTTCTTTCCTAAAAACATCTCAAGAGAATATTTTAAATAGACTTTTAAAAGTATTTTTAATAAATCAAGAATAAGATAAAAATTTAATGAAATAGTTGATTAAAATATAATTTATTAAAGTCTATGTATCAAATATGATAAAAAATCGACTTAAACAGTTTAAAGATCAGCTTAATTATTTCAATCACATTTACTATCTAAGACTTTTGTCAGTATAGATTTACACCTATACTATTATAATGCCTTCGATATCTGTCATCACTATTCAGTAAATATTCTACCAAATAGCAATTAACCTATAATTACAAAAAGCTCTAACGGGCAGTGCTATTACAATTAGAAAAAATATATTATTAGAACAAAAAAGTCTTCAGAATATGGATCAGATCATGAATATTATTCCCTTATTCCGTTAGAAATAACGAAACTAGAAAACTTCAAGCTTTAATAACTTATTTGGATTGCATATAAAAATACAGTGTTTTAGCAACTTACAATCAGTTAATAAGCACTGTATTTTATTTGCGACTATTAAAAGTTTGACTAATCTCCAAAAATTCACGTTTTCCTATTATATAATCATAATAAACTTCCTGCGGTGAAGTACCTGCAAAAATCTTACAAACTCCACAATTTTCACAGTCCCCATTTTTACATGCAAAAAGCTTGTTAAGATAGTTTTCTCGTTCACTTTTAGTAGTTTCTTTAATCAATTTAGCCATTTTCCTATCTCCTTAATTCAATTATAGCAAAAGCACGCAATTAATTCGCGTGCTTTGCTCTATAAAACGGCTATTAAATAACGTAAATAGATTTTTTTGAACAAATTTGCTTGTTTAAAATATGCATTTGTTTTATCTTGATAAAACTGCTCTACTATTTCAAGTTCTTCAATAGATATTTGATGTTGTGAAAAACGAGCTTTATCAATTATTGTCTTTATCACATCACAATTAATTTTCAATTTAGTTAAATAGTAATAATAATAACAGACTTTTTGATTACTATTAGCAGCTCCTTTAAACATTCGTTTTTTACGAATTCTTGCTTGAAATAAAACTATAAAGATAAAGATCATCCCTCCTGCTAAATAATAAATATAAACAGGAATTTGAAAACTATCATTTTGAGAAATTTGTTGAATATTCGGTTTTTCTGGCTCCACTGGCTGTGGTGTTTTATCACCTTGGTTAGGTGCAGGAGTAATTGTATCAGTTGGTGTATTCGGATTTTCACTACTTGTTGGAGTCGCTTCAATTGGTATCCAGCCCAAATATTCATCATAAATTTCAACCCAAGCATGAGCATTACTATCCCTAACTATCAATTTACCAGCATTGTTCTTACTTCCCGGCACTTGATAGCCAACAACAAAACGTGCGGGATATCCCCTACTTCTTAACATTAATGCTAATGTTGAAGCATAGTGAACACAATACCCTTTCTTATTAGTATTTAAAAAATAATCAACAACATCCACATTATCAGGTGTATTTCCCGGTCTCAAGGTATAAGAAGTATTAGCCGCTAAAGCATTTGTACACTGTGTAATATAATTGAAAATATTACCATTATCAATAACATTATGCTGCTTTAAAAAATTCTCAATAATCGATTTTGTTTCCTCAGGAACTGATGTTAATTTTTCATCATCTTCATTCCCTTGTCCAAAATATTCATCGTAGTAGTCCTGTGTTCCATTACGCTCGGCTATTTCCTTTAATAATTCTCCTTTGGCTTTATAATCGATCGTTGATAATAGAGCATTAAAATCATCATTAGGTATAATCATCTCATATGTTTGAGGGTTTTTACCCTCATAGTGGTCACCATAATATGTCATATCGTCATTAATGATAAAGTATGGTGTATAATTACGTTGACTATAACCACTGATTTGATTAACTTCAATAACTTGACGAGAAGTCTTTGTAATATTTGCAATCTTCTCTAGGTTATTTTTAAACCATTCTGTTTCAACGCGACTATGAGAAGTCCCCCATTTACCATCTTCATACAAGTCATAAGCAATTCCTCGAATCTTGAAATTATTTAAAGTCACTTCACCAGCAATTGTAAAATCTAATGAGTTACGATAATGACGATCCCCTTGGCTATTGACATTGTATTCCTCTTTTATATTTCCAGGAGTTGAAATTGGTGTTCTGGCATTATCAAACAAACTATACTTTGAAGGACGATATGTACTTATTGGAAATGATATATATGTTATTGCCATGGCAACTACACTAATGATAATCATTGGTATTTTTAATATAGCCCCTTTTTGCAAAGCACCAATCAATAAAATCAAAACATATAAAACATAACATGCTAGAAAATACCATGGTGGTGTAATCGTAAATAATAATTCTATAAAAACACCTGGTAATAAAGCCAAAATAGCTAATGTATATTTTTGTTTATCAATTGCAATTACAGCTGATAAAAATAATGGGATAAAAATCAGCAAAAAAGCTAAGATACAAATTTGGGGATCATCATAAAAAATATACGTACTTTCAAAATTAAAATCATATACAGAAACTTCACGATACTTATAAATAATAATTGAAGTTATGTATGTTAAACAATCCATCGTACTAGGAATCAATAATAAGATTCCATCAGCAATAATACTCCCGATAACAAACTTCTTTTTACTTTGAATATAATTAAATCCCAAATATATTAACAAACCTACTATAATACAAGAAATAAAAATAAAATGATTGTTCGAACTAAAATTAAAAGAATAAACTAACGAGCCTACTGAACCAATAATTCCTAATAAATAAATTAATAACTTCATCAGCGGCCACCTTCCACTTTCATGATTCCATTATAGCTAATAACAAACTCATAATTATGTTTAGAAATATCTGACTGATACTCTTTATTCCATAACAAATATTTAAACATTTCGTCATATTCTTGAATACTTTTAATTTCCTTATTTGATAATAGAAAGCCAATTTGTCGTTTTAATAAAAAACCACAAAAGGTATCAAGATAACCAAAAACTAAATCATTATGATCATCATTGTCATCAAAACTAACATACAGATTAATTACTTCACCTACTAACATCGCATTATCTTTAACTAAAATATCTTGATAACGGGCACTAAGTTTCCAGTGAATATTTTTCAACTGATCCCCCTCTTGATATTTGTGAATATCATATATTTCTGTAGGATCATCTCCTTTACGATTAACAGCATAAACTTCGTCACCAACTCGTGGTAGTTGATGTGCGTACTCTTTGAAATCTAATTCTACCCTCTTTGGATAAATAGTAATTGGTATCTCATAATGGCATCTCTTTTTTATGCAAAATAGATTTAGACAATCGTATTGGTAGTATGTATTAATAATAAAATTTCTTCCCCCACAATGTTTAAATACTAAAGTTAATCCGTCTTGATTTCCCTTGATCAAATACTTTTGATCCTCAACAACAAACCTTATTGCTCCAAGCCCTAAATTATCCTTAATTATTTTAATCTTTACAAAGTCATCTTGAATAACTTTTTGATTCAAAATAGCAAAATCCAGCTTAGTAAATTTAAAACTCATAACTAAATAAAAAAGTGATAAAACCGGTAAAATCAGAATCAATAAAAGAAAATAATATGAAAAATATCCAACAAAAGCAATATAGAAAAATACCCCAAATCCAATTAATAACAAATAAGCAAGACGATAGCGAAACATAACTACTTATATGCAATTGGTGCAATCTTCATCATGATATCTTCCATAATTATTTGAAAATTTTCACGATTCTTTTTAACACTTGGCATTAAGAAAATCCGATGATTTAGGGTTTCATATAAGTTTTCGTTAATATCTTCAACAATAACATAGTCCCGACCATTTAAATATGCACTAGCTTGAGCCGCTTTCATCAATGCAATCGAAGCACGAGGAGAAGCCCCTAATTCAATTTTTTCATGAATTCTTGTCTGTTGAACGATTTGAACAATATATTTCACTAAACTTTCATCTAAATGAATTTTAGTAACTGCTTCTTGCATCATGAGCAATTCCTGAGGCGATAAAACTGGGTTGATTGAATTAATTGGATTTCCACTTTTTTTTCGATTTATAATTTCAATCTCACTCATTTCATCAGGATAACCTAATGATAAACGCATCATAAAACGATCCAACTGAGAATCTGGTAACATTTGTGTTCCAGCACTTCCAAACGGATTTTGTGTTGCAATAACAATAAACGGCTTAGCAGTTGGATAAGTTAACCCATCAACACTAATCATTCCTTCTTCCATAACCTGCAATAGTGCTGATTGTGTTTTACTTGACGTCCGATTAATTTCATCAGCCAAAAAGATATTTGTAAATAGCGGTCCTTTTTTAAAAGTCATTTCTTTTGTTTCAAAATCATAAACAGAATACCCTAATAAATCACTTGGTAAAACATCAGAGGTTAATTGAACCCGCTGATAATCTAACTGTATTGCCTTTGTTAAAGCAACCGCTAAATTAGTTTTCCCGACCCCAGGAATATCTTCAAGTAGAATATGTCCATTAGCTAATAGAGCAATAACTACTTTTTTTAAAACATCATCTTTTCCTAATACAGCCTTTTTTACTTCATTAATCAATAGTTCTAATTTTTCATTCATAGTCCCTCTCCTTATATTTCTACTACAATATCTAAACTAAACCCTAAGTTAATGCCATTACTATAAGACTATTTTATCATATTATTAGATTATTTAATTATTAATTTGTCTTAACAAAAAAATATCTCACCTTCACCACATCAAAAAAGCAACAGATGCAACTGTTGCCCATTATTATCTTTATGCGAATAGTTTCTCCCATAATCCAAATAGAAAAATAAAAATAACAATTAGGGGGAGAATCCAACTAATGTAAAATTTGGCTTTTTCAGGAAAATGCAAGCCCTCACCGGCATTAGCCTCGGTCATAAACTTCTTCCAACCCCAACCTAGACGCCGAGTACAGAAAAACAAAAATACAAGTGATCCTAATGGCATAATTACATTAGAAACTAAAAAGTCTAATAAATCTAAAACTGCACTCCCCGGTCCAAATGGCTGAAATCCGGATAAAACACTATATCCAACTGCACAAGGAATACTACCAAAAACAATAATAATAAAATTTAAAATGACACTTTTCTTCCTTGACCAATTTAATAGATCCATTGAAAATGAAACAATATTTTCAAATACGGCAATAATCGTAGAGAGAGCCGCAAAATTCATAAAAACAAAAAACAAGGTACCCCAAATTTGACCATTTTCCATAACATTAAAAATATTTGGCAGTGTCACAAAAACTAATCCCGGTCCACTTCCTGCATCCACCCCAAAAGACATACAAGCTGGAAAAATAATCAATCCTGCCATTGTTGCAACAAAAGTATCTAGCGCTAAAACACGTAACCCTTCGCCAGTTAAAGAATGTTCTCTACCAATATAACTACCAAAAATAGCCATTCCCCCCATTCCAATACTCAAAGTAAAAAATGCTTGTCCCATTGCACCATAAACAGCATTAAAGATTCCATTTTCCATCAATAAATTAAAATCTGGAACTAAGTAAAATTCAACTCCTTTTATTGCACCGTCTAAACTCAAAGACTTCACAACTAATAAGAGCATCACTCCTAGCAATAATCCCATCATTACTTTCGTTACTTTTTCAACACCTCGTTGAAGACCAACAGCACAAATTCCACAGCCGATCACAACAATCAAGATCATCCAAAAAATACTAGCTTGTGGATCTGCTTGAAGACTGACAAAAACATTGTTGACTTCACTTGGATTTAGTCCAATAAAATCACCATTCAACATTTTAACAAAATAGGCTAGCATCCAGCCGGCAATAGTCGTATAAAACATTACTAACAAATAATTTCCCACCATTGCGACATACGAAAATATGTGCCATTTTTGTCCTTTCTTTTCTAAAACATGAAAACTTTTAGCAATACTCTTTTGAGAAGCGCGTCCAACTGAGTATTCCATTACAATGATTGGTAAACCTAATATGATTAGGAAAAATAAATAGACTAATACAAATGCCCCTCCACCGTATTTTCCAACCATATACGGAAAACGCCAAATATTTCCTAATCCAATCGCACATCCAGCAGATAATAAAATAAAACCTAGACGTGATGATAATCTTTCTCTGTTCATCAAATTGTCTCCTTTTTAAAACAATGTCTTAATTGTAAAGGAAATCATAAAATCCGTCAATCAATAAGAAAAAGTTATGATAACGATTTAATTTATCATAACTTAAATATAATAATTATTTTTTCTTTACCGGAATCCAAATTTCTGAATAATAATTTTCATCATGATTGCCTCGTGGATAGTCCTCACACGGTGTATACATTTCAATATTATAATGCTCAGCAACTTCGTATGTATCATTATTTGGTAACCATTCAGAAAAAATCTTTGTATTCACTTCTTGCAATGATTTAGGTACAGCACCATGACAAGCAAATACTGCCCATGTTAATTGTGGAATTTCACAAACTTCATACCCATCTGGAATTTCACTGTCCAAAACATACTCATCAGCAATCAAATATTTAAATTCTTCATCTTTTTCATCTTCAATGCAAACCCCGTATACACCACACACTTTTTTATCAGCGGACTGCATATGCTCTCCCCAAAATTTAGGAATCTCATTAAATGCACAATCAAAATCAAACCTTCTTGCCTTACCTAAGACTGTAAATGCTTCTTTTTCAATAATTTTGTAATCCATGGTTGAACCACCTTTCAAAGTAAACTGTATTTTTAACGGAGCAAAAGATTTAATCATCAATTGCTCTTTTCTTGCGACAGTCGGAGTAACTCCGTGAAATCGAGTGAATGCTTTAGTAAAACTATCTGGTGAATCATAACCATATTCTAATGCAATTTCAATAATCTTCTTATTCGTAGTAATGACCTCACTACCAGCTAGTGATAATCTTCGATAACGAATATACTCTGCAACACTAAAACCACATAGAATTCTAAATGCTTTTTGAAAATAAAAACTTGAAACATATGCTTCATTTGCAACATCTACAATCTTAATATCTTCTTTAAGATGTTCTTCAATGTATTTTAAAGCATTACTAATTCCATCAGTCCAATTCATTGTGTTCCTCCTTTGTCAAATCAATCATAACAAATCTTCAATCCTAACATCCCGACATTTCTTGCTCACTTTTGTCTAGTTGATTCATATACATATTATAGTGAATTATTTCATAATCAATGAAATATTTAGAAGATTATTTGGCAATAATTTATCTAATGATTAAATTTAACTATTTTTTTATCATTTTCTAACAAAACATAGGGGTAAAATTGATAAATTTGTGATATAATTAACCGTCGAAAGAAGGTGTTTTTATGTCCCCTGTGCCCGAGCGATTGTGCGCTAAGAAAAAGAAAATAAAATAGAGAAACAGGAGGCATAAACATGAACCTCCTGTAAGTGGAGGTTATTATGTTAGAATTTTACAAAACTTTTGGAACTGAAACAAAAAAGATCGATAAACCAGAACCAGGCAGCTGGATCAGCGCTATTGCTCCAACTGAAGAAGAAAAAAACTATTTGATTGAAGAAATGGGAATTCTACCGGAATTTGTTAAATCTTCATTAGATGCTGAAGAAAGCTCGCATATCGACTATGACGAAGATTATAATCAGACTCTAGTAATCGTTGACTATCCTAGTGCTGAAGAAGTAGAAGATGGTTACGATAAAAATATGTTACAATATACGACATTGCCCTTAGGTATTGTGATCATGAAAGGATACGTTGTTACCATTTCCTTATATGAAAACTTAAATATCGATGATATGGCACAAGGTCGGATCAAAGGTGTCAATACTGATTTAAAAACAAGATTTTTATTACTATTATTATTACGAATTTCTCAACGATATTTAATTTATCTGCGCCAAATTGATCGGATCTCTTCTCGAACTGAACAAAGATTACACAAATCAATGCAAAATAAAGAATTGATTCAAATGTTAGGACTAGAAAAATCATTAGTATATTTTTCTACCTCATTAAAAACGGACGAAATAACATTAAATAAAATTATGCGTGGGAAAGCTATTAAATTATATGATGAAGATCAAGACCTATTAGATGACGTTTTGATTGAAATCCATCAGGCAATTGAAATGTGTAATATCTATTCAAATATTTTATCAGGAACAATGGATGCATTTGCTTCAGTTATTTCCAATAACCTGAATATTGTTATGAAAGTATTAACAGTTATTACGATCGTTATGGCTATTCCAAATATTATTTTCAGTTTTTATGGAATGAATGTTGCAGGTTTACCATTTCCACAATGGTGGTTCCCAACGGGACTAGCAATAGTTGCCTGTATTATCGCCACAATTATTTTCATCAAAAAAGATATGTTTCATTAAATAAATTCTAGATTATATGTATTTATAATCTAGTTTTTTATACTTGTTAAACATAAATGTACTATAATATAACTATGGGGTGATATTAATGGAAATTAGAACACTACAATATTTTCTTACCATCGCAAGGGAAGAAAGTATTTCTGGGGCAGCTGAATATCTACATGTAACGCAGCCAACATTATCAAGACAAATGAAAGAGTTAGAAGAAGAATTAGGAAAACAATTATTTATCCGGGGAAAACGTCGTATTACTTTGACTGATGAAGGCATGATCTTAAGAAAACGGGCAGAAGAAATTCTTGGGCTTGTTGAAAGGGCAGAAGCTGAAGTCAAAGCTAATGAAGAACTATTAACAGGTGATATTTATCTAGGATGTGGTGAGAGTGAAGGAATGCGTCCGATTGCCAAGACAATTGCAACGATGTTGGAAAAATACCCTCATGTAAAATTTCATTTGCATAGTGGAAAAGCTGAAGAGGTAATGGAAAAAATTGATGCTGGAGTTCTAGATTTTGGAATCGTTATTGAGCCTGTTGATTTAAATAAGTACGATTATTTAAGGCTTCCTTATAGCAATGTTTGGGGGATTTTAATGAAGCGGGATAGTACTCTAGCATCACTTGACAAAATAACCCCTGATGATCTACGTGGAAAACCTCTTCTTTGTTCAAATCAAGGGATGGTAAAAAATGAATTAGCTGGATGGATTGGTGGAAATCAAAGGAAATTAAATATTGTAGGAACTTATAATTTATTATTTAATGCATCTTTAATAGTTGAAGAAGGAAATTTATATGCTTTATGCTTAGATAAAATTTTTAATTCTAATAATAGTTCATTATGCTTTAGACCACTTGAACCAAAATTAGAAGCGAATATGCTAATAATTTGGAAAAAATACCAACTCTTTACCAAAAGTGCTGAAACATTTTTAAATATGATAAAGGACAATATTACATAAAGATAAAAAGAGAACTAAAATTGTTATTTCTCTTTTTACAATAAATTATTTTTTCGTTTCGCAATAATGTCACTTATATCAAATGGTGTTTCATCTTTAGGTAATGATCATACATCTAAAAATGGAACATCTGCAACTGACCTTATTGGAAATTCAGACTTCGCTGTAACATTCTTCATTTTACATTCAATCACTCCGATATATATTGGGAGTATCGTCTTTCTACTTTCCAAAAGGACAATTTCACGATGATTGCAGGTGGATAATAAATTATATCCTTTTTTAATTTTGTAATCATCATTACCATCAATTAACTTGATAGTTCCTTTAGCAATTATTGAACGATAATCATGATAACGCCCTTTATACTTGTAGTCTGGAAAATCATGAAACAAACCAAATTCAATACACAACAAATAAGATATTATTCAAAAAAATCTAAATTATTTTCCTAAATAAAAATCGACTATTAAACTTTAAAATTAAAAGCCTATTCAGTCGATTCGTAAATCCTATTCAATCTAAATAATTTGGAAAATATAAAATTTTAAATATGACGTTTCTTCCATTGTCCATAAAATTGGATGGTCTGGGTTTTGTTGAGTAACTGATACTTGTTTAAGGGTTACTCCAGCCTCATGCGCTGATTCACGAAGCATCTTTTCAAAATTATCAGTCTCCATAAAACGTGAACAACTACATGTAATTAAGTATCCACCTCTGCCTAATAATTTCATTGCTTTCATATTGATTTTCTTATAACCATTATAAGCATGATCTACCGTTCTTCTCGATTTCGTAAAAGCAGGTGGATCTAAAACAATAATATCAAACTGTCCCTTTTTACATTTATCTAGATAGTCAAAAACATCATCTTTTACAAAAGAAATACATCCTTGTAAATTATTTAGTTTAGCATTAGCATATCCCTGATCAAGAGCAGTTTGTGATACATCTACTGCAACCACTTCTTTAGCTTTACCATAAGCCGCATTTAATGCAAAGCCCCCAGTATGACTAAAGCAATCCAAAACTTTTTTTCCATACGCTATATTTCTAAGTAAAACACGATTTGCTTTTTGATCTAAAAAGTAACCTGTTTTTTGACCATTTTCAACATCAACACTTAAATTGATTCCATTTTCATTAATAATCGTCGTTGTCGGTAAATTAATATTTCTCCAATATCCTTTTTCTAAAGGCAGTCCTTCTTTTGCTCTAACCTTAATATCATTTCTTTCATAGATACCTTTAACATCTTGCCCATCTTCTGTTAAAACCTCTAGTAATATTTCATAGATCATATCTTTGATTTTATCTAATCCGTATGAACTAATTTGGCAAACTAAAATATCATTATAGCGATCAACTGTTAATCCCGGCAGTTCATCTGCTTCTCCAAAAACCAAACGACAATTAGTTAAATTTTCTTTTTCTACTGTCTTGCGAAAGTCATAAGCAAATTGTATTCTTCGCTTAAAAAAGTTTCGATCAAACATTTCATTTATATCTTTAGATAAAATTCTTACCGTAATGTGACTATTTTTAGAAATAAAACCTGTTCCAAGGTAACGGCCAGTAGTAGTAATGATATCTACCAACTCTCCATTTTCAATTGTTTCATCAATATTAACAGCATTATTTCTATACATCCACATCTGACCTTTATCAAGCCATTTTTCTCCTTCTTCAGATATAATGACCTTAGGATATTTTCTTTTCATTAATGTACCTCTCTTATAAATATTTTCTTCTTCACTATTCTACTATAGTTCGATTTCATAAACAAATATATTTCTTATTTATCAATAGATTCTTCGATATTAATCACTAAATATCCAATACTTAAAGATTTTCATTATCAATTCAGTGTTTTTATAATTTAGATATGATAGAATTAATAAAATAATAATATTTTAGGGAGGTGGTCATGATGATTCTAGGTTATGTTTGCCATAGAGTCGAAGGCACTGTGCTTCGTACAGAGTCTGTTAATCAATAGGCTAGGCGATCAGAGTATAATGCTCTAGCTGTGCGAAGCGATTAGAAACAATCGCCTGATCCTATTAATCTTAGGCTCTGTTTATTTTAAATAAATTTATAAAATAAAGGAGCAAATATACAATGATTGAAATAGGAATGCATAAAATTTATAAAAATTTTGGTTATAAACAAGTATTAAAAGATATTAATTTTGAGATTTTAACTGGTGATCGTGTGGGAATTGTAGGCAAAAATGGTAGTGGCAAATCTACACTGTTTAAAATGATCATGAAAAAAGAATTCCCTGATACAGGAAATATTACTATTCGCAAACAAGCTACTATTGGCTATTTAGAACAAATTCCAACAATCAGTGATAATGATATAACAGTAAAAGATATGCTGATGTCATCTTTTTTCGAAATTCATGCTATTGAACAACGAATGCGAGCACTTGAACAAGATATGATGCATAATAATGTCGATGAAGCGATATTAAACAAATATGCTAAAATACAAGATCAATACATAGCCCTGGGCGGCTATGAAGTTGAAGAAAAACTAAACAAAGTCATTACCGGCTTTAAATTGCATAGTATTTTAGATAAGCCGTTTGCTATCTTGAGCGGTGGTCAAAAAACAATTATTAATTTAGCCCAATTAATTTTAACTGAACCTGATATCTTATTATTAGATGAACCAACTAATCATTTAGATATTACAATGTTAGAATGGCTAGAAAATTATTTAAATAAGTATCGTGGGACTATTGTGATTATTTCACATGATCGCTATTTTTTGGATCGAGTAACTAATAAAACTATTCTTTTAGATAACAGTGAAAATCGTTTATTCCACGGTAATTACTCATACACCTTAAAAGAACAAGAAAGATTATTATTACAAGAATTTGAACAATACAAAACTCAACAGAAGAAAATCGAAGCAATAAAAGCTTCTATCAAGCGTTATCGAGATTGGGGTAATCAAGGTGATAATGAAAAATTCTTTAAAAAAGCCAAAGAATTAGAAAAACGTTTAGAAAAGATAGAAATCCTCGATAAACCACAATTAGAAAAAAAGAAACTGCCACTTAACTTTTTGGGTGAACGCAGTAGCAAAGAAGTGCTTAAAGTCATTGATTTTGGAATATCTTTTAATAATCTATCTTTATTTTCAAAAGTGAATTTTACACTTTATTATCAGGAAAAAACAGTCCTACTAGGAAATAATGGTTCAGGTAAAACATCATTTATTAAAGCTCTTCTTGGAAACCTTAATAATTATCAAGGTGAGTTAAAAATGGCGGAAACAGTCTTAATTGGATATATACCTCAAGAAATAAATTTTATCAATAACAATGATTCAATTCTTCAAACATTTTGTCATGAATATCCTTGTTTGGAAGGTGAGGCTAGAGGGATTCTAGCTAAATATTCTTTTTATCAAGATCAGGTTTTCAAACGAGTAGGAAACTTATCTGGTGGTGAAAAAGTATTATTAAAAATGGCTATTTTAATGCAACATAAAGTCAACTTATTAATTTTAGATGAACCAACTAATCATATTGATATTGAAACTCGTGAAATTTTAGAAGATGCACTTTCAAATTATTCAGGAACATTATTATTTGTATCACACGATCGTTATTTCATCGACAAACTAGCTCAACGTAAATTAGTTATCGAAAATAATACAATCAACAGTGTTTATTGTGACTACAAATAAACTATAAAAAAGGACGACTAATGAGGTGAATCTCCCTTATTTGGACATGATAGGGAAGGTTCATTTCTTAACATCCTCCTTTTTTTGTTATTCTTCTCTAACTACCGCTAAATAAATTATTTACTTATTCATACCAGCTAAATAAGCTACAATCACAATCTAATAATTCAATTTCTTTCATTTCATCATTTGTTAATTCAAAATCAAAAATCTCCCAATTTTCCTTTATTCTATCTTTATGGATCGATTTAGGTATAATCGCAATACCTTTTTGATTTAAAAATCTTAAAGCAACCTGAGCTGTTGATTTACGATGTGATTTAGCTATTTTTTCTAATATTAAATTGCCAAAGATATTATTTTTTCCACATGCCAGTGGTGACCACGCTTCAAGCTTGATTCCATATTGGTTCATATCTTTTTGAAAAACTTTTCTTTGATGAAAAATATGTGCTTCAACTTGATTGACCATAGGAATTATTGTACATGAACTAATAACAGTATTAAAATCATGAATAAAAAAATTTGATAAGCCAATCGCTTTTAACTTGCCGGCCTTATAATAATCTTCCATCGCTCGATATGTTTCTGTTATATTTCCAGATGGCCAATGAAACAACATTAAATCAATGTATTTTGTCTGTAATTTATTTAATGCTTCATCAATATACTGACATGCTTGACGATAACTATCAGCCCCATATATCTTAGTTGTTAGAAAGATTTCAGCTCTCGAAATACCTGAATCTATAAGCGCCTCTCCAACTTCTCTTTCATTACCATAGTTCCTTGCTGTATCAATATGTCGATACCCAATTGCTAAAGCATCTAAGACACATTGCTTTGTCATTAATAATGGAATTTGGTATACACCAAAGCCTATACTTGGCATTTTAATACCATTATTTAATTGTATATATTCCATATTCAATCTTTCTCCTAATTTTTAATTTATATTCTTATCAAAAGGTCAAATGGACTATTATTTATCTTAAAGCTCCTCTAAATCAATAAGAAAGCACGCTTATTTTAAGCAATAAAAATAACAACCAAAGTATAGACGATCAGTGTAATAATCATAAAGATAGAAACAAAGGCACTTGTAAATGAGGCATCATCTTCATCTTTATATAATGGGGCAATAACAGGCATCAATCCAAATCCAGTGGGACACATAAAATAGATAATTGGAGCCATCATAAAAGTCTTATCGGCCATTTGGGCAGGAAATAAAATAAAGAATCCCGCAATAACCATCGCATAATAAACAATTTTAATTCCCATTAACTTAAGAATCGGTACTAATGTTTTTTTATCAACATTTAAATCATAGCCTAAAATAAATAAAATCATTGAAACGATCGGTGTTGTGGCTTGTGATAATGTTCCTGTAATCATTTCACCAAATTGCGATGCTATCAGTAAATCATAAATCCCCGTAAAATTCAAAACAAGACCGACAATCACAGCAATAACAAAAGAATTTGTAAAAATACTTTTAATCATCTCTTTCATTGAAGAACCTGTTGCCGCTTCTTTAGCTATTAAAACTGGAAAAACAATAAAAGCAATAACTGTTCCAGCAATATCAAAAATAACAGTATTACTAGATTTTCCAACAATAGAAAGATATAACGGTAATGCCACATTTCCTCCCTCTACTACTGTAAGTAAATAAGGTGAAAAATGAGCATATTTCTTGCCCGCAAGTGGTGCAAGTAATTTACCTGCAACTAAAGCTAGAAGGTAAACACCAAAAACATAACCAATAATTTTAATATGGTCTGTTTCAATCGTTGCTGTACACATCAAATTAAGGACTAAAATAGGAAATAAAATTTTAAATATTATTGCATTAGCTCCATTTTTCTGTTCAAGTGTGATCCATCCCTTTACTCGTGCGATAAAGCCTAGTGCCAGCATAAAAAATACTGGAAATAACGTTGTTAAAGCTGCCATAATAATCTCCCTTCATTTATATAATTTCTTCTTTATGAGTTAAATTTTCCCATATACCGGAAATACACTAAACTCTCCATAATTTTTAATTTTATTAATATTTTTTAAAAGCATCATATCTTCATCACTGATAATAAAATCTAAATCCGCATTATTTTGCATATGTCCTGGATCAGCAGTTTTAGGTAGTGGTAAGGTATCTAACTGTAAACAATACTTAATACACAATTGAGGAATTGTAACCCCATATTTATCAGCAATTAATTTAACTTCATTATTTTTTAACATTTCTCCATGACCTACTGGTGAATAAGCTTCAACTAAAATATCATGTGCTTGACAATAATTAATTATATCAAATGGGGTATTAGAAATATGTGCCAAAATTTGATTAACCGCAGGTTTTATTTCACAATTATTTAAAATGTTTTCAATATCTACGATTTCAAAATTTGATAAACCGATTGCTCTAATTTTCCCCATTTTATAAAACTCTTCCAGTGCTTTCCAAACATCTATATTTTCTTTAAAATAATGATTTTCTTCTCTGAATTTTGTCCATGGTTGTGGTGCATGAATGATCATTAAATCAATATATTCAAGCTCTAATCTCTTTAATGAATCAATAATAGATCGTCTCGCTTCTTCATATGTTTTAAAATCTGCTTGAATCTTTGTTGTTATAAAAAGATTCTCTCGCTCAACACCACAAGTTTTAATTCCAATTCCAACACCATTTTCATTCTCATATCCTTGGGCAGTATCGATATGGCGATACCCTAGTTTAACAGCTTTCTTTACTGCATCAGCTACTTTATTATCAGCAATTTCCCAAGTTCCTAACCCTAATTTAGGTATTTCTACCCCATTATTTAATTTATAATTTTCCTTTAAGATCATAATTTTTCCTCCATTATTTTTTATCAAATATTCCTGCCTGATTGAGTGTTCTAGTTAAATAATCTAAACAATATAATTTCTCTTGACCATCTCGAATCTTTAATAATAATTCAGCTCTTTGGCTTAATAAAATATTTTTACTTTTTTGAAAATATTCTGAGTTAATACTTTCAATAAATTCATTGATTTTTTCCGTATCCATACCAGCATCGAGCAGTGCTATAACAATTTCTTTTTCACTAATTTTCTGCACATTCAATTTAACCATCTCCTTTCAAGCCGTTTTATTCTACACTTATAATTATCAATAAAAGCCATGAAAATACAAATACTTATATTTTATGGTTTTCCATGCTTTTTATTTATGCAAAAAACTGTATCGTCATCTTTATATGACAATACAGTTAATCATTACTTATAAAATTAAATACTCAATTAATCTAAATCTTGACCATTACTTTGTATTACTTTTTGATACCAATAGAAAGAATCTTTAGGACTACGTTTCATCGTTCCAGTTCCATCATCATGTTTATCAACATAGATAAAACCATAACGTTTTCTCATTTCACCAGTGCCTGCCGAAACTAGATCGATACAGCCCCAAGTCGTATATGCAATTAAATCAACACCATTATTAATTGCTTTATCCATAGCCAAGATATGATCTCGATAATAATCGATACGATAATCATCATGGATTGTTCCATCTTCCTCAACTGTATCAAAAGCTCCTAAACCATTTTCTACAACCATCAATGGCCTTTGATAACGATCATAAATCATTTCAAGATAATATTGTAATCCATCTGGATCAAACGCCCATCCCCAATCAGAATATTGAAGATATTCATTTCGTGCTCCTGTTGTAAAGTTTCCACCTACTGCATCAGCAATCTCATGAGTTGTAATCAAAGAAGACATATAATAAGAGAAAGTATACATATCAACAGTACCTTCTTTTAAATCGATTAAATCTTGTTCTGTAATATCTAATTTAACATTATGTTCATCCCATAAACGTTTAGCATAAGTCGGATATTTACCAAAACATTGGACATCACCGCAATAGAAGATTGATTTTTCCCATTGATGACGATTTGCTAAAACATCCTTAGGATCACATGTTGCTGGATAACTTGTAATACCGCAAATCATACAACCAATCTTATTTTCGGAATCAATTTCATGACCTATCTTAACCGCATGAGCACTTGCAACAAATTGATGATGTAAATGTTGATAAGCACGTTGATAATCCTCTTCTTTAGCCTCATAGAATAAACCTAATCCCATGATTGTATTATTAATTTCATTAAAAGTTAACCAATATTTAACTAAACCTTTAAACTCTGTAAAAACTGTTCGTGCATAATGATCAAAAAACTTGATCAACTTTCTATTTGACCATCCTCCATATTTTTCAATTAAATATAAAGGTGTATCAAAATGCCAAATTGTAACTAAAGGCTCAATATTATATTTTCTTAATTCCTTGAAAACACTACGATAAAATTCGATTCCCTTTTGATTAGGGGTCTCTTCATCACCATGAGGAAATAGTCTTGACCATGAAATAGACATTCTAAAAGTTTTAAAACCCATTTCCGCAAACATCTTAATATCTTCTTTATAATGATGATAAAAATCAATACCATCATGGTTAGGGTATAAACATTCATCTAAACAAGCAAAATGGGCTCCTTCAGGTAATTGAACCTGCCCTTCACTAGTAACGATCTTACAATGTTTACCATCCTTGTCAATATAAGTAACCTGTCTACTTTCTTTAACTGATCCTCCTGTAGTAACATCTGTTAAAGCAGGACCACGTCCATCTTCATTCCAGGCTCCTTCACATTGGTTCGCAGCAGTAGCTCCGCCCCATAAAAAATTCTTTGGAAAACTCATTTTTTCTCCTCCTTTATTTATCTTTTCTATAATTATCTCACAATTTAAAAAAACTACAAATGCTTATATTATATATATTATTATACCTTTTCTTTATGGTATAATTTTTTAAATGGAGGTGCAATATTAATGGAAATACGTATTTTAAAATACTTTCTTGCAGTAGCTCAAGAAGAAAGTATCACAAAAGCCGCTGAAATTTTACACACTACCCAGCCAAATTTATCCCGTCAATTAAATATGCTTGAAGCAGAGGTTGGAAAAAAATTATTTGAAAGAGGTAGCCGAAAAGTTACTCTAACAGAAGAAGGGATGTTTCTTAGAAAACGAGCGAAAGAAATAATTGATTTAACTGAACGAACTGAATCAGAACTTAGCACCTATGGGGAAACAACATCCGGTGATATCTATATTGGCGCCCCAGAAACTTATGTAATGCATTCAATTGCTGAAATTTTTAAAAGGATGCACAACCAATACCCTAATATTAAGTATCATATTTTTAGCGGAAGTACTTTAGAAGTTTCAGAACAGTTAAATAAAGGTCTCCTAGACTTTGCCATCTTAATTGAACCAATCGATCTAGAAAAATATAATTATCTTAAGTTACCATATACAGATACTTGGGGTGTACTGATGCGAAAAGATAGTCCATTAGCAAAACTAAATGCAATCACTCCAGAAGATATCAAAGACGAACCTATTTTCCTTGCCCATCAACAATCAAGTGCAAACGTATTATCAGGCTGGTTTAAAGAATATTATCGTAATCTAAATGTGATTGGCAGCTTTAATCTTATCACTACCCCAGCAATGATCGTAGAAAGTGGTTTAGGCTATGTTTTTACATTTGATAAATTAATTAATACAACCGGTGATTGTAACCTCTGCTTCCGACCATTAGAACCAAATTTTGAAACTGGATTTTATCTTGTCTGGAAAAAATATCAAATTTTCAGCCGTTCTGCTAAAATGTTTTTAGAGGAACTGCAAAAAGTTCTATTTTAATTAATTATTCACAAAGAAAGCTAACAAAGCAGCACTCTGTTAGCTTTTTAATATGAGCTTACCAATATCCATATACTAGATTATTCTTCTAATTCATAATTAATATGTTCTAATGTCATTTGCAGCTTTTCTTTTTTATTATCATTGTTATAATTAAGATAATGTGAATATAAGATATCAACCACGATCAAGGCGGGAACTTGGGGTGAGATTTTATCAGAAATAGCTAAATTTTTTAACCCCCCAATCAAGATCAGTTCATCATAATAAGAACGATATTCATATACCCGAGCAGCAGATAACATAATTGTTTTAGCTCCTTTTTCTTTTGCTTCTCGTAATCCTTCTATAACTTCTTCGGTTTTTCCACTTACACTGATTCCAATCACTAATGATTCTTGATTTACTCGGGTAATATTCATCCGAATAGAATGTGATTCTGCTAAATAATCAACATCTAATCCTAATCTCATAAACCTTAATTTAAATTCTCTTGCAACAACTGACGATGAGCCAATTCCATAAATATAAACTCGATTATATTCATCCAGCATCTTAGCTATTCTAACCATTTGGTCGTTATCAATCAATGAATAAGTTTTCTCTAAAACTTTTTGATAAGAGTTTAAAACTTGTTTAGTTAATAAATCTAAATGCCGGCTTGATTGGTGAGAATCTTGATAAGCAAATAGAAATTGTCGATATCCACTAAACCCTAACTTTTTAGCAAACCGTGATAAGGATGCTTCAGATACATATAATCTTTGAGAAACCGCTTTTGATGATAAATCTTCATCTTCAACTTGATCAATGAAATAATTAGCAATATTTTTTTCCACATTCGTTAGTTCTTCATAAGCTGATTCAATAATTGGAATCACACTTCTATTATAAGATAACACCTAACCCCTCCTTTACTATACAAATGATTATAGCATAAAAAGGAAACTTACGTTTCCTATAACTTAATTTCCATTCCAATTTCAAACATCCGTTTCCACGGCATATATATTTTTGTTATATTAAAAGGATAGCGCTGACTAAGATGAAGATGTCCAAAATTAGTCTGTAACTTCTTTTTAATAATATTCTCTACATCCGTTTGTTGATCTTTAAAATCATAATAAGATAATCCTTTATGTGGTAAATCATTTTCGACAACTTCTTTTCTAACTATTGCTTGATAAAAAACATCTTCGATAAGACGATAACATAAATTATTAATTACGTTTTCCTGACCAATAAAAGCTTGAGATAAAGTTGTTCCTAAGGAATTACAATTTGTATTCCATCCTGCATAGCTTACTAATTGATCTAAAATATTTAGCTCATCTAAATATTCAATTAATTGTAGATCACCACCATTACTAAAAGCACTGTCGCATAACGCCACATGATAACCACTATTTATATAATCTTGAATTTGTTCAGCAAAAGCCAATAAATAACGATAACTTGTATAAGTTACATCTAAATCATTTTTATCAATAAAAGCTTCTTGCATGATCTTACCTGGCGAATTTATCGCTAAAACCACATCAGCATCTTGAGGATTGTTGACCAGCTTAGCTTTACATACGCGTACATGTGATTTTAGACTTTCATACATTGGTCGATCTTCATATTTAGGAATAATCATTGGTCCTAATACCGAAGCGTAAAAAGGATAAACTTTTGGTTCTAAATGATAGTATTCATGATAAGCCCGTGCTAATAATGACAGACCTACTTCGTCAGCTCCAGGATAGATCATTACTTTCTGATCTAATCTTTTTTCCTTTAAAGCATTAATAACGATTTTTTGGGATATTGCAGTATATCCATAAGGTGACGAGTCATCTTGTGGAATAACCAGAAAATCAAGATAGCCAGCTTCAAGAAAATCAACAACCTTTAAATTAATCTTAGTATTAAACAAACGACGCTGCTCATAATCAGTTATAATTTCCTGAGGAATATCAATACCGAGAAGTTCATCTTTTTCTTTTTGATTTAACCCATGTCTTTTTTTTAGATCAAGAAGATATTTTCTTCGAAAAAGAGCAAAGCCGTAATTTTCATAATAATCAGGTTCTTCTTCACTCGAATTATAACTTGGTGCACGCATAATACAATGATAAGCATATATTTTTATTTGAGGTTTCAACTGTTTTAGATATTTAATTAGTTCTAAACGTTGAAGCGCATCTGTTTCACTCAAATAGTGTAATCGTGATGGAATCAATCCACCATATACGATCATATCTATCGAGATAATACAATTATCACATCCTTCAATATTTTCATCGATAAATTGTTTAAAATATTCCACCTGAGCCGGCTTCTTTTTATGACCTAAAAAACTTTTATCCGGTTCAACTAATTCGATTTGTTGATTTGACTGGGCAATCATTAAAGGAAAATTATAATTGCATGGTCGTTCATCTAAAGGAATAAATAATGTTTTCATTTTATCTGTCCTCTTTATTTATTTTTATTATATCTTTTAACGCTTCTAAAATACTTTCTTTTTGAGCACAGGGAAATTGACAAGGCTTATTTGCAACCAAGTAACCCTTTTTAGCAATTGGAAACATATCAAAGTCATTTGGGGAATCACCTATTGCATATACTTCACTTTTAGGATATAGCATTTTTACGGCATTTCCTTTTGAGGCATCTTTATGCATGATTTCCAAAGATGTTGAAGAAGTCATCACTGCTTTTGTCTTTTGATATGTTGTATTTATATATGTTTCTATTGAGCGAAGTTTATCTTCAGTACCAATAACAAGAAACAAAACTGCTGGCTGATACAGTATAAGTTTATCAAAATCTTTACAAATGATATGGGAATCATATAATTCACTAGGGAAAGCTGGATCTCTTTCACTTTTCCAATAACGATTAGATACTGTATTTAACTCGATTCGAATATCTTCTTTTTGAATCTCCTTATAGATATTTATAGCTTCTTGTTTATCAATCAAGGTAGCTATCAATTGTTGTCCTTTCATACAAACCGCACCGTTTTGAGAAATACGATGCTCTATTTTAAGTTTGTATTGTTCTTCTATTTTTAAAATATCATGATCTAACCGACCTGTACATATTGCTAATGTCCATCCCATTTGTTGGAGAGAATCAAGACAATTCAATGTCTCGGTTCCTCCAATGATTTCATTATTGGCACCTAAAAGTGTACCGTCTAGATCAAAAACAATAACTTTATTCTTCAATACTCTCAATTCCTTCTTTATTCATAACTTTTACAAATGGGATATAGATAAGAACAGATACTACCAAAATAAGTAGACCAATGACCCCTGACATAATATCTCCTCCAGTAGCTAGAAACGCACTGATTACTGGTGGGGTTGTCCAAGGGATCAATACGTAAGTATGAGCCATAATACCAATTTGTGTAGCTAACGCTCCAATTCCTAAACCAGCAAGAGTTGTTAAAATCATTGGAATGATCAAGATAGGATTCATAACAACAGGTAATCCAAACATCAGCGGTTCTGAAATATTAAATAATGCTGGTACAAAACCTAATTTTCCAATCACCTTATAATCATCTCTTTTAGAAACTATAAAAATAGCAATTACAAGCGCTAACATATTACCAGCGCCACCCATAAATGCAACGGAATCAATAAATGGTTTAGTAATAATTTCGGTAGCTGCTGTTCCACTTGTAATAGCAGCTTCATTGATTGCTAGACTTGCCAAATAGATTGGTTCTAAGATTGGATTAAAAATATATGCCGAATGAATTCCAAAGCCCCATAAAAGCATATACAAAACATAAATAACAATCAATCCGACCGGTGATGAAACAATTGCAGTAAAAGGTGTTTGAATCCAGTTAAAAATCAAATCATTAAGCGGTGCCCCTATTGCATCGGTTATAATTCTCAGGATTGCAAAAATAATAACCGTTAAAGCTACAGGAATAATTGCATTAAATGATCTAGCAATTCCAGTAGGTACACTTTCCGGCATTTTAATAACCAGTGCTTTGAACCCAAGCAAAAATCTCATTAATTCAACTGAAATCAAGGCAGAAATAAATGCTGTAAACATCCCAGCTGCCCCTAAATAATAAGTAGTCACATATTCACCAATTTTTGCATCACTTACAAATGGTGTTAGACATAAAAAGCAAACAACTGCTGTTGCTCCAGCAACCGAAGTATCCATTTTATATTCATTAGCTAAAGCTTTAGCAGTAGTAAAAACTAGCAAAATTGCCATAATTGACATTGAGGCTGAACTAATTACACTACCGATTTTAGCAAAATCATTACATAGTGCTCCAAACCACTGATCAAAGTAATGCCCCTCACCTACAAATACACTATTGATCAATGTAAATAAAGACGCAGTAATTACTAGCGGCATGATTGAAACAAAACCATCCCTAATTGCTGTCAAATAACGATTTTTAGAAAGTTTCTCAGCAATCGGCAATAACACATTAGACAATTTATCCATCATAATCTCTTTCCTCCCTTATCTTGAAATCTCATCTACAAATTTCTTTGTAATTAACTGTGGTCTTGTAATCATTGATCCTACAACCACACTATAACAACCTAATTCTAATGCCCTTTTTACTTTAGAAGGAGTATCTATATTTCCCTCACCAATCACAGGATGCTTAACATTCTTCACTATCTCTCTAATAATTTTAAAATCATTAGCATCAATTCGACTATTTTGGCTTTGTGGTGTGTATCCGACTAAAGTTGTTCCAATAAAATCAAATCCAATATTATCAGCATGGATTGCCTCTTCCACAGTGGAGCAATCAGCCATAAACAATTGATGAGGATATTTTGCTTTTACCTCCTTAAAAAATTCAGTAATTGTTTGATTATGAGGTCTTAACTGCATTGTCGCATCCATCGCAATAATATCTACCCCTTCTGCCACTAGAGCATCCACCTCTTTCATCGTTGTAGTAATATAAATATCTGTATCCTCATAATCTTTCTTGATGATACCAATAATTGGCAAATCCACTTCCTTTTTAATTTCATGGATATCTTGAACACTATTTGCTCTTATTCCTTTTGCTCCCCCCATCTTTGCAGCAAGTGCCATTTTTGACATGATCAATGATGAATGCAGCGGTTCATCTTCTAATGCCTGACATGAAACGATCAAACTATTTTGAATCCTCTTCATTAAATCTCTCCTCCTTGTTTATAACTTTAATGGCTTTTATTTTATTAAGCAATATATTCACTTGCTTTAGTAATTACTTTCATTTTTATTTTTATTCCAACTTATTTTTAATTTTTATTTTGAAAGTACTTTTAAAATAAAAATTAAAAAAATGGCTTATTCAGCCATTTAATTCCAATCTTTATATATTTATAATCTCTATTTTTTTAATAATCTTGTAAGAGTATTTTTATCTAGCAGATTCACAGTTTCAAATTTCCCATGATAAAACACTGCCCAATTATTAAAAACACAAGGTAAATCTTTAGCTTTTTGTAAAGTATCAACTTGAATCATTAGAATAGGTACATTATTAATCTCACAATACTGTTTGACTATTTCAAGACTTTGATAAACAAAAGGGCATTGCATATCATAATAAATAGTTAGTTCTTTATTTTCAATCTTTTGCTTTTTAGCCTTTTGAGTAAATCGAGGGAAAGTTCCATCAAAAGACAACGCTAATAGTTCATACCCATCATCAGTAGTATCAACGACCTCAAAGCCATTACTTTTAGCAAATGACTGATCTGTAAGCCAATGTTTTTGTTTTTTTGAACCTAGTAAACAGACACCTGATTTTCCTTTTGCTTTAGCATCCGCCAAACAATAATCCATCAGTGACTTACCATACCCTTTGCCTTTATAGCTTCCCATAACCCACAAGCAATATATGTAGAAATAATTATCACCAACAATAGGAACCCATGCTTTTTCCAATGGGGCATATTCAATAAAAACAGTACCCCTTTCATTCAATTTTCTAAAAACATGTCCTTCATTTAGGCGTTTTGAAAGCCATTGGCGCTTTGCATCTATTCCAGGATGAAACTTTTTACTCCGTATAATACAACATAAGTGTTCATTAAAAACATTTTCTGTCGTTATATTAATAAATTCATCATCCATATTTTACCCCCTTAGTTTTATTATCAGAACACTAAACTTTCTCATTTATTGGCGATCTTATAATACCATTCCTTGTAATAAGACAATACTGTAAAAATTCATCTAATGGTACTGCCTTAGCATAATAGTAGCCTTGATAAATCTTACATCCAGCTTCTTTTAATACATTAATCTGTCCCTCTGTTTCAACAAATTCTGCAACTACACTAAAATTTAACCGCTTGGCTATTTGAGTAATACTCATAATAATTTCGCGTGTTCTGTCATTTTCCAATAGGTGCTGTACCAAACTACCATCCAACTTAACTTCATCAAATAGATTTTCCTGCAAATAAGTTATTGAACTGTGTCCCATTCCAAAATCATCTATACTCAACTTAATCCCACTATCTCGCAATTCTAATATGCGCTTTGTAATAATATTAGTAGTATTCAATAAAGCTCGTTCAGTAACCTCAAAAACCAGTTCTATATATTGCAAATGATACTTATTAATAATTTTAAGTACGTTAGAAACAAAATCAGCATCCTCCAGCTGCTTTGGAGAAATATTGATTGACAAATTCATCTTCATCGCTAATCTATCTATCTGCTCAGCATCTTGACAAGCCTTTTCTATAATATATAAACCTAGTTCATTCAAAAAACCACCTTGGTAAGCCAAAGAAATCAATAATGAAGGTGCAACAAAACCACAAACTGGATGATTCCATCGCAACAACGCTTCTACACCATATACTTGTTCCTCCGCAGTCATTTGTACCTGATAATATAATTGCAGCTGATGTAAATACATCGCATTACGCAAATCCATAGCAAGTGTTTTGGCGGGAAAATGATAGTGATAATGATCTGATAAAAAAACGGGGATACTACCATTTTGTTCTCCTTCAATCATATCATTTTCTAAGGCAAGAATAGATTCTTCAAATTCTTTACTTTGGATCTGCTCACTATACTTTACAAATGGAATATAAAGCATTGTTCCGATAATAATATTAAATATTTGGAGAAAACTACCTGCGATAGATCCCGTTGCCTGATATCCACTTAAAATAATCGGAACTGTCCATTCAACCGATTGACTTATATACGGAACTATACCAGTTGACATTGCAATACTACTGATTATTGTTAAAACTAACGGTATCAAAATAAAAGGAATCAGCATAATAGGATTAAAAATAACAGGAAAACCAAAAATAACAATTTCATTAATGTTGAAAAAAACAGATATACCTGCAACCTTCGCAAGTTTCTTATTATTACTTTTTTTAGCAGCAATAAAGATTGCTAAAATTAAACATAATGCTGTTCCACAACCGCCAATAAAAACAAATATATCTAGAAATGTTTTTGAAAATAATTCTGTTGGTAATTGACCATTTTGTATTAACGCTTGATTAATTTGTACTCCCGGCTCAAACAACTGCTTAGCAACCATATCCAGTGTATTAGTCCCATGTATTCCAAAAAACCATAAAAAATGTACAAAAAATACATATAACAAGGTCCCAATAATTCCATTACCAAACCAGCTAAACAAATATATAAAGAAATATGAGCCAAAATTAACAATATTGATATCACCTAATAAACCTTTCATAATCTGCCCAGCACTCGTAAATATAATAATGATAAAGACTATCGGGAAAATTCCTTGTATTGCTCGATTAAAAATATAATTTGTCCCTACCGTATACAATTTTTCTAAATGATTTACAAGGTGCATTCCCTTTTTTAACATCGCACAAGTTAAAAGGGTTATGCACATTGCCGTAAAGACCCAGTCAGATTGAAAAATATATGTCTTTTCATGCAATCCGCCACAAAAAGAAAGGTATGAAATTATTGCTGTAATAGGATAAAAAAAGACATCATCTTGACCATTTAATTTTCCGTATGAAAGTGAGATGGTAATAATTAAAATTAACGCAATAGAACCTAAGGAACAGTTATAAATAATGCTTAATCCGTCTTTTAAGCCTCCATCTAGAAAAGCCGCTAAAAAGACCTGATAATCGGGGATTGGAAAGCTATTAAACAACAAAGCAAAAGAGCCAAGAATGAGGAATGGTATTGCTAGCATTAATCCGTGTTTAATTGCCAAAATATAAATCGAGTCATAAAATTGCCGTCTTGTTTTCTTAACTTTCATATTCCCATCCCTCTACTTAATTACTACCGTAAGACATAAAATCAATATATTATAATCTATCAAATAACAATAAATCTGTTGTCCCAAACTAGTTAAATAGACCTGAATTATTTTTACAAAGCAATTACCAGGCACATCCCCTTATCTAATCCATAATTATTCTTTTAGTTTTTCTCTCTTATTTAAAAAATGTGCTTATTAAAATTTTCAATCATGAGCCAGTATTGTCTAACTCCTTTATTCACTTAAACTAATATTTTCTCTCATCTATACATTAATTTTTTGTTCTATTTATCTACCATTTCTATAATTATATCAAGTAGCAAAAATTTAGTAAATGACCTTCACTAAATAAACCATTAAAAATAGAACAATAAAAAATTTAAGAATAGTATAAATATTAATTTGATTCTTATAGCATAAACAATAATTATTATAAATCAATATCTATTTTATATGGATCGTCAATAAGTATGTAATTCATCTTACTTTTTTGGGCAAGTTTAGAAAACTGAGCATTATCCTTCAACACACTATCCAGAGTACAATTTTCATCATCTAGACGATTTTCAATGACATTACCATATTTTTTGATGTCATCAAAATGATTTCTAATATAATTTTCACTCATTATAAGACAATAATACCTTATATTATCCAAATATTTTTTTGTGAAATTTTTCTTCCAGTCAAAAGGAATATAACATCTTTAAATAATAAGGCTTTGCTTATTTTCAATAACGGTCTTAATCATTTCACAAACAATTGGCCATAAATATTTAGTTAGAGCATCATTATCACTCATAGGTGTTAATTCAGTGTTTCCGCTACGAATTAGCCCCATTTTCAGATGATCATGGAAATTTATACTTTTCAAGCAGCTTTTGAGCAAGCGCTGTCTTACCTGTATGCGAAGCTCCTGTGATTAAGACTATCATCTTTATCCATCCCTTTTTTTAAAATGAACACTCATACAAGAACATTTCTGTATGATTATTTTTAGCAATTATTTTTTCATACGATGAATACACTGTTATACTTGTAAATCCTATATCCTGTAAATGTTGTTCTAGTTCACCCAATTCATATAAATGTGTCTGAAAATCCATAATTTCTTGTTGCAACAGTTCTGCTCCTTTATATAGTTCATAAATACTTGGAGAAAACTGGGTATGCGTTTTTTCATCGTAATAGTTTTTATTTTTAAGAATCAAATCATACCTTTCTTTAGTCTTTATAGCTATTGCAGTCCGATAATCAGAATCATCAGGACATCTATTCGCTACTGTATCAACTGCAAAAACAAATTTGCCACCTTTTTTTAACAACCACTTCATTTTTTTCAAAATTTTTCTACATAATACCATATCTGTAAATAATGATACAGAACCAGAAGAAATAAAGATGTAATCATATTTTTCTACAGTATCATACTCCAGTATATCACTTTGAAACACTTTAGCATTAGGTGACTTTTCCTTTAATTTTGCAAGCATTTCTTTAGATAAGTCTATTCCCTTAATATCATATCCTCTTTCTAGAAATGGAACTAAAAATCTTCCACTACCACATAAAGGTTCTAAAATTGACATATCTTTTCTAGTATAAGATAGATAAAAATCTAATTCGTCTTCTGGTGCATCCTTATGCAAGATCTCATACATTTCTGTACACAAACTACCATAATAATTTTTCATATCTATATCCCCATAATTTATACTTCTTAATTCTATAATACTATATTTAATTCCAAACAATAATTTATTTCGTCTAATTTTCTAAAAAATATTTTCATATAAAAGTTACTAACAGATTTTTAAATTAATGTTATATATTTTCTTTTAAGACTTATCTCTTAACCTCGAACTCTATTTTGAATATCATATCTTCACTTACCAAATCATAATCTATCATTTGTATTTCCATAAAATATATTTTTTACAAAGATAAATCAGCTAAAAAAGATTAACATTTAATCCTTTTCACTTTTACCTCAACCATCAATTTCTTAATACTCAGTTTAGATATTATTAAGACATAATAGCCCATAAAAAAAGAATAATCTTATTGATCTAATAATATTACTCTTTCTTGAATTAGCTTTTCTAATTGTTTTAAACGTTTATTTGATAATTTATATTTTGTTTTTCTATCAAACTTATAATTTATTAACTTTCCAAGTTTATTTTTGCATGTTTGACATTAATGATTCAACAAATCCTATAAAATTTTGATAGGTTGCTGGAAGACGAGTTGAAACATAAGTATTTATGTCTTTAAAATCACTGTCCATTGCATAACTATAAGTTCTTGATAATAATCATCTCCAATATTTTTATAATAATCTATAACTGCTTCGATACTACCAGTTTTAACTAATCTACCAATAGGGGTAAATGAAATATCTTGACTTATAAAGCATCGCCTTGCCTTTTTAATTTTGCAAGCATACCATTAGTTGTAAACTCAGGTGATAAACGGAAGGAAGATCTAGTATAGCTTCCTTACCTAGTAAATGTAATAGAAGCAATTTTTGTATTAAATGAATTTATATATAGATTTTTATCACTAAATATATCTAGATAATCTTCTTTAACAAACCAATAACTATTATTAAGTCATAATCCTTGACATATTTCAATAATTCCTTTTGTATCTTTTTCGTTTAAACCTAGTAGTTTGATACATATGCTCTATTTCTTAGAATAGTTCTTTTCTCCAAACATCGTTTGTATAATTCAATGAAAAATACAATGAATCATTATCAAATTAGTTTAAAATATAATTCATGAGAAACACATTCTTTTTATATAAAAAAACGAATAGATTGGTTATCTATTCGGTCAATTGCTTTATTGGTGGAGGTGAGGGGAATCGAACCCCTGTCCAAGCATAATCCCTCCAAAGCGTCTACAGTTTATCTCATTGAATTAATTTAATTAGGCTACAATCAATGAGCAATTTTCCACCTAACGAGCTTATGAGATTTTCGAAGTATTTAGCTAAGCAATAAATACCCTTATCCTATGAGTTTATGATACCAGTTAAATAGCTATAGGCACGCTAAATAGTGGCAGCTTTCATGTCTATGTCGACTAAGCGAAAGCGTAATTAGTTTGTCTGTTTCCAGTTATTTGTTTGTGCATTTAACGAATGCCTTCGACTGCAGCTAAGGTCAGACATACACCTGTCGAACCCAGGACACCCCCAGATCAGTAATTCTTAAGAGCTTTTTCAATTTCTCTTTTAGAATCTCTTTCTTTTAAATCTTGGCGCTTGTCGTATAATTTCTTACCGCGAGCAATTCCAATCTCCAATTTTACTTTACTTCCTGTATTAAAGTATAACTTAGTTGGTACAACTGTCAAGCCACCTTCTTTTAATTTATTTGAAATTTTTAAAATTTCTTTTTTATGAAGTAATAGTTTTCGATTACGTAACGGCTCATGATTAAATTGATTACCATGGCTATAAGGAGAAATGTGCATATTTTCAATATAAGCTTCATTATCTTTAATTCTTACAAAAGCATCTTTAAGATTTACATTACCTAAACGGACCGATTTAATTTCTGTTCCTTTTAGTTCAATCCCTGCTTCATATGTATCTAAGATAAAATAATCATGATAAGCTTTCTTGTTATTTGATACAATTTTCATGCCCATTTCCCCTTTCTGATTAATTAAGCGCGACGCTTAGATTTACCCTTTTTAGAGCGTTTAAAATGATTATTTGTAAAACGTGGTTCTTCATGACGCTTTTTACGACGATCATTCCGTTTTCGATTGTTTTTACGATCATTATCTTTGCGCTTATTTATTATAACAGTTTTTGTTGTCTTTTTGTTGGATTTCATGCCAACAATTTCAAAATCTACTGATTTATCTTTTTTAGATGCACTCGATACTCGAACTTTAACTCGATCAGACATCTTAAACACCTTGCCTGTTCGCTGACCAATATAACGAAGATTCTTCTCATCAAAGAAATAAAAATCATCAGTCAAATCAGTTACATGGACTAACCCATCAATTGTATTATCAAGTTCAACAAAGAAACCAAAATTAGTAACTGAACTAATAATTCCTTCAAATTCCTCACCAATTTGTTTTTCCATAAACTCCGCAATTTTCATATCATCAACTTCACGTTCAATCATAATCGCTTCACGTTCACGAGCCGAAGTTTGTAGTGCTATTTCAGGCATCAATTCTTGATAATGCATGATAGTACGACGATCTAAACGATTTTCGAACATGTACTTTCTAATTAAACGATGAACGATTAAATCTGGATAACGTCTAATTGGTGAAGTAAAATGTGTATAATATTCATCAGCTAATCCAAAGTGTCCTAGACACTGTTCATCATAACGCGCTTTTTGCATACAACGCAATAATAAAGTTGCAATAATTGTATGTTCCGGAGTATCCTTACTAACTTCTATGATATTGCTTAATTCACCCGGATAAACATTTTCTAATGAACCTTTGATTGTATAGCCTAAAGTTTTAGCAATTCCACTAAATTGTAATAACTTTTTCGGTTTAGGATTTTCATGAACCCGATAAATGAACGGCAGCTCTAACCATTTAAAATGCTCTGCAACTGTTTCATTTGCCAATAACATAAATTCTTCAATAATACGATCACTTGCCCCACGTTCTCTCAATACAACATCAGTAGTATTACCTTTACTATCAACTAGTACTTTTGCTTCTTTAACATCAAAATCAATCGCACCACGTCTAGCTTTTTTCGCTTGAAGAATCATTGCTAATTTCTGCATTAAGAAAAATAAATCTTTGACATGACTATACTGTAACTGAAGCGTCTGATCACCATCAAGAATTTTATTTACATTAGTATAAGTCATCCGTTCTGTCGAATTAATTACTGCTGGAACAATATCATGTTCTACAACCTCACCATTTTCATCAATTTCCATAAAACAAGAAATTGTGAAACGATCAACATGCGGGTTTAATGAACAAATGCCGTTTGATAACTTATGTGGCAGCATTGGGATAACACGATCAGCTAAATAAATTGATGTTCCACGTGCAAATGCTTCTTTATCAAGCGGTGATTCTTCTGTAACATAATAAGAAACATCGGCAATATGCACCCCTAAATGATAATGACCATTATCTAATTTTTTTAATGAAATACCATCATCTAAGTCTTTGGCGTCATCACCATCAATAGTAACAACGACCTCATCACGCAAATCAATCCGTTGACCAATATCAATTCCTTCCAAACTATCAGGAATATTCTCTATTTGATCATAGACAGCTTGAGGAAACTCAACTGGCGCATCGTGTTCATATACTATCGATAAGATATCAATCCCAGGATCATTGCGATGCCCTAAAATCTTTATAACATCACCTTTTAAAATCGGTTTATAAGTCTTAATTTCAACTTGAACTTTGTGTCCCGGCATCGCTCCGTGTAAATGAGCGCGATCTACAAAAATCGGTTTATCGAACATCGGATCATCAACATCAACAAAGCAATCACGTTTTCCTTTTTTGATTTCACCAACTAATCTTGTCTGTCCTCTTTTTATAACCCTGATAACTCGCCCCTCAGGACGTTCCTCATCACTGTGCTTCTTTAATTCAACTAATACAGTATCCTTATTAAACGCATCCTTTAAGTCATCGGGACTAATAAAAATATCTTTCTCTTGATCTTCAACGACTACAAACCCAAAACCACGTTTATTAATCGTTAATGTTCCTAGAATCATGCCAAACTGATTTGGAAGATAATAATGATTATATTTATTTCTAACTACTTTACCTTCATCTTCCAACTCATTCATAAGTTTAACTAAGTTTACAAATTTATCACTTTTATTACAATTCAATTTAGCAGCGATCAAATCAATAGAACGCTCTAAATAATTTTCATCACTTAACAATTCCAAAATCTTTTCTTTCATTCATTCACCTCCCGATTCCAAAATAAAAATAGGACCTTAGCCCTATTATTTATGACATTCTTAGAATGATTGCAATAACGAAAAATGCAATTGCTAAACCAGTAGTAACTCTTGTCATCACTAAATCTGCACCACGTTCTTTTTGCTGTGCAAACAAGTTTGAGCTTTGACCAGTTAAAGCATTTACAATTCCATCAGATTTACCACTTTGTAATAGACATAATATAATAAGTGCTATTGAAATAACAACTAATAAAACATTTAGAATCGTCCCAAACATAATATACCTCCTATTAGATACTTTGATACATCGCTAGAACATAATAACATAATATTTTTAAAATTACAATGATTTCATCGACACTTTAATCAAATCTTCTTGACAGCTGCCTACTATATTCTTTTCTCTAATACAATTACTGGTAAATCACCATATTTAGAATTACCAATCTCATTAAATCCACACTTTTTCCAAAATACTAAACCAGCTTCATTCCTCACTAAACAAGCCAATTGGATCCGTTCACAACGTTGCTTAAATTTTTTTAAACAATCATTAAACAGCCTCTTCCCCAATCCACAATTTTGTTTATCCTGATCAATTAAAAATAATCCAATCCATACACATTCATCATCATGAATCATCGAATAACGATAGCCATATTGATAATCGACTAATCCAACTAGTTCACCTTCTAAATAACATTTTTCTATATAATGATCTATTTCATCAAAACCGTCAGGACATCGCATCTCATTAATAAGATATTCTCTAGTAACTACCTGTCCTTCCAAAGAATAATAATTCTTTTGACGTAAATGAAATTCAATCAATTCATTATCAATATTCTCTACTTTTAAATAACTAAGCATTATCAACACCAACTACATAAAAACGATCATTATCTAAAACTAAAACTATATTTACACTTTTAGGTAATTCGTCAACCTTACGATTGAATTCCATTGAGATTAATACGTTATAATATTCATTATCATCTAGATCATCAATCACTACCTTAGATGGTGCAAAAGAAATAATTTCATAATTCTTAACTTCTAATTTTGGATACGTTTCTCTATATGTATAAAATGATTTTGAAGCAAATGAGCTAAATTCACTCTGCAAGCTTGGATAAATATAATCTAAACCACCAATTTCACCATCTTTTTTATCTTTTAAAGTAAAATAATCAACAGCAAAATAAGATGCTACTAATTGACATTCCTCGCTTGTTAAATTATTTTTATAAGCTTTATCAAGTCGAACATATATATCATTTAAAAGCTCATTTCCTTCCTCATGTATATACGGCGTCTCAACAGGAACCGTCGCAGGGTTATTTTTAGAAGCTCCTTCACGACTATAAAGAATATAAGTACCTGCTCCCCCAATTACTATGAGTAAACAACAAAGCATTACAACATGATCAATAACTTTTCGTTTTTCACTGCGATTAGCCCGATATCTTTCTAAGAATTTAATCTTAGGCAAGCGGTCGCTCTGAATAAAGACATTTGCTAATGTTAATACCGGTTTATACTTTTGACTTACCATACTTGTTGTTTCAATGAATAATTCGAAAATAAACATTAGAATGACAAACATTAAAGTTCCTAAAGTTGCATCATATAGATAAATATATGATGTTAAAGAGAACAAAAAAGTAACACCGTATAAAACTAAAACACTTTTACGATGCCCTAGTTTCAATTTGAACATTAAATTATGATGTAAATGCGCCCGATCAGCTTCACTAAATTTTTTATGATTAACTTTTCGTCGAATGATTGCAATCAACGTATCCATTATCGGAACCATCAAAACAACAATCGGTGCCCCTAAGGTAAAAAATGTCGATACATTATAACCAAAACCTAATAATGAAATAACAGAAATCATAAAACCAATATATAAAGCACCACAATCTCCTAAAAAAATCTTAGCTGGATGAAAATTATAAAATAAAAATCCCATAATTGCCCCTGCTAAAACTAATGACAACGAAGCAATATCAGTTCTTCCACTCGTAAGCGAAGTCATTGAAACAGTAAACAAGACAATAATTGATATTCCAGATGACAATCCATCTAATCCATCAATTAAATTGATTGCATTAGTAATCCCTACAATCCATAAAACTGTTATAACCCCTGGAATAATCGGTGGCCAATTACTCGGCATAAAATCAAAACCTTTTAAATATATATCACCATATACAATAACAATCAGTGCTGCAATCAATTCAACTGCTAATTTCGTTTTCGGTGATAAATCATGAACATCATCAATCAAACCTACAAAGAATACCAAGAAACCAGCAATTAGAATTGCATTGATTTGAGGATCAGTCTTTAAAAAGATGACCGCCCCAATTAAGGAACTGATGTAAATTGCATATCCACCGATTCGAGGTACTTCGACCTTATGAACTGTTCGCTTATTTTTGTGTGCTACGATTCCTAATTCTTTACCCGCCTTCATAACTAGCGGAATTAGAATGGCTGAAACGATCATAGTTACAACAAATGACATAATCAAACTAGGATTCATCTTTTCACTTCCTATCTTTTGTATATTATCAATTATTTTTGCATAAAATACAAGACAAAACCAATAAATAGTTTTATAATAATGGTGTTAAGGAGGAAAACGAAATGCATAAATTAGGAATATCAGTATACCCTGATAAATCACCAAAAGAAGAGGTATACGCTTATATGGAAAAAGCCGCTAAATTAGGGTTTAGTAGAATCTTTACTTGTTTCTTATCAATCCCTGAAGATAAGCGCGAAAGTTATTTAGTAGAATTTAAAGAATTCATGGATAAGGCTCATGAACTAGGGTTCGAAGTAGCAGCTGATACTAACCCTGAAGTATTTAAAATTATTGGAGCTACACCAGGAAATTTAAAACCATTTGCTGATTTAGGATTAGACATCATCCGTTTAGACGGAAACTTTGGGACACAAGGTGATATCCAAATCACACGTAATCCATATGGTATTAAAATTGAATTCAATGCCAGCATGGACATGGGTGTTGAATTACTAATTAATCATGGTGGAAATAAAGATCAAATGATCATGTGCCACAACTTCTTCCCTGAACGTTATTCAGGATTAGATTTCAATCTATTCATGGAATATAACCGTTATTGGAAGGAATTAAACTTACATACAGCTGCTTTTGTTTCTAGCAACAACGCTAATACAATTGGACCATGGGAAGTATTCTGTGGTTTACCTACAGTCGAAATCATGAGAGGTTTACCAATCGACTTACAAGCTCGTACATTATTAGCAACTGGTGACGTTGACGATATCTTAATCGGAAACTATCCGGCTACTGATGAAGAGTTAGAAGCTTTATCAAAAATTAATTATCAAGCAATTGAAATTCGTGTTGATGAAGTACCTGAAATTACTGACAATGAAAAATTGATCATGTATGATTTTGCCCCTCATTGGGATCGTTATGATCACTCATCATTCATGTTACGTTCTTCAATGCCAAGAGTTAAATTTAAAGAAAAAGCTACAGTTCAAGATTCTGGATTTACTTCAAATACAGAAATCGCAGGCAGTAAATCAATCCCTCATCATGATTGTGGTAAAAAAGTGTTCACACGTGGTGATGTCTTGATTGTTAATGATAACTTAGCTCATTATCGTGGTGAATTGGAAATTGTTTTAACAGAAATTCCAAATGATGGTGAACGTAATTTAGTAGCAACAGTTAAAGAAGAAGAAATGATATTATTAGATTTTGTAACACCTGGTCATCACTTCGTTTTAAAAAAATAGTAAAAAATAAAACCGAGAATTTCATTTGAAATTCTTGGTTTTTTTATCCAAATAAATCATTTAAAACTTTTTCAAGTCCATTATTATGAACCGAATCACAAACCAAATCGCTAACAGCTTTTAATTCATCAACAGCATTTCCCATTGCAACTCCTGTTCCAACTGTTTGAATCATCTCTAAATCATTTAAACCGTCGCCAAAAGCATAACTATCTTGAACATTCAAATTTAAATATTCAAGGACTTTTTGTACCCCAGTAGCTTTTGAAATAACATTAGAATAGATTTCAAAAGCATTATCTGTTCCATGTTTATCATAGTTAAAATCATTTAAGATAATTTCTTCAATCTTTGCTTGATGCTCATCGGGTACACTAACCTCTAATTTTAAGCATTCTGCAATTATATCTTCTCTATTAAAGTCTTCAATTAAAAATTCTTCATTAATATTACAACTTATGAAAAACTTTTCTAAAACTTTAAAACTCGGATCTAAATATGCTCCACGTTTTGTTTCAATAATATATTCAAAATTATTTTCATCCAGATGATTTACTAAATCAATCGTCTTTTTTAAATCTGTAGGCTGATGATAAATAAATTGTCCATTCATTTCCACATGTGCTCCGTTACACAAAACAGCACCATCAAATCCAAAGTTTGTTAAAATCTCAGGAATAAAAGCATAAGGACGACCACTTGCTAAAAATAACAAATAACCTCGTTCTTGTAATTCCTTCATTTTTCGTTGGGCTCCGGCTGGAATTTCTGGCAATCCCCCATGCGTATCTGTTAATGTTCCATCAATATCAAAAAATAGTACTTTTGTCATATATCCACCTCATTTTTTTATTATAGCAAAACCGCCAGATAACTAGCGGCTTTTTACTATTTTGGAAAATCTCCTTTTTTCTTTTTTGTCATTAAAATCGCAGCAATTATCGAAACAAATGGAACTGTTAGAATGACTCCCAATGACCCTGCAATACCTTGAATGATCTCAATTCCCATATCATAGGAATTGAACATTTGTAAAAACGGCATATCATAAGCATAAAAAACAACTAATGTACTTAAAGAGCCACCTGTAAAAGCTAAAATTAAAGTATTTGACATCGTTCCCATCATGTCTCCACCTATTTTAATACCACTTTTAAATAAATCTTTACATGAGATACTAGGATTGTGATATTTAATTTCCTCAATCGTAGTTGAAATTGACATAGCTACATCCATTACTGCTCCAAGCGAAGCAATTAAAATACCTGAAAATAAAAGACCACTAATATCTAATTTACTGTTTTGTCCTATATAAAGTAACGTTTCAATATCATTAACATTATAGCCGCTAACATGCCCAAGTGCCCCAAAACTGCTTGCAAAGATTCCTGCTACAACGACCCCCGCAATCGTTCCTAGTACCGAACATAAAGTTTTCATTGAAAAGCCACCTATAAAATACATTGTTACAAGAGTCGTTAAAACAACTACAGCAACTGCACTAAAAAACGGTGAAAAACCTAAATACAACATCGGCAGATATAAAAAGATAATACAAATAAATGTAAAAATTAATCCTAAAGCTGAGGTAAAACCTTTTCGTTTACCGATTACAACTAATAAAATCAAAAAAATTGCGACCATTGTATATAGTGTATTAGTGCGATCATAATTATAAACACTAGCACTTAAGGTTCCATTATATTCACTAAGCTGCACTATCACCCTAGTTCCCACCTTACAATCAGCACCGTACAAATAACTATCAATATTCGTAGTCTCTACTATTTGACCTTTATAATCACCTGACAAAATCTCCGTATTCACTATTTGCGTTCCTTGCTGAAGTCCATTTTCTGTACGATTTTCAGATATAATTTCAGTCACTCGGGCTTTTTCAAATACAGCACCTTCTTGATCCATCAATGGTGTTTTTTCAACAGCATTATTAAAAAAATATAAAAAAATTAAAAATGCTAAAATTGCCAGCCAGACTCCAAAATGACCTATTTTTTCTTTTTTACTTAACTGTTTAAATTCTTTTAATAACTCTTTCATAACTTCTCCCATATATAAAACAAGACAGAACAAGTTCTGTCTTGTTTATTTCATTATTTATCTTGACTATTCTTCAATTTTTCTTTTTTTAAATAATTTTGTTCCAGCAATTCCTAGCAATGATACGAAAGCAGTAATACCTGCTAAATTGATTGACGTATCATCACCAGTTTTTACTTTGCTGCTAGTTGTTTTTACTGGTGTTTTACTTGGCGTTGTTGAAGGAGTAACAATTGGAGCTGTTGTAATATCCTCAGTATTTTTCTTTGCTAAAAATTCATTTGTCACTGTATCTAATTGTGTACTCAATTCATTTAATGCAGTCTTAGTAATAGTTGCTTCATTGAAGTCAACTTTTAAAGCTGCAATTGATTTCTTGAAAGCATCTACATCTGCTCTAGTATACTGATCTTTTTTATCTCCGATACTAATTTGTGCTAAAGTACTTCCAATTTGATCAAATTTAGTCTGTACTTCAGCAAACTCAGCTTTTGTCACGACTTCGTTTTTAGCTGTTGCTAATTTATTATATGCTTCATCGATAGTTGCAGTTGTAACAGCTTTATTACTATCATTTTCATATAACGTTTTGTCTAATAAAGATGAATACCCTCGTTTTAAGGCAGTACTATTTTCATTTGCAAAACCATTTTGGGCATAACCGTAATAATTTAATGGATCACTTGTAGTATTCCATTTATTTTGTAATTCTGTTTCAGCTGTACTATCATCACGTGTGTCTAAAGCAGTATTTACAGCTATTAAAGCTTCATCGATTCTATTTTTAGAGCCACTTGTTACATTGACTGTATCAATCGCAGCTACTTCATTCTTCATTTCTTCAATTGATTTAGCATTACCATCTTTTGATAAAGTTACATCATTTGCATATTTTTGACCATTGTAATCATAAGTTTTAATTGTTAAAGAATCTCCACTAAAATCAATTGTTGAAAAGGTTGGTTCTGGTGTATTAGAACGTTCAGCAATATAATATTGTTTAACTGTATTCAATGTGTAAAATTTACTTCCTGAAGCAGATCCTGCGGCAATATATAATGTTCCTTCTGGATTATATGCTTTACTAGCATTTTCACTAACACCGTCGGTTTCAATTACCTTTCCATCTAGAATTTGATAAGTACGAGCGTAAGAATGATCGTGACCTGTTAAACATAAATCAATGTTAAATTCATCCATTAATGGCGCAAATAAAATTCTTAAGTTAGCCCCATCAACATCTGAGTGCGGTGAACCAGAACCATAGATATCATGATGGAATAAAACCACTTTCCACTTTGCATCTTCATGACTAGCTACAGCTTCTTTCATTAACTGACGATGTTCTTCAACATTACGACTATTACTATTTAAACTAATAAATAGAGTATCTCCATAGCTATAATAATAATCTCCACCAGATTCTGTAGAACCTAATGTACTTGCATTAGGATTATTATAATGAAGACTGTAATCATCGACCATTGACTCATGATTACCAATCGTTGTTGCTAATGGTGTACTTCTCAACACATCAGGATATAAGAAACCTGCATATTCTTGTTCTCTTATAATCTCTCCAGAACCATTAGTTCCGCTTGATGAATAATCAATTTGATCTCCTGCTGATAAAATGAAGCTAGCATTTTCTGCAATGCCTCCAGCTCCTAATGCTTTTTGCAATGTCTTATTCCATGCATAGGTATTAACTGCAATATCAGTATCATCTTGAGTACCTTGTCCGTTACTTCCAGAAGCTCCAATTTGTGGATCTCCTACTAATACTGCCTGATAATCACTAAAACTGTGTGTTTTGTAAGTATATGTATCACTCCAATCAACACCGTTTGTACTATATTGGTAATAGTAAGTCATATTTTCCACTAGATAATCTTTAAGTGCTACCTTATTACTAGCAGTATAGTTTTTGAAACTATTGTTCTTGTTAATCTTGTCAGCACTGCCCGTTACAGTTTTTGCTCCTGACATATCTTGATTGGTAGAAATTTTTACTGTTGGTGTTCCCGTTTCTTCTGAGTACCAGGCAAAATTTAGATCAGTTGCTTTTGCTCCCGGTGTCAATACAATTTTTCCAGTATCCATTTCACCGGATTCTTGATTATTCCATTGGTTATTATACCAATCATTATAATCACTAGTACTAGTCAGCCCATTATTTAGTTTTTGTGTTCCATCATTACCTTGATATTCACCATAAGCAGATAATGGTACCATTGCCAAACTAGAAAAGGCTGATACTGTTGCCAAAGAAACAATAATACGTTTTTTCAAATTCTCATTCATGTCATAGTCCCCTTTTTTTAAGTTATAAATCTGTACTACGCCACCTATTTTACACACTGAGATTTTAGCGTCAACGAAGTTTACAAACACTTTATCAACTTAACCAAAACCATAAAAAAGACGATTATAGTTAAGCAAAACTTAACCAAATCGTCACTTTCTTTTGATTGAAATTATTATCTAAATCTAATTATACTCTATCAGTACATCATCTCGCCTTTTTTCTTCTGATATACTCTATTCCCCCTAAAGTTACAACCATACCGATTAGTCATGTTCCAATTATCATGTTATCACCAGTTTTAGCTGCCTGTTCATTTCCTTTTGGAGTTTTCGGCTGTTCTGGTTCTACCAGTGTTACTTCACTCTTCTTTTTTAATCCTTCGTATGCTGTCTGTAGTTTTTCTGCCAGTTTTGCACATATTATATCATTTTCGAAATCAAAAAATGGCAAATACACTTCTTGGTCAGCTCTTGCACCGGTTCTAAGGCGCATTTGATTAACCCCGATTTTCCCAACTGCTCCAGAACCATTCCAGTTCAATGAAATATATGTAATCTTACTTGGATTATCAACTTGATAAATTGCGTATCCATTTTTTTGACCTGAACTTATTATTGCACCATTATTTTTAGGAACCAGCGTTGTTGAAATCCAAGTAGGAAAAATATCTATAAAACTATCAACTAAAGATAAATTTCCATAATAAATCTAAGCTGATGGTGCTTCAGTATCAAAGTTATCTACCAAGGTTTTAGAATTTTCGAACTCCTTAACTCTTGTTGTAGATAGCGAAGAAATTATTAAGCACACAATAAATACAAGCTTTACTGCTCTTTCCCATCTCAATTTAATCACTCCGTTATGATAATCTTATTAATCTTTGATTTGGTATCCCAGACTTTTACTTTTTATTATATTTATTTATGAAACATGGTTTCATAAATAAAAAACGATATGGTTAAAATAAACTTCCATATCGTTTTAATAATTATTTAAATTTATCTATTGCAATGCTTGATTGACGATGATCAATTAGATTATCGGTTTCAATCTTATAATTTAAATTATCCTCATAATTTTTAGAAAATACACAACCATAAATAATATCTAACAATAAATGTAGTGAGAGAGTCGAAGAAAAAGTTGCGATTTTAGAATAAATAAATTCTGATGAATTTAAATATAAGACTCTTTGGGTATATTTTACAAGACGATTTTCTCCAAATGAAGTTATTGCAATTGCAGGAATCTTACGTCGATATAAAATCTTCGCTGCTTCAATTACTTCTTCTGTTTCTCCGGAATAAGAAATTAAAATAGCCAAATGTTCTGAAGTACTTTGGGCAGCTTGAAACAACTGTTCATTGATCATTTGTGAAATCCGCACATCTTTACCTATTCTAAACATCTTATACTGAAAGTCACTTGCAATTCTAAGTGGACCTGAAACCCCATAAATATCAATGACCTTCGCTTTAGTAATCATCAAAACAACTAGCCTTAATTCTTCTAAATCTAAATTTTTCATTGTAATATCAATGCTTTCTTTTGATAGATTAGCAATATTGCTAGCCACAGTATAAACACTATCAGTTCCTTTAAAAGGGTAGTTTGCATTAATATCATCATTGCTAAGACGACTATATTGTAATTGAGCTGCTAATGCAATTTTAAAATCATTATATCCTTCATATTCAAGTTTTCGACAAAAACGAACAATACTAGCTGGAGAAGTAAATGTTGCTTTGGCTAATTCTTTAGTTGACATGTTTAATACTTTTTCACCGTTTTCTAAAACGTATTTACCTAAGATCCGTTCTACTGATGAAAAGTTATTTGCCAATTCAATTTTCTTTAATAACCCCATATTACTCCTCCATCTATAAGTGGTTAAGAACTACTTTCTCTATTTAACCCCATTTTTATTTTTCTAAACTCCTTCTTTTATTTAGGAATATAACTACCATTACGGCTGCTGACATTGTGATTAACCATGTTCCAATTATCATGTTATCACCAGTTTTAGCTGCCTGTTCATCTCCTTTTGGAGTTTCCAGTTGTTCTGGTTCTACCGGTTTTACTTCACTCTTTCTTTCTAATCCTTCGTATGCTGTCTGTAGTTTTTCTGCCAGTTTTGCATATCTTACTTGGTCTACCCCTTCTAACAGCTCTTCTTTGATCTCTTTTATTACTCTTTCTAATTCCTTTACACTTGCTTCACTGTATCCGCTCAGATTCATCTCTTCAATTCGTTTTATTAATTCTTCTACACTTCCCGGCTCATGATTCAGTTTTAAGCTGCTGTATTTTTCATTAAGTCCTGCCAGTTCTTCTTGCAACTCTTCATTCGTAATATTTTCATTCTTTAATGCTTCTTTTGCTTCTGCTATCTGTTCTTTTAAGCGAGCTGCGGTCGCTTCACTGTATATGCTCAGATCTTCTTTTTCTATTTCTTCAATCCGATCTTTTAGATTGTCATAATTGATCTGTTCCACTAATCCCAATTTTGCCTCATACAGTGCTTGAACTGCATCATTTACTTCTGCTTCACTGGCATCTTCGTTTTCACTGACTGTCTCTGCTTTTTCTAATGCTTTTTCCACTCTTACCACTGATACTTCGGTATATACTTTGGTATCAAGTTCTTCTAGTTCTTTAATCAGCGCATCAAGTGTCTTTTTATCACTTTTGATCTCTAATCCCTTAAATGCTGCTTCAAGATTTTCTCCTGCTTTTTCAACTTCACTGACTAACAGTACTTCTGCATTTAGACTTTCCTTGACTGCCTGCAATTTCTCTTTAAATGTTTTAACTGTACCTGGTTTATATACTGTCCAGTCTGTTTCTTCGATTTCTTTGATTCGTTTTTCCAACAGCTCATATTTATCTCTGCTACCTTTAACCATCACTTTGATTTCATCAGTATTTGCACTGTCTTCACTGCCGTCTTTAGATACAGTTACAACAAGTGCCACTTCTTGATCTTCAACCGGTAAGTTAACACTTCCGTCTTTGGCAATAACTTTTTCCAGATCAGAACTGAATACACTGAAGCTGTAGCCGTCAACTGTCGGGAAGTCCACACGACCATTTTCAACAGTTAATGATGTCAGCTCCTGAGCAATCTTACGGGCATTATCTTTAACAACAGTAATTTCTTTAGTTATTTTTTGACCGTTGACATTGGCAGTAATTGTTGCTGTTCCTTCACCAACAGCAATCATCTGATTGTTTTTACAAACAACAACGAACTCATTGCTTGAAGTATATGAAGCATCCTGATATGTTGCATCATCAGGAGTTACAACTACATCAAGTGCTGTATTTTCACCAAGATACAATTCTGATGACATTTCTTTAAATTCAACACTACTTGCTAATTTTAAATCTGAATTATTATAAATTTCAAATTCATAGATTGAATAACCATACTTAGTTGCTGGTGTTAATCCCTGCATTCTTACATATCTTGCTTCAACCGGATCAAATGAAATCTCATTAGTTAATTTATTTTTATCCTCATCACGTAATTTTTCAACTATATCATATTTTGAACCATCAGTAGACACTTCAATATTAAAATCTGTTGCTCTTGCTGATTCCCAATAAAGTTTAACATTATCAACAGTTGTCACTTCACCTAAATCAATTGTAATTTGTTCTTTAGTGATTGATGTCCCATCTTTAGAAACCCAGCGTGTATCATAATCACCATCATTAACCAGTTTACCTGTTGGATTTTTATTCCATTGATTTGTTTCTGTTGAAGCACTAACATCTTTATTTAATGCCATATTTTCACCAAGAACATTAATCACACTCGTAGCATAAATTTCATCATTATATTTTGCATAGATAATTGTACTCCCTACCTTTTTAGCAGTAACGATACCGTTTTGATCTACACTTGCAATATCTTCGTCACGGCTTGACCAAGTTAATTGCTCATCTGCATATAATGGTGCTAATTTTTTAACTAAAGTTTTGCTTTGTCCTACATTAATAGATAACTCTTTTTGATCTAAAGTAACATTTGTTACTTCAACATTTTCAATTGGATTATAAATAATCTTTGTTTTTCCTAACATTGGACAATAAATTATTTCATCATTTTTCAATTCTAACTTAATATAATTTACATTATCACCTAACTCTTTAGTCGATACTTCATATAAATAATATTCAGTTGAACTAGCTGCTTTACCTGCATTTACAACATTTTTCTCTACTTTATTATAAGTTAATCCGTCACTAGAAGCATAAATATCTACTGAATCATTTACAAATGAACCATTTTTATAGATTTCAAAAGTAGCTTTTTCAATATCACTTAAAGCATAAACAATACTTTGATTACTATCTGATAATCTTTTAATCCTTGTTTTATCAGTGAAATTTGATGATTTAGGATCATCAAAAGCAAATTCACCATATTGATACATTTTACTAAAATCTTCAATTTCATCTACAAAATAACCATTAATAATATTAATATGACTATAAGCACTAACATCAGTATCTTTAGCAGTTGCTACAACGACAACTTCTCCTTTAGCCTTAGCAGTCAATATCCCATCTGGACTTATTGTTGCAAGTTCAGTTGGTTTTCCCTCAAGAGATAATACTTTCCAGCTTACTTCTTGGCTGGCAATACTTGGAAGTACTTCTGCTTTAAACTGTAATTCTTGTCCTTTAACAATAAATTCATTATGACTTTGAATATCGATTTGTGATGCTCCCTGGTAATCATAATATATTGATCCACCAGCATATTGAGGATCATATGTTTTATAACCTGACTTACTTGTGATCGTTACCCGTAAATATTGATATCCATCATCTTTTATTACCGCTTTATTTTTAATTGTATATGGATACCAGCCAGAACTTAATTTACTTCCTTGAATAAACTCACATTCAACTGGTGACCAGCTATCACCATTTTGAGAAACTTCTACTACAAGATTTCCAGATTTATCAAGATTATTATTTAATGAATATGCACTAAATTCAAAATCATAAATGTTATTTGCTTGATATGTAATAATTCCTGGTTTACCATTTGCATTACTATCACTTCTTTTAACTGTTTTATCACCATTAAAATTAGCTGAATTATCATCTTTTATAATATCTTGATAAGATAAAGCAACTCCATTTTCAAGATCATTTAACTCATCAACTAAAATACTAGAACTTGTTGCCTTAAATACTAATGTATCCTGTATTTCTGGTTTTCCTTTTAAATTACCAATCACTTTAAATTGACCAGCTTTTTTTACTGTTAAAAGTCCATTTTCATCAATTAATGCTTTATCACTAGCATTACCAAAATAATCAACAACTGACCATTCCATTTCACCTTTTGAAATAGATGGAATATAATTAGCTGCTAATTGATAAGACTTACCAACTTCTAATTGGTTAGCATTAGTAGTTTCATAAATTTCAACCTTTTCAACATCAGTTGTTTGACCAGTTGTAAAACTCATTGGATGACTTTCACCATCATATCCTAAAGAAGTTAAGATCATACATGATTTTGCTGGTAAAGTGACATTAACACCATCCTTAAGATTAGCATTTTCAATTGTGTCATATTGTAACAATTGACCCTTTTCATTGACCGGTCTAGTTTTCCCATCAATTTCACCATCATAATAGAAATATTGATTAAGATCAACTTTACTAGCTGCATTAGGCATATTTACTTCTAATGTTTTTTGAGATGATGAATTATTAACAACTGCAATACTAATATCACCTTTATCATCTGCAACTGGAATAATTCCTGATGTAACTCTTAACTGATCAACATAACTGTCTGTAGTTTCAAGAATCTTTGTTCCAGATGGAAAATAACGGCATAACATTGACCAAGTATAATACCATGGTTTTAGATTCTCATCACTTGCTTTTACTGTATTAGCTCTTCCCGTAACATTATGCTCAGCATTTTGAGCTGCCATTTCTTCACCAAGTTCATTCCAAAATCCCCATATCTTGATATCATTATCAATTGAAGGATCTCCTGTTGGCGTATGGACAACATAATCTCTACCTTCTTCTGTTGTTGCAGCAGGTCCATATTGATCTTTAAAATTATTGACAATATCATTATGCTGAACATGCATACTATCTTCAAAGCCCCATACGCTACCAAATTTTAATCCCGCACGAATAGCTTGGACACCATAATCAAAAATATCCACTCCATAATCGTATTTTCTCGCATTCAATTGCGAATCTCCAGGACCAGTTCCTGAAATTCCCATTTCACCCAAAGCAAATCCTTCCTCAGCAACTTCAGGATCAAGACTTTCAGCCTGTTCTTTCCAAGTCTTTAATTTCTTTTCAATAAGTCCACTTTCTACCTCACTTTGTGGGGCATATCTATGCACTTCTGTTAATTCTATTTTATCTTTCATCTCATCACTTGTTGCTTGATTTATCCAAGCTTCTTGTGAATCATAAACATCCGGCCCTACAATTTTGATATTTTCAATTTTTTCTATACCAGAACTGTCCATTTCATTTCTTAAATTAGTAATTGCCTGCTTCCATTGATCATATACATATTCATTTGTGACATCACCATGATCTCGTTTATAATAATTTGGTTCATTAATCATGTTATAGTATTTAATACAAGTATAACCTTTATCAACAATCAAATGCTCTAAACAATCACCAATCATCCTTGCCCATGTAGGACTACTCCAATTTACCGTTTTTCCATGATCATCGTAAGATAAATATCCTCTTTCACTAATACTTCTCCATTCACCTAACATGATTGGAATATCATTTTGTTGAGCAAAATCTAAAATTTTATAAACACGCTTCATCATAACAGACTCCCAATCATAAATCGGAGTTCCATCGTCTTCAAAGCCAATACAATAACTGTCCCCATCATGGAGCATGACCCGCATCACATTAGGGCTTAAAAAGCTAGCTTTTTCATAAAAAGATGACCATTGTTCATCAGTGTAATCAAATAAATCACTAGGATCCCATTGTACCCCAAATCCTTCAAAATCTTTAGTTAATACATTATCACTGTTAATATAAACTTTTGAATCCAGTTTAGGGGTATTATCAACGGCTTTTACTGGTCCAATTCCAGAACTAGCAACTACCGCTAATGATAATAATGAAGTCAAAAATCGCTTAAATTTCCTATTCATAATATTCCTTTCTCCTTTATATTTTTCCCTCATAAATTAATTAAATTTTTCTCCTCCTTACTAATCTCTATTTATACTTTTAGTTTAATTGTCTAAACAATGATTGTAAACACTTACACAAATAGTTGCAATCTCCTTTCAAACTTTTATTATTTTATTGGGCAATTTATGAAACGATATTTCATAAACACGAAACAAGAAGTTTTGCAATATATAATTCTTCGCTTATCCAAAAAATTAAATATTAAAAATTGTGATTATTAAATTCAATTTTGATTAAAAAAGCATTTCATATTTATGAAAAAAAAGCAATTTTTTGATTTATCTAACTAAATAATTAAACTTAATAATAAAAAAATGGTATACTAAAATTGGTGATAAAAATGAGTCTACTAAGAAAACTAGAAATGGCCGTTGACTTCTCAACTTCCGAAAAATTAATCGCAACATATATTTTAAAAAATGGACCCGATGTTTTAAATATGTCTACTTCTCAGTTAGCTAAAGCAACGTATACTTCGCCCGCTACAATAACTAGACTATGTCAAAAATTAGAGTATAAAGGATATAATGATTTTAAAATTGCATTATCAGCTCAGTTACAATATACGTTTGATAGAAATAGTGAAACAAATCCGAATTTTCCTTTTAAAAAAAGAGATACGATCCATACAATCAAACACAGCATTGCAACACTAGCTAAAGATTCAATCAACCTTACTGTAAATAATATTGACAATGATATCTTAGCAAAAATCATTATTATGCTCGATCAAACTAAAGTTATTGATATTTATGGTGTCTCAGGTCCACTTAGAATTGCCTCTGATTTTCAATATAAGATGTTTCGAATCGGAAAAAATGTTCAGATTGCACCAATGGTCAATGAACAACTATTTCAAGCTGCCCAATCAAATAAGGATCATTGTGCCATTTTAATTTCATATTCTGGTGAAACTAACGAAGTAATCGCTGCCGCAGAACTATTGAAACGCCGTAAGGTTCCGATGATTGCAATTACTTCATTTGGAGAAAGCCGCCTTTCAAAACTATGTGACTATGTTTTATTCTTAGATTCTCGAGAACGAATTTATTCAAAAGTTTCTACTTTTGGTTCAACGATTTCCATCCATATCATGCTTGATATTATCTATAGCTGCCTATTTGCTCGACACTATGATGAAAATCTAGAATTAAAACTTGAAACCGATCATATTATCGACCATCGACATATTAAACAAATAAAATAACCCAAGCTTACTTTTTTTCAATAAGCTTGGGTTTTGTTTTATCCTCTTTTTTTCATTCCATAAACTAATGATAGTGCCAATAATCCTAACACAGCATATTCCGCATAATAAACTTCATCACCAGTTTTAACTGCTGTTTCAACCTTATTTTCTGGCTTATTTTCATCAGGTTCTTTTGTTTCTACTTTTTGTTCACCAACTATTGCAAAAGTACCTAACTGTTCAACCATAAAAGTAATTTCCTTACCAGTAACAGTCATTGGAACCTCAACTACATTTCCATCCTTATCTAGCATCAGAACTTTGAATCCCTGCATCTTTGATGTAACATTCCATACAATCGTTAATTGATTATCGGTCAGTACATATTCTTTGTTATTTAACATCATTGCCAAATCATAACAGCTAATAATTGTTTGGTCATCAGTTAATTTGCTATTGAGCTTATCTAAAATAACTTGTTTATCTACTTTAACAATATTTAAAAATACATCTGGGTCCAGGTCCTTCAAACTAGTAAGATCAACTTGATACTCTGGACAACTGATTGATTTAATTCCTCTAACCTCAACATTGCGAGTATGGCTATGCGTAATATTTTTACTATCAGTTACTTCATATGTAACAAAATATTTACCATGATGGTTTAAATCAACATTATTACTTATGATCCGTACATTCTTTGTAATATCTGTATCATTTTCAAATACTTTAATATCTGCTAGTGGATCAAATTCTTGATAAACTTTTAAAACAACATCAGTAATATCAAATTCAATCATAACTGTTTCATCTTTTTTAGCAACAGTTACAATAATATTTGCGGTATCAGATACTACATTCGTAGCTTTATTCTTTACTGCTAAGACCAATGCTACTTGTTCATCCTGATTACTTGGTGTTACTTTACCATCTAAATCGATGATATTAGGGATACTTGAGCTTTTAATTGTAATTTCATAACCTTCAACAACCGGTAAAACGATTTGATTATTAATAATCGTTAACTCCTTAATACTATCTGCAATTTCCTTTGAACTGTCAATCACTTCTGTAACTTCAATCGTACAGTCTTGATAAATTTCTGGATTATCCTGAGAATAAACACGAACTGTTGTTTTACCAGCTTTAAGCCCAGTTACTAAACCATCTTTATCAACAGAAACAATTTCATTATCAGCAGCATCAAAAATAACTTTAAATGGGAATACTGCTTCTGGATAAACCTTAGCCCCAATTATTTGGCTATTTCCAACTGCTAATTTCAAATCTTGATTTGCTAATTCAATTTTATTAACAACAGAATTAAATGGTTTGTCTTGAATACGTACATCGCCAACTTGAATCTTCCAATGATCTGTTAATGTTCCTTCAATAGCAATCTTTAAATAATCATAATCCTTAGTAATTGCTTCTTGAGGAATAATATTTGCATAATGCCAATATGGATTGCTTAAAGCATTTATACCGTCTACTTTGATTTCTATACTTTCCCAAGTATTTCCATCTTTGGAAGCGTAAATTTTAATTTGTTCAAACAATTTATCATTACTATCTGCCACATATCCTCTAATTGAAAAATCCTTAATACCCGCTAACTTATAAATTACATTTCCTCCATCATTAGTTCGTGAAAATGTTGTATCATTAGCATCTGCCATTAAATCATACTTCATATTATTAAGCTGATATACTAATCCATTACCATCTTCAACAGAATCATGGAAAGCATATACATTGACAATGATACTTCCAATTATTTTTCCAGCTCTATAAACATTAACTAAAGCACTACCTGAATTAACTGCCTTAAATGACATATCAGTAATTTTAACAATATTTTCATCACTGCTCTTTAACGTACAATTTTCAGGTAAATTTTCAAAGCCGCTTATTGAATAAATGCTCATTATATCATTTGTAGCAAGTTGAACATCTTTCATAATTTCTTTATATTCACTACTTTGAGCATCATCAGGTATTTCTAATTTGAGCGGTTCACTGAATTCACCTTGATTCGTTAACTCTACTTTTCCAACTTGAATATCTGTACTTGATACCTCGTTTCCTAACTCAATTTTTATATATTTATATTCGATTTCTGACTCTGGAGTTAATACTGCAAATTTCCATCCCTTAGTTAGTGAATACTTCTCTATTTCATTTATTTTTATTTCTGTCCATTCATTTTTATCATTCGAACCATAAACTTTAAAATTACTTCCAACTGCTCCTTTAACATAACTATGAATTCTAAAATTTTTAATTCCTTCAGCCCTTTGATATACCAAAGAAGCTTTATCTTTGCCGGCACGATTAATCCTTGTCACATCCCCAAAAATATCCTGATTCATATTAATTCGATTTTGAGCATTATTAGGATGTTTTTCATATGAGTTAAAGCCAATATTTTGATAATCAACCGTATTTTGTAATGACTGCATTGAGTCACTAAAATATCCGCTATCCTTACTATTGAACTTATTTTCACCCTCCATAGTAGTTAAAACCAGATTACCATCAGCTGGTAAAGTTAAAACAATTCCTTCCTGCAAATCAAGATTCTTTTTAAAATCAGAACGAACAGGATATCCGTTTTCATCTTGATTTAAATCATCTTTAAAATAAGCATAAACACTTAAATCCACTTTTTTAGTCGCCTCAGGAATTTTTACCAACACTTGCTGTTCTTTACCTGAATGATTTACTACGGATATTGTTAAATCATCTCCATTGATGGCAGCCGTTGAATACACTTGCTGTTCAGTTGGACTAGTGTAAATTATTTGTGACCCTTTAGGCATAAATTTACTTGCTAATGCCCAAGGTACATACCATGGTCGTATATCCTCCGATACTCCCTGATATTCACCTAGTGAATTCCATAGTCCCCAGACTTTCATCAATGATTTTTGATCTACTGAATAATCATAAGTCATTGGACCATTAATATGCACAGAATCATCTAGTGACCAGGCTGTTAATCCAGACATTCCCGCCCTTGTTCCTTGTACAAGAATATTAGCCATCCATAATCCATATTCAAAGCTGTCTATATTTGTTACTTGATCAACATTATTCAAATAATCGCGCATTCCGACTTCACCCATATAGACCTTTTTATCAGGATTATCCTGACCAGCGGCATTATTAACTAACATTCGCATTTCATTTTCAAAAACTCCATTTTTTAAATTAACTTCATTTACATACCAATGGAATTCATACTGTTCGAAAACATCATGAAGATCAGCAATACTTTGGTTATACCATAAATCTAACCAGTAACTTAGGTCCGGTGTCAACGAAATTGTCTTTTCTAAACCTCTTTGCTTTAACTGATCATAAAGATTTAAATTTGCTTGTTTCCATTTATCATACTGATATGATCCAGGATTTATATTTACCTCATTACCTAAATCATATTGTTCAATACAAGTATAATTTTTATCTTTTACCATATGTTCAATAAAATCCGCTGCAATTTGAGCATAACGGGGATCATCTAAAGTTAAATTATATTGTTTTAAATTTTCACCTGGCACATAATACCATTCTGCTGCTTCAGGATATTGCCATTCACCTGTCATTACAGTAATATTATTCTTTTTAAAGAAATCAAACAATTGATATAAACGTTTCATCCTTTTGATATTCGGTTCAATGTTATTTCCTAATGGGTCAATTGGATAACCATCACGAGAATAATATTTTGGACTACCATCTTCGTTCAAACAATCCCAAACATAAATAGGATTATTATGATCATCAAATCCTGTACAATACCAATAAGCTGCTAACATACATCTGACAAAGCCTAACTCCATATATTGAATTCTTTGAAAATAACGTTCCCAACGAGCATCATCCATATCAAACCATTCAATCATCTCAAGTTCCATGGCTCCACCCATATAATCTTTTACAATAATATTATCAGGATCAACAGTAATAAGATTATCTGTTTCTTCACCATTTCCTTGTTTAATATAACGGCTATCACCTGTATCATCAGCTGGTTTAGTATACTTAGGTGAAATATCCAAATTTTCACCAGTTCCAATCTTTATTTCATACCTAAATACTTCAAGCTCCCCGGGTACTATCCCTTTCAAATAAGCAGTTCCATTACTAACACCAATAATCTGATTATTTTCATATTTTACGACTTTAGGATTACTACTTTCAATCTTTACATCATAAATTGTTGGATTAATTAATTTTATTGTTTTATTTTCTGATATTTTTAATGTAGAAGTCTTGCTATCATCAAATCCTTCTAACTTAATTGTTTTTAAATCAGTATTTGTATTAGTAATTAATCCAGCTTTACTATCCGTCAACTCTACTTTACCAATTTGAACAGCTTTAAGAAAATTAACTTCATCACTGCCTTTTACTGTTTTTGTTTGATCAGCATTTTCATTATTCTTTATTTCTATTTTTAAATATTTGTTCTTCCCATCTAAAATATTCTTAGGCATAAGATCAAATGTACCCCAAAAAGCTGAATCACTAGTTTTAGCGCTGGTAATAGTATAGTCTACTGCTTCCCAGCTGCTTAAGTCATTAGACTGATAAATATTTACGAGATAACGCAGATTTCTTAAATAACTATGCATTCTAACTTTAAAATCTGTTAGATTATCTAATTGATAAACCAAATATTGCGCACTATCTTCTGTCCTAATCAAGCGACTTGAATCACCAAAAAAATTATTTGGCTCATCAATGACTGTTTGCCACCCGTCACTATGATTTAAGACTTTAGAAAAATCATCTAGTTCGTCTACTTGATTTGTTTCCCGAACTGACGGTGCAGTATTGGCCCATAGGGGCATTACGTTAGACTGCAGCAATGATGCACTCAACAATAAAGCTATCGCATGTTTATGCATTCCCTTCATATTACCTTTCCTCCATATCCTTTTTATTTGCTCTCCATAATCTTATTTTTAATCAATCAATCAATAATGTAAACCCTTACACAAACAATTGGAATAGCTTTTCAAAATATAATATTTTTAATTCACTTAAAATGAAATAGCATTTCATAAAAATGAAAGCAAACCAAATTTGGTTTGCTTATCACTACTATCCTTTTTTCTTCATGCCATAGATAAATGCCGTAGCAAGTAATCCAGAAATCATAAATCCAGCAGCCTTTAAATCATCACCTGTCTTGATTGCTACCTCATTTTTGTTTTCATTATCTTGTTTAGAATCGTTTTGATCAACTAATTCCTTTTTAGCATCTTCAATATCAATAGTTGAGAGCATCACCACACCACCAGATGGTAAAGAAACTTCATATCCTTCTTCAAGATTGACATTTTCAAGTACCTTACTAGCGACCGGATAACCATTACTATCGACCTTACGATCATTATCAAAATAGTCATATTTGAATAATTTTAAGTTATTAGCATTAAGATTTTTAACATCAATGGTTACTTCTTGGGGACTGTTTGAATCGTTGACAATCATATATGTCATTTGACCATCTTTTTCCATCCCAACTGTTCGAAGACCATTTAATTCTTTATTTGCTGTTGAACCAATGATCTTGCTATTACGTGGGAATAGATTTGCCATTAATGACCAAGTATAAAAGAATGGCCGTATCTCTTCTTCTTCTGGTTGATTAAAAACTCGTCCAGCAACAGAATTCCAAAATCCCCACTGTTTTAAAGAACGAATATCTGTAATGGGAAATCCATTTTGCTGATCATGCATAGCATCATCTAAATCCCAAATTGCTAAACCAGAAAAACCACCACGCATAACTTGACTTGCGGCATCAGCCATAATAACTCCATAACTAAATTCTTTAGTATATGGTTGTGAATCCCCATCACTTTTGCCAGTAACCATTCCGATTTCAGTCATATAAAAGTCTTTTCCCGTCACACAACTGCGTTGTTCCGCTACCATTTCTTCAATAGTACCATTTGTAATTTCATCAATTGTTGGATACATATGAGTATCATATAGCCCTATTTTAGCATCTAAATCTTGATTTGAATTAATCTCTTTTAACCAAGTATTATCACTATCCCATACAGTATCAGGTCCCGTAATTTTTATTTTTTCATTTAATCCATATTTATCTAATTCAGTATGAAGATAATTAATTCCTGTTTGCCATTTATCAAAATCACCGCAATATGACCAATCACTATTAGCTTCATTTACATAGTTAAAATATTTAATACATGTATAACCTTTTTGGTTAATTAAATAATCTAAAAATCCGCCAATAATGCTTGCCCAGCGTGGATCATCAACAGTAATTCCTTCGAATTCACCACCAAAACGACCTGGTGTCTCCCATTCACCTAAAACTACTTCAATATCTCTACTTTCTAAATAATCTAATTCTCTAATCAATGCCTGATTTGCCAAACTATCAAAATCATAAATAGGATTTCCCTCATCATCAAAACCTTCGCAATATGTATTAGCGTAGATCATGCATCTAACAAAAGCTGGATTTAAGAAATCTACCCGCTTAGTCACTGTTTGCCACTCTTCATCAGTTAAAGGGTGAACAACATAAGGATCCCATTGAACACCTAAACCTTTAAAATTATTAACTAAAACATCATTTCCATCAAAAGTCACATTAGTCGTTTGTAATTCACCAGTTCCTGCACCAGAACCAATTTTCTCTATCTTGATATTATCAAAATATAAAGTTTCTCCAGCCAAGCTGTCACAATGTTCATTGGGACCTAAATTAAACTGGATCTTAGCATTTTTTTGAGTCCCTAATAAATTATCAGCATTAATCTCAAACTCAAAATTATATGTTTGAACATCTTTTGTGAAATCAACCATTGTTTCTGGGTAATATTTTGTTGCGTAATCACCAGTATCCTCAACATCAAAGTAAATAGTCCCAGCTTTACTGCCTTTTAAATCATAAGATAAACGATAGATTCCATTATCTAAAAGAATATCTCCTTGAAACAATTGACAATCCCAATAGTTACTGCCATTTGAGTTTGGAAAAGTTACTTCTAATTGTTGATTTACTGCATTGATCTTCAAATTTGAACCATTACTGTTATACGTATTCCAGCCACTTGTTGTATTTGTCTCAAAATCACCATTTACAACATATTCATCACCTAAATCATTAACTTCCTCTATACGAACATTTCTAATATTAATAGTCTCATCCTTGAAATTACTAATTCCATCTCCTTCATTTAATAAAAATACAATTGAAACATCATCATTATCTTTTTTTATAAAATTAAAACTGTACTCTTTACTCGTAGTAGTTAAATCAAAATTCTGTTTATCTAAATATTTGACATTATAATCTGCTGATTTTTCAATATCAATACCAATTGTTCCAGCTTTTGAAGCTTTAGCATCAAAAACTATTTTATAAATCTTATTTCCACTTAATACTAAATTCTCCTTTTTTAAAGATAAAGCCCACCAATAGTTTTCTTGATTAATACTAGTAACTTTAACCTTAAGATCATTTGGCTCACCTGACAATTTACCGTTCGCTCCATCTCCTTCATTTAAATACCAATCACCTGCTTTTTGGATTTCAATATCGCCAATTTCAATAATTGTAACATTAGAAAGCTTGATTATTTGATTACTAAAATCACTGATTCCATCGCCTTTAGCAAGATGATAAACTAAAGTGACAGCATCATCGTCTTTCTTTTCAAAATCAAATGTATATGTTTTCTTTTGATTACTAACCGCTATCATTTGACGATCTAAGTATTTTTTATTATAATCGCTTGTGCTTTCAATATCCAAACTAATATCTCCACTCATTGATGCCTCTACGTCAAATGATAACTGATATTTTTTATTTGCTGATAAGGCAATATTATCCTGCTTGAGTGTTAAGGACCACCAATAGTCATCACTATTGACCTTTTCAATCTGTACCTTTAAAGAATGATTATCACTCGACATCATTGCTAACGAACCATCACTTTGATTCATACTCCAATAATTAGTTCCTTGACTAAAATCACCATTTGATACCAAATTAGTTGCTTTTGCATAAGTCCCAACGATCAAAGTACTCAACAAAACCAACATACTTAATACCACTATACTAACCTGTTTAACTCTATGTACCATTGCTCTTCCCTCCATTTATTTCTATATTCAAATTTTAACAAGAAATAAACTTAAAACAATCTTCCAAAGTCATTTAGGTACTGCGTTTCAGCATTTCATATCTATGAAACGTATTTCTTGAAATGACTTTTCAGTACAAAAAAAGGATATGTTTCCATATCCTTAAAATTATTTTACATAGTGAGTATTTTCTAACATGACACCACAACCATTTGCTACACAGTTTAAAGCGTCATCAGCTACAAATACTGGTACCCCAAGCTCATTTTCTAATAAATGATCTAATCCTGTTAATAAAGCGCCTCCACCTGTTAAGAAGATACCACGTGACATAATATCAGCAGCTAATTCTGGAGGTGTTTGTTCTAAGACATGCTTAGTTTCTCTAACGATTGTTTGGCAAGTTTCACGTAATGCTAATTCTGTTTCATCAGCTGTAAGAGTGATTGTATGAGGTAATCCTGTAACTAAGTCACGTCCTCTAACTTCAAATGTTTCTTCGCTGATTCCTTTGATTGCAATTCCAATTTCCATTTTGATTTGTTCAGCAGTGCGATCACCAATCAATAACTTATATTTATCTTTAACAAATTTAATAATATCTTCATCCATTACATCACCAGCAACTTTTAAAGAACTGCTAGTAACAATATCACCTAATGATAATACTGCGATGTCAGTAGTTCCCCCACCGATATCGATTACCATATTTCCTGTTGGTTTAGAGATTTCAAGCCCTGCTCCAACTGCAGCTACTTTTGGTTCTTCTTCAATAAAAACACGTTTAGCCCCGCATCTTTCAGCCACATCTTTGATTGCACTTTTTTCAATTGATGTAATATTTGATGGACAACAAATTAAGATCGTTGGTCTTGAAAAAATCCCTTTCAAGTTTAATTTATTAATAAAATGAGTAATTAAGATTTCAGTAATTCTAAAATCAGCAATAACTCCATCTTTTAATGGACGGATTGCTTTTACTCTTCCTGGTGTTTTTCCTAACATATCTTTAGCTTCTTGACCCACAGCTAAAGGTTTTTTTGTTTCATCATCTATCGCTACTACAGAAGGTTCATTTACAACAATACCTTCACCTTTGACATAAATTAAAATATTTGCAGTACCTAAATCGATACCAATTTCTTTTGATAATGCCATCATTCGTCCTCCTTATTTTTTCTTAACTATTGTACCATGAATTTAGATATTTACAAGGCAAAAAACCAAATAGCGATAATTTTTTTAATTATCACTATTTGGTTGATTATACCGCTATTTTTGAGACCTCTTGATTAAAATATTTTTCGGGGTTTAATGCTTGATTGTCCTTCTCTAAAATAAAGTGTAAGTGGTTCTTTAATTCAGATTCATAGACGTTTTCACCACTAGTTCCAATCTTATCACCCTGTTTAATCACCGCATCTTTTTCAACATTTACTTCACTTAAAGATTGGTAAGTTGCAGAGACACCAGTTTCGTTAGTTACCGTTACAATCCAACCTAACAGTGCATCATTATCTTTCTTAGTTACTGTTCCCGAAAAGGCCGCAGTTACTTCAAAAGCTTTATTGTCTTTTGAAAAATCAATACCTAGATTAGGGCGATAAACACCTTCAAAATAAACTAATGCTTTTTCTAATTCTTCATCACTTAAACTTGAATCATAAAATTTTTTTACGATTTTAATGTCATCACCAACCGGCTTTACCATTTTTTCTGCTGGTGCTTGGGGATCCTCTTTGTCAGTATCTTTATCTTTATTATCTTCCACTTTTACAACCGCAGTGTCTTTAAGCGGACGATATTGATTTACGACTAACTGAATTACCCCTACTCCGACTAAAAATAACATCACTACCGTTGTAAAGACTAAAACCCGTCGATTTCTTTTCATAAATAGTTTCATTGTTTCACCTCATTTGTAGTGTTTCCACTAAAATCAGGTTTATACTAATTATTTACAATTTCAACATTTGTATAAAAATGATTTAAAATTTCTTTATAACTAGCTCCCTCGAGAGCCATTCCCTGAGCACCGTATTGACTCATCCCAACTCCATGACCGCTACCGAGCGTATTAAATGTATATTTACCATTTTCATATTTGATCGTAAAACAACTTGAAGCTAATCCAAGAATCTCGCGAACTTTGCGTCCGCTATAATTTTTCCCACCAACACTAAGGGTTCCAACACGTCCACTTTTTTTATACGCAATAATATTAAAGTCTAAGCTATCACAATTAAATTTTTCTTTTAGTTCTTGTTTAGTAAAAGTTTTTGACCGACTATTAGTTGGATCAATCGATAAATCCCAATGACAGTCAACACTTCGCAAATAAGGCAAAGCACTCGAATCAAAATAATCTTCTACATTTTCAGTATAGCCATTACTTGAAGAAAAAAACATTGCCGTAATATATTTTCCCTCATATTTCATTACTTCATCGTTAGTATCATTGATAGCCGCAACAATTTTTTGATGATACTCATCATACTTATCACCCCAGTTTTCCCGCATTTTATCCTCAGTCAAATAAACTTGACTATTAGTAGTATTATCAACGCTTAAATTGCGATTGTAAACAAAAGTCCGACTCGCGACAACTTGCGCTTTTAATGCTTCTGTTTCAAATTTTGCCGGCATTTCTCCTGCAACGACTCCTAAAAGATAATCATCTAAATCGATATAATTAACGTTATTATCAATTGTTACTGCTACTTGAACTGCTTTTTCCTCTTTTTCTTCTTTTTTTTCTTTAGTCTCTGTACCTTTGATTGTTTCATCTTTTTTTACCCCAACATTAATTGATAAAAAGATTACTGTAATTAAAAAAACGACTCCCAATTTAACACTTATCTCTTTCATATAATTACCTCACATAATTATATGGAAGAGATTTAAAAATATGTTAAAAATGAATCGTTGTAAATTCTAAAATAAAAGAACCTAATAAATATCCTAAACATAATGAAGCAATTAAAAAGAATAAATAAAATTCTCTTACCTTTGCTTTACGAATTACATTATCAAAATTAAAACAACTTAAAGACCACATTGACAGCATCACCGAAACTACATAAACAATCATTTTAATAACTTGATATGACATTATCCTTCACCTCGATCATGATTACCATTATTACAAACTCTGACATTTACACCGTGTTTAACTGGTGAAAAGATAAATCCTATAATTACACCACTTAAAAAGCCACAAAAAATCTTTAATTTTACATTCATATTATCACCTAACCTTGGATATAGTATACCATGATTTTTACAATCATGATATAATCAAATGTATCTATATAAGGAGGAAATAAAATGGAATATTATAGTTTACCACAAACCAATTTAAAGGTTTCAAAAGTAGCGCTTGGTTGTATGCGCATCGCATCAAAAACTCCCGAAGAAGTTGAAAACCTGGTATTAGAATCATTAAAAGCTGGTATTAACTTCTTTGATCATGCTGATATTTATGGTGGTGGAAAATCAGAAGAATTATTCGGTAAAGTATTACAAAAACATCCTGAATTAAGAAAAGAAATGATTATTCAATCAAAATGCGGGATTCGCCCTGGAATTTGTTTTGATTTTTCTAAAGAGTATATTTTAGCAAGTGTCGATAATATCTTATCAAGATTGCAGACAGATTACTTAGATATTTTATTACTACATCGTCCAGATGCCCTAATGGACCCTCAAGAAGTTAGTGAAGCTTTCGATGAATTATATCAAGCAGGAAAAGTAAGATATTTTGGTGTTTCAAACCAAAATCCCGGTCAGATCGAGTTACTAAAAAAATATTGTAAACAGCCAATCATTATTAATCAATTACAATTTGGTCCGGTACACGCTCAAATGATCGATAGCGGTATCTATGCCAATATGGATGAAGGAATTGACCATGATGGCGATATTTTAAACTACTGCCGATTAAATGATATTACGATTCAGCCATGGTCAACGATACGATCTTCATTAAGCGAAGATACTTTTATTGATAACCCTAAATATCCTAAACTAAACGAACAGCTAGATAAACTTGCTGATAAGTATAACGTTTCAAAGGTAGCAATTGTAACAGCCTGGATCTTGCGTCACCCGGCACAGATGCAGCCAATTGCTGGAACAACTAGTATAAAAAATATGCTTGATACTATTAAAGGAGTTGAGGTTAAATTAACTCGTGAAGAATGGTATGCTATTTATACTGCAGAGGATAAACCTTTACCATAATGGATTTACGATTAAGACCTTACCAGCTAAGTGATCAATCTGCCTTAGCCGCTTTGGCAAACAACCCTCAAGTTTCTGCAAACTTAAAAGATATTTTTCCTTATCCTTATACACCACAAGACGCTCAAAATTATTTAAACTTTATTACTCAAAACAGTAATAATAACCTAATCGAATATGCTATTATTGTCGACGGATTATTCGCAGGAGCAATTTCTATTACTTTTGGTGAAGACATTTATAGCCACCTAGCTGAAATTGGTTATTGGCTTGGAGAGCCTTATTGGCATCAAGGTATAATGAAAAAAGCAGTAAAAATGATTATTAAATATATATTTGATAATTACGATACTAAGATTATTAAAGCAGAGATTTTCAGTCGTAATATCGGCAGTAGAAAAGTTCTGCTTGCAAATAATTTCGAATACCTCGTAACATTAAAAAAACACGCTTACAAACGTGGTGAATTTTTAGACCTCGAGCTTTTTGAATTAACACGTGATAAATATCAAGATAATCAATTGTAACAGATTGGTTATCTTTTTTATTTTTGTGCATATATTAAAGCAGGTGATAAAATGGATAATACCGTAATTAAAAATTTAATTTATAATCAGCTTTTTGCTGCAGCAAATTATGATCTGATTGCAACAATCGCTCCCGATGATCCAACTAAAACACGTATTTTGAATTTTTCCGCCGATTGTAAAAATAATGCCAATATGCTCGATCGTATTTATCAAGAAGAAAATACTTCCAGCTATCATCCAATTGTTCAAAAACCACAATTTCATGGCAGTTTTATTGAATCTATTCATTGGATGTTAAATTATGAAGGAGACTCATTTAGATTATTCCATATTAATTCATTCTATGATGTCTACACAACAGCCCAACGGCAACTATTGACATATATTGCAGGAATTTTAAATGATCACGCTATCGGCTTGACTCACATATCACTAACAAAATAATGTTAGTGATATTTTTAATTTAAACTGTATTATCTATTGTAATACAGTTATCTCTGTGCTATTATCTAACTGTACTATAAACAATGATACAGTTAGGAGAAATATATGAATATATTAAGTGTAAAAAATTTGTCTAAAATATATGGAGATGAAAATAACCATGTCATTGCCCTTGATAATGTCTCTTTTGATGTTGAAATAGGTGAATTCATCGCTATTATTGGTGCTAGTGGCAGTGGAAAAAGTACCCTATTGCATCAAATCGGTGGTGTTGATCATCCAAGCAGCGGTAAAGTAATTATTAATAATACTGATATTTATACACTCAACGAAAATGATTTAGCTATTTTTAGGCGTAATGAGATTGGCTTAATTTATCAGTTTTATAATTTGATTCCCGTTTTAAATGTTAAAGAAAACATAACCCTTCCCTTGCAGTTAGCACACCAAAAAGTTGATCAGAAACGATTTAATACCCTTATCGAACAACTTGGCTTAAGCAATCGTCTCAATCATTTGCCCAATCAACTATCCGGCGGTCAACAACAAAGAGTTTCAATCGCTCGGGCTTTAATTAATCAACCTTCATTAGTTCTTGCTGACGAGCCAACCGGCAATCTAGATAGTAAAAACAGTGATGAAATCATACGTCTTTTAAAAGAAGCAAATGAAAAATATCATCAAACAATCATTATTATTACACATGATAATAATATCGCTAAACTTGCCAACCGAGTAATCACTATCAAAGATGGCAAAATAATCAGTGATTTAAAGCGAGGTGGCTAAGATGCATATTATTAATAAACTTACTCTAAAACAATTATTAGCCAACAAAAAAAGAACCGTTGTAACCATTGTCGGAATCATCATATCAGTCGCAATGTTTACCGCAGTAACTACATTCGTAACCTCATTTATGGAAATGATGCGCCTTGAGGTATCTAGTTATGATGGAAGCTGGCATGTTGCTTATGATAACCTCACCTCACAACAGATCGACAGCTTAAAAAATGATGATGCATATCAAAATAGTGTCTTGTTCCAAAAAATTGATACTTTATTAATTGATGAAAACAATCCTATTTTCATTGAACTAAATCAATTAGACAATTACTCTAAAGAAATAAAACTACTGAAAGGAAACTATCCAGCAAATAGTAATGAAATCATTATTTCAAAGTATTATCAAACTCAAAATGGTGTAAAGGTCGGTGACGAAATTACTGTTAAAACTGGAGCAACACAAATTTCTGATAAATTTATTGAAACCGAACAACTAGAATCTACTGCTGCCCTACCAGTCAAAACATTTAAAGTTGTCGGTATTTATCAATCTACTTACCTCGATCAAGCATCGTATTATAATTCCTTTTATACCGCTAACAGCAGTAGCATTATAAGCAGCAAAATGTATTTAACCCTTGATCATGTCGACAATGATATTTTTGATAACGGCTCAAATACCGCACAATCATTAGGAATAAACAGTGGAGATATTAGTTATCATCAAAATCTTCTTTATTATTACGGAATCAGTAATAATGATGGTTTTAACCAAGCAATGATGACAGCCGTTGGCATTGTTGTTGTCATTATCATGATTGGTTCTGTTGGTTTGATTTATAATGCTTTTGCAATTTCCTTAAATGAACGCAGTCGCTATCTTGGAACTTTATCAAGTATCGGAGCAACAAAACGACAAAAAAAACAATCTGTTTATTTTGAAGGCTTAGTAGTTGGCATTATTGCTATTATATTAGGTGTGATAGCAGGAGTTGGAGGAATGGCTGTTACCTTTAAAGTCATCAATCCAATCTTAGCTAATCTTGGACAAGAAATCGGATTTCCTTTAGCAATTTCATTTAAAGGTATCTTGATAGCTGTTATTTGCGCAATTATCACAATTTTTATCTCCAGTATTATCCCAGCTTATCACGCTAGTAAGATTTCGCCGATTGCAGCAATCACTAATCAACAAGATACTAAAATCAAGGTGCGAAATATTAAAACAAGTTTCCTTACTCGCCGAATATTTGGCTTTGAAGGTGATTTAGCGATGAAAAATATTAAGCGTAATAAAAACCGTTATCGAATCACCCTATTTTCATTAATCATTAGTTCTATCCTCTTTTTAACCGCTTCTGGATTTACTTATTATCTTAAAGAATCATATGATATGACTTCAATCAATATCAACTATGATGGCTATATTAATATCAATTCACAAAATCAAGAACTGATTAACGAATTAGCCCATCTAAAAAATACGACTCAAATTGCTGTTGCTAAAGAAACATCATTAAATTTAGAAACTAGTTTAGATAATATTAATCCTGAATTATTATCATTTCTAACAGAAAATGAACAAAACTATGGAAATACTTATTTCCTTGATCTTAATTTAGTTACTTATAATCAAGAATATTTAGATAGTATCCCTAATTTAAATAAAGAACTTCAAAATCAAATTCTAATCAACAAAGAAAATAATATTAAATTAAATCGGAAGTATAAGCAAACTGATATCTTAAAAGAAAATCTTGATCACTTAATCGGAACTACATTTAATAACAATGGTGATGAAATTGAAATTACTTTAAATAAAATTAAATATACTAATCAGTATTTACTTGGGCAAACTCCTCACGAAACTCACTACTCACTAAATCTTTTAGTCAGCAATGATACTTTTAACCAATTAATTAATCAGTATCAATTAAACTCAAATAATACTAATATTTATTATACGAGTAATAATAATGAAGCAGTTTTAAAAGAAATCAAAGAAATTACCGATAATTATCCTGAAGAATCACTATACAGCTCTAACCTAAGTGAAGATATCAAGCAGGCAAACCAGCTTATTTTAATCATTAACATCTTCACATATGGCTTTATCATTTTAATCGGTTTAATCAGTATCGCAAACATCATCAATACGATTTCTACTAGTATGGCATTAAGAACAAAAGAATTTTCAATGTTAAAATCTATCGGAATGACACCAAGAGCATTTAATAAGATGATTTATTTTGAAAGTCTATTCTATGGCATTAAAACTCTAATTTACAGTTTGCCTCTAGGCTTTATCATCATGTACTTTTTATATGAAAATCTAGCTGCAATATTTGAGCGGTCATTCAGTGTTCCAATCAATAGTTTTATCATTATAACTATTGCAATTTTTGTAATTGTTTTTACCACCCTTGCTTTCAGCAGTCAAAAAATTAAGAAATTAAATATCATTGACGGTTTAAAAAATGATAATAACTAATTAATTGTTAAAAGAACCTAGTTCAATTTTATGTTAGGTTCTTTTTCTTTTATCAGTTATTTTTTAAACAAAATAAAAATCCAAGATAAATATCCTGGACTAACTTACAAATGGTGACCTGTACGGGATTCGAACCCGTGAATGCATGCGTGAAAGGCATGTGAGTTAACCGTTTCTCCAACAGGCCATGGCGCTTGAAGTAGGACTCGAACCTACGACCGATCGGTTAACAGCCGATTGCTCTACCAACTGAGCTATTCAAGCAATGGAGCGGGTGATGGGAATCGAACCCACGTAGTCAGCTTGGAAGGCTGAAGTTCTACCATTGAACTACACCCGCATTGTCTTCTTAGCAGAGGTCCTAACGACTACTGCTTGTCTATAATAACATTAATAAAATATGATTGCAAGTAATTTTTAAAAAAATTCGCAATTTTTTTGTTTCTTTTCTTGTTTGCCTTTGTTAAGAAAAAAACCACCGATATGCTCACAGTTCATTGCATTTCGGTAGTTTCATTATTCGTATCATTCGTTCCTTCTTGATCAGAAGTATTTCCATTCGAAGTATTATCTTCAACTGGAGGTTCATCAGTACCAGCATCATCGCTTTGTTGATTATCCTTTTTTTTAGTATCATTCTTATTTTCTTTTTGCTTAGTAGAATTATTTTCTTTCTTGGAATCATCTAACTGCTCTTGCAAATTATCAATCTGCTTTTGTTGATCTATGTAATATTCATAAGCAAAATAACCGCCAACACATGCTCCGGTAATAATAAGCAAGATCAATAATGATAAAATAAAAGTTGAAAACTTAGAACGTCCTTGTTTTTCCTTTTTCACTTTAGTTTTAGTCTTTGTTTTTCGCTTTGTTTTTGTTACTTTCTTTTTCTTAGTTTTTGGACGACGTTGCTTTTTATTTCCCGTCTCCTCCACCGCTTCATCTTGTTCTGGCTCATCTATATCTAACTCCTCTAAATCATCATCAAACTCAAATCTTTTTGTCACTTATATCACCTCACGTATAAATATTATACACTGATGTGAATTTAATATAAACTTTTATCATTTTCCTTTATTTTACATATTCTTCTAAACACACACCCAGCTCATTTATTTTTTTAGCGTGTTCTTTCCCAACATAACGATAATGCCATGGTTCATACCCTACCCCTGTAATACTATTTTTATTAGTCGGATAGCGCAAAACAAACCCATACTTCCAACTATTTTGGATTAGCCATTGTTGTTCAACTGTGTTTTCCTGGCTACGATCAAGGCGCTGATTTTTTGTTGAAACAATATCTACTGCTAAACCTAACTGATGTTCACTAGTTCCCGGTCTTGCCACCCAAAAAGCTGCTTTATCGCTAGCTTCCACCTTTGAATATCCCTGACTTAAATATTCACTTACTTTATTTTGATAAAGTTGTTCTTGCTTCTCATTTGTCCGATAGGAAGAACAAATCAATGGATTTAATCCCTCACTTTTAGCCGCTTGTAACATTGCTATTAAATCATCGTAAATTCGCCGATCGACTGATTGCCCATTATTCAATTGCACTAAATCAACTTTCCAATCTTTAGGTATCGTATTTTCAAAATTAACCAATGTTAATAATTCATCTTTAACCACACTATTAGCCGATTTATTTTGGTTAGTTTTAACCTTATTAGCAGCTATCAGCTGATTATTACTTTGATTAACTTGATCGTTAACTAAAATAAATAAACTCATAACCAACCCAATCATCAACAAAGTAACTACTAACACTTTCATTTTATTAATCTGTTTCACTTCACCTTACCCCTTTCAATAAAAAAACATCTCTTTTACACTTTCAAGTGTATAAAAGAGATGCATAGAAACATCACCAAAGAAGCATCAAAGTTGTATCAATAAATATCATTATAACTAGAAACACTTACTGAATCGGTGCGATTATCAATTATTCCGAATAAATACTTATAAGTTTCTTGTTCAGTCAAACCAAGATATGCTGTTCCAAAAGTATAAATCACTTCATAATTTCTTGCTATATATTTTTTATTATAATAATTATATTGATATATTAAGTGCGTATCAACATCTATAGTGGCATTAAAGATTCCTTCTTCATTCGTAAAATTCACCTGATAAACACTGACACTTTTACTAGAATCAATCACATTACTATAGCGTCTTAATGTATAATTATAACACACATAATTTCCGTCAAAATTAAAATCAGTTAAAATACCAAGATTCTTCAATATAACTAATTGCTCATTAATGATCGTTCGGATTCTCGTAATATTTTCATCACTCATATCTTGAACTTGTGTCGTAGTAATAATATTTTTTTCCTTATTTTCATAGTCACCAATCAACTCTAATTTTTCAGCGACCGTCAACTTACTTGTTTGAATTTCATTATTATCACTTTTTATTTTTTCGACCTGAAGATGCTCAATTAATTTATCATCTTGTATTTTAGAAACTGTTAACGGAACTAACGGAATGATGATCAACAAAATTATTGCAGCTGCAAATTTAATAATATTTTTACTATACCTCATCAACTTTCACTCCTTCTAAAACAACGGTTACAGTAGTTCCCTGTCCCAAAACACTTTCAAAATTAATTGATGCATGATGCAGTTCAATAATCTGTTCACATATCGCTAAACCTAACCCAGCCCCGCCAGCACTTCGTGAACGTGATTTATCAACCATGTAAAATGCTTCTTTAATTTTACTCAATTCCGTTGCTGCAATACCACAACCATTATCTTTGACAACAAACTGATACCCTGTTGCCAATACCTTTCCTCTTAAATATACTTTACCGTTTTGTCCAACTGCTTTACGGGCATTATCAAGTAAATTTAAACACACTGTCTTCATTAAATCTGGTTCAATATACAATTTTCCAGGCTCAATTTCAATAATAAACTCAATTTGCTGCTCTTTCATCAATAAATCTACAGTATCTACAATTCCTTGAAAAAATGTCTCAGCTGTAACCCAATACATTTTAAAATCCTGTTTTTTCAAAACAATCAATTCAAGCAGTTTCATTGACATTGCCTCAAGACGTCTTCCTTCTTCAACAATCAAATTAGAATAGCCAATAACTTCTTCTTCATTCAAACGTTTCGAACGTAACATATCACCATAACCAATGATCGACGTCAGAGGTGTTTTTAATTCATGGGCAAAATTTCCGACAAATACTTCTTGACGTTCAACCGCTTCATGCAGTTCTTTCATCGTTGTACTCAAACGCTCAGTCATAGTATTAAAATCTTTTGTTAACTGACCGATCTCATCCTCACTGCTAACTACTACAGGAACAATCAAATGTCCATCAGCCACCCCTTTAGTAGCTTTAGACAGCTTTTTGATTGGGCTAACCAACCATCTAGTTACAGCAAAAATAACTGCTCCACTAGTTAATAATAATATAATCGTATAATAAAACAGTGTTCCAAATTGATTTTCACGATTTAAAAAAAGTTCAGAAATATCTCGCGCATTTTCAAAATACAACTTAGTCCCATTCAAAGAGAAGATTCGAAGAGATTGTAACTTATAATGCTCCTTATCTTTTTGAACAATATACCCCCGCTCATTTTGAGATATTTTATCAAACAATTTATGGTCATCATTAAAAGTATCATTTTGATATACTACATCTCCATTTTCCGCTCGAATACAAAACGAAACATTACCATTAAATGTCTCAACTGTCATATTAGAAACTAAGTTTTTAAGCAAATCAAGCCGTTCTTGAAAAGTTCCGCCTTTTATCGTAAGTTCCTCTAGATGTGGGAGCAATTCTAAAGTTAACGAATTAACTAAAATATCATTTTCTTGATAAACAGCCTCCACTTCGCGTTCGAAGGAATTATCGAAGCTCGTTTGAATCAGCATATAGCCACCCACACTAAAACAGGTGAGCGTTATTGCCATGATACTAAAATACAGCTTCCAAAAAAAATTCATCAATCTCCCTCCAAACGATAACCAACTTTGTAAACTGGTACGATTTTATCTTCCAATCCAAGCTTTTTTCGCATTCGCTGTACATGAAGATCAACAGTTCGGCTATCTCCCATATAATAATCACCCCATACCGCTTCATAAATTCGATCACGGAAAAGAGCAATATTTTTATTTTGAATAAACAACAGTAGCAAATCATATTCTTTTACTGTTAGGTTGATTACTTGATCATTTTTCTTCACTACTCGTGAAAGTGTATCTACACTAATATCATAAACACTTAAAACTGTTGATGTTTTATGATAACGGCGCAGTACCGTTTCTACCCGAGCAACTAATTCAATAATCTCAAAAGGCTTAACAATATAATCCTCAGCTCCCAGTTTCAATCCCTTAACCCGATCTTTTACATCACCTTTAGCCGTTAAAAAAATCACTGGAATTTCTAAAGGACGAATATATTCCATTAATTCATAGCCATTAATTTCTGGTAACATAATATCTAGTAAAATTAAATCAAATTGATTATACTCAATTAATTCAATTGCTCCTTTCCCATCATAAGCACATTTGCAGCTATATCCAGCATCTGATAAGTTAATCTTAATTAGTCTACAAATTGCCTGTTCGTCTTCAACGATCAAAATTTTATTCATAGTATCACCTCTATTACTTTCATCGTACATCAAAATTGCATCTTATTAGCATCATTTCACAAAAAAACACACTTACTAAGTAAGTGTGTTAACTCCATTATGGAGCGGGTGATGGGAATCGAACCCACGTAGTCAGCTTGGAAGGCTGAAGTTCTACCATTGAACTACACCCGCATTTCATTTTCGTTACTTATATATATTAACATTATCTCTATATGATCTGCAACACTTTTTTATAAAAAATATCATTTTTTTATTCGCAACCAGCTTTGCAACCAATAGTTCCTTAAAAGCAAAGTAGAGTTTGTAGTCTCTACAAACTAAATTAGCTATATTGTAGATAGGAGGAAATAATATGAAAAAAATCTTAGAAGTTAAAAATATTAATAAAAGCTACCAGCATAACAAGGCTATCAATAACTTATCTTTCAACGTCTATGATGGTGAGATTCTTGGCTTATTAGGGCCTAATGGTGCTGGTAAAAGTACCACAATCAATATTCTATCAACACTTTTAACCAGTGATACTGGCACCATTAACATATTTAACTTGCCCTTAACATCTCACTCTAATAAAATAAAAGCTCAACTCGGTATTGTCCCTCAAGAAATTGCATTATACGAAGATATTTCAGCCTATCATAATGTAGCCTTTTTCGCTTCATTATACGGTGTTAAAAAGAAAGATTTACCAAAACAAGTAATGAATGCCTTAACTTTTGTCGGCTTATCCGATAAAAAAAATGATGATCCTAGAACCTTTAGCGGTGGAATGAAACGACGTTTAAATATAGCCTGTGCAATTGCCCATAATCCTAAATTATTAATTCTAGATGAACCAACCGTAGGAATTGATCCACAATCACGGAATTATATTTTATCCTCATTAAAGGAGTTAAAAGAAAAAGGTACAACTATTATTTATACGACCCATTATATGGAAGAAGTTGAAGAAATCGCTGATCGAATCGTTATTATGGATAGAGGCACTAAGATCGCCGAAGGAACATTAAAAGAACTTTTAGCCAAATATAAAGACACTCTTATCTACACCATCTATGCTGATAATTTTCCAGCCGATCTAGCAATATCACTAAGTACTATCAATGGTGTTGAAGAGATCAAAACTAATGCAGATAATTTTAAAATCACAGTTTCTAAAAATTACGACGCATTAGATAAGATCATTATGCTTTTTGTTCACAAAAAATGTCATATTAATAAAATGGAAACAGAAGAAGGAAATTTAGAAATGGTATTTTTAGGTCTAACCGGGAAGAAGCTAAGGGATTGATCATGATAAAATTTTGGACTTTATTTAAACACGATCTATATAATCTTATTTCCAGCCCAGGTACCTTATCTGTTTTTCTTATTTTTCCTACAATCTTAATTTTATTAATGGGGTTTTTATTTGATAATTTATATCATACAACTATAATCAGTTCCTATGATTTTTACGGTGTAACAATGATATTTTTTATTGCGATGATGGGCGCTACTGTCCCTGCTAATGCTTTTCTAGAAAAGCATATCAAAAACGGAAATACCCGAATCTTTTACAGCCCTGTATCTCGCGTGTCGATCTACAGCTCAAAGATTCTCACATGTTTTTTATTCATGGCACTTGCCTTAACAATCAATATCATTATTTTTGATACGATATCATTGGTAAACTTCGGTAGTGATAAAATCGGATATGTAATTCTCTTAATAATAAACTTTGTTCTATTCCTTACAATATTAAGCAGTGCTATTTGTGTTACTCTTCATAGTGAAGAACTCACAAATGTTATTTTATCAAACTCAATGTCTGTATTAGGCTTTCTATCTGGAATCTTTTTCCCAATCGCGAGTTTAGGTGCTATTTTTGAAAAGATTGCAAGTTTTTCACCAATCAAATGGACTGTCGATTGTATTTTTCAATTAATTTACGATGGACAAAGTACTAATTACTGGTGGATCATGTTTGCTCTTTTGACACTATCTTCACTTTTACTACTTGTTGTCCATAAAAACTATCGTCCAGAAGACTATATTTAGGAGGAAAAAGAATGTACAAACTCATAAAACTAATATTATATCGAATCAAGCACAACAAAGCATTTCTAATTACTTATCTTGTTTTGATTCCTATTATCATTGCACTTGCAATATACTTTACCAACTGCATTTCTCATACAATACAAATAGGAATCGTGGGAGATATAGACACATCTCAAAATTCTCAGATCAAATATACTTATCTAGATACTCTTCCTAGTACCTCCGAACTTGTCTTAAATCAATATGATGCCGTAATGGTCCAAGATGATAAAAATATTGATGTCTTATCCACTAAAGGTGAAACGTATAACCAAACTATCACCCTCTTAGTAAATGGTCAAATAAACAGCTTACCCGTTAATGATAATCAGCGTGGCAGTGCTTCAAATATATTAGGCTTCTTAATGATGGTGATACTTCTTCTTGGCGGACAAATTTATAAATATTACTTTGATGAACGAACTGGCATCAACAAACGCATTTTGAGTACTTCAGTAAGTTGTTATCAGTATTTATTGAGTCATTTTATTGTTGTTTATATTTTTCTTTTTATTCCTGCCACGATAGTCATTTGCAGTGCTCTTTTTGTTTTTAAGATCACTTTATCGATTGCACTCTGGAAATTCATTTTAATCTTAGCACTTTTATGTTTCTTTGCAACTTCATTCGGTCTTTGGAGTAATGTCTTATCAAAATCTTTGGAAGAAAGTATGATGTTTGGAAATATGTTTGCAATTATTGGAACTATTGTCTCTGGCGGGATCACTCAAGTAACAAATAATGAAATTTTTAATTATGTTGTTCAATTTTTCCCTCAAAAACAAGTTATGACTACGCTTTCAGCTCTAGAAAACAAAAACGTTTTACCGACTTCAGGAATAATTTATTCCCTTTTACTTTCACTTGTTTTAATTATATCAGCAATTGTTATTGAAAAAAGAAAGCTGTCAGTTAGGTAATAATACAAAAAAACACACTTACTTAGTAAGTGTGTTAACTCCATTATGGAGCCATATTGGTCGATATAATCGAACTCATGCTTTTTAAAATTAAAAGTTATTGTACTATAGTTCCTCTACTAATAGTATACTATAATAACAGGTGTTTATCAACTGATTTTTCGCTATTTTAATAACTTTTTACATTCAAATTTATTTTAATATCTCTTAGAAAAACTTCATTTTCTTGTTATCTTTTATAAATTACCGATTATCAAAACTCTCATTTATTCATTTTATTTTTTATATTTTTTAACACAACTAAAACAAAGGGAAAATATACAAATAAATATAATAAAATTATCACTATATCCATCATATTTGCCTGCTCAATTGTATAGCATATTTTACTTGACAAAAATGTCATCAAAACAAAATACATTGATGAAATAATCAATCCAAAAACAGTTAAAATCATATAAATACATATTTTTTTCATATTTCTAATAAGCCCGGTATACATAATTGACTTATTTAACTGTCAATTATGTATACCTTTTTCTTTCGTCAAATTTTTTTAGAATTGAAATGTGAATGTATACTTTTATAAGGCGCTTTAATCAATCCATTAACAACTCCACCCATGCCATTACTGTCAATGGCTTGTGGTTCACTGCACTTGATGAAAGATACCCATGATTGGATTTTCACCAACTAGATATATGCTATACCCTGCACACAATTAGAAAAATGGAAATCATTTCCATCTTTCTATAACATAAAGTTAATATGTTTTTCTCCATAAAAACAACTATTTACGTAGCAGATTAATACAAATAATTAATCAAAAAAACGATAATTAATGGTACAGCCATTATAATCAGGGGTTTTATCAAAATAGGGTCATTACGACTTTCAAGTTTATCTTGAATAGTTTGAATTGTATCGATTTGTCGTCTAGGCATCCCATTAAATCCACCACAGCAAAAAGCCAATTCAATCATAAAAATAATTAAATAAATAATATTTAATGTATTTCCTGAAATTTTGTTAAAAAGCCGAAATATCAACATTAAAATCAACATAATAATATAAATACCATAAAAATAATATAATTTTTTCACTTTATAGTTTCATTCCTCTCAAATCAACTAATAGTATACTGTTCAAGACTTTATTTACAACTAATACTATCATTTTAACTTCTTATTGTTTTTTCATATGTAGGTGAAATATAAGTTTGTCCATCATCTTGAACCGATAAAGCATATCTATAATTAAATGTTATACTTCTATGGGTAGATGACCCCCAACTGTAACTAGTGCTTACATTGTGAGGATTTACTATACAATACATACCAACGTTTGACCAGATGAGCGATACCGATGGGCCACTAAAAGATGTGATAACACCCGTCGCATCATTTACCCTTATAACAGCATAGCACTGCATTTCAAATTCAATTTTTTGAAAATTACTAGGTCTATAAGAATGGTAATAATTTTTTGTCAACGATTTAGCCTCAGAAACTCTAGTCTGTGGCATATCCGGTATTGAAGAAATTGTTAGATTATTATTCATAAAGTTTTCACTAATACTTGAATAATCTAAATTTTCATACAGTTTTCTATTTTCTTCAATAAAATTGTCTTTTACACTAAATCCACTAGTATTTATAACATCATAATTTAATGAATTACTAAATATACCATCTATCAACTCTATAAATCTATTTGATACACTTTCTTGTGCTGACGCATTATTCATAGTACATGGTATTAGTAACATTATCGTCAATAAAGCAATAGTAATTTTTTTAATATTTCTCATTTTCATCCCTCTTTTCAATAAAATTTATAACTTTAAATAAATTCTTACTGTATACTATATAGTTGCTTTTAAAGTTATTGAAAATTCTTTTGAATAGTGTGGATCACTCCCTACAGTTGACACTGCATAAATTTTAAATCTGCCTGTACAATTCAAACTTCTTCTATTAGATGAATAAGTTGCAGTAGTACTAATATCAGCTAGTCTACCCGTATATCCACCAACATCAACCCAATTTGTATTAACGGCTAATCCTCTATATGAAGTAATTATACCAGTACTTTCATTTACCATAATTGTAACTCTTAACGTAACATTTGCAGTCATTGTTAATCCTCTAACAGTATCCTTGTACTCTCCAACTTTCCATCTATCATTTGCAACAGATGCTCTAGGTTGTAGTATATCATCTACTGGTAAATTTAGATAAATTTCTTTTTCAACTATTACACCTGATTGGTTAAAAGCTGATATAGGCAATATATTTATTGTAATCATTCCAAAGCATAATAAAACAGTTATTATAATATTCATTATTTTTTTCATATTACTTTTACCTGGTATATTGTTATTGACTTATTTAACTGTCAATTTTGTATACCTGTTCCTTTCATTAAATTTTGTTCATAATTGAATTGTGGATATGTACTTTGATCTTATCATCCTGTAGTTTGACTACCTCAGAAAGGTTACCACCACATCTTTGTATCTTAATTATAGTTAGATAAGTCTTTGAACTTGTATTTTGCATCAGGATCTTTAATACTCTGTTTGCGGGTTGATTACATATCACTATCTTATATGCTTTAAAGAAAAGATGTGCTTTTTATATTTTACATTGGTATTGGTGTTGATGTTGATGTTGATGTTGGCAAATTTAAATACTATGCCTGTGTTATTTCTTCTGAAAGTGAAGTTCTTATTGAACCTTTCTTCTTCCCCGATAATCTTGAGAATTTCGAATCATTTTTCTAAACCATTGACCACTGATGCCAAGCGCAAATCTAAAATCCATAAAACCAAGAATGATAAAAAAGATACTTTTATTATCTGTTTAGTACTCTTTGGTAGAGATTATACTTCCTAGTATGTTCATTTTTCATAATAGTTTTCTCTATCATTAAAAATAAAATTATACATTATTACTTATAAGCTAATAATAAATGTTTTTAATAAAACCAACTTTAAACTTTTGATGTAATATTACCTCTTATACATATTATATAATGACTTATACATAACGACTACTAATATAATAATTATTATTGACTAAGTTCATTAATAATTCCATCAAGTATTTTATAATTATATCTTCTTAAAAATATCTATCCGATTAACAACTCTATATTATAAAATAACAAATATACTGCAATTTATATTATATACAATTACATCTTTTAAACGTTTTTGATGTATATTTATAGCTGAATATATACAAATATTCAGTTTAATTTATTAGTTGGCAAAAAATATTTTTTGATATCATATCTTGGTTACTTCAAGAACTTTTTTGTCAGTCAAGTTTATTTTAATATTCCTTACATACTTCTTGAAAAGTTCACATTTTAATTCTTTGCCTAATCGATTGCACTCTGGAAATTCATTTTAATCTTAGCACTTTTATGTTTCTTTGCAACTTCATTCGGTCTTTGGAGTAATGTCTTATCAAAATCTTTGGAAGAAAGTATGATGTTTGGAAATATGTTTGCAATTATTGGAACTATTGTCTCTGGCGGGATCACTCAAGTAACAAATAATGAAATTTTTAATTATGTTGTTCAATTTTTCCCTCAAAAACAAGTTATGACTACGCTTTCAGCTCTAGAAAACAAAAACGTTTTACCGACTTCAGGAATAATTTATTCCCTTTTACTTTCACTTGTTTTAATTATATCAGCAATTGTTATTGAAAAAAGAAAGCTGTCAGTTAGGTAATAATACAAAAAAA
>OBUV01000028.1_pt1 | contig 116673 bp, 89 predicted proteins | sample 1475971 | NCBI WGS metagenome assembly OBUV01 (sample SAMEA2579962, study PRJEB22360) | human gut metagenome | biome: human gut; feature: human-associated habitat; material: faeces | place: Denmark | collected 2008/2010
CTCTGTGTGGGAGCCCCCCAGCCCCTGTTTCTGCCCCTCCCGGGCCGCCTCATCCGCGATCTCACGGAGGCCTTCCATAACCCGCTTCTGCGCGGTCTCCCATGTCTCTGCCGTTTTGCTCTCATCGGTTTTTGCCATGGCAGATACGGCTTCATTGATCGTCATCGCGCCGCTCATCACCGCGCCCATCATGGTATCCACACTGTCATAGCCCAGTGCCTTTGCTGCCGGTGCGTATGCCTCCGCCGGCATGGCTCCTTCGTAAATGCCATAGCACACTTCGCGTATCCTGGGATTTTTCTGCACAGCCAAATCCTGCTGTCCATTGTTCTTAAGAACCAGCTCCGCCGTCTCAATTGCCCGTCCGCTGTCACTTGTGTAAACCGCGTCAAACGTAATTCCGGCTTTTTTTAATCCAACCCCCAGTTTTTCGGCCACCGCCGCCCCCTCTTCCGTCAGTGGGGAATCGCACCACCCCTGCATACGCCCCGTAGTATTCAGCATGGTCTTTCCGTGTCTCGTCAGATACAGGGTAACCGGCATCTGCTCCTTAGCCGTCTCCTGTGCCTGTACCTGAGCCTTTGCGCAGCCTGCCAGAATCGCAGAAATGCATAACAGCCCCGCCGCCATCATAACCATCCGTCTTTTTTGTCTCATTTTCTCTCCTCCGTTATTTTCCATATTTCTGACTGAACAGTTTTATTGTAATCATTTTTCCGGGCGTTATCTACGCATATCTTAACCAAATCATACACGTTAATTGACCCTTTTTCCCGGTCGGAGGACGCAGGCAGATACAGACAGACGGTGCAAAAACAGCCGCATCCCGCTGCAAAACGGGATACGGCCGTCAGACTCTTACTCTTTATACCCGAATTCCGGTATTTTCGTCCATCTGTCACGGAGATAGTGGGCGACCAGCTTGGGCTTCCTGTCTCTTGTAAAGATTCCTTTTTTATTTCCCTGCACCCTGAGAAGGCTCTGGCTGGTAGCAAAATCGGCGAAATTCCACACCTGCTCGCCTACGAAGTTTTCCAGGGAATCGGTGATCTCGTGGTTTACCTTATAGTACTCCACCTGATACTCCTCCGTGTACATGACCGGAGTCGTGTCGTGGAAGCCGCTTACCGTGTCGGCGCCATATTCCGTATACATGAACGGCTTTCCGAGGGAATTCCAGAAGGTCAGTTCTTCCCTGCACAGTTCTTTCGCCATATCCAGATCGCCGCCGCAGGCATACCAGCCGTAATAGCGGTTTAAGCAGAAGACGTCGCTCAGCTCAATCGTGCAGTCTTCTTTGTAATTAGGCATCTGGACACTTACGATGGTACAGGGGCGTTTCTGGGGATCAGTCTCCCTTGCCAGATCATACAGCGGTTTAAAATAGGCGTAGGCACCGGGTCCGCCGGAATCAGACTCGTTGGCAATACTCCACATGACGACACAGGCGTGATTCTTGTCGCGCAGAATCATGTCGCGGACTACGTCCATATGGTGGCTGTGTGTCCGGATTCCGCCCTCTTCCGGCGGATCGAAGGTATTGACCCGTTTTCCGTCTTTAAAGTTTGCACCGCCTCCGAAATTCAAATGGACTCCAACTGCCGGTGTCTCGTCGATCACCACGATTCCCTCCTCGTCGCACAGACGCATCATCTCCTCGCTGTAGGGATAATGGCTTGTACGAAAGCTGTTGGCTCCCTGCCACTTCATCAGAGAAATATCCTTCGTATTCATCGGAAGGTTAAGCCCGCGGCCGGCCGGGAAGGTATCCTCGTGTTTGCCGTAGCCCTTGAAATAGAACGGGCGGCCGTTGATCAGGAATTTACCGCCTTCGGTCTTAACCGTACGGACTCCATAAGGAAGGGTATAGACATCCTCCCCGTAAGTCACTCTCACATCATATAAATAAGCACAGAGCGGCTGCCACAGGATGACATCGGAGATCTCCAGAGTACCGTCGGTTCCCTCCGCCTCCGCCGCCAGTCTGCCGTCTTTCGTATAGACCGCGATTTTCGCAGTGGCCTCTCCCACAGTTTCAAGATGGTACGTGATGCGCGCAGTCGTATTTTCCACCTCGGCGTTTAAGAAGATATCCTGTATATAGGAGGCAGGTGTCGTATACAGCTTGACCGGACGGGTAATTCCGCAGTAATTAAAGAAATCGAAGTTGGGATTATTTCTCTTTCTGGATGTCTTTCCGCCTCCCATCCCCATCAGATCTCCCATTCCGCCGCCCGCTTCGCTGCCGACCGGAAGGGTGGTATGATCGATCCGGTTGTCCACCGCCACAGTCAGGAGATTCTCTCCTTCTTTCAGATACTCGTTAATCTGCACCTCGAACGGAAGAAAGCCTCCCTTGTGCTCTGCAATCAGGACTCCGTTTAAATAGACCCTGGCAATATGGGTCACTGCGGCAAACCGCAGAACCAGACGCTGCTCCCTCATATAGGACGGCACAGCCAGCGTTCTCTGGTAGAAGCACCAGCCGTAATGATCCCGGAAGGCTTCCCCTTCTTTCAGATCGTTGTAGGACGCCGGAACAGGCATGGTCATGGCTGCCTCCAGAGGCCTCTCATACCATTTTTCTTCAAAGCCGCGGCCATCGTCCAGTTTAAAAGCCCAGACGCCGCTTAAATCCATCAGTCCTCTCGACTGTGTTAAAATCGGATATAACATGTCCCATACACTCTCCTTCTATTATTCTGTTATTATTATAACAGATTTCCCGCCAATACTGCTAGGACAGTTTTGACGGGAATCCGGACAATTTTTAGGTATTGTAACTTTATTCTCCTACCGAAGGTTTCGTTCGCATCGTATGGTTCAGCCTGGCAACGGACACGCCTCCCATGGCCACCCCATGATCACCGAAACGCATCACCCGGTTCTGGCCCTTTTCCATGGGAAGCCACCGGGGAAGACCGCCGCCGTTCGGGTTTCCCGTGCGGATAAAATCAGAAAAATACCGCACCATAATATCCGACAGTTCACGGTCCCATGCACCAAATGGACGCCAGCTGTTTTCCAGAGTGCCGAATGCATACCACAAATCCGCGGAATGCCACGCGCCGCAGTCATCTCCCGGCAGCTGTCTGTCGAAGAAAAAGGCGTAGGATGGGCATCTTCCCATATCAGACTGAAGCCGGGCCCAGCCCTTGGCCATCTTATGTACAATCGGAGGAACGATATCCTCGCTGGTGGAACCCATGAGATAAGGGATCTCGTGAGCACCGCCGTCTGAGACGATCTCCATGGGCGGCTCCGGCAGAAATACGCCGTCTATGATCGGTCCGCATGCCATGGCTGCCTCCGGCCGTTCCTTCGTCAGTGTGTGAAACTCTTTAAAGATTACAGACGGTTCCGCTTTCCTCATTCCCACTCCGCACGCCTTCACCACCCGGCGGTCCAGCTCACGCCAGAAGGGTTCCGCATCGTTTAAGGCTGCTGTGGGAGAAAAGCCTTTCATGACACCGCCTCCGCTCATCATAACAGCCCCGCAGAAGCTGCCCCTCGTCAGCGGAGAGAGGCAGTGCTGCTGTACGCTCATGGCGCCGGCCGACTGCCCCATCAGGGTGATCCGGTCCGGGTCTCCGCCAAATGCGGCGATATTGCGCCGGATCCATGACAGAGCCGCCATCTGGTCATACATGGCGTAGTTGCCGGTACGTCCCTTCTCGTCCTTCCATTCCTCCATACAGGCAAATCCCAGAGGGCCCAGACGGTAATTGATCGTCACTGTCAGGATTCCCTGACGGCAGTAGGCGGCGCCGTCAAAATGCTTCTCATGGCCGCATCCGCCCTTAAAGCCGCCGCCGTGAATGTAAAACAGTACAGGCGCACACTCCGCATTCAGCGGAGTCCAGATGTTTAAAAACAGGCAGTCTTCACTGTAGGTATAGGACTCTCCCTCCCGGAACTCATGGTAATAAAACGCCTTCTCAGGCACCTTTGACTCGTCATAGAACGCCCTGGGCTGGTAAGAACAGTTTCCGAACCGGTCTGCCTCATAAACACCGTCCCAGAGTGTCACCTCCGTCGGGTAACAGAAGCGTTCCGCCTCTGCGTAGCGGATTCCTTTAAAGACAACGCAGTCTTCCTTCGCCGAAACCGCTCCTCTTACAGTTCCGCATGGCGTTTTTATCAGCCGCGCGGAACCGCCGGCGACCGGCCCGGACTCTGTTTTCATGATTTCTTCTCTCATCGCCGCTGCCCGCCTGAGGCCGGAATCCAGGGATACCGCTTCATGACATCCTGCTCGAAGGCTTCCAGGGACCTCATCTCCTCTGTAATTGTTTTCATATCCAGGCGCTTTACGATCTCATTGATCAGCACTTCCCCTTCATCCGCCAGTTCTTTTCTTCTGGCGGCATCCGGAATCGCCGGTGTACTCATATGATCCTTCGCATCACCGAAGCAGTAGCCGATGCTGCCGCTCTGGTAAGCCAGGCTGAACAGATGGTCAAACGGTTTCGTCGTCTGAGGTTCCTGATGACAGTATCCCGTGGTAAACGGAACATCCTCCAGCCGCCCCATCATCTGATAGGCGCCGACCGTAATGGAATGAAAGCTGTCCAGGGACTTGAATAAATCCTTAGCGCTCTGGATCATCTGCATTGTCAGATCCATATACAGGATCGGCACTCCTGTCTCATCGAAGAAATCTCTTACCATCGGGCAGCAGGTCATGTGAGCCGGGCCGTGAAAGCTGACGTAAATCTGGCGCTTAAAGCCCTGGCGAAGAAGGCTTCTCGCAATGGCTCCCAGATAGTCGATGCCTTCCCGCACACTGACCTGAGTCGTTCCGCGTCCAATGGCTGTGGCTCCGGCGTAGAAGTACGGCAGACCCGTCAGTACCAGCCCGTCGGCCGCCTCCGCCATCCGAAGGGCAAACGCCTCGCTGATTACCGTCTCGCTGTCGAGGGGCAGTCCCCCGTGGAGTTCCACCGTTCCCACAGGAACAATGATGACATCACCTCGTGTCAGATACGCCTCCACCTCGTCATTCAGCATACGGGGCAGAATTCTCGTTCTCATTTCCTCCATCCTTGATCTCCTTTCATCGTCTTCTCTTCTATTATCTTCCCCGACGGTTCTTCCGCCTCTGCCGCTGCAGACCTTCCTTCCGACTCCCGGTCCCGGTTTCCGCACAGCCGGAAAATCCGTTCTGCATTTCCGCTCACAACAGCCTGATATGCGGCCGGAGAGAGGGCTCCCTCCGCCGCTTTTTGATCCAGCCAGCTGCCCAGTGGGAATTCCATGTCAACATTCACCATGTCGGTTCCAAACATCAGGCGGTCCTTCCAGGTCTCCAGAAACGCGAGGCCAAACGCCTCATCCCGCATCACGGCACAGCCCCCGCTGTTGGCCGACAAATCACCATACAAATTCGGGTATGCCTCAAATAACTGCCCCAGCCGCCCGCCAGGCGTCACCGGGCCTTTCCCCCATTCATACCGGTCTTCCCGGGAAGCTCCGGCGTCGCCTGATATCTCATGCCAGAACGGCTGACTGTGACCGATCAAAATCAGGTCCGGATACTTCTGCAAAGTCCGTTCCAGAAGAGGCAGCCCCGGCTCATCCACCACGCCGTACTGAAAGCCTTCCTCCGGGCTCATGTGAAACAGCACCGGAAGGCCCAGCGCCTCCGCGGCCTGAAACACCGCCTCTAAAAACGGATGATCCATCCTGCGGTTGACAGTCAGCTCCCCGACGCCGACAGCGCCTTCGCTGCGGTACTTCTTCAATCTCTCGTATACGGTCTCCGGCTCCGTCTCGTCCAGCATACACATCCAGGCGTACCGGTCCGGGTATTGCTCCGCAATTTTTCTGCATGAAGCGTTGGAACCGAACACCGCCTGCTTCTCGCCCGACGACATGACGATTCCCATCCCAATTCCGAGGGCATCCAGATGCGGCAGCATTTCCGTCCCACTGGAAATCTTCATTCCAAGCCCTTCCGGAATCGCCCGTTCACTCAAATGAAGATGAATATCTATCTTTTTATCTATACGGCTTCCCCTCATTCCTGCGCCTGTTCCTCTTCTCTCCGTTTCTTTAACACCGCGTACATCTCCGTCGTCTTCTGGTTGGTCAGATTGTATACGAGTCCGATGCCCAGAAGCTCCAGCACGCAGGTTGCAACCGGAATAAAGGTGCAGAGGGAACGGATATGACCGGCGACAATGGCTGTCTGTGCTTCAATACCGGAGATATAACCGATCGCTCCCAGTGAGAAGGAGGCGATGGTGGATGCCAGCGTGGAACCGATCTTTCTGGAGAATGTATAGATGGAATACAGGCTTCCGTCGCTGCGCTCTCCGGTCTGATACTCATGGTAATCGATGCAGTCTGTGACAAATGCCCAGATCAGCATGGTAAACGCCGTCTGTCCGCTGGTTGCCAGCGTGTTGACCACCAGGAATAAGTACACATTCTCAATAGGTACCATAAACAGAATGAGGGAAATCACAAGATTATAACCGGAACACACTAAAATGACGTTGCGCTTTCCATATTTCTGACTCAGCTTCGGGATCAGCGGGAAAAATACAAGCATAATCGGAATACTGATTAAGGATACCAGCGTCAGTACCTGCGGCGCATGGTAGAACTCCTTGTAGAGATAGCTTCCCAGCTGGCTGTTGCCGGTGATAAACAGAAGGCTGCCCACCGTCGCCAGCATCACGCCCAGCATCGGACGGTTCTTAAATACGCTCTTTAATACCTTGCCGTAATGAAACTTCTGTCCCTCTGTCTTTGGCTGACGGACACGCTCTGTCGTGAAATGCAGCAGCAGACAGTAGCAGATGATGGATAAGATTCCGAATACCACCGCTACCTTGAAGAAGCCGCCGGCTACCACGTCGCCCGATTTGTTAAATACGAACTGGGGAACCAGGGAAATGGCTCCGATTCCGACGATGGTTCCGCCGATGGAACGGGCTCTGGAAAGCTTTGTTCTCTCGACCGGATCGTTGGTAACTACAGATGCCATGGAACCAAAGGGCATGGAAGTTCCGGTATAGCTCATGCCGTATACGATGTAAGCGAATACGACCCAGACATGCTTCGCCAGAGAGCCCCAGCTGCTGACGTCGGCAAAGCACAGCAGGCCGGAAACAGCCAGCGGAATCATCGCAATCTTAATATACGGTTTAAATTTGTCTCCGCTTTTGCCAATCTGCCATCTGTCCGGAAACGAACCGATCATCGGATCGTTAAACGCATCCCACAGCCTTGCAAACAGGAACATGCTTCCCATCCACGCCGCCTTGATTCCCAGCACATACGTACAGAATGTGAGGAAAAATGCATCGACGTACAGGTTTACAAAGCTGCCTGCCATGTCTCCGCATACATACCCGATCTGGTCTCTGATTCCAAACTTTCGTGTCTCTTTCATAAAACCTCTCCTTTTCTTCCCATAAGACTTGAAATTCTTATGTTCATTTGTTATAGTTCTATTATATTGTGTAATTTTCGCAATTTAAATTGCGCTTCTTGCATTATATATTGTAATTCTTGCAATCAGATTATGTGGTTTTATTTATTTTTCATAATATTCATGCATTTTTTTATGCATTTTAACTACGGAGGCCTTATGATTAATTACTGGAAAGAAATACAGATGCAGGATTCCTGTACGGAAATCCGCATTCAGACAAATACAGACAATACCGGCCATGTCTTTCTGCACAGCCACACCTTTTATGAGATCCTGCTCTGCAAAAGCGGCAATATCCATTATCTTTTAGGAGATAAAAGATTCCGCGTCCAGCAGGGAGATATTCTGCTGATTCCACCCGGAGTCAGCCATCAGCCGCTCTTTCCGGAGCCGCTAAGAGAGCCGTATTCCCGATATGTCATCTGGATTAACGCTGCCTACTGGCATCAGCAGTGTGAGGAATTCCCAGATTTGAATTTTGCCTTCGAGCAGTGTCAGAAACGGGGAAGCTATCTTCTGCGTTCCACCCGGGCGACCTGGTCGGGGCTCTTTTCCGCTGCAGCCGCAGCCCTCAAGGAGACGGAGGAACAGAAGCCGGGCTGGGGATACTGTGCCCGGACCGCAGCCATCAGCCTGATGGCTCACATAAGCCGCACCTATTACTATCAGGATCTGCAGATGCCGGCCGCGGAAAAAAGCGTTCTGGTGGATGATCTCTTCCGCTATATTGATGAACACCTGATGGAAAAGATTACGCTGGAAGGGACAGCGAAGCATTTCCTGGTAAGCCCCTCCACCATTTCCCACACCTTTCAGAAAAACATGCAGGTATCCTTTCATCACTGTGTGATCCAGCGCCGTCTGATCGCGGCCAAAAACGGAATCCTGTCCGGAGTTCCCCTCCAGGAAATATGGGAAAGCTGTGGATTCCCCGACTACTCTTCCTTCTACCGCTCCTTTAAGAAGGAGTACGGTATATCGCCGCGGGAATTTAAGAATTTCCATTGCCATGATGCGTAGAAGCATTTTTGTGAAGGGTGGTACACGGACTCTGTAAGGGGAGGCGAGGCGGGCTGAAACTGTGTACTTGCCGGATCCAGGAAACCAGTTTTTTCATATGCTGCGGTAAACTCTTATGTGCAGTATAAGCAAAATTACCATTTATTTCAGTAAATAATACTTGACTTTTCCATACATCTGTCATACGATTATCCTATCCATTTCCGCGTTCTGCCGGAAGATGGTGATGTTCTGAATATCTCAGGCAATCTCAGAAAAATATCCCTGAACTCATGAAAAAATGGACTAAAGGCAGGTGACGCGATTTGATTATTTAAGGACGGAACTCTTGAAACTGTCCGGTTATTTACGTATAATAAAAGGAGAAAGAATAAGAAATGGAAGAAATCGCATATCAGAACAAGGATATTACCTCCAAGCTGATGGCGGAGACATTAAAAGGGAAGAGCCTCGCCGCTTTCGGGCTTCCGGAGCTAAAGATTGTGGATATCCTGCCTACGAACCTGCCTGTCATCGAAAGCAATGAATTGAGGCTGGACAATTTATTCCTGTTGAGCGACGGTTCTTTAGCCATCATCGACTATGAATCCTCCTTCAGCAGGGAAAACTTCGTAAAATATCTCAATTACATTGCCAGAGTCATCCGCCGTTTTGCGGTTCGCAGGGAGCTGAAAGATTTAAAGCAGCTCAAAATGGTTGTCATCTATACGGCCGATGTGGAGCGTGCGGAAGAACGGTACGATTTAGGCGGCCTGATCCTGATCGTGGAATCCGCCTACTTAATTCATTTAGACGGCAGTCAGATCTACGACCGCCTGAAACACAAAATCGACGCCGGAGAAAAGCTGGCGGAAGAAGAATTGATGGAACTGATGATTCTGCCGCTGACCGTAAAAGGAAAAAAGCGCAAGCAGGAAACGATTGAAAAAGCCGTAACTCTCGGTAAACGACTGCCTGACAGGGAGGGCCAGCTGAAGGTAATAGCCGGAATCCTGACTTTTACAGATAAAGTCATTGACCGGGCGTACGCTAAAAAATTGGAGGAGGAGATGCAGATGACATTAGTCGGACAGATGTTAATGGATGAAGGATATCAACGGGGAATGGAAAAAGGCATCCAAGTCTTTATTCAGGACAATGTTTCCGAAAACGTCCCGGAACAGCGTATTATCCAAAAGCTGCAGGCCAATTTTTCGTTAATGGAAAAAGATGCCATAAACTATTACACCCGTTTTTCAAAGCAGACACCAAACTAACGCATAATCCATAAAAAGACGCTGTTTCATCGATTTCTCTCCATCAATGAAACAGCGTCTTTATTCTTTTTATCTGCTTCTATATTACAGCCTGTCCGAACTCCCGTTCTTCGTTTCCTTACATCAGGCTCTTATATAACGCAATTATGTCTTCCAGTCCTGCTTCCTTGGGATTACCCGGTGCGCACGCGTCTGCAACGGCAGACTCAGCCAGGAACTGAACATCCTCTTCCTTTACGATGGCCGTTAAGTCAGCCGGAATCCCGACATCCTGGGACAGCTTCTTCACTGCATCAACTGCCGCTTTCCGGTATTCTTCTACCGTCATGGTCTCGGTTCCCTCTACGCCCATGGCCTTTGCGATATCGCGGAATTTCTCGCCTGTGGCGTCTGCGTTGTATTCCATGATCGTCGGAAGCAGAATCGCATTGGCGACACCGTGGGGCGTGTCATATACGGCGCCCAGAGCGTGAGCCATGGAATGAACGATGCCAAGTCCGCAGTTGGAGAAGCCCATACCGGTTAAGTACTGTCCCAGAGCCATGCCTTCACGGCCTTCCGGCTTATTTTCAACCGCATCTCTTAAGCTGGAGGCGATCTTTTCGATTGCCTTCAAGTTAAACATATCCGTAATCTCGTTGGCTCCCTTTGTCGTATATCCCTCGATCGCATGGGTCAGCGCATCCATACCTGTGGAAGCGGTTAAGCCCTTCGGCATGCTGGACATCATCTCCGGATCAACGAAAGCAACAACCGGGATATCATGTGTATCAACACAGACGAATTTACGTTTCTTCTCAACGTCGGTAATAACGTAGTTGATGGTAACCTCTGCCGCCGTACCCGCTGTTGTCGGAACAGCCAGAATCGGAACACACGGATTCTTCGTCGGAGCCACGCCCTCTAAACTTCTGACATCGGCAAACTCAGGGTTAGTGATGATGATGCCTACGGCCTTGGAGGTATCCATGGAGGAACCGCCGCCGATAGCGATAATGTAGTCTGCGCCGGATTTCTTAAAGGCCTCGACACCGGTCTGTACGTTTTCGATGGTTGGGTTTGGTTTGATGTTGGAATAAACCTCGTAGTCCATTCCGTTCTCTTCCAGAATCTTTGTTACCTTCGCTGTGACGCCGAATTTTACCAGATCTGGATCGGATGCAATAAATGCCTTGTGAAATCCTCTCTTTGTTACCTCTCCCGGAATTTCATTGATTGCACCTGCTCCGTGATACGATGTTTCATTCAGAACGATTCTGTTTGCCATGATAATCTCTCCTTTTCCTATCTTTTATGGGTCCAATAGACACCATTTACTTTCTGTTATTATTTTAACAAAACCGGTTTAAAAAATAAAGTTACAATCCCCTTTGTTTGTAACAAATGTTACAAATCCCGCAAACTGTAACTTTATTTCTATACAATATCAATACAGACCGGCCGTACCAGCAGCCAGGTACCGCTCCCAGATCCGCGTTATACGAGCCCGGCCTCCTGAAACACAGCCGAAAGCCGCGGCGGCATGGCCTCCACCAGGCTGGCCGCCATCTCCCCCGGGGTCTGCTTCATTCCGCTCAGGACCCATTTCACAGTCATATAGACGGATCCGCGGCAGTACATCTCCAGCAAAAACTGAATATCCTCCTCCAGAGGCTTATGGGTCCTGCGTGTGATCAGCTCCTGATAGAACCCCATAATCAGTTCAAAATCGTGTTCCTTCAGGGAGTTGTAATCATCCGAGCGGAAGGCCTCGGTAAAGAACACCTTCTCCTTCTTGATAAATTCAAACTTCTCCTCCAGGCTCTGGCAGACCGTCTTCTCCACGCCGATCCGGGCAAAGGATTCCAGCACCAGCTTGTCGAAATACCAGTTGATTAAATCATACTTGTCCTTAAAATTCCGGTAAAAGGTCTGGCGCGTCATATCACAGCCGTCCACGATATTCTGAACCGTGATTTTGTCCACTGGCGTCGTCATCATGCACTGCTTGACGGAGTCTGCCAGCCGGTATTTTGTTTTTTCATTTTTACTTACATAAGCCGTCATTCTAAGCTCCTGTATCGTTTATTCACACGAAGGCAACAGGCCACGCGGGCATATCCAATTGGCGGCTGCCGTGAGTGTCTCACTTCTTTTGTGTGCAGGTTTTTCTTCATCCTACCATAAAATACTATTTTTTTCAAATGGAACAGAGCTGAGCTGTTACGCAGTCTACGGAGCGTTGATTGTATTTTTATTGAAAATTCCTATAATAGAAAAAAGGAGGTGTCACAATGGATCAAACTGTTAAATTTACGCCGCTCGACATGCAGACATGGCCGAGGGCACAGATGTTTTACTATTTCTCAAAAATGGCTCCGACCGGATATTCCCTGACCGTCGATCTCGACATTACAGCGATGAGAACAGCTCTCAAGCATGCCGGTATCAAGTTCTTCCCAGCCTACTTATGGCTCGTGACCAAAACGCTTCAAATGCAGACGGAATTCAAAACCGCCGAAGTGGAGGGGCAGGTTGGCTACTTTGACACACTCACACCGCTTTACGCGGCCTTTCATGAGGACGATAATACCTTTTCCCTTATGTGGACGGAGTACGCAGATAATTTCATGGTGTTTTATCAGTCCTGTCTGGACAACCAGAGGAGGTACGGCGGCAGTCACGGCGTTCTGGCTCAGGCCGGGCAGACACCTCCCGCGAATGCCTATACCATTTCCTGTATTCCCTGGGTGTCATTTAAACATTTTTCGGTTCACTCCTATGAGAACAAGCCGTACTATCTTCCGTCCGTTGAGGCAGGCAGATTCTATGAAAAAGACGGCAGAATTATGATGCCGCTCTCAATTACCTGCCATCATGCGACGACTGACGGATATCATATCAATCGATTTCTGGAAAACCTGCAGTGCGAAGCGGAGGCATTTGCAGAGAACGTTCCTCATTTCCGCCTTCGCTGAAGCCATTTCATCCCTTCCACAAACGGAACAATGCAGAAGGCCAGTCCGATTGCCACCGCATACTCGGTCAGGGAAATATGTTCAAATTCAAATGCATCGGACAGGAACGGGACGTAGATGACCACGGTCGTGCACAGAAAGGAAGCCGCCATGGACAGCCACAGCCACGGATTATGGTGTTTTAAGGTAAATACCGACTGATTCAGAGACCGCATATTGAAGGAATGGAAGATCTCCGTCATGGACAGGGTCAGAAACGCCATGGTCATGCCATCCGCACTGTTCGTAATCTCCCACACGCCCGCCTCCAGATAATGGCCGATCAGATACGAAGCCAGGGTGATTACGGTCACCGCAATCCCCTGAACCGCCACATGAAATCCGACACCGCCCGAGAAAATCCCTTCCTTCGGGCTGCGGGGCGGCCGGTTCATAACGTCCTTTTCCGGCTCCTCCATCCCCAGCGCCAGCGCCGGAAAGCAGTCGGTAATCAGATTGATCCAGAGGAGATGGACCGGCTTCAGAATGACAAAGCCGAGAAGCGTCGCAAAAAAGATGGACAGCACCTCTGATAAGTTGGAGGACAGGAGAAACTGTATGGACTTTCGAATGTTATCATAGATTCTCCGTCCCTCCCCCACCGCCGAGACAATCGTGGCAAAATTATCGTCCGCCAGCACCATATCCGCTGCATTCTTCGTCACATCGGTACCGGTAATTCCCATTCCCACACCGATATCGGCATTCTTGATGGAAGGCGCGTCGTTGACTCCGTCTCCCGTCATGGCGGTAATACAGCCTTTCGCTCTCCACCCGTTTACGATTCTAACCTTGTGCTCCGGCTGAACCCTGGCGTAAACGGAATACTTCCCGATCTCATCGCCGAAGTCCTCATCGGATATCTCGTCCAGACCAGCGCCTGTGATGGCCTGCTCCGGGGAGGTGATAATTCCAAGCTGCATGGCGATAGCCACCGCCGTGTCTTTATGATCGCCGGTAATCATAATGGGACGGATTCCGGCTCTGCGGCACTCTTTCATGGCAGGCAGCACCTCGGGGCGCACCGGGTCGATCATTCCGGTGAGACCGAGGAAACAAAGCTTCTGCTCCAGATCTTCGGCCTCCCAGCCGGAGGGACGGGCCGCGTACTCTCTCGCTGCCGCCGCAAGGACACGGAGAGCCCGGCCGGCCAGCGATTTATTGGCGAGGAGAATTTTTTCCCGGTCCTCCTCACACAGCGGAACGGCCCTTCCCTCCGATAATATGTGGGTACAGCGTTTCAGGACCTCATCCGGAGCTCCTTTCGTGAACTGAATCACGGTTCCATCCGCCTTTTCGTGTACGGTCGACATCATCTTCCGCATAGAATCAAAGGGCGCCTCACCAATCCGTACATACTCCCGTTTCAGGTTGTTCTGGTCAAGTCCTGCGGACCATGCATAGGCCACAAGAGCAGCCTCGGTGGGCTCTCCCTCCGCCTCATTCTTATCGTTTAAATGTGCATCGTTACAGAGTGCCATGGCCGCTGCCAGCGCCTTCTCATCGGTTCCGGTGTGTTCCACGACGGTCATCCGGTTCTGCGTCAGCGTTCCCGTTTTGTCGGAACAGATAATCTGAGTGCACCCAAGAGTCTCAACGGCCGTCAGCTTCCGGATAATAGCGTTTTTCCTGGACATGTTGGTGACGCCGATGGAGAGCACGATGGTGACAACGGCCGCCAGGCCTTCCGGTATGGCTGCCACTGCCAGGCTCACGGCAATCATAAACGTATCTATGACCGTGTACCCGGAAATGTCCGGATACGCACGCAGTAAGCTGACTGCAAATATAATAACGCAGATTCCGAGCACCAGCACGCTGAGAATCCGGCTCAGCTGAGAAAGCTTTCCCTGAAGCGGCGTCTCATGATCCTTTGCCTGAGTCAGGGCATCTGCGATCTTCCCCATCTCCGTCTCCATGCCGGTGCCTGTCACGACCGCAGCTCCGCGGCCATATACAACCGTGCTTCCCATGTAAACCATGTTCTTCCTGTCGCCCAGGGGGATGTCCTTCGTCCCCTCCTCCAGGGAAAGAACGCGTTCCGTCTTGAGAACCGGCACTGACTCTCCGGTCAGGGCAGCTTCCTCCACCTTCATGCTGGCGCACTCCAGAATCCTGCCGTCTGCCGGCACCGCATCTCCCGCCTCCAGGACGATGATATCGCCGCGCACAAGGTCCTCGCTCCGAATCGTCTGCTGCTTACCGTCCCGCATCACCCTGGAAGTGGCCGCCGCGATCTCCTGCAGGGCGGCTATGGCTTTCTCAGCCTTGCTCTCCTGCGCCACCCCCAGCACCGCATTGATAAGAACGACAATCATGATAATGATCACATCCGCAAACGACTCCCCCGCATAGACCGCCGTCATTCCAGAGACCACCGCTGCCGCAATCAAAATCACGATCATCGGATCGGCCAGCTGACTCAAAAAGCGCCTCCAGAGCGGAACCGGCTTCGTCCCCTTCAGTTTATTCTTTCCATCTGCCATAAGTCTTCCGGCCGCTTCCTCTGCACTCAGGCCTGTCCGTTTCGTATTCAGTTTTTCCAGAACTACCTCTGAAGTATCCAAATATCCCTTCATCACCGCACCTCCTGCCTTTTATCCGGCTGTAAGAGGGAATCTTTTCCGCCCGCTGTAAAAGGAAAAGACTCATATACAGCGTGTATACTGTATATGAGTCTCATTCTTTATAGATAAACCAGGCCGCCGCAGAGCTGCCATGCTGTTGATTTATCTCGCCTTTGTCTTATGCGGAATTACTCCCTCAAATATCCTGTTAACTTAATGTAACTGTATCACAAACCCGCTCCGCTGTCAATCCAGCCCGCGCTCGCCCTCGATGTCTTCCTTCATAAACATAATACAGAAACAGACAAACAGAAAACCGCAGGATATCCAGATCGTCCGCTCCTTAAACAGAGAAGTCATGAGGCTTCCAAGCGCTGCGCCGATACCAAAGACGAGAATCACGCCGTAATACCGGAGGCATTTTTCCAGGCAGCCCTTTTCCTTTGTATGGCGGTAACGGTACAGCATCTCCGTCGCACTGCGCAGATTGCCGATGCACATCGTGCTGGCATAAGCGCTTCCCTTCATCTTTCGGAACGCCTCCACCTGCATGGCGCAGACAAAGGAGACTAGAATATTGGCTGCCATGTTCATGGACTGCGGGAGAAATCCCACCACAAACAGGAGCAGAATTTCCAGCGCCACCACGATCTGGCGCCAGTGCAGCTTCCCGTATTCCCGGTAGATACCGCGTATGACTTCCGATATGTAGATTCCTCCCGCAAAAGCCAGCACCGGCGCCAGGTACCGGAAGGCATCCGCAAAGTCTCCGTTCATCGCATTGTGTCCCAGTAAAATGATATTCCCCGTCTGGGCGTTGGCAAAAACCTTCCCGCGGGTATAATACGTATAAGCATCCTGAAATCCACCGGACAGCGTCAGAAAAATACCGGTCGGCATTGCTTCCGACATTTGACCATGTCGTCTCATCCAGCCATCACCATCCCTTCGGCCTATACTATAGCACAAAGCAACCGTTTATGTCAAAAAAACTGTACTATCCTCATGATTGGTCATGAAATTCGTAGATTTCCAACGCTTCTGACTATATGCTTATATACAGATTCATCGAAAACTATGGCATTTACATCAAAGGAGGAACCATTCATGTCCAGGCAGTTGTTGCCCAAAGCGGTGCTCTCCGCAAAAGACCAGCATTTCCGGGAGTTTGCCCTCCACGACAACATGTGGAAGGTTATTCTCTACGTCGGAACGCCCCTGGCCCTGTATCAGAGTTTAAATCAGCTCTTTAAAATCTTTGACTCCATGATGGCGGCTCATATCAGCGCCGGCTCCGTGTCCGCCGTGGCCTATTTATCACAAATCAGCCTGATGCTGTCAGCCCTGGGTGGCGGCCTCGCCATCGGGTCCAGTCTGAAAATAAGCGAAGCCTACGGTGCCGGTGATTTCGACCTGGTGAAGAAACGGGTCAGCACGCTGTTTGCCATGTGCTCGGTCCTAAGCGCCGTCATTCTGGCTTTGTTAGTTCCCTTCACACCGTGGTTTCTCCGGCTTGCCAGGACGCCGGAGGCCTTCATCTCGGAAGGCACTCTGTACTTCCGGCTGGAGCTCTTCGGTATGGTCATCAGCTTCTTTAACAACATTTATATTGCCATTGAACGGGCCCGTGGAAATTCCGGCAGGATTCTCCGCCTGAATATGGCGGTTATCTCTGTCAAGATGGCCTTTACCGCCCTGTTCGTCTACGGATTGCAGTGCGGGATCAGCATGATTTCCACGGCTACGATCCTTTCCCAGCTGTTTTTACTGGCCGCGGCTGTCCGAAACATGAATCAGAAGGACAACGTATTCGGTTTTTCCATGAGAGCGGTCTCCTTTCAGCGGGACACCACAGTTCCCATGATCAGCCTCTCCATTCCGGTCATTGCAGAGAAGATGGCCTTTTCCTTTGGCAAGGTCATCATCAATTCCATGAGTACGGTCTACAGCGCGCTGACCGTGGGAGCGCTGGGAATCTCCAACAACATCGGCGGCATCACCACCATGCCGCAGAACGGCTTCCAGGAAGGCGGATCGGCCATCATCAGTCAGAGTGTGGGAGCCGGAAAGCCCCGCCGCGCGCTGAAGGCCTTCGGATGTGTTCTCACTGTCAACCTGACTGTCGGGATCGTGCTCATGGCCTGCTCGCTGTATTTCCTGGAGGAACTCAGCCGTCTCTTTGCCGGCAATGATCCGGCGTTTCAGAAGATGATTATCTCCATCTACCGCTTCGAGGCGCTGGGGGCCATTCCGCTGGGCATCACTGCGTCCGTCATGGCCCTGTTGTACGGCTTCGGAAAGACAAAACTGACACTGGCCATCAACTTCTGCCGCGTCTTCGTTTTCCGTGTCCCCGTACTCTGGTTTCTGCAGAGTTATACCTCCATGGGAAGCTTAAGCGTCGGGGTCGTCATGGCCGTCAGCAACATTGCCACCGGCGTCTTCGCCCTGATCATCGGTGCTTATGAGATTGTGCGCATCTGCCGCCGTTACGAAATCCCGCTGTCCGCCCCATTTCATTTCTCCGTTTTTCAGAAAGCCTGGGGGAAATCTTAAGCAAATTGTAATGGCCTTTTTTCCAAAATACGGTATACTGGAGGTAACGGCGGAGGAATCCGCCTCCTACAGACAGATACAAAGGAGAACGCATATGGGATTATTTTCAAAGAAAAAAGGACCGAAAGAAGAACTGAAACAGAATCTTGAGGAAAAAGCAGAATTTCAGAACCTCTATCAGATCTACCTTCTGTTTGAAGAAAAACCGGTCAAACCGGAGGCCGGGATCATACGCACGGCTCTGGAAGAAACCTTCGGGGCGATCGACATCGTGTCCCCTTCGCCGGCTCTGACCTCTTTTGCCGTAAAAAAATATCTGGCACAGTTTAAAGACGGCGCCCTGCCGCCCCAGGTCGTCATGGGGGATGTGCAGGAATTCAGGCAGGACTCCATCGATGCCTTTTCCAGAAGCCAGCTCTGGGATGTGGCCGACGGAGACGCCCTTTTGGAGCGGTGCCGGTATGAGATTTTCCTGTTTGACATGATGGCCGCCGTGCTGGAATACAAGGAACGCTGTGAGATGATGATGGACTGGATGGAGACAGCGGTCAGACTGTTTCCTGACTGCACTGCGGTCTGGGTCAAACCGGCCGGAAAGCTGTTTACCGCGGATCAGATCAGGGAACACCGGATACCGCGGGAAGACCGTTTTGTATACTTTGGCGTCAACGCCCGCCTTTTCAACATCTCCGGCAGCGACGACAAGGTAGTGGACACCCTGGGGCTCTATGCAATCGGACTCCCCGACGTCCAGTACCATTTCCGGGGACTGGAGCCGCAGGCCGTCGTAAACCATGCATACAATGTTGCCTCTTATCTCTATGATGCCGATGCACCGGTCAAGTCCGGCGAGACCATCGACGGGATCGCAGACGGCCAGTTGAGCCGGGAGGTCCAGTGGAAATGTCAGTACGAGGATGCCTTAATCCAGCCTGTCCGGGTCGTTATGGACATCTGCCCTGGAGAATACGCAGCGGGACACAGGGAATAGCGGGTGCGACCATAAAAGAGGAAGATACCGCTTCAGGGACTCCTGAATCTGCATCTTCCTCTTTTTAGTATCCGGCTCTCTTCTATCATCTCTTACATCATCTTTTATACCGTTCTCTTATCCGCAGACCATTCTCACTCAAAGTCCTTATACATGAGACTGGCCTGAATCCCGCTGTTATTCTGATACTTTCCGCTGCTGTACAGATCGTATTCCCCGTCAATGTCGTGGTAATAAATCTGGCATATCTCCACATTCGGATAGATTCTGACCGGCTGTACACAGAAAATCTCCAATGTCCAGTACCCGGCGAAACCGATATCGCCAAAGCCCGCGGTCACATGGATAAAAAGCCCCAGCCTGCCCGTGGAAGAACGGCCCTCCAGCATGGGAACATACCGATCCGTCTTCGTAAACTCGTTAGTCCTTCCCAGATACAGCCTGTTTGGTTCCAGAAGAAGCCCTTCCTCCGGAATCACGATCCGCTTAGTCGGATTGGGCTTTTTCATATCCAGCGCTTCCTTCTCGTAAACCAGAAGTTCATCCGCCAGAGACAGATTATAACTGTTAGGATTAATTCTCTTTTCATCAAACGGAGTAATGATGATCTCTTTCCCCATATGCTTTAGTATTTCTTTTCCCGAAAGAATCATGATTCATTCCCCTTATCCCAGATAGTCGCCCAGCTCCGCCTCGTTCTTCTTCCCGTAATGCTTCATCAGATCCCGCTTTTCCGCGGAACTCAAGCTGTTCCAGAGTTTCTGAACCCTCGGATCCTTAAAACCGATGTAGGGAACGCCGTTTTTCTCACACTCATATGATGACAAATAATGATTCAGCGCACTCCACTCTACAAAGAAACTGTTAATTTTTGTGCTAAACCTCTTTACCTTCGCCATAAAGGTATTCCTCCCCTTCGAACAACCGTCCTGATACTTTGCACCTGTTTATGCCTTGCCGCTTCCATTGCTTTTAGTATATCACAGAGACCGCCGGCAGGCAAACAGGGATTTGGGAACCTTAAGTATTTTTACAGAAAATTAATAAATTCCTCCCGCGCAGCCGCCATGCGCGCCTCAAACTGCTGATAGAAATCCAACTCTTTCTGATATGGAATCAGATAGAAAACCTTAAGCACTCCCATGGCAGCCCGCTTCCTCGCATCTTCCCCACCGGCCTGCTCTGATCCCTCTTCCGATTTTTGCTCCCGTTTCTTCTCCAGCCTTTCCTCCAGTTCCTTCAGGAAGTAATGCCACTCCACAATAAAGTTCTCATAACGGCCCAGATCCGGGGTATCCATCCACTTACGGATCTTGACCTTCGTCTTCTGTGCCTTCCGGCATTCGTGTATCTGGTTAAAATACCGGAAGCCATGGTCCTCATAGATCCGGCCAAGCGGAAACATCCGACAGATTCCCGGTCTGCAGGGATGAATCCGGCAGCGCCCCTCCTCGTTTAAAAAGGTGCAGGCCTCTCCCTCGCCGGACATCTTCAGGTTCGGCAGAATCATGCCATCCACCAGATTCAGTTCCACCGCCTCCGCCAGCAGCTCCTCAAAGGACAGGCCCAGGCCCGTCTCCAGACGAAAGATATCGTATGGATCCAAAACAATGGAACTTCCCATGCCGCGGCAGCAGGCAGAACAGCCGCGGCAGTCATCACAGCCCACCTTCACCATGTCGCCGCTGCCATACAGCTTCCCATCTGATATCTCTTCCAGGCTGATCTCCCGCTTCATCGGTCCGATTCCCCCTTTTCCTTATTGAGTACTTTCATCCTTTACTGCAAACAGCTCCGGACAGCCCGGCTCGTGAATCTGCAGCACACGCTGGTTGCTGCTGCCCCGGAATTTCAGTTTGAGATCGTAACACTCCTGGTCAAATTCCCCATCCACCAGGATATCGATGCATGCAAGAAATTCTGGCGTCACCTCGCAGTGCGCCCTTCCCTCCGGCGACAGCAGATCCGTCTCATACGTATAACCGGTGTAGCACCAGATCGTCTTCTCCGGATACTGCTCCTTAAACCGGAGGACCAGAGGCAGAAGCGCCCGCTGGTTCTGCGGCTCCATAGGCTCTCCGCCCAGCAGAGACAGGCCGGATATATAGCTTTTTCCACAGGAATCGAGGATCTCCTGTACTGCCTCGTCCGTGAATTCCTTTCCATAATTAAAATCCCATGCGATCTCATTAAAACAGCCCCGGCACCGGTGAGTGCAGCCGGACACAAAAAGGCTCGTCCTCACTCCGGTGCCGTTGGCAACGTCGCAATGTTTGATATCGGCGTATTTCATGATATTATCGCTCCTCAGACTACAGATGAAGCACTCTCGCCTTGATTTCCTTCGTCTTTCCGGCGTTCCAGAAATTCTCACCCAGATAACCGCAGGTTCTTCTGGTTACGTTCATCTTGTCCTTATCCTTATTATGACACTGCGGGCATTCCCACTCCATGTCGTCATTGATGATGATCTCACCGTCGAAGCCGCATTCCTGGCAGTAGTCAGATTTCGTATTGAACTCCGCGTACTGGATATTGTCATAGATGAATTTAACCACTTCTTCCATGGCCTCTAAATTCTTCGCCATGTTCGGCACTTCCACATAAGAGATGGCGCCGCCGGAAGAAATCTTCTGGAACTGGCTCTCAAAGGTAAACTTGCTGAATGCGTCGATCTTCTCCCTCACATCCACGTGATAGGAATTCGTGTAGTACCCCTTGTCCGTTACATCTTCAATCAGGCCGAAGCGCTCCCGGTCAATCCTGGCAAACCGGTAGCAGAGAGACTCAGCCGGAGTCCCGTAAAGGCCGAAACCGAGCCCGGTCTCTTCTTTCCAGCACTCGACTGCCTCTTTCATGCGGTTCATCACGCGGAGGGCAAATTCCTCTCCCGCCGGATCCGTGTGGCTGACCCCTTTCATCAGCTTCGTCATCTCGTAGATGCCGATATATCCCAGGGAGATCGTGGAGTATCCGTCATGAAGCAGCGGATCAATCTTCGCCCCCTTCGGGAGTCTGGCAATGGCTCCGTACTGCCAGTGAATCGGACTCACATCAGATAAGGTGCCTTCCAGCGCCTTATGCCTGCACATAAGCGCCTCAAAACAGATGGTGAGACGCTCGTCCAAAAGCTTCCAGAATACTTCCTCGTCGCCCTTTGCCAGAATTCCAATCTGCGGAAGGTTCAGGCTCACCACGCCCTGATTGAACCGTCCCTCAAACTTATAGTCCCCATTCTCGTCCTTCCACGGAGACAGGAAGCTGCGGCAGCCCATACAGCTGAATACATTACCCTCATAATTCTCCTTCATCTTCTTCGCGGAGATATAATCGGGATACATGCGCTTCGAAGAGCACCGCACCGCAAGCCTCGTGATGTAATCGTATTTACCGCCCTTTAAACAGTTATTCTCGTCCAGTACATAGATGAGCTTCGGAAATGCCGGAGTCACATAGACGCCCGCTTCATTCTTGATTCCTTCCAGTCTCTGACGCAGAATCTCTTCCACGATCAGCGCATTTTCATTGATATACTCATCCTCGTCGTCCAGGCGAAGGAACAGCGTCACAAACGGCGCCTGGCCATTAGTTGTCATCAATGTGTTGATCTGGTACTGGATCGTCTGAACGCCTGACTTCAGTTCATCTCTCAGACGAATCCGAGCCATCTTCTCCACGGACTCCTCATCCAGGCTGTCGCCAAACTCTTCCCGGATCTGTCTGTGGAACTTATTGCTGCTCTTCCTTAAATACTTTCCAAGATGTCTCATATCCACAGACTGGCCGCCATACTGATTGCTGGCCACCGCCGCGATAATCTGGGTCATAACCGTACAGGCCACCTGAAAGCTCTTTGGGCTCTCAATCATCTTCTCGTTCATCACGGTCCCGTTATCCAGCATGTCCGCGATATTGATGAGACAGCAGTTAAAAATCGGCTGAACAAAGTAATCCGCGTCATGAAAATGAATCGCGCCCTGTTCATGGGCCATGGAAATGCGTTCCGGCAGAAGCATACGCTTCGTCAAATCCCTGGACACCTCTCCGGCAATATAATCCCTCTGTGTAGATGCCAGAATCGTATTCTTATTGGAATTTTCCTCAGCCAGCTCTTTATTCTCATTCCGGATCAGCTTCAGAATCGATTCATCCGTCGTGTTCGCTTTTCTTAAAAGCGCTCTCTGATACCGGTAAATCATATATTTTTTCGAGAGAGTATACTTGTTCTGCTTAACCAGGCGGCTCTCGATCATATCCTGAATGCTCTCTACATGGACAACATCCTCGCATTCTCTCTCCACATCATCCAGAATTCCGTCAATCAATGCCTCCCCGGCGCGTTCCGCCGCATCCACTTCTGCATTCGCCTTCTGAATCGCCCTCACAATCTTCTCTCTGTCATAATTCACAATTCTGCCGTCACGTTTCTGTACCTTAATCATCGCTGTCTCCTTATTTCCTTTAATTCATATTCTACTTTAATCATACTGCTAAAAAATAACACAGCAGCCGTCAATTTGCCGTGAAATCTTCTACATTTTGCGTATGTAATTATTTCTTCACCATATATAGTGCTTTTCCATTATACAACAGATATGGCAAAAGTAAAGGCCTTTTTCTCTTTTTCTTCTCTCTCCCTAACAGTTCAGCCCTCAATCCTGTCCCCCATCTTTTTACCAGCATAGCCAATACACAGCCGAAGAAGCGGCGGGCGGCGGCAGGACGGGTCCGGGGGCATGGATATTCCAGTGTGCCGGCATCTGGATACGAGTCATAAGAAAGTCCGTTCCTGGCGATCACGCCCGCGGTTGGCGTGTTCGACAGGAACGGACTTTCTTATGGCGAGTAGGAAGCAAGACGGACACGGAATATCCATGCCCCCGGACCCGTCCTGCCGCCGCCCGCCGCTTCTTCGGCGTCCTCCCAAATTCAGCGTATAAAATTAGTCCTGAGTCTCTGCTCCGGTTCCGGCGTTGTAATTCCCGCCGCCTTACCGGCCTCAATGCAGTGAAGCAGCCACGCCATATTCTTCCCGACCGTGCGCATGACCTGCAGCCCTTCCAAATCCTGCTCCACTTCCTCCGGCGAGTTGCCGTGAACCATGTTCCAGTACTGGGATGATACGACCGGCATCTGGGAAATTGTAAAGTATTTGTTCAGGGAATCGAGAGTCGCCGTCGTCCCCGCACGCCGGGCCGATGCCACTGCTGCGGCCGGCTTAAAGGCAAAACAGCTTCCGGCGTAAAACAGACGGTCCAGGAATGAATACAGCGAGCCGTTTGCCGATGCATAGTAGACCGGAGAGCCGACGACCAGACCGTCTGCATGCTCCATTTTATCCAAAAATGCATTGACCGGATCTCCTTTAAAGACACAGCGTCCGGCGGCGGCACATTTGCCGCATCCGATACAGCCATGAATGGCCTGATTGCCGATATGGACGATCTCCGTCTCAATTCCCTCATTCGTCAGGGCCCCCGCCACTTCCGTGAGCGCCCTGTATGTACAGCCCTTCTCATGAGGGCTTCCGTTTAAAAGCAGTACTTTCATCTCTTAACCATCCTTTCTTTTCTTCACATGAACCAGCTGTCCCGTCACGCTCTAATCCAGCAGGCCGATTAAGTCTTCCTTCGTCAGGCTGCCGAACGAGACGGTTCCCTCGGTGATGATCTGCTCCGCCAGATTCTTCTTTGATTCCTGAAGTTTTAAAATATTTTCTTCGATAGTCCCCTTTGTGATCAGTTTAAACACAGTAACCTGTTTCTCCTGGCCGATGCGGTGCGTCCGGTCCGTGGCCTGATTCTGCGCCGCCACATTCCACCACGGATCGTAATGAATCACCACATCCGCAGCCGTCAGATTTAAGCCCGTTCCCCCGGCTTTCAGGGAAATCAGGAATACCGGCACTCCGTCATCCTTAAAGGAGCTTACCATATGGAGCCGCTCTTCCTTGGGCGTCGCACCCGTCAGAATATAATACGCCAGCCCCTCTTTCTTCAGCCGTTTTTCAATGATTTCCAGCATCGACGTAAACTGGGAAAAGAGCAGGATCTTATGGCCGCCCTCCACGCCGTTGCGGATCAGATCGATACACGTCTCAAGCTTGGCAGAACTGCCGTTATAGTTGCTGTAACAGAGATGCGGATCACAGCAGATCTGGCGCAGCCTCGTCAGCTGAGCCAGAATCTGTATTCTGTCAGAGCCGCCGTCTCCCGCCAGCTCCAGCTGCTGCTTCACCTGCCACGCATTGGCGGTATACAGCTCCTTCTGTTCCTTCTCAAAGCCTGAATAGATCACATTTTCCAGCTTATCGGGCAGTTCCTTCAGCACATCCTTTTTGAGCCGGCGCAGAATAAACGGACCGATCATGCGGTGCAGCCCCTTTAAGCAGTTCTCATCCTGATCCCGCACGATGGGAAGCTCATACTCCTTCTTGAACCTCTGGTACGAAAACAGAAAGCCGGGCATGAGGAAATCGAAAATACTCCACAGCTCGCTGAGCCTGTTTTCTATCGGAGTTCCCGTCAGTGCAAATCTTGTTCGGGCGTTCACTGACTTAACCGCCTTCGCACTCTGGGTCGAGGCGTTCTTGATATACTGCGCCTCGTCGACGATCTGAAAACGGAATTCCCTCTCCTCGTAAAAGGCAATATCCCTCTTCAGCAGATCGTAGGACGTAATTAAGATCTCTCCGGCCGAAGCCGCCTTCAAAAGCTCCTCCCGCTCCTGTGCGGTACCGCTTATTGTGCGGACTTTCAGGGTTGGCGCAAAGTGATGGATTTCATTTTCCCAGTTATACACAAGGGATGCCGGACAGACAATCAGCGCCGAAGAATCCGGCTCGCGGTTACTCTCGTCCAGCAGCAGTGCGATAACCTGAATCGTCTTACCAAGTCCCATATCGTCTGCCAGAATCCCTCCAAATCCGTAGGAATCCAGGGTCTTAAGCCACCGGAATCCCGTTTTCTGGTATTCTCTCAGCACGGAACGAAGTGTCAGAGGAATCTCATAATCGCTGTCTTCCACAGATTTCATGCCGCGGACCACAGCCTTAAACAGCGCGTCACGATAGAGAGTGATACCAGAGCCCTCCTTTAGAATTCCGTCCAGATAGAGTGCCCGGTACCTGGGAAGCCGGAATTTCTGGCTCTGCAAATCCGTTTTGTTCACCGCAAGACCTTCCACCAGCTTCGCCACCGTCATCAGACCGTTGTCATCTAACGCCAGAAACTCGCCGTTCTTCATCCGGTAAAACCGCTTTTTCTGACTGTATTCTGACAGCAGCTTCGTAAGTTCGGCTCCCGACATTCCTTCCGTATCCACCGTAAGCTCCAGCCAGCTTCCGCTGCTCTTGACGCCGATGGAAATCTTCGGCGGCGGAAGAACCTTCAGTTTTTTGAAGGCTTCTGATAAATATACCTCTCCCTGGGCCATGAACTCGCTCATGCCTTCCGTGAGGAGACGGTAGACAGCCTCCTCATCGTCACGGATCGCCGGATACTCGGTATCGTGTTCCTTATATTTAAAATACTTTGTAATCAGCTGACTGACCCGGAATTCTCCCGGCACATCCCTGCACACGGTTCTTGGAAGCTTCTCATCCTCCACCGGCTGAAAGGAGTAATCCCCGTAAGACAGAATCGGCTTTAAGACCAGGTCGTTGGGTCCCTGGCTGTCAAACTCGAATCTCGCCTTCAGTTCCTCCGGCTTATAGGCTTCCAGTTCCACGTCGCCCGCGTCGATGATACTGTAGGATGCTATCTTTTTCAGAACACGCTCATAGAACAGCGGCATGTCCTTATCGTTTACCTCAGCCTCACAGTTTGAGCCGAAGCTCTTAATCATCTGTTCCAGAAAGACGTGCAGCGTCGAACTGCAGGCTTCGTCGCAGCGATAGATCCGTTCCTTGTCCACCACATAAAGATGGCGTTCTCCCTCAAAGATGAGAAGCCCCTTATCAATGGATACCAGAATGCCATCCCGTCCCTTCTTTCTGATTTTGACCGCCAGATCAGGATTATGGTCCGTCAGCGTCACCATTCGCTTGTGAGCGCGGTAATCCTCCAGTTCCAGTGTTTCCCCCATCATCAGCCTGAAAAAGCGGTCCCGGTTGCTCCGGCTTAGATTTAAGCTTCTCAGAGCCGGCATGGCAGAAAACGAGCTCTTCTGAAACTGTTCGTAGTGCTCACAGTAGCTGCCCACCAGCTCCATGATAAATTCCACCAGCGGCCTGCTCTCCTTTGTAAATACGGAGAGATTGTGATGAAATGCCAAATTCTTTCCATATTCCACAAAGGAGCCGCTCTCTATCGCCCTGGTAAAGGCCACAAGGTCCTTAAGCACATAGAAGCGCTCCCGTCCCAGACGGAATTCCAGCTTCACATCACTCCGGTCCGCGATGATGCGGACAGCCAGCTGAACCTGCTTTTCTTCCCCTTCGATCATGATCTGGGCCACTTCCCGGTTGGTATACTCCCGGATCATCGTCCTGGCCTGCTGGGAGGTGGTGACGGGACGCCCCGAATTTTCAGCCGCTTTCTCCCGGTATTCCCTGTAGAGTTCCTGACAGTGAGGGCACATTCCCTTATAGGAATTTCCCTGCACACAGGAACAAGAGTAGTCATAAACCTGACTACCCTTGATATATAAATTAGCTTTATACTGTTTTCCCTGGTCTTCAACCAGGCCTTTTACGCCCGATTCGCCTTTCCAGAAGGCGCTTGTTGTCATCTGTGATACTTTCATAAGTTTTTCACATCCGTTCACACATTACATACGTTCCGGAGCCTCAATTCCAAGCAGATCAATACAGGCGGTAAGGACATCCTTCGCCAGACTGATCAGACTGAGCCAGGAAGCACGCTGTTTTTCGTTTTCCTCGGCAATGATCTTCGTGTCATGATAGAACCTGTTGAACGCGTTAGCCAGTTCATACACGTACTGGCAGATCTTATGGGGAGCCAGTTCCATAAAACTGGTCTCGATCACCTCATTATATTTTGAAAGCTGCAGCATCAGGTCTTTCTCCGCTCCGGAAACGGCCGGAAGAATGTCTCCCGTGCACACCCCCTGCACTTCCAGATCGGAAGCCTTTGCCAGGATGGACTTGATACGCACAATCGTATACAGAATATAAGGACCTGTGTTTCCTTCAAAGGAAACGAAACGATCCATGTCAAAAATGTAGTCCTTGGAAGCCTGATTAGATAAATCCCCGTACTTGAGCGCGGCCATGCCGACGATCTTCGAGGTCTTTAACGCCTCTTCCTCCGACACGGTGCGGTTTTCCATAATCTTCTCGTATGCCGCAGCGTCAATATCGGAAATCAGGGTCTCCAGACGCATAACGCCGCCGTCCCTCGTCTTAAACGGCTTTCCGTCCTTTCCATTCATGGTGCCAAAGCCCAAATGGGACATCTTCCGTTCTTCCGGCACGAAACCGGCCTTCTTGGCCACACGGAACACCTGTGTAAAATGGAGTTCCTGACGCTTATCTGTAATATAAATATACCAGTCCGGGCAGAATTCCTTCTCACGCTCGAGAATCGTTCCCAAATCAGAGGTGGAGTAGAGTGCCGCACCGTCGGATTTGCGGATGATACAGGGCGGGAGTTCCTTGGAATCACCGGGCTCGGCGATATCGACCACCAGTGCGCCCTGGCTCTCATAAGCGAGTTTTTTCTCTTCCAGTTCCTGAATCAACCCCGGAATATAGGCCTGAGCATCACTCTCTCCTTTCCATAAATCAAAGGATACATTCAAGTTGCCGTAATTCTTCTTTAAATCTGTTACGGAAACATCGATGATATGATTCCAGATCGCGCGGTACGGTGCGTATCCGTTCTGCAGCTTCAGCGTCGCCTCGTGGGCTCTTGCGCTGAATTCCTCGTCCGTCTTAGACTTCGCGCTGGCTGCCGGGTAGATCTCCTCCAGTTCACCGATGGTAAACGGAGCCTCCTTCGGATATTCTCCGGTATAGGTCTCATCAAAATAGGCCAGTTCCGGCTTTCTGTCACGAAGCTCCTCAATGATCAGTCCCATCTGAAGTCCCCAGTCTCCCAGATGAACGTCACCGATCACCTTATGCCCCAGGAAACGTCCCATCCGCTTGATACTCTCGCCAATGATGGCGGAACGGAGATGTCCCACATGCAGCGGCTTTGCCACGTTGGCTCCGCCGTAATCTACGATGATCGTGAGCGGCGTTTTCGCCTTTTCACAGCCGCACTGGTCTTCTTCTCTCATGTTGTTCATGTAGGTCGCCAGATATCCGGCCTCCAGTTTTATATTAATGAAACCCGGCATCACCGCGTTCACTTCTGAAAATATATCGCCGCCAGACAGCTTCTCCACAACTTCATTTGCAATGTCGATCGGTTTCTTTTTGTATGCCTTTGCGGCTGCCATGGCACCATTACACTGGTACTCACAGAGGTCCGGCCGGTTGGACAGCGTAACCTTCGCAAAGCTCTCATCGTAACCACAGGCTGCGAATGCCTCTTTTACCTCTGATGTGATTAAATCAAGAATCTTTTTCATCGGTTCCTGTTCTCCTTTTTGAATATTCTTCCTGTTTCTCTTTTTCCTATGCATTCCCGTTTTACTAATTTCAAAATACTTCCAGGCTAAAAGCTAATTATATTACAATCAGGTTGAAAAATCAACAATTTTTCCGGATCTCCTGAAATCCGAAAACACACCGGCTGCAGTTCACAGCAGAAAACGAATACAGAAAGTTTTTTTTGAAAAAGCTAAACATTTTCACCCGCCTGTACGATAAGGATAGTAACGGACATCAAAGATCGGAGGAAATGGAATGAGAGTAAATCTGAATTTCAGCCTGCATAAGAATACGCTTATCAATACCGCACGGGTAAATGCATCATTCGCCAAATACCAGTCAGTGCAGGATAAAAAGAGCGGGGGCATACTGGGAAACCGTCCGAAAAACGACCGTTTCACCCTCTCCCCTCAGGGTAAATTAATAAACATGATTGAGAATCTGACCAAGCAAAAACAGGCGCTTGTGGATCAAAGAAACAGTCTGGTGGAAACGACATTAGGCGACGGCGGAAAGCTGGAGGACATCAAGGATCAGCTCAAATCGTACAAGAAGCAGATCGATGCCATTGATAAACAGATTTCTAACGCCTACACCCAGCAGGCCAGGCAGTGCATAGAGCCGGAAGATAAAAAAAGTTCTGACAAAACAGGCAAGAACAAAACCGACGATCAGCTGACAACTGAACACCTTACGACTCTGGCCGCTGTCTCCCAGGATCTCCGCCATGCGGAAAAGATTTCCGCAGTCCAGAGCCACATAGAGAGTGAAGCCAGAATCAAAGAATCGGAAATTGATCTTGGAGCGGCTCACGTCGACACCTTAGTGAGCAAGGGACTCGGCGGCGACACGGTAGGCGCCCTCATAGAAAATGAGATGGACTCCATCGGACGTTCCGATCAGGAAGCCGGACAGCTGCATGACAAAGCATCGGAGCTGGCGCTCCGTCAGGGAGAACAACTCCGGAAATCCCGGGAGGAATTAGAGCAGTCGAATGGCGACCAAACGAAAATGGCAACGGCACAGGAAGGCACGGAAGGGCCGATGGTTGATCAGGGGAAAGATGGGAATGACGCTAGGGATGGGGAGTAGAACTTCAGCCTGCATCTGTATATGGCACTATGACAGAAACGGCCGATAAAAATTATTTTATGGCCGTTTTTGTCATGCTGTTTCGTTTATAAGTAAAATGTACCATCAAACAGATATTACGCCTTGTTGGGCCGATTCGGGAACGGGTTTTCCAGTTGAAATTTACTAAAATAGCAGGGTCGAAAAGTGTGCAGGTTAAAGGCCGGGTGGCTTGACGCCACCCAGACCGGAGGACATCGCCCAGCAAAGCCGGGCGAATCTTTACTATCAATACAAAAAACAAGATAGAAATTTATCCTTATTTTTTATATTTACATTTAAACTCTCTAACCATTCAAATGACTCATTCAACTGTTTTCCCACAAGTTCTTTTCTCTCTTTTTTAATATAATCTGTATCAAATTCGCTATCTACAATATCTTTAATAAATTTAAAGCATTGCACTTCTTCATCATCAAAAAACATTCCATCAAAGATGCCAATTAAATCCTCTAATTCTTGACACTGCTGTTCATCCATTACTATTTTCATACTTACCTCACTTAAGCTGTATAATTTTATTTATTACATGCCCTGGATTAGCTGATGTAAATTTAACCAAGTTTTAAATTCACTAGCACCGATTTGATTTGGAATATCTCCTTCATTCGAATAAATTGCTAAATCCTTCAAAATTAATCGGTCTCCCTCCACTTCCACCTCTGCCAATGCATCTATTCTATGTCCATCAACATCTATAGAATCCTCATACAAATCACCAGTTTTGAATTTAGCTTTAAAATCCCCCTTGGCGCTGACGCTGAGCCCTTATGTTTTTTACACCTTGTCTTCACTGCTTTGGAAAAAGGCGGAAAACCATAGTCTATACTTCAAAAATCAATCATTCTCTGAAACTTTTTTAAAGGCACTTGAAAATTTCAAGTGCCCTGTGTATAATCAAGTGCTGGAAAACGCATAACCCCTGGAGACATCGCCCGGCAAAGCCGGGCGAAAAATTCAGTCGTCCTCCAAAACATATTTCATTATAGGTACATCTTTGCCTTCTTCAAAAACGTATATTCTATTACAATTAGGGCATTTCCAAACATCATATTTAGGTAACGGAATTTTCCACGCTTCTATGGTTTCGCAATCCAGTATTCTATCCCATTCCTTATCTGTAAAAACTCTTAATTGGATATCGTTTGGTGCTTGTGTGGTACTTAAAATATAACCACATTTACAATTCATTTTCGCCATGTTATTGTATCACTTTACCTCCTGTTGTCCATATTTCTACTGTGCCTGGAAGTTTCCCGCCATACACGCCTGCTGCACGATCAATTATTAATGCTGCCTGCTCAGTTGTAATGCTTGTTTTCCTTGCATCAATAATGACACTCTCAGCACCTTGCTTAAAGCCATCTTGAATTCTAGTAACAGGAGTATTTAAGCTATTACCATTTAATGTTTTTAATTCTGTTTTTACACCATTCACATAATAATCCGGCATTTTAGCCGTATTAGAACGTGGAATAATTTCAACATCATTTCCTTCGGCCAGTAAATCATTCACTACTTTTCTTTCATCTGCCGTTAGATCATCCAGTTTCCCTGTTAATTTCCCTTTCGGAGTCTTAGAATCCCCCTTGGCACTGACACATCCGTCTCATATCTTTTACGCCTTTTTCTCTGTTTCTTTGGAAAAGGCAGCAAACCAAACACTGTGTTTCTTCTGGTTCTATCTTAGCACAAACGGTTCATATCTGACAACCCTTATTGCCCCGGCTCCCGGTATTCCGTATGGTTTTTCAGCATCCCATACACGATATTCACCAAACGCCTCGCAATACAGATCAGCGCCTGCTGTTTATTCTTCCCGTCTTCCAATTTTCGCAGATAATACTCCCGGAAGACCGGATTTCTCGGCGTCCCGTTTATGGATACCTGTATCATCTGGATTGCCAGAAAGTAAAAGATAGCCTGTAAACGCCTGTTTCCCTGCTTCGGACACATATCTTTCCCTTTTCCTGCTGATGAAAAGTTTACCGGAGCTATCCCGGCGAATTTTGCCAGCTTGGCAGCACTGGAAAACCGGCTGATATTTCCTATCTCTGACAGCATATTTGCAGCCGTTATCAGGTCTATTCCAGGCATAGTCATCAAGATGCAGTCAAATTCCGGCATAAGCATTTCTATCGCTTGATTTACTTCTTCCAGTTGGACACGGTAATGCTCCAGGTCGCTGACCAGGCTACGAGTAATGGTGTCACGGCTCACCTGATGGTCTCTTTTAGTATCTCCATCCGCCCGCACCAGGGACAGTATCCTCTCCGCCCGTTTCACAGAACAGTTATTATAGCTCACCGGGCGCAACTCCTCCGCCAGTTCTTCTGCCGTCTTTCCTTGCAGATGCTCTGGCGATGGATATTCCGTAAAGAAATACAGTGCCGTTGCCCGGCTGATATCACTGAAAAAACGCTTATAACTGGGATACGCCATGCAGAGCTGCTCATGAAGCTGGTTCTTCAGCCGGTGCAGGTGCGTACAGATATTGTCCCTACGGTTCACCAGTTGGCCCAGCGTCCAGTACTTATCATTCGGTATGGCGTCCGGCAGTTTGTCCAACATATTGATTAGCACCAACGCCACAGCTTCCGTATCGTAACTGTCGCTTTTCTGATACATCGGTACGCTTTTTCTCTGGGCATAAGATAAGGCCGTATTCACGTCCTTCACCGCAAACCCCTTCTCAATCAGCCATACAGCAAGCGCACGGCCATAGCCGTAAGCATTCTCTAATCCGTAGACAGGCTCCTTTCCTTCCGTCACAAACCGGCTGACCTTCCTCGTCAGCTTACTGAATTCCGATGGCTTGTTCTCAAACGTGATCTCTCCAAGCTTCTGGTTCCAGAAGTCCAGCATGACCGCCGTGTGTGTCTCCTTATGCAGGTCTATCCCCACATAGATGATAGATTCTTTTCTCAGATGTCATCCTTCCTCTTTTGCCTGTCTCCATCCATGATCACAAAACTGCCGGCAACCTCAGCTGATAAGCGTTATGCGCCGGTTTACGCCTTTTGGCTACGGCCATCGCAAGGGGGATTTAGCCTATCCACTTCCACAACCCTGAACTTTGCAGGTTATTTCCTCTTTCGAGGTGTGGTGTATGTTAGCTCAGAATGCGATGGATTGCAAATGCTTTCCGGTCAATTTCTCCGATTTGTTAGATGTGATGCAAAACCGGACCTCTGCTTTGTGACATAGTGGTATCAGTTCTCCTGGCGGGATATCCATAACCGGAATCTGTGCGGCGGTCTGTTTGGCGGTGCTGCCAGCAGGAACATCACCAGAAAAGAAACAGCCACCGATTTTTCGTGAACCGGCAGCTGTTTTTCCTTGCAATTATACCTGCGTTTTTCTTCCCCCTTAACCCCCCGGGTGTGCGCCATTGTAACATGGGACTGACTGGAATGTCAATTTCAATTCACTTGCTTTTCTCTTACCATAATCTTACTGGCGCTTCGATTCCAAAGGTTGAAATCGTAATGCGTGGGTGGCTTAGCGGCATCCGGCTTTTTGAGCTTTAAAAAATCTGGCATCCAGCGCCCGCCATCCCGCCTCAAAGTCAGGCTGTTTCTGGGTGGCAAAGGTCAAAAATTGTTATGCTGGAAGCCACTGTTTTTTGAATAACTTTTTCTGGAATTTCTGAGAAAGTTATGCCACCGAACTGCGCAGATCTCCTGGAAGCACACGGTTTTACAGCATTTATGGGCTTTTTAGAGGGGAAAAGCATGATTCAGGACGGCGCAATTAGGGCAATCCGGTCTTTTTCTGAAAAATGGAGCGAATTTTATTCCTTCCATCATGCTCCGTTTCTCTCAGGCGTTCTCTTACCCCTGTGACGCACCGTGACAGCCTGTGTGCCATTTTTAGCCCCGCCTCGGAAAGATACCATAACGCAGGGATTCTGGCACATTGGGCCGATTTGAGACAACAACATTTTCCTCCAAAGAGACAAAATACTCAGGGTCGAAAAGTGTTCAGATTAAAGAGGTTATGCTGGAAAACGCATAACCTCTGGGGACATCGCCCGGCAAAGCCGGGCGAATAGCAATAATGATATGCTAAATTATCTTATAAAAAACATGTTGTTTTTTACTCTCATCAAACTTAATTGATCTACAATTCAGCTTTCTTATTTCACAAATTGACTGTTCTAATTTTTCCGGAATAAGTTCTGCCACATCGTCTAGTTCAGTCCCTAAGTGAAGCGCACTCCCTAGATCGGGGAATAATTCTTCAAATTTATCTATAATTCCTGGAAAATATAATATATTCATAGCATCATCATATGTAATAAGCTTATTTTCCAAACACTCTAAAACACCAATAGATAAAATTGATAAATAACTCTGTAAATATGTATCATTGTCTATTTCAATGACTAATTTCATAATCCTCCTTCTACCATCCTGTACTCCATTGATTTTTCACCTTGACATTAAACACTTTTCCTGTTTTCGTATGTTGGAAATAATGAATTGATACTTCATTGCCATTTGAATATCCATTTTGATATACTTTCTTCCATTCCCCTGGCTCTATTTTTCTCAATTCATCCAACAAGGATTCATTTTTTACAGTTACTTTTTTTGTTCCATTTTGTACTTTTGTGAAATTCTCTGGATAATTTGGTGATTCCTTAATGGAATTATATACTTCTTTTAATTCGCTAGAATTAGAATCCCCCTTTCCAGAATTCTGCGCCTTATCTAAATTATCATACGCTCTCTGCTTAATCGCTGCTATATTATATAGCCCTGCTCCCAATCCAGCTCCTGCTGCTCCAGCCACTTCTATTTCAAATATCATTCCCCCACTTAATACCATCTGTATTACACCAATATCTCCGCTAAATGACGCACTCATTATAGGTGCTGCCGCCGGCAACAGTTCTATAAATGCTGCAATCCCAGCTGCTGTCATTCCACTGTTTGCAATCATTGCAATCATATCACCTATATATTTACCATAATAGTAAGATTCCCTATCCAGTAAACTATCCACCAGTAAATCTTCAGAACCAGTCAGCTTTTGAAATTGATCCAGCATTGCTTTTGTTCTTGTATCTCCAAAGCCATACTGGTAAGCCAATTCCATATCAATACCCATAATCATACTTAAATAATATTCTTCATCTATTTCCTGGCAATAGGTAATATCATTACTGTCTTCCGCTCTTTTTATTGCAGCTTTGATATGAGCGTCATTTTTGCTAGATTCCAGTAGAACTAACTCACCCTCCTTCCCAAATATTAAATCTAAAAGTTTTCCTTTAATATTATCGACTAATTTATCAAAAGTCCTGCTTATTATTCCTTTGGGAATACCTACTTGAGTATGGCCGCTTGGATCAATATAATTCAACGGACTATTCTTCGTATATGCATACCGGTTCAGTGTCAATGGGTCGTTGATATCTCCCAAATACGTATCTTCCTGGAAGAATCTCCCTATCTCTGCATTATAATACCTCGCTCTTAAGAATTCAAGCCCGGTATTCGGGTTGTAGCTCTCCGCATTATACCCGTAGAAATCCGTATGCTCCGTACTTCCCAGTGTCACCTGCCCGTATGGGTCATACTGGTACACACTCGTCACCATTCCGTTCTGCCACGTATTCGCCGTTACACTTCCACGGCCGTCATACAGGTAATAGCTTGTTTCGTTGCATACCAGGTCGCGGGCCTCCGTCCATATATCATTCCTTGACAGTCTCTGCCTTCCATTGTAGCTGTAGCTTTCCGTTGCCCCGCTGTTTACCGTATACGCAGTCAGGACCTCGGTATACTGCCGGTTCGTATCATTCACATACTCCGTCAGATCATAAGCCCGTCCCGTTGCAGAGCAGATATAGCTGAATAAATCGCCTTCCGCCGTTAAGCTTCCATCCTCATTCTTATTATTCTCCGGCATGAAGACTTCTCCGCTCACATTCTTCCCATAACCGCATTCCGCATCCGGATTGTAGTTCAACTGGAATGTCCGGTTTCCGTCTCCGTCATAGGCTGCCGCCATCAGCAGCTTCTGCTGGTCCTTCACTGCCTTCAGACGGTTCTCTGTATCGTACTGATACGTTACTTCGGCGCGGTTCATCAGGCACTCCTGCGTCAGGTTGCCGTTGGCATCGTACTTGAAGGTATACCGCTTCGTCAGATTTCCTTCACAGACTACTGCTCCAACCATCTGATTATCCGCATTGTACGTATAGGTGGTCTGATCTGTCCGGTATTCGAATACCTCCTGCTTCTTTACCCGGGTGCGGTTTCCTACGGAGTCATATTCGTATGTATATACCGTCTTATCGAACATGCCTTTATCTTCTTTACACTCTATGAGTTCCCCGTTATTGTCATACTTGAAGGTTCTCTTTGTGGTCTCCCATACCGGATTCTGGTTCTGCCACGGGTTATCTGATACGTGGACGCATTCTCCGTCCGGTCCGCCTTTGTGGCCGTAATCCTTATTCGACGCAAACAGGCACTCTTTGTCTGTCTCACTCACGATCAGTCCGGCATCGTCATACGTGTACTGATAGTCCGAGATCAGAAAGCCGCAGGAGCAGAGATTCTCCGCCTCCACGATCTGGTCGCGTGCATTATAAGTATAGCTGCTAGTGCTTCCGTCTGCGCGTTTCACCTTTGTCAGCCGGTTCAATGGGTCATAGCTGTAGAAGGTTTCTCTTCCGTCACGGTCCACGATCTTCGTGATGTTGTCGTTTTTATCGTAAATATACTCTACCGTACCATTATCCGGATAGATGATCTTCTGCAGATTGTCCGCCTCGTCATAGACGTACTCCACGGTTTTTCCGGAGCCGTTTGTGGCCGTTTTCAGCCTTCCGAGAGAATCATAGGTATAGGTGCTCTCCCCGGTGATATCCTCCATGGAGATCCTCTGGCCCATCACATTATAACCCATCTGGACCGGATGGTCGGTCTCATCACCGTTCTGGTTCTCGTATGTCTTTTCAGCCAGTCCGTTCAGCACATCGTAATCGTAACGGATCGTGTCACCCTTTGCTGTCAGACGCTCTGTCATCCGGCCGCCAGCATCATAGGTAAACTGCTCCTTCCGGCCCATCGGGCTGGTTAAGGACGTCATATTGCCTTCCAGATCATACGTATACTTCGTTACATTCTTCTGGGCATTGGTCATTGCCGTGATATTCCCCATCACGTCGTAAGCGTACATGGTGTCATTACTCATCGGGTCGGTTACCATCGTCAGCCGATCTAAAATATCATACTGGAAGTGAGTGATCAGGCCATCCGCCGCCTTCGCTGCTGTCACATTCCCATGGGCGTCATAGGTGAATTCCTGGCTCAGGCCCATCTTATCCGTCAGGGCTGTAATTCTGCTCCCCGCGTCATAGGCAACAGACTGGGTCTGGTTCAGCGGGTCTGCCGTCGTGATCTGCCGGTTGTCCTTATCATAAGTGCTCTTATAGATATATCCCTTCGGGTCTGTCAGCGCCGTTACATTGTAATTGTTGTCATATGCGTAACTGGTTGTCCGTTCTCCCGGTCTCGTTACAGAGGTCAGATTGCCGACCTGGTCATACGTGAACTTTGTGGCCTTTCCTTCCGGATCCACACTTTCCTTCATCTGGTCGATCAGGTCGTAGACATACGTATTCTTATGCCCCATGGCATTGGTCACCGCATTAAGATTGCCGCGGATATCATACTCATACGTCTCCACGCCGCCTTTTGCGTTGATTGCCTTCGTCATGCGGTGCATGATATCGTACTCGAAGGTTGTCGTACGGCCAAGGCTGTCCGTATCCTTTGTGATATTATCGCCATTGTCATAGGTAAAGCTGCGGCTTAAGCCCAGCGGTGTTGTGATTCCGGTCAGGCGGTGGACTGCGTCGTATGAGTACGTGTACTCCCCGCCATTCTTCTGGGTCATCTTTGTGACCATGCGGTTTAAATCCACCTCGTAGGCGGCTACATTCCCCATGGCGTCGGTGATGCTGGTCAGCTCATCATGCTTATCATAGGTATAACCGGTCTCCGCCCCCTTCGGTGAAACCTCCTTCACCAGATTGCCCATCACGTCATACTGATATTCTGTGATCAGGCCGTTGGCGTCCTTTGCCTTCGTCATGCGGCTCAATGCATCGTAACGGTATTCCTGCCTATTCCCTTCCGGTGTCGTGATGGACAGGAGACGGGACAGTTCGTCGTACTCGTAACCGGTGGTATTGCCGTTTCCGTCCTGTAAGGCGGTCATGCGGTTCAGCTCATCGTATGTATAGGCGTTTATGACGCCGTTTCCGTCTGTGGCTTCTGTTAAGTTACTGTTGGCATCATATGCGAAGCTGGTGGCCGCACCCAGCGGGTCCACCTTTCCGGTGATCCGGTTGATGGCGTCATAGGCGTAAGTGTAAACGGCTTCACCCGGCTCTGTGGTCTTTATCAGGTTTCCGACTTTGTCATATTCGTAAGCGGCCGATGTCCCGTCGGCCTCAGTAACCCGGTTCAGACGGTCGAGCACATCGTATTCATACAAAGTCGTGGCGCCGTCGGTTCCGGTTGCACTGACCAGGCGGTTAAATTTGTCATATTCGTAGATGGCAGCTCTTCCGATTGTGTCGGTCTGCTTAATCAGATTTCCGGCAGGGTCATATTCGTAGGCCATGATATTTCCGGTGCTGTCGGAGGCCTTTATAATCCGGCCCATGGAATCGTATTCACAGGTGGTCTTTACTCCTGCTTCGTCGGTACTGGAAATCATCTGTCCGTTTGCGTCATAGGCCATGGTAATGGTATCGCCGTCAGGCATGGCAGCGCTTACGATATTGCCTTCCGCGTCATACACATAAGTATACTCTCCACCCATAGCATCCGTCATCTTCACGGTCCGGCTCAGGGCGTCGTACTCCATGGAGGTCTCGCCCTTTAAAGCATCGGTCACCTTCAGGACATTGCCGAGGGAATCATAATCCATGGCGGTAATACTTCCTGCAGCGTCTGTCACGGCCAGCATCCGGCCGATGGCGTCATAACGGTATGTACTGCTGTTCCCCATGGCATCTGTGGTCTTTAATGTCCTGCCGTTTAAATCATACTCTGCTCCTGTTACCTGGCTGAGGGCGTCTGTGGCTTCTTTAAGTCTTCCGGCCGCGTCATAAGCGTATTCGGAACTGTGGCCGTTGGCATCGGTTGTCCCGGTCTGGTTTCCGGCTGCGTCATAGGTATATTCCGTAACACCGCCCAGCGGGCCAACGCTTCTGATTAGCCGGTTGTTATGGTCGTACTCAAAGTTATAGACGCGGGTTTCATCATCGGTAATGCGGATAATATTGCCGTTTCCGTCATAGGACAAGGAGGTCATGAGTCCGTTCTGCGCCGTTGTTTCGATGACACGGCCTACGCAGTCATAGGTGTAGGAAACCTCACTTCCATCCGGATAGATGACTTTCTTCACATTCCCGTTCCTGTCATATCTGTAGTATACGATATTTCCAAGCGCATCCTCCATGGAGACCGGAGCGCCCAGAATTTTATGGTATCCGGTTTTCCGTGTATTTCCCAGCCGGTCTGTCACTACGGCTGCATTGCCTTTGCTGTCCAGGGTATAGGTCATATCATTCCCGAGGGCATCGGTTACTTTTATCAGGCGGTCGCGGCTGTCATAAGCGTAGGAAGTGACATTGCCTTTGGCATCGGTTTCTCTCACTTTGTTATAGTTTTCATCGTACTCATAGGTCAGGGTATTTCCCATAGCATCCGTACCGGACAGAATGTTGTACATCCGGTCATAGGTGAAATCTGTTTTCACATCCATGGCGTCCGTAATCGACAGAACACAGCCGGCAGGATCGAACTCGTAACTGGTCGTTCCACCATCTTTCGCAGTCTCTGAGACACGCCGGCCTTTCCGATCATAGACAAATACCTCGGAGCGGCCCAGCGGGTCGCCGGCTGTCAGCTGACGGTTCATCTCATCATAGGTGAAGGTATACGTATTTCCCTCTCCGTCGGTATAGCTCACAGGGACGGCTCCATCATACGTATACGTACTGGTACCGCCATTTCCGTCTGTCATGGAGATCATGCGTTTTACTTCATCGTAGCTCCAGGAGACAGTGTTTCCTTCCGCATCTGTCATAGAGAGCAGATTTCCCTGTTCATCGTAGATAAATGAAGTAGTATTCCCTTCATAATCCGTGGCAGTCAGCAGCTGATTCTGTTCGTTGTAGGTGTAGGAAGCCTGGCTGCCGTCTTCTCTGGTGATGGTCAGAACGTTTCCATTATCATCGTAGGCATAGGAGGTCGTAACCCCCAGTTCATCCGTTTCAGAAGCAAGATGGCCCGACGCATCATATTCTCTGGCTATCGAAGAACCAACCGGATACACGATCTTTGTGGTACGCTTCTGCTCATCGAACCAGTATACCGTTCTATTTCCCTTATTATCAGTGGTGATGGTGTGGTCGTCAAAATAATCCAGCGCTGCCGTATTTCCACTGGCATCCACCTGGGAGATTACACGGTTCTCATCATCATACGTGTTCTGAATAACCCTGTTTCCATTCTCATCATACCACGCAGTCATGCGGTTCTCATCGTCATACTCATAACGGCAGATTCCGCCTTCCGGATCAATCACAGAAATCAACCGGCCATCTTCATCGTATTCGTAAGAAACTGCCTCCCCATCCGGCAGCGTAATGGAGGTAATCCGGTCGTGGTCATCCATCTCCACATCAAAGATTTTTCCTGACGCAGTCCTTACCTCTGTCAGTCTGTAATCATTATCATAGGTATAAGTCGTGGTATTTCCTTTTCTGTCCTTCTTATAGTGCAGGAAACCTGCATTATCAAACAGGAGGCTGGAGCCATCCAGATAGCTGAGTTCCCATCCGGCAACACTGGGCTTTGAGTTCCCGGAATTTTCAGAATCCTCCGGATTTTCCGGTTCTTCCGGTGTTCCAGGCTCTGTCTCATTTTCGTCATTTGCTGTTTCATCGTCTGCAAGGAGCATCGGTTTCTCTGCTGCGTAGGATGCCTCAGAGGCAGTCGCTACCGGCGGTTTTGGAATTTCCGGAAGAACTACGTCGAAGGAATCCAGAGGCTTTAATACGAGATCATACCCCTCCGGCCCTTTGTAAATATCGCCTTCCCTGGTAAATGGCAGCATAGCGCCATCGTTCTGGCGGTACAAGATTCTTCCATCCGGAAGCATGGTTAAATGTTCGCCAAAGGAGCCGCTCCACCCCCGGCCAAATTCAGAACGGTTGTCCGGCAGTAAGGAGTTGTAGGCTCTCTGTACTTCAAAATCCCCGCCAAGCTCTGTAAGCAGCGCATCTGTCTGTGACATATAGAAGTTTCCGGTATTTAAGTTGACAGGCTCGAAACCAAAGGAGCAGTATACGCCCGCACCCTGCAGCAACCCTGATAATACCAGTTCTTCCCATGGCGTCAGATTCTCAAAGCTGTACTCTCCCGCATCGGGATCAGGATTGCGGATAAAAAGATACGTATCCATCTCTGTCAACTGATTTAAGTAGATATGATTGTCCTTTGCAATCGTATTGGGATTTACTTTATAATGCCTCGCAATTCGCTGAACGAGATCATCCTGCTGAACATGATAGATCAGGAAGGTATCCGAGAGCTTCTCTCCGGATTTTTCTGTCTCTCCGGCAGGTTCTCCAGATTCATCCTTTATCTCCGTCTCAGCTTCCGCTTTAAACTGGTAGACTGTGTTTGTCTTAAGCGATTCTAAGTCAATGCCGTCGCTTTGCCAGTTTGATTTCGGGATCACGGTAAAATCATGCTCCAGACCCGCCAGATCGAATTTGGGATACAGGACAGTATCCTCGCCGGTGGCCTTGCTTCCTGTCACATTCTCACCGGTTGAGGTGTCAATCAGTTCCCAGGTTACCTCAGCATCACCGGTAGTTTTTCCATGAGCCAGGACACCAGTGGCAGAGCCGCCCTCGATATCGGTTTTTCTGACGGATGGCGTCACGGTAATAGTCGTGTCTGCTACCGGGTAGTCTTCCGGATTGCCTCCAGGGTTGTCCCCCTCCCATTCCACGGTGATCTTCGGACCCATGGCATCTTTTCTGTTATACAGAATCTCACCGGGAACGCGCAGTTCCTGCGGCGTATCAGCCCCGGGTTCCTGGTCTGCCTTAATGACAAATCCGGCCTGTGGTGTCTTCCCTGTGATCCAGCTGTTCATGGTCTCTGTAATATCAAAGTCCATAGCCAAGTTCTCGCCTGGCGCTGACTGTCTGATTCCGGTCTCTGAAAAAGGCGGAGCCCCATTCCAGTTGATTTTATGGGCATCCCATCCCACGGTGGGCGTACCGACGGTAAATACATTTGCATTGTTACTGTTATTGGTCCTGGCTGTGACGGTAAATATCGCACTGCTGCAGACCGCGTTCGCATCCTGCAGCATAGAAGTAATGCTTTCGCAGTCATTTTCATTAAATGCAACGTATTGGCGGCAATTCTTTAAATTGCTGTCTACATAGCCAACATATGCATTTCCATCCCAGTTAAATATGGCATTCGGCTGGCCCTCTGATGCCATTGCAAAGATAAACTCATTTGACGGAACTGCGGTGGCCGGATCAATCCGTACCGGATACTGCCGCTCTTCTGCATCCAGCCATTTTTTATCTGCAATGACGGATATTTCGTAGCTGCCATTCGACCCACGTCCCAGCTTCATAGATAAATCGGTGCTCGTCTCTCCGGCAGCATCAATCATATAAGGCGCCTCTAAGAGAAATACAGGCGATTTCCTGCTTGTCCTGTAAAATATAATATTCTTTCCAGACTGTGCGGCCTTTAACCCGGAGGTCCTTACCTCGTAGGAAAATGTATTCTGATCCGTAGGTACCAGAAGAATAATATCTTCTTTTACCGTATCTCCGCGCAGGGTATATTGAATATCTATGCCGGGATAGACATTATTATAGCGAATCGCATTTCCTGCTGCAGCACTCTTTTTAAAAATGCCGCCAGAGGGAATCATCTCAATCGCATCAGAACTGGAGGCCAGCGCCACCTTAATGCCCCTGGAGGAGGTCGGTTTTGACGGGATGGTCACATCAATCGCGCCGGAAGCATTTTTGTAGACAGACGGGATCTCTTCGCTTTCCTCCTCATAGAACAGAGCAGAATCCTCCTCCATACCGGAGGGGTCATCACCTTCGAGTATATAGGCGGCAGACCGTTCCATCTGTATTTTTGTTTCGGAAGAAACCAGTGTGTTGTCTACACGCGATATCTTCCCATCTTCATCCTTGTAAAGGCCGGAGTATCCCCCCATCACGGTAACATAGCTGCGCTCCCCTACCTCATAGGTACGGAAATTGTCGTTGAACTGAACGAGTCTGCCCTCCGGTTCCTCAATCTCAGGCAGCTCATAGAAATTCTCCGGTTCTCTTAATTCCGCATTGGATGGAGTGGCTGGTTTTATTTTTTTTATATCTTTGGAGTTATCCGCCTCAGAATCATTCTGCGTTTTTGTATCTTCCTTCGATGCATCTGAATCACTGGCAAGCTCCAAATCCTCTATGGAAAGCTTCTCCGGACGTTCAAAATTGACGTATCGCGGCTGGTTATTCAGATACTCGGCTGCGTAGGATACCATAGGCATCATATCCGGTGCAACCATGGTAAAAATCAGCAGGAAGCTTAAAAAGCGCCGGCTGAACTGGCCATATAATCTTTTGTATTTTCGATTCATAACTTTTCCCCTTCATTCCCATTGAAAGATTTTATTATTAAGCGGATTGGCACAAAATTAAGCCAAAATTTTACAACACCTGTCATTTCATTTTTTTCTCATAGTTCTCCCCTCCCTTCTCCTCTATAATCCCTTCTCTTTGCTACTATTAAATCACGAACATAAAATATTTCAATACGTCTTGCATAAACGGGATAAATATTGCATAAACGGGATTTTTATTAATACTGGTGGTAAATTTCATTCCTATTTACGGATATAGAAAGAGAGCTGCCACACGATGATTTGTACCGTGCGGCAGCTCTCTCCACTGACCCTTGTCATATTAAATTTACTTTCTTACCGGACGTTTTGGCTGGTAGCCGCCCCATTCGGATGCTCTTCCTTCTGCGCGTTTCGCAGCATTGGACGCAATCTTTGCTAATAATTCAAGTCCTTTCTTCTTCATACCCATCTGTTTCACCTCCCTGCTTTTGTTTTGCTTTTAACATTAGTATTGATACAGATAGCAGCGTAACTGAGATAACCGCTGCGATCATGTAATACTTGTTTGTATACATCAAGAACATAATCAGAACCCAAAATACAAACACAATCATACTGTAACTTCGAAACTTCCTTTTTTCCGCTTTACTGAGTGGATGATTCTCATTTTCAACCGGCGCCATCTGATACAGACACAGTCCCTGTAAAACTGCAGATATCACTGCAGCTGACAGTAAATCAGTAAATTCCATAACTCCATAGCTCGCAACCGTACATAACAGGCAGGTCGTACCAAACAGGCAGAAACACCGGGTATATGTTTTTGCATGGAATCCGCCGCAAAACATCCGCATACTAAGAAAAACTGTATAGAATATAAGAACCCTCACAATCGAATGCGTTATAAGACCAATTAATAATACGATTGATGCATTCGTAATATTTGCAATGGTTATTTGAAAACCATATTCATACACAGCCCTGTCTTCAGCTCTAATAATTTTTTCTCGTTCCAGCATACCAGCCAGTATGGCCGAAAGCTTACAGATCAACAGCCTCACCTGCTTTACTATCATTTTTTTCTTCTTTATGAAGGATATTCCAGATATAATTCCTGAATGAATTTTCCATTGGCTTCCCAATGATCATAGTGACCGTTGTATTTTTCTATTACCTGGTGAATGCTTTCCATCCCAAATCCATGGTATTCTTTATCCTTTTTACTTGTTTTAAGCTTTGGATTTTTCTTAAGTACGGACTCCTGTACAGTGTTGCTCATTTTACATTTCAAATATCCGTGATAGTTTCCAATCTCCAAATCAATTTCTTTTTTATCCGCCATGGAAGTGGCCTCTATTGCATTTGTCATCAAATTATACATGAGAATCCCCATATCACTGTTCTTTATTCTCTTTACTTCCGCATGAATGATGCAGGTTAATCTAATCCCCATTGTTTCACATTCCAAACAGGATTTATACAAGATAGCATTCAGCCCATCATTATCCGTCAGATCCGGCAATTCATTATACTTCTTATCATTGTCTTCCAGTTCTTCCAGATATCTTTCAGCCTCTTCATACAGGCCAGACTGTAAAAACATATGTAATGCAACGCAATGCCCTCGGGTATCATGTCTCTGAATCTGTAATCTCTTATTTAAGTTTTCAATATCCTTCACGTATTCTCCCTGCATTCCAATCGCCTTATTGGTATAGCTCCTGGAAATCTCCTTCAAATTGTGACTGCTCAAGCTGTTAAACACGTTATAAATAAGCAAAATCATAAGTATCGTGCCAAACAGGAGAAACAGAGAAGTAAAGTGACGTATTACTTTATTTTCCCAGGTCAGTTCCATCGTAAAAAGACCTAATGTCAGAAACAGAATAAGGAAACAGAAGCCAATGAGAACATATTCTTCATTTCTATTCAGAAAAAGGCCTTTCTTTTTCTGAATCATTAACATAAAATTACATAATATGAATTTCAGAATTGTTACTGCAGTGAGCATTTCTGTCCTCAGATAATAATTGGACATCAATAAATTATTAATATTATGGTTCGTAATGAGAGTTGTAAATTCAAACACCGGTACTGTGGAGAAGAGAATAATGCACGCCCATATTATGGTTCCAAGGGCATGTTCAACTATATTTCCTTTACAGGCGATGCGGGCATACAAAAGCATTACGAGAAGATATGCCAGTCCCAGTACACCCTCAAAGGGCATGAGAAAATTTAAAACAGATACTGTTGTAAAATAAGCAAGAACACCGAACATTTTGTAAAGGATTCTGGTTCTCCCCCTATGCTTTGGCTGACAATACCGGCTAATAAAATGAATCCCAATGATGGATGTCGCCGCATTTGCAATCAGTTCGATCATCACCCCATGTTTAAACGCCTCCTCCAAAATACATTTTTCTAACTTCTGCTCTTCGAGCTTTGCTAAGTAATACACTGCTGTTATCGGTAAGGATTATTTTATCATTATGAATCACATTGATCTGCTGCATATTTACCAAAAAACTCTTATGTACACGGATAAATTGATAGGGCGTTAATTCTTCCTCCAATTTTTTTAGGCTGCCGCACATGCTATAAGTTTTGTCTGTTGTTTTAATTGTAATCAAATGTCCAATGCATTCGATATACAGAATGTCTTTATAATAAACTTTTTGTGCATTTACCACATAAAATAATTCATTATAAATAATGCGCGCAAAATACTTATCAATTGCTTTTTTCAAATCGGCTATCAGCGCGCTCTTACGCATAAACCAGAATGTATCGTATTCATATGACTGAAAAACCAGGCTTTCATGAGAAGAGACGAAAATCAATACTATATTTGGATAACTCTTTTGCATTTTCCCGGCCATGGAAAAACCGTCCATTCCCGGCATCTCTATATCCAGAAAGAGGATGTTGAAATTTCTGTTTCTAAGCTGTGACAGGCATGTCTGGCCATCTGAAAAGTCTTCAATATCAGCTTCCTCACCATGACTCTCTATCATTTTATAAACTGCATTCTTAAGTAATAATCGGAAATCATTATCATCATCACAAATGGCAATTGAAATCATATTATTTCCTTTCCCCTTGCAAAGAAATATGGTAATCCTCCATATCCTCCTGCCCGGTAAGTTACAGATCCGTATCTTTTACTCTCTCAATAAACTCAAGCATCAGCCATACATCTTTTTCCGGCATCGAATAAATATTATCAATTGCTTTTTGCTGCATTAGCGAAGTGTTATTTCTATCATTAAAAAATTCCATTGGCGTAATTCCAAGATACTCACATATATAAAGGAACTCACTCATTGACGGAAGCGTCCTGCCAGAGGTGATACTACGAATATAGCTGGTGCTGTGTCCTAAATCCAGGCTCATCTTTCGCTCTGAGACCTGTTTTTCTTCTCGTAATCTGGAAAGCCGACTACGTATAAATTGCTCATTCATTATAATACCTCCTGATAATAATCATAATTCACGATAAAAGTATTTTCGAGCGTTTGTAACGCCTTTTTTTCATGTAATCAGACGTTTTAAACACTCACCTACTTATTAGTTAGTCGTTTGTGGTATCTATAATGAAACGAATTTTTTTTAAATATTTTGTACCGGCAGCTCTCAGACATCATTTTTACAGGGAATCAAATAAAAAAGCTGAGTGAAATCACTAAATAATCAGTAATTTCACTCAGCCAGCTTACCACAACCGCAGCTTCAATCCGCAGAAAATAATTCCTTACTGCCTGCCCCTACATCCCATGCGCCTCTCTCCACGCCTTCACTTCCTCCAGCCTCTTCTTCGCCGCCTTCTCATTCCCCTCTTCCGTAGGCACATAGTACGTCCTGTCTTTTAAGGAGTCCGGCATGCACTGCATGGCGGCGATCCTGTCCTCTGTCTGGTGGGCGTACTGATAGCCTTCCCCGTAATGCAGCTCCTTCATCAGTCCCGTCGGCGCGTTGCGGATCACTAAGGGAACCGGCTCTGCCAGCGTGTGCAGGGCGTCCTCCCTGCAGTGTTCGTAGCCCGCGTAAGCGGAGTTGGATTTCGGCGCCATGGACAGATAGATCACTGTGTGCGCCAGATTGACGTTGCACTCAGGCATCCCGTTAAAATGGCAGGCCTGATAGGCGGAGACCGCCAGCGTAAGCGCCTGGCTGTCCGCCATCCCGATATCCTCGCTTGCAAAACGGATCAGCCGCCTCGCCACATAGAGCGGATCTTCTCCGGCCTCCAGCATGCGGGCCAGCCAGTAAAGCGCCGCGTCCGGATCACTGTTTCTCATGGATTTGTGAAGGGCGGAAATCAGATTGTAGTGCTCCTCGCCATTTTTATCATACAGGAGGGACTTGCGGCTGGTACACTGTTCCAGCACTTCGGGAGTCACGGTGGTCTCTTCCGCGCTGATCTCCCCGTTTAGGACTGCCATCTCCAGCGTATTGAGTGCCGTTCTCGCGTCCCCATTAGCAAACTGGGCGATCATCCGGAGCATGTCCTCTGTAATCCCGATCCTCTGATCCCCCAGCCCGAGCGGGCTCGTTAAGGCATGGTGCAGAAGAATTACCAGGTCATCCGTCTGGAGCGCCTGGAGCACGAAAACCTTGCATCTCGAAAGAAGAGCCGCGTTAATCTCAAACGAGGGATTCTCCGTCGTGGCTCCGATGAGGATAATACTCCCCTTTTCGACATACGGAAGAAATGCATCCTGCTGGGCCTTATTAAAACGGTGGATCTCGTCCACAAATACAAGCGTGCGCAGACCCATATGGCGGTCCCGCTCCGCCTGAGCCATCACTTCCTTAATTTCCTTAATTCCGCTTGTAACGGCGGAAAAATCCACGAAGGAGGCCTTTGTCCGGTTGGCGATGATCCTGGCCAGAGTAGTCTTTCCCACACCGGGAGGTCCCCAGAAGATCATGGAACACACCATGTCCTGATCAATAATCCGGCGCAGCACCTTTCCCTCACCCAGAAGGTGCTTCTGGCCCACAAACTCCTCCAGCCCCGTTGGCCTCAACCGGCTTGCCAGCGGACCCACGGCAGCCCGGTCGTCAAAAAGCGATAATTGTTCCATCCTGTCTCAACCACCTTTTTCATTCGATCATATGTTTCGTTTCTATTTTACCATGGCCCAAACGAAAGATCAAACGCCATCTCACAGATAAAGAGGGACCATTTTAAGAATATTCCTAAAACAGTCCCTCACTTTTTATTCTGTTATTCCGTTGACCCTGACACCATTTTTGTCAACTCTGACACCGTCCGGCGTCACGGTATCGGCCAGCATTTTCCCGGATTCATCTAAGTAATACCACTTTCCGTCCGTCTGTACCCAGCCGGTCTTCATGGCTCCGGATTCACTCATATAATACCAGCAGCCCTTTTCTAAAACCCAGCCGGTTTTCATGGCTCCGGATGGGCTGAAATAGAACCAGTGGTCCCCGGTATTGACCCAGCCGGTCTTCATCGCCCCGGACGGACTGCAGAAATACCATACATTGTTTAAATGAATCCAGCCGGTAATCATCCGGCCGTCAGCACCGATCCAGTACCACTCTCCGCCGACTTTGATCCACTCGCTCTGCGCATAGGTCCCGTCTTCCTTTTCAAAGCTCCAGACTCCGTCCTTTGCCTTCCAGGTTCCGCTCGTCTCTTCCGGATCCTTCCACACACTGTCTGAGGAATCTTCCTGCTCCGGCGTTTCTTCCGGTTCGCTGCTGTCCGTTGTTTCTTCCGGAAGCGTTCCGCCCGGTGTTTCATCAGGCAGCGTCTCTTCCGGTGTCTCAGCAGGCGCCGTTTCACCTGGTGTTTCTTCCGGCGTCTCATCCGGAGTTGTTTCTTCCGGTGTCTCATTCGGCGTTTCGTCGTCTGACGTCTCCCACTTAACCGTATAATCATCCTGGCTTCCAAACACGGTGAGCGTTCTTTCTGTATAGTTCTCATCCGCCGTTTTACAGCCGCCTGGCTCAACCGAGAACGTCACATCACTGTCCGCATTGACCACAATGGTTCCAAGGTTTAACGCTGTCCCCTTTTTCAGTATATCATCTGCTGCACCTGATACGTAGATCGTCAGGGTCCCGTTGCTCTGATTATAGCGATACGTTTTAACCGTAACGTCCGAATTGTTTTTTAAATCGCTGTCGAACTTAAATTTGATATCCTCTATCCCATCCGGATCATCGGAGGCCACTCCGAACTGAATCTGGAAGGTTCCTGCTTTCTGCACATCCTCCCGTGCAGAAAGCATAACACTTACTTTTACCTCATTTTCGCTGGTTCCCTTTTCCCATGTGACAAACCGGTATTCCTCCGCCGGCGTAGTCATGATTCGGCCAAACGCTGCAAGAAGGATCAGGATTCCCAGCAGGCCAATTACTACTTTCTTATTCATAAGTCGCTGCAACATATTTTCTCCTCCCGTACGTTCAGTCCTGTGCTTTTATCTCGATCACCGGCAGTTTCTCCGGCATATCGACAAACAGAGTATTGCTGACAAGGCGTTCTCCCCTGTTGTCATGTGCGTTGTCTACCCGGTAGAGCTCCGCTCTCACACGTTTTGGAAGAGCGTCTTTTTTAAAGTTCCCGGGTTCGATATAATAGATCCAGGTTCCGCTGCTGGTCTCACCCAGTTCTCCATGCTCCGGCACTTCCGCAAAGATCATCTGTGCCGCCGATATATTTCCTGCTTCATCGGTACCGCCCACAATCTTTCCCTGCTCATCATACAGCAGGACCACATTGTACGCCGGGTTTCCTTTGTACGTACCTGTAAATATAAGGGAACCCTTCGGAATAACGGCTTCTCCGCTCTCTCCATGTCCTGCATGGTAGTCCTCTTTCAGAATACCGATCGAATCCGTCTGACCAAAGTCAATGTCGTCTCCGGTCTGTCCCAGCAGATCAATCTCCGAAATGGATATATCGGTTCCCTTCTGATCCACCGCCGTAATCCTTACGTATGAGGTGTCATAGGCGTACAGCCATGTGTCATCATTCTTGTTAAAATAGACGGTCTCACTGCCGTTCACCAGCTGCCCCTGCGCTACGGAAAAGGTTCCGGCCTTAACCTGGGTCCAGGAACCATCTGCGCCGGTATCGCTGATCTCCACTTTAAAATTACCGATCGGGCTTCCGGCCGCGTTATCCGCATTACTCAGTTTATACGTAAGACCGGTGATGGTCTCTTCCCTGTTTAAGTGAATGGTAACAGATGCCGCCGGTGCTTTTCCGTTACTGCCTGCCACAGTTTTTCCTGTATAGGTGGTTCCCGCATCGTTATCGATGACCTTTCCGATCGCCTCCATGGTTACCGTATCCGGGTTGATCTCCTCATCCACCTTGTCCTCTGCAGAGACCATGTTCGTGGTTACGGTCCAGTCTGATTTATCAATCACGCCGCCGTGGGATACTTTAACCGGCTTCAGTACCACCGGTTTTGTGGCATTTAAGTACTTATCGTAACCCACTACTTCATAGGTGAAGACCCTGTTGTTAACAGTAGAAACAGAATCCACAAATTCCGTCTGGTCCGCAGTCACGAAGCCTACCGGTTTCTTCTCCACATGGCTCTTGATGGTTTCGGAACGGTAGATTTCGTATCCCAGCATCGCCTCCGGCATTTTAGACTGGCTTGCGAGATGAATCGTCACCTCATTGGAATTCTCTGTGTAGCTTAAATCAGCCTCGACCACAGTGCCGGCTGCAACGGAACCATCTTTTCCGTTCTTCAGCACGTATGCCCTCGCCTCATCGTTTACAAACCAGATCGCTCTTGTCTCTTTTTCAAACTGCTGCGCATACTTCTTTGTCGTCTCGTCAGGCACCATACCCCAGCGTTCGAAGAACTCCAGAATATTCTTTTCCGCCGCCGCACACGCCAGACGCATAAGCTTGTTGTCCACGTCTCCGCTCAGGCTCAGCGATACTCCGCCCGGCTTCGGCGCCGCTTCTGTATTTCTTACGTAGGAGTCCACTCTGGCAAAAAACAGGTTGTTAAACTGATCCCGGTACTTATCGTACGTTTTATAGTTGTAACCTCCCATATCGTATGCCAGATGAAGCTGCCAGTATAATCCCAGCTGTGTAAACACATTGGAGGAGCGCCCTGTGACGCCTGAAGTCACCTTTTTATAAACCTCCGGATACTGGAACCGCACACTGTCATTGGTGTCATGAGCCTGCGCCAGCACGGAGAAATAATTATTTGTAATCTCGGCTATGGCATAAGCCCCTTCATTGATTTCATGGCCGATCTCGTGGGCAATTCCCCAGCCGAAGTATTGACCGCTTTCATATCTGCCTTTCGGATCCGCCTTCACCGGAACGCCCCTGGTAAGCCCCGGTATGGCCCCCCATTCGATTCCGATATGAAGTCCTCCCGCATACATGAACGCGCCTGCAAACATTCTCTGATAGCGCAGATTCAGCCGGCTCACCGGCAATTTGTTCTTCTCACCCGCATCGGGATCACTGCTCAGTCCCTTATGCTGATAGAAAAGATTCACCATCTCATCAGCCGCCGTCAGGGACTGATACAGCTGCTCCGCCTTTTCCTCCACAGTTCCGCCTGATAATCCGGCGAGAATCTGCTGGGAGGAAACGGAAAACATCATATATTTTGTTACAATATCCGTAGCGCCCAGAATACAGTTCTTCTTTGCAGAGCTCCAGTCTCCGTCATGCGCTTTTTTGTGATTTTCATGCTCTGTCTCCAGATTGGCCGCAGTGGCTTCCAGTTCTTCCACATATTTCGTCACCAGGGCTCTCGCTGCATTGGAATCAGATGCCATCGTCACATTAAGCGTCGGTATCTGATGTCCGCCGCTGACTCTCACGCTGTAGCGTTCTTTGCCCTGTGCTCCGGTATATTCGACGTAAAGCTGTCCGCCCTGTTCCACGTCGAGATCCGTGATCTTCGGAATGGTGATTTCATTGATTCCTGCTTTCAGCATGCCGATTGTTTTTGACCATGCACTGGACTCTCCATGGTACTGGGTCGCGATCAGGCGCAGATTCGTGCTGTCTCCCGTCTTCTTCTCCGGGCTTCCCACATAGACCATCACCGTATCTCCGGCCATGGCCGTGACGCCCAGCGGCTGCCAGGCATTTAATCCGCCGCCAAAGGTAATGCTGCCGTCTGCCTTCTTCGTCACCCGGTTGTCTATGGTCAGAATATCGGCCAGGGCCTCATCCTTTAATATCTGCTCCGCCGTAGTAAGCTCTCTCTCCAGAATCTCCTTCTTCGGATGGAGTTCCCCGCTCACCTCGTCTTTTACCTCCAGACGCGCCCTCAGGCCGTCAATACTCTCCTGCGTTACCCCTTCCTTTAAGGACAGGTGCATATCATCTGCAAACAGATCGTACACCTCATGCTCGATCGGATCATAGTAATAGAATTTCATCTCCGCAATACTGATTCTGCTGGACGGGCCATAACCGGTAGTCAGTCTGACCTGGACCCGGTCTGTCGTAACCGGCTGACTGGTCTGGAACTCATAATATGTTTTCCCGTTAGAGCTGGTTTTTCTGCTGAATGTACCGGCCGCCTGCACCTGACTGTTTTTTCCCTCAGGCCAATAGAAGAAAGTTGCATCAGTGTAAGCAAACTTCTGAGCCTGATCCGGGATAATAACCACGGTATCCATCGTGTAGCTGTCGTCGAGGGTCACGGTCGGTGATTTTGATTCACCGGGATAGACGCATCCTGCATCCCAGTCGTTGCGCACCCATGCGGATACTGCGTCGTTGTCTGCAACTGCAAACTCGCTGTCTGCAGTTCCCCCATGGTTGTTTACCGCCTTGATGTGCTCGGTTCCGCCGTTCTCTCCGGCCACATTGATCAGCTTATAGTTTGGCGTTACCGGGGCATTGACGCTCTCGGTCGTTCCGCTGTAATGCATGGAGGGCGCGCTTTCCCCTATTTTATTTGTACCTGTCAGATAAATATCGTACTTTGTTTCGTCCTTTAAGTTCGGAATCGTCTGACTGGTATTTTCAATGTTGTCGATTCGGATATAGCTTCCGTCTGCATCGTCGTATTCCCGGTAAAACAGGGAGTAGCTGTCTGTATCCTTCATCTTTTTCCAGGATACATCGAGGCTGCGGTAACCGCCCTTCACCGTGATTCCCTCCGGCGGGTCCGGCCGTTTGGACGCCTCCGGCGTAACCTTTACCGACTCACTGTAACCGCTTTTCCAGGCTCCGTTCACAGACTGCACACGCACGGTGTAATCTTCCCCGTTGATCAGGTCCTCATTTTGAATTGACTCGACGCTTAAACGGTTCTCCGATACCGGGATGACAGCGGTTTTGATTCCGCTTTTCACCCTGCCGGTCACCTCTGCCTCGTACCCGGTTACATTGACCGCGCGCTTCCAGGTTAAGTCAAAGGACTCGCTGCCGGCCACCGCATTCAAGTTCTCCGGAATGTTCATCTCCGGCTCCGGAATTCTGTTTTCCATATTGTTTAAGAATTCCACTTTGGATATTTCAACCAGCGTGGCCTCCTTTTCCAATGCAGCAGTCACCGTGATCGTCACCTTTTTGATCGCCACCTGTCTTCCCAAATCGATGACAATGGTCCTTCCGGCGGCTGAGTCCTCTGCCCCGCTTCTGGGTGACGCGCTTCTGAATGCCGCACGCGCCTTTGCGCCCGTCTGTCTGACCGCCACTCCGTTCTCTATTTTAAAGACGACGGGATCGTCTTCACCCTCACATTCAACGGTCACAAAGCCGTCCTTGATTGTGTTGCCGGAACCGATGACCGGCTGGATTGTAAAGCCTGCTGCCGTTAAGCCTTTCTCTATCTCCGCGCTGACCTCAACTGGCGTTTCCGGAGTAATTGCCGTCTCTTCCGCTGTCTCCAGCTTCAGCGCCTCGCTGCTGTTTCCAGCAAACACTTCCTTAAGCGTATCCACGGAAAATACTGCGTTGCTGGAGGATGCAGTAACAGCTTTCGGATCCACCAGGGCCTGGCTTGTTACAGTCGCTTTTGTATTACTCTTATTTTTATAAAAAATCGTAAAGTACTGGAGATCAACGAGATCAACCTCCCCGTCCCCGTTAAAATCGCACCGGGAATCCGTGGAGTTACTCTCTGCCTCGTCAATGGCATCGATCAGTTCCTCCATATCCTCGTCGTCGATCTGTCCGTCTCCGTTCACATCGCCCATCCGGATTACACCAGGCATCTTATTCCCGGTATAGCCGTATTTTTCCGGGTAGTCGTTTAAAAGCAGGATCGACGCCCGGTCGCCGTTAATTGAAATATTTTTCTGTATGTAATCCTCATACCCGCCGTTTAACGATTTCACCAGAAGCTGGTACTTTCCCCTGGGAAGATCCGTAAACGTATAGCTGCCGGAGGAATAGACCCCGGCTGACTCCACGGCCTCAAACTGCAGGGTGCCCTGATCGGACAGTTCCTCATCCTTCGTCAGAAACAATTCCCATCCCGCAGCCCTCTGCACGGGAAGGACTCCACGAATTTCGACCTTTAATTCCCCATTTTTCCCTTCACTTTCATTCTCTTTCCATGCGCTGGAAGGACTCGCCGATACACTGTTCGACGGTGACGCCACTCCCCTCTGCCCGAAATCAGCAAAACTCGTCATCAGACTTGCCGGTCCCTGCAGAATCAGGCACAGGGCAAGCAGACATGCGGCTGCTCTCTTCATACGTGTTTATCCTCCTATTTCCCATTAAAGTTACATTTTATCATTTTTTCCGAATTTTATCAATATTTCTGTAACTTCGTTTTAAAAATATTTTTATCACCGGTTTTAAGCGGAACCTTTTCCCTCTTTGATGTTTTTGGGTACAGAAAAGGAGCTGCTGCTCCAGCAGATTATTTATCTACTGGAGCAGCAGCCCCTTTGATCCCGCCTATATGCTTATTTCTCTTAAATATTCCAGGAAACGCTCCACTCCGCCTCCGGTCACAGTTACCTCCTGCGGCCGTTTTCCCGGTACTTCTGATACATCAAAGAAACGGCCTGTTCTCGACTTCTCCGTGATCATGAAGCTGTCACTTCCGAAAATCCCTTCTTCGATCCCCACATATTCATCCCCCCAGTAGCTGCACTCCTCCGGCAGAATCCCAAATTCCCGCTGAAGCTTATCCAGAATCGTGTCCACGTTATCACTTTTGCTGGAGAGTCCCACCTCCAGATATTTCGCATCACAGGTAGGGGCTACTGCAATTCCGTAAGAAGCTCCGATCATCCCGGAGATCTCCAGAAGCTTTGCTAAGCCGCCCTCAATCCCGTGACGGCGTAAGCTCTCTTTGAGAATCACCAGTTCATTTTCCTGAAGGAACAGCTGATCCCCTCTCTGATTCGACACCATCAAATCAATTTTGCAGTAATTCGGCCTGGAGAACACGATGTCCGTAGGGAAATCGTACTTTTTTACCAGTTCCTTATGAATATCAAAGCAAATGCTGTGAACCGCCAGAAGGCCTTCCCGGTCCGGCAGCTTATCTGCAAATACGTACGGCCTTCCTTCCTCGTCAAACGCGTAATTATAGGCGCCGCGTCCCAGTCCCAGATATAAATGCCTCAGCTCTTCAGGAGTAAAATATGTTTCAATCTGTCCTCCTGCAATATTTTCAATCGTTGTTCCGCTGACAATCACTAATTTGATCCCCTGGGCGAGCAGCGGCTTCATGGCGGACAGGGCCGCGTCGGCCGGCGCTTTTCTGGAATAAACAGCCGTTCCATCCCAGTCAAAAAATACGGCTCTCGGTTTAACTGCAGACATACTCTCCCTCCTTATCCAGCTGATGGCAGGTATCACCCAGCCATAATTCAACACGTTTTCCTGACAGCAGCGTCACTCTCGTTCCCTCCCGGCCGGTCTGCACGTGAAGCAGGCTGCCGCGGTATAAGAAGCGGAATTCGTATCCCTTCATCTTTTCCGGAAGTATGGGATGAAGCTCCAGAACGCCCCGGTTGACTCTCAGGCCGGCAAAGCCGAAGACGACTGCCTGCCACGTTCCCGCCATGTTCGCCGCGTGGATTCCCGCATAAAAATTGTCATGGTAATCGTCCAGGTCCATTCTGGCGGATTGGGAGAAATACGCATACGCCTCTTCCCCGTATCCGATCTGACATGCCAGGATTCCGAAGATGCACGTTGAGAGTGACGAATGATGCAGCGTCACTTCCTGATAAAAATCGTAGTTGCGCCGCAGTTCCTCTTCCGTAAAGTAATTGCTGTGCAGGACCATACCGAGTATGGCATCTGCCTGTTTCGACATCCGCTGGCGGAAGATAAAGAGCGGATGATAGTTTTCATAGAGCAGGTGGCGCTTCTTCGGCGGTATTTTCGATTCATCCCACGGTTTCCGAATCATAAAGCCGTCATCCAGCGGATAGACCTTCCGGTCTTCATCGTATGGGAAATACATATTCTCCACAATCCGGTTCCAGAGCTCCCTCTCCTCTTCCTTCAGTCCCAGCTTCGCCGCAAGGGCTTCGTATGCAGGCTCATCCATTTCACGAAGCGTATCCAGAGCCCAGCCGGCATCCCGGATATTCTCCCTCGCCATGAGATTCGTATAAAAATTGTTGTCTACGATAGCGTTGTACTCATCCGGCCCTGTAACGGCACAGATACAGTACTTTCCGCCCCTGGCTTCGGCAAAGCAGCCGACATCCGCCCAGACCCTGGCCGTTTCCACCAGCACCTCTGCGGCCTGATCCTTTAAAAATTCCATATCACCGGTTACATCGAGATACAGCTTGAAGGCATAGGCAATGTCCGCATTAATATGGTACTGCGCCGTTCCCAGCGGAAAATAAGTGGAAGCCTCCCGGCCATTAATCGTCCGCCACGGATACAAAGCACCCTTCTCGTGTCCCAGAACCCTGGCTCTCGCCCTGGCCTCGTTAAGCGTACGGAAGCGGTAGCCGAGAAGCGACTTTGCCAGACTGGCGTTGGTATAGATCAGTACCGGAATCACATACATTTCCGTATCCCAGAAATAGTGGCCTTCATACCCCTCTCCCGAAAGCCCCTTGGCCCCCATGCCGTTTTTCCCGTCTCTGGAAGCAGACTGAAGAATATGAAACAGATTAAACCGCATGCCCTGCTGCAGGGCCTCATCTCCCTCAATCACCACATCCGCCTGCTTCCACATGGCTTTCATGCAGGCTTCCTGACCGTCCGCCGTACGATTAAATCCTTTTTCTGCAGCTGCATTTAATATAGAAAGGATCAATTCCTTCATCCCGCTCTTTTCCAGATCGAGAGAGGAGGTGTAGGCCATCTGTTTTTCCGCAGTAATCTTCCGGCCTTTCCTTCCCTGCATCACCAGTTTATGGCAGCAGTGGAGTCCATCCTCCGTAATCCACCATTCCTGCGGGACGCTGCCTTCCTCTGCCACACGATCCGGCGCGCCATCCTGCCCCGCCTTCACCGTCATCACACTGCCGCAGGCCATGGTAATCCCGCTGTGCTCCGTCGTTCCCTGATAAAACAGCATGGTTTCATCCGCTGATATCACGTCTGTAATCAGACAGCGTCCAAAGGGGCCGTAATCCACCAGCGGATTCGTCTTCCGCGTGTGATTCTCCACATCCGCATCCAGCGCCGACAAAAATGTGATCTCCCCGTCAAAATTAACCGGCGTCACTTCGCAGGACATCGCCATCAAATTCTTCACTTCAAAGCTTACCAGCCGTGCTGTTTCCACATGAACGGTCCGGCCCGACGGAGAAGTCCAGTCGAAGGACCTGGTGACCGTTCCCCGATCCATATGAAGCGTTCTGCGCCAGCCGGACACCTTCCCCGTTCTGATATCCAGCTCCTCCCCTTCCAGAAAAATCCTGATCGTCTTTAAGTTGGGAAGGTTTAAGAGAGACTGGCTCTCCGTTGGAAACCCGTAGTTCCATTCCCCGTAGCGGATCGGTTCACTCTCGTAAAATCCATTGATAAAATTGCCTTCCAGTCCCTCATCTGCCGTAAACGGATACCCCTCCTCCAAGGTTCCTCTCGTGCCCAGGTACCCGTTGGACAGAGAAAATGTCGTCTCATTCCGGTAATTTGTCTCCATCTTAAATTCCGTTTCCGTCACCGTCCACGGTTCGACGGGATAGATCGGCTGTTTATTAATCTCCATTCTGTCTCGCTCCTTCAGTAATTAATCTCCCAGAAAAGTTCCTCGTTTTTAATAAATGCATATAAAAAATCCACCGCATCCGGCTTTAACGCCGTAACATGACAGGAAAGCGCCCGATACTTTAAGTTGTCCTCTCTGACTTCCGTCCTCATGCACTCCGGAACCGGAAAGCTGATCCGGTCCTCCCACCGGAACCGGGATGTCTCTTCAAACTGTTCCGGTTCCGTATACGGCCCCACTTCCGTGGTTCTGACGGGCCAGTTCTCATCTCCCGCCAGGGAATGAACGATTCCGCTGTACAGACGGGGAAGTCCGCATTCTGTATCTGCCTCCGCTTTCATCCGGACCAGGCTGTCACGGACAAAAAGGCAGAGTGCGCTGTGATCCCCGTGAGTGTCAAACTCTGATGTGGTAAATATCATTGCCGGCCGGTGTTCCTCTATCACGCCGTACAAATCTGCGGCCAGATGGGCTCTGTCATATGGCGCATGCGCTCCCCACCGTTTTTTGTGGTATTCATCCTTTTCTTCCAGACCGTACGTCTCCTCCGAACAGTGGGATCTATGAAGTCTCCCTGCGTCCGTCTCCTCATAGAGACCGTTTAAAAAGCTTTCCTCCTTCGGCATCCCCGTGTCGGCATACCCCAGAAACTCTACATTCCCGGCATCGATTCCCAGCATGGCAAGCCCGGCCAGCGTCTCCTTTAACCGGCTCCTTCCAATAGAGAGATCACTGCTCCCGTAATCACCGTTTGTCACCATCACGACGACAGCGGGAATCTTTCTTTTAGCGGCCTCCCAGAGGATACCGGCACACATGAGGATTTCATCGTCCTGGTGCGGAACAATCACCATCAGGCTGTCATGAAGCGTTCCCGACTTTTTCTTTTCCATTTTTTCTCTATCCTTTCACTGCACCGGCAGCCACACCGGCGATTATGTATTTCTGCATGAATACGTAGAAAATCATGAGCGGCGCCACACCCAGCATCAGCATGGGGAACAGCGCGGTCCAGTCGGTGGCGAACTGCCCGATGTTCCGGGACACCTCCTGAAGGATTACATCCTTTTCGCGGCTCTGCAGGAACAGAAGGGGCGTCATGAATTCATTCCACACGTTCAGCGTAACGATGATAACGACCGTCGAGATTACCGGTGTGAGCAGCGGCAGAACCACCCTGAAAAACTTGCGGAACACCGTACAGCCGTCGATCTCCGCGGCTTCCTCCAGCTCCTTCGGCACCGTGCCCTCTATGAATTCCTTAAACAGGAATACCGCCTGCGGCGTATTGATGGCCACATTGACGAGAATCACTGCAAACGGAGTGTTCATCAAATGAAGGCTCTTTACGATCTTATATAAGCTGACAATGTTCATCTGAAACGGCACGATCAGTCCGGCCAGGAAGAATAAAAACATACGGTTTCCCATTTTCGTCTTCGTTCTCGCCAGTGCGTATCCGGCCATGGCGCCGAACACAACGATGATGACGACAGCCGTCGCCGTGATAAACAGCGTGTTGGCAAACGCCCTCGGAAACTGCATGTTGGTCCATGCTTTGATATAATTTCCGATTTCCAGGTGAATCGGCAGTCCCAGGGGATTGGCCGTGGCCTCCTGGGGATTTTTAAGCGTCGTTACGATCAGATAGTATATCGGAATAAACCAGATCACCGCAATCACGAGCATGACTGCTTCCAGAATATATAAATTTCTTTTTCTCTTCGTCATTGTATCGAATCACTCCATTTCCCCATTAATTTTGTCACTACGGCGCTGATCACCAGCACGATAGCAAAGAAACACACGCCGAACGCCGATCCGGTGCTGTAAAAGCCATCCGAGATCCCCTTTTTCATCATGACGGTCATAACGGTCTCCGTCGCATTGCCCGGACCGCCCGATGTCATGGAATAGATGATATCGAACACCTTCATACCTCCGATTAAGCCGGTTACCACGATGATCTTGACTGACGGGCACATGAGCGGCAGCGTCACGTAAAAGAATTTCTTGATTCCCCCGGCTCCGTCGATATCCGCCGCCTCGTAGAGATCCGGTGAAATACTCTGTAAGTTTGCCAGATAGATGACCATGGCCCAGCCGGTCCACTGCCATGCCTGGGTTAAAATGACGGAAAACAGCGCCCGGTCAGCAGTGAAAAAATTAAAGGTCCCAAGCCCCAGCTGGTGCAGCAGATTGTTGATCAGGCCGTAATCCGACGACGACATGATAAAATTCCACAGATAGCCGATAATCAGGGAACTGAATACAGCCGGAAAGAAGAATACGGCCCGCAGCAGGTTCCTGGTCTTCAGCTTCTTATCCAGGAGCACCGCCAGAGGCAGCGCAAGTATGGTCTGAAGCGACGTCAGCATAATAGCGTAGAGCACGGAGTTTTTTATCGCCGTAATCATCAGCGGCGTATTGAAAACCTTTATATAATTTTTAAGGCCTACAAAGCTTAAGTTGACCGGATTCATATCCGTATAATCGGTGAAGCTGTAGTAAAACGTATATAAAAACGGAACGATGGAAAACAGAAGATATACGACGAAAGCCGGCAGGATAAACACGTAGAAATACTTTCCCAGCGTCCCTGCCTGCCTCTTTTTTCTTTGAATCTGTTCCATTTCATACCCCTCCTTCTCTTCAATTTGCCCAAAAATGGGCGCAAAAAGGGAGCGTAACCCATGCGTACGCCAATATTCTTTTCAGCATGGATTACCGCTCCCATAATCGGTATCGGTCGTCAGTTACCTGCCGGGTCTTACTTTTCCAAAAGCTCCGCCACGGCCGCATCCACATTCGACAATGTGGTCTTTAAATCCTGGGAACCCAACAGGTAGCTCTGCATCTCGGTTCCGTATGTCTCATGAGCACCGGCGGCCGCACCCCATTCATTCCACGGGCAGTATACATTGCCGGCGGCCAGAGTTCCTGATACGCCTTCATAGGCGTCCGGTAAATCGAAGGATGCGCCTTCCAGATAGGAGGAACCGCCCTGATTGTTTTCCCACAGCGCCTTCTGGCCTTCCACCGTGGAGATTGCCTCCACTACCTTCATGGCTGCTTCTTTATTGGAAGACGAGCTGTTGACTGCAAAGCCGCATCCGGGACCGCCGATCAGCCATCCGTCGCTCCTTGCCGTACCATAAAACGGCATCATATCGATCTGAAGATCCGGGTTCTTGCTTGTGATGGTGTCTAAATCCCACGGTCCGGAGCAGAACATGGCTGCGCCGCCTGTTGCAAACTGCTCTAATGCCTGATCGTGATCAATTCCCGTCATATCTGTGGTATAAACGCCCTCCGTGATCATCTCTGACCATTTTTCCACGTATGGATCCCAGGTTCCTTCCATTTTAGCCTTGCCCTCGCGGTAATCGGAACCGAAATTCTTTCCTGCGTCTGTGGATAAGTATTCAGCAGTCACGAACGCCATGGAGTTTTTTAACATCGGCTCCCATGATTTCAGCCCTGCCGCCAGAGGTGTGATTCCTTTCTCCTTAAATTCCCTGCAGACACTGATATACTCATCGAATGTCGTCGGCAAAGCGATTCCATTCTCCTCAAACAGGGCCTTGTTGTAATAGATTCCCTCGAACCAGCTGATCCCAGGCAGAGCGTAGATGCTGCCGTCATAGGAATAGACGCTAGTCCCCGCGCTGGAATACTTGGCGCCCAGATCGTTTAACGGCTCTAAATATCCCAGTCTCGCATGCTTTAAGGAAGATCCCGGAGACTCACAGATGATATCCGGCCCCTCTCCTGCCGACAGCTGGGTGTCTACGATGGTATCGTAATTGGAGTTGTCGATAAACTGGTATTCGATCTCCACATCCGGAAGTGTCTCCGCCAGATAATCCAGCATCGCCTTCATCGTATCCTCACTGTTCCAGTAGGTCATGCGAATCTTCGCCTTGTCCGTTCCCGCCTTGTCACCGGTATTGCCGGCTGCCTCCGTCACGGCTTCTCCCCCCGTTGTCCTGGGCGCTTCCGTCCCGGACGTCCCGGAGCCTCCGCAGCCTGCCAAAGCCGAAGCAGTCATTGCTGTACATAAGAGAACACTTAATACTTTCTTTTTCATGATACCTTCCTCCTTGTTGTGATTGCTTTGATGCCTATATCTTATCATCTTCCGGAGGAAGATCTTTTAACAAATTTTTTAGAAACCTTGTACTATTTTTAGAACTTCTCATCTATACAGACAGCTCCTTCAGTTCTTTTCCAATCCGCACCGTAAAACAGGTATAACCGTCTGCCGTGACAGAGGCGTAGACACCGCAGCCCGCACCGTAGTAAATCCGGATCCGCTCTTCAATATTATAAATTCCATAGCCTCTGCCCGGTGTATTTAAGATCTCCTCCAGCCGGTCCAGCTCCACCCTGGGTCCATTGTTTAGAATGCTGAAGATCAGATGGCCGTCCTCTTCCTCCAGCCGGACGATCAGTCGCCCTCTTCCTTCAATCTCCTCCTGATAATTCATGCCGTGCTCAATCGCATTTTCCACGATCGGCTGCAAAAGGAAATTCGGCATGGAAGTTTCAAACAGCGTCTCATCCAGTTCATACTCCACATCAAAGCTGTTCTCATGGGTCATGCGCTGAAGTTCCACATATGATTTTACATTTTCCAGTTCGCTTCCCACAGTGGTAATCTGTTTCCCTCCGTTCAGACTGGTCCGGTAGAACTTTGCCAAAAGCCCTGTGAGATCGCTGATCTCGTCATTTCCGGTGCGGATGGCCTTCCATTTGATGCTGGAGAGACAGTTGTACAGAAAATGCGGATTAATCATGGCCTGAAGCGCCTTTAACTCCATGGCCTTCTTCTCCAGTTCTGCCTTGTAGACCCGGTTAATCATCTCATTCAGACGGTCACACATGGTCTGCAGGCTCTTTGACACGATTCCAATTTCATCGGTATCGTTATGGTTAAGCTCCAGATTGAAATTCCCTTCCGCCACCTTTTCCGCGCTCTCCTTCAGTTCCAGTATCCTCCTGCTTAAAACCCTGGAGAGAATACCGATCAGAAACAGGCTGACAGCCAGACACAGCCCCACAATCAGCAGCGTGGATTTCAGAATCTCATACAGCTGTCCCGTGATTTCGCTTTTCGTCACATAGTAATAAAGACGCCATCCGCTGGTACTGATCGCCTCAGACATCACGATGTACTCTCCCTGGTCGCCGTCTGCCAGATTGCCTGCTTCCGCTCCGGCCAGAACAGCCTGATCTGCCGGTTCCGCTCCCGTCTGTCTGGAATAAATCGTCTTTCCCTCCGTATCGGTAAGGAGAATTCCGTTATTTAAAAATGTATTATTGGAGATCGGCTCCAGAACCGACGCCGGATGGACAGTCAGCTTCAGCACGCCGATGGGCTCTGACGCCGTCTGCGCATCCAGAACCGTCCTGGTGGCAAACATACTGCCGTTCTCAAACGTCCACAGCGTCCCAAAATTCTTCTGATGGTACTGATACCACGATTCTTCGCTGCTGTCACCCACCGGTTTTAAGAAGCTTCCCACCTCCTGGCTCACATAGGGCGTATAGATCTCGATTCCCTTCATGTTATTATCACTGGTGATAAAATACCAGAAGATCGGCTCAACCACCTCGTTGAGCACCTGCGCCACCTCCACCTGGTTTCCCCGGCTGTTTTTCAGCACCTGGCGGAATTTCGCGTTATAAGATAAGTATTTGATATTATCATTTTCTCTTTTTAGCGAGGTTTCCAGATCAGAGGCCATCAGCCGCACGTTATTCCGTATGGTCTCCTCCGTCTGCCTCTCCATATTGCGTTTCGACACCGAAAACGAGTATACTCCCAATACCAGAATCGGGACCGTAATCAGCAGCAGATAGCTGATCACCAGTTTCTTCCGGATTGAAGCGCTTCCATAATACCAGTTCAGCAATCGTTTCATCCTCATCCCTGCTGCTTTCCATTCTTCTCCCGGTACTGCCGGGGCGTCATGCCGTAATAGTTTTTGAACAGCCGGTTAAAGTACGGCTGATTCTCATATCCGCAGGCCTTTGCCACCAGAACGATCTTCAGTTCCCCCTCCTCCAGCAGCTTCCTGGCCTGTTCCATGCGGTAATCCGTAATATATTTGACCAGGTTCGCCCCGGTCTCCTTCTTAAACAGGTAGCTTAAGTAAGCAGGGGCCAGATTCACCCGCTCGGCGATATCCTCAAGTCCGATGTCATTCCGGTATTCATCCCTGACAATATTCTTAATCCGCTCCACGATTCTCGGACTGTCTCCGGCAGCGTCCGTCCGTTTAGCCAGCACTTCGTTTAAGACCGCACGGAAATTGACCTCCAGTTCCTCCCCGTCTTTATAGGAAAGCAGCCGTTCCACCCTCTCAAAGAGCCTTGGCTTGTCATTAATCCCGTACTGGCTGTAAAATGCTGACAAAATATCGTAAAAGACGTGATGTACATAGATCCGGCTGACCACATGGCCGCCCACCATCGTCTCCACCAGCCGGTCTCCATATAAGATCACAAGATCATCATTTCTGTCCCCGATGGCGCCGATCATCAGTTCCTTGATCCGCTCCACCTCTGCGGCATAATACTCCGAATTCAATACAATCTCTGACAGAAACGTAATCTCCCCGCCCGTTCCGTAAAAATTCTTCCGAATCTGGCTGATCTCATCCATCTGCCGGTTCATCTCTTCCACTGTCTCAAATTCCCGGCTGACCACGATGGAAATCTCTGTCCCAAGAAGCGTTTTTCCGTCCCGGACCAGCTTTTCCAGCTGTTTCTGCAGTTCACCGCCCACAATCCGGTTTTCGTCAGCCAGAAGCACCACCGATGAATCGGGATAGAGATTCACATACTCACAGGGAATTCGGATATACGTATGGAGCAGTTTCAAAAAGACATCCTCCTGCTGCTCAAAAATGTTCCGCCCGCTCTCCAGGCTTACCAGTACTTTCCTCTCTTTCCCCAGCTTCTGAAAGTACTCCGTAAGCATCTCCTGGTCGGCCGCCGACACGCTTCCGCCCGTAAACGCCTTGTAAAACACCCGTTTCATGGAAGCGTCCTTCTGCTCCCGTTCCTGCTTAGACTCCTCCCTCTGCCGCTCCAGGCCGCCAATCACCTTGTGCATGACCTTTAGAAACTCGTCCAGCTCGATCGGCTTTAACAGATAATCGACGGCATTGGCCTCCATGGCCCGCTTCGCGTACTCAAACTCCCCGTAGGCGCTGAAAATAACAATCCGGATACCCGGATTAAACTGAAACGTCTCCTTCGCCAGTTCCAGACCATCCTTATAAGGCATCTTCACATCCGTAAACAGAATATCCACCGGATGCTCTTTCAAATACTCCAGCGCCTTCTGCCCGTTCTGCGCCTCCACCACCGTAAGCGGCAGCTTATATTTTTCGATCAGGAACCGGATTCCATCCCGTTCCTGAGCCTCGTCATCCACCAGCAAAATCCGAAACATATAGTCCTCCCTTTCCCCATCTCTCTTTCTTATCAGCTTACCGCGCGATTGCCCACTTTGTCAATGGTTTCACTCTGTGTAACAGGAACACTTTCCAGTTACACAAAAAGACGGTAAAAGAGAGCGGCAAATCCTGGCCTCCAGGCCAGCATTTATCAGTCTCTTTTACCGTCTTTTCCCTGCATTCACGCCGTCGGGACCATAATCCCTCAAATCCCGCTCCGGTCATCCGGGAAACCGGCTTACCGGGCGGGCAGCGCATCATGCTCTTATACTCTGGATAAATACTCTCCAGTACGCGTATCAATCTTAATCTTATCGCCCTGATCCACAAACAGAGGAACGTAAACGACAGCTCCGGTCTCAACGGTAGCAGGTTTCGTAGCGCCCTGTGCCGTATCGCCCTTAAAGCCCGGCTCTGTATCTGTGATCTCCAGTTCTACGAATAACGGAGGCTCAACAGAGAATACCTTTCCGTTATAAGAACAAACCTTTAAGATATCGTTTTCCTTCACGAACTTTAACGCGTCACCGATTACTTCCGGGCTCAGTGCGATCTGCTCATAAGTGTTTGTATCCATGAAGTTATGAAGATCTCCATCCGCATATAAATACTGCATGTCCACTCTGTCGATTCTCGCTGCCGGGAACTTCTCTGTAGGACGGAACGTACGCTCCACTACACCGCCGTTTACAACGTCTTTAATTTTAGTTCTTACAAATGCAGCACCCTTACCAGGTTTTACATGCTGGAACTCCATAATCTGATAAACATTACCGTCAATCTCTAATGTGATACCGTTTCTAAAATCACCCGCTGATATCATAAATGATATTCCTCCTTGAAATTCTCTTAATCCTTTTTATTCTATACTATAATAATCCCTTTTTCAACTCTTTTTTTCAAATTCTGTATACATGACGCCGGCCGCACCTGTTGGCCGGTCTATTCACGGCCGGTCAGATAGTCCATGGCCAGGGCGTATCCCTTCAGTCCCAGTCCCACCACCTGGCCGTCGCAGACAGGTGCCGTAACAGAAGTATGCCTGAATTCTTCCCTTTTATGCACATTGGAGATATGTACCTCAACCTTGGGAATCTCCACCGATGAAAGGGCGTCTCTCAGAGCGTAGCTGTAATGCGTAAACGCCCCCGGATTGATGATGATCCCTTCTGTCCCGTTGTAGTAAGCCTCCTGAATCTTATCGATTAAGCCGCCCTCATAGTTGCTCTGGTAAATATCCAGCTCATGGCCTTCTCTTTCCGCCTTCTCCTTCATCATACGTACCAGATATCCGTAATCCTCCGTGCCGTATACCCCTTTTTCCCTGATTCCCAGAAAATTCAGATTCGGTCCGTTTAACAGAAGTAACTTCATTCAAATCCCATCCTTTCTTCCAGCTCCGCCACAATCTCATCGACGGTTCTGTCATTCACATCCACGATCATTTCTGCCGCCTCCCGGTATATGGGACCGCGGACCGCAAGGAACTCTTTCACACGCTGTGTCACGTCTCCGCCCTGCAGCAGCGGCCTTGTCGTATCCCCCTTCAGCCGTTTTAACACGGTCTCCGGATTCACCTCCAGATAAACCACTGTTCCAAGCTGTTTTAACAGCTTCCGGTTCTCTTCCCGCAGAGGAAGCCCGCCTCCCACGGAAATGACCTTTTCCTGCGTATCGGAAAGCAGCGCCTGAAGGACCGCCGTCTCTGTCTTCCGAAACTCTTCCTCGCCCTTTCTGGCAAATATCTCCGAGATCGTCATGCCGGCCCGCTCCTCGATCAGCCAGTCTGTATCCACCATGGGGAGTCCGTGTTTCTTCCCGTACCGCTCTCCTACAGTCGTCTTCCCGGCCCCCATGAAGCCGATCAAAATCACATTCCTCATCGCGCCGCCTCCAGTTCTTCCCGCATCAGGACTCGTGCGCCGTCGATGATGTCTCTGGTAAACACGGTCTCCGGACTCCACAGCTCATATGCAATCACGCCCTGGTAGATCAGCATGTCCAGCCCCCCGACGGCCTTGCCTCCGGCCGCTCTGACGTATTTCATGAATTTTGTCTCCATCGGCGTGTACACAATATCCACTGCCGTGTCGATCTTTCTATAAAATTCTTCGTCCTCCACCGGAGCATGGTCCACATTGGGATGCATCCCCACACTGGTTGTCTGAACCGCCAGATAAGAGCTGCCTTCCAGCCTTCCGTAATCCGCCAGCGCCATGGGAATCATCACCCGGCGGCCGTACCGCTCATTGATGATCTCCGAAAGTGCTTCCGCCTTCTCCACGCTCCGGTTCAGAGCGTAAATCACAGCCGCGCCCTCTTTCGCCAGCACACAGGCTGCCGCCCTGGCCGCTCCCCCCGCACCGAACAGAATGCAGGAGCGGTCGCGGATTTCGATTCCCGCCTCCGTCATGGCCCGTTTCAGTCCTGCCGCATCCGTATTATATCCCCTGTAACCGCCCTCTGTCCGTACCAGCGTATTGACGGCGCCGATGGCCTTTGCATCCTCATCGATCTCCGCAAGATATTTCATGACCTCCTGCTTATGAGGAACCGTAACGTTTAAACCGGTGAAATTGAGAGCATAAGCCCCCTTCACCGCCGCTTCCACGCAGCCCGGCTCTACCTTGAGAGGGATATAGGCAAGATCTGTTCCCGTCTGTTCCGAATAATAATTATGCATAAGCGGCGACATGGAGTGCTCCACCGGATACGCCATGACTCCGCAAACTTTACTTTTTCCGCTTATCATACTGTCTCCTCTTTTTGTCCCTGCGATAAAAAAATAAGATGAGGGCTTCCGGATACCGCTTTAATACAATCTGAATCTCTTCTCTGGGATTGATCGGCTTCACCAGAAAGCTCTTAATTCCCGTCCGTTTGGCTCCATATACGTCGGTAAACAGCTGGTCTCCCACAAAAATCGTGCTTTTTAAGCCTGTCCCCATCAGCTCCATGGCCTTCTTATAATTCTTCACGCCCGGCTTCCCGCCCTTATAGATATAGTTAGAGCCGCCGACAGCTTCTGCAAAAGCTGCCACCCGCGGCTCTTTGTTATTGGAAAGCAGGCAGGTGTCCATGCCCAGTGCCCGCAGATGAGAGAATAAGTTCTTTGCCCTCTCATCCGCCGGCGCGTCATGGGGCACCAGGGTGTTGTCTACATCAAAAATTACGCCTCTGACTCCTTCTTTATAAAGAGCATCATACGGAATATCATACGCAGAGGCCACGTCTTCATCCGGATAAAATCTGTTAAACATACCTCGTCCTACTTTTTCAATAATTTTCCGATCTCTTCCATAAACGTGTTCACATCCTTGAACTCACGATATACGGAGGCGAAACGGACATAGGCCACCTCATCGACCTCCTGCAGCTTTTTCATCACAAGCTCTCCGATCGTAGCGCTGGAGACTTCCTTTTCTTCCATATTAAAAATCTGCGTCTCGATCTCATCCACCATGGAATCAATCTGCTGGGAAGAAACGGGACGTTTGTGGCAGGAATGAAGGATTCCCTTTTCCAGTTTGGAGCGTTCGTAGACTTCCCTGGAATCGTCCTTCTTAATTACCATCAGCGGCAGAGTCTCCAGTTTTTCATACGTTGTAAATCTCTTTCCGCACTTCTCGCACTGCCTGCGGCGTCTGATGGAGCTGTTGTCATCTGCCGGTCTTGAATCAATGACCTTTGTGTCTGCTTCATTACAAAATGGACATTTCACGTCGCTATCCTCCTGTTGGCGATTCCCCGCTCCTTCACTGCAAAGCGGAGGAATCCACTGTTTTTTTGTACAGAATACGGGAGCCGCAAAACAGAATACACAGTTTTCCCGGCTCCGGATCCCTTACTTTTTAATTATGTATATCATACCCCACAATCCATAGATTCGCAAGCACAACTTATACTATATCTTGCATTTTTCCTCAGTTTTTTCCAGATCTACTTTCACCAGGATGATGTCACGCCCTACCTGACAGATGTCACTGTAAGGAATGATGTACTCCTTTTCTCTGACCAGAAATCCGCAGAAGCAGCCCGGCCCGGGAACGATAATCGCCAGGAGACAGCCCGTATCCATATCAAAATCCACATCACCCACATAACCGAGGCGTTTACAGTCACAGATATTAATCACTTCTTTTTGTTTGAGATCTGAAATGCGCATAGCCTGCACCTTCTATATTCCTTAGTGTATTCTATGCGCATTTCCTGTGTGTGATACAATTTGTTACTCTGTCACGTTCTCGTAGAAGCCGCTGCTGCCGTCATAAAACGGTTCCTGATCATAACAGGCCTCTTCCTGCCTCCGTCCGGCATTGATATCGAGATAGAAGTGAATCATGGTCGTTTCCATATACGGTAAAATCCACAAAAATCCAATTCCAAAGGATCCTGCCCCCAGTAAATACATTCCGATAAAACTGAGATCGAGATAAAACAGGCGTCCCTTATTCCCCTTCATCAGAGCCGCGCTCTCCCGCAGACAGCTGATCACCGTTCGCTCAGGGTCCTCCATCAGGAGGTAGCCCGCCATCTTGAAGTACAGCGAATACACGACAATTCCGATGAGCTGCAGCAGATACATCAGAAACTGAAGCGCCATCAGGATGGGAATATATCCTGTAATACGCGCGGAGAAACTCACCACAAAGTATGGAATCCCCGCAGCCATGCCGAATGCCATATTAATAAAATATAAGCCTAAAAACCGCTGGGGTCTGTGGGTAAACGCAAACAGCATGTCCCCCAGTGCAAACGGCCGGCCTGTACTCATATGATAGAACATTCTCCGGATTCCGGCCATCACAAGATAAATCAGAAGGATGGCGATAAAATAGATCACCAGCATCATGACCAGTGAGCGCGTCATACTGCTTCGAATGTAGCCGGCTCCGCCAATTATCGAAAAGGTACCAGCCATCGATACACCGATAAAAACCATGCAAATAACGATCAGAAAGACGTCCACAATCAGCATGGCTCCCACAGCCGTCCCATAGTTGCCCGAGAGCGTCAGCTTCGCGCGTTTTTTAAGATCCGACGATGTTGTCTTCATTAATATACACCTCCTGACAGAAGGGATGAACTCATGATTCCAAACACAAATATCAAAGCCATGGCCGCCAGAAACAGCCCGATCACCGAGGTGATGAGACCCGCCCTGGCGTATCCCTCCATCGTGTCCCCTGCCTTCGACAACAGCGCAAATAAAATTCCCAGACTGCCAAAAATCAGCCCGCCGTAACAGCAGCAGGAGGTAACGATCCCGATAATCCCCATGATAAGAGAGGCCAATGCCATGCTGCTCTGTCTCTGCGGCTGCTTATATCCTGAATTTACCGCCTGCCGGTATTCGTCCCGGTAATATCCGGTTTGCTGCTGGTATCCGTTCTGTCCGTATTCATTCTGATAATTTTCTTCCTGCCGATATCCGGCCTGATAGTTTTCTTCCTGCTGATATCCGGCCTGCGTCCATTCCTCAGGCTGTCTGCTGTATTGATCCGGATACCGCTCCATTTCATCGAATCCCTGTCCGATTCCACCGCCTGTTTCTTCGCAGCGGCCCTGCCGGCTTTTCTCCCATGGCCGCCGGTTCCTCATGCACTGGTTCCCGCTCGGAATCAGGACCATCGTATTCGTACTGCCTGTCGTCTTCCATATCCTGCCTCCCATTCCTCCTGTTTGTAACTATGTATATATTTACCTATTATACAATACGAATCACTATCTGTAAAATTAAGTTTTTCTTGCCAATTCGTCCCAAATAAAATTGAGTTCCCGAATCTGTACACAAAAAAGGAAACAGATTGTTTTATCCTGATCTGTTCCCTTTTTTGTACCATATTCATTTTTATCCGAAACGGTATGATATACAGCAGAATTTTCCTGTTTCGTTTAGAATAACGGAACTACGGCACCCTGATACGTATCTTCAATATACTGTTTCACTGTCTCGCTTGTCAGCGCATCGATCAGAGCCAGAGTTGCGTCGGATTTCTCCTCGCCTTTGCGAACCGCTACGACATTTCCATAGGTGGTTGCTGCGATCGACTGGGAGTCTTCGGTTGCCAGCGCATCCGATACCTTTAAGCCTGCCTCAATGGCATAGTTGCCGTTGATTACGGCGATGTCCACATCACCCAGAGAACGCGGAAGCTGTGCAGCCTCGATCTCCATGATCTTTAAGTTCTTATCGTTCTTTACGATATCGTTCTTTGTCGCTTCCAGGCCAACGCCTTCCTTTAACTCGATCAGACCGTTGTCGGCCAGCAGCAGAAGCGCTCTCGCCTCGTTGGATACGTCGTTTGGTACCGCAACCTGTGCTCCGTCGGCCAAGTCTGCCAGGGAAGCGGTCTTTCCGGCATAGATTCCAAATGGCTCATAGTGGATCGCACCTGCGGATACAAGATCTGTGCCGTTTTCCTGGTTGAACTGCTCTAAATATGGGAAATGCTGGAAATAGTTGGCATCCAGGTCACCGGACTCCAGCGCCAGATTCGGCTGTACGTAATCGGTATACTCCTTGATTACCAGATCGTATCCCTTCTCTTTTAAAATGTCCTTTGCCGCCTTTAAAATCTCTGCATGGGGCGCCGGTGAAGCTCCAACTACCAGCTTCTTTAATTCTCCGGCTTCTGCCGTTGTCTCATCGGCCGGTGCAGCGCTCTCCGTCTCTTTGGATTCTGTGACAGCCGCTGTTGTCGTCCCGGCAGTCGTTTCCTTGTTGTTTCCGCCGCAGGCGGTCAGTGCTCCCGCTGCAAAAAACGCGGCAGCCAGTACGTAAAGTGATTTCTTCATAATTGTTTCCTCCTTTTTGGTGTGCAGTTTCCTGCGCTTTTTGGTGATACGGTGACTCGCGCGCAGAACGTGCGGGTGATCGTGTCTATGGTAACGCCTTACGGCCATTACTTTCTGAATCTTACAGCCAGACTACGCCTTCTACCGGATTCGCTTATCGCTGACCCGGGACAGCTTCATGCCCGCCTCCTGTATAATCTGTACAATAATAACGAGAATTGCCACCGTCACGAACATCATCTCTGTCTGATAGCGGTAATAGCCGTATTTGATCGCGATATCTCCCAGGCCGCCGCCTCCTACGAAGCCGGACATGGCCGAATAAGACAGGATGGTGGTCACTGACAGTGCGGCGCCTACAAGCAGGGAAGGCTTCGCTTCCGGAAGGAGCACCTTCCATACAATCTGCATGGTGGAAGCCCCCATGGACTTGGCAGCTTCGATCACTCCCGCATCCACTTCCTTAAAGGACGACTCCACGACTCTCGCCACATAAGGCGCGGCTGCAATTACCAGCGGCGGAATCACTGCTTTGGCTCCCAGCGTTGTTCCCACAATTTTTTTGGTAATCGGAATCACCATGATCAGCAGGATAATAAACGGTACGGAACGAAGCAGGTTGATGGCCAGACCGAGAATTTTCTGAAGCCACGGAACCGGCCGGATTCCATCCTTATCCGTCACAATCAGGATAATTCCCAGAGGAATACCGATTAAATAGGCAAAGAAGGACGACGTGAAGGTCATAAACAGCGTCTCCCAGATCCCGGCCTTCAGCATATCAAATGTAGCGGCATCAAATGTCATAATCCGTCACCTCCTCAAATGGTACTTTAGCTGTTTTTAAGTAATTGACTACCCGGTTTGCGTCGACCTCCTCCTCGGGGAGCTGGATCACCATCTGCCCCATGGCGGTTCCACTTATGTCGCGCGTCTCTGCATGGATTATATTCACCGGCACTTTGCAGGCCAGGATCATATTGGATAACACCGGCTCGAAAGAGGAACGTCCGTCGAAGGAGATTCTCACCCTCCTGGACTTTCCGAATTTTGCCGCCTGTCCGGCCGCGTCTCCTAAGATCAGCTGCCGTCCGATCTTCGACTTCGGTTCGGAAAAGATCTCCGTCACACTCCCCACCTCCGCGATATGGCTCTGGTCTATGATCGCCACACGGTCGCAGATCGCTTCGATTACAGACATCTCGTGGGTGATCACTACCACGGTGACTCCCATTGATTTGTTGATTTCTTTTAACAGTGCCAGAATCGATTTTGTGGTGTTGGGGTCCAGAGCACTGGTGGCCTCATCACACAGAAGGATCTTCGGGTTGGTGGCCAGCGCCCTGGCGATCGCCACTCTCTGCTTCTGTCCCCCCGAAAGCTGGGACGGATACGCATCCTTACGGTCTGCAAGCCCTACGAGCCCCAAAAGCTCCATGGCCCGTTCTTTCGCCTCTTTCTTCGATGCGCCTGCGATCTCCAGGGGGAAGCAGACATTCTGAATGACATTTCTCTGTGCCAGTAAGTTAAACTGCTGGAAGATCATGCCCATGGACTGTCTCGCCTTTCTCTGATCCCGTCCGGACATGGAGGCCAGGCTTCTGTTCTCAAACAGAACCTCGCCGGAAGTCGGCACCTCCAGATAATTGATGCACCGTACCAGAGTACTCTTTCCTGCGCCGGAAAGGCCGATAATTCCAAATATTTCCCCCTGGCAGATCGTTAAGTTGATGTCGTCCAGCGCCTTGATCGGTCCGCCTGCCGTCCTAAACTCCTTGCCCAGCCCCACCAGCTGAATAATTGGTTCTGATGACTGCATGTCTTTTGTTTCCTTTCTTTTTTATTCCTGCTACGAAAAAAGGCCGCAAGCCCTGCACAGACTTGCGACCACAGCGATTCAAGATTCAATCTCCCTGTTTGCCATAAACTCCAATCACAATCCATACAAATGAAATATCATTTTCGATTTTTTACGCACATTGACATACGGCACATCATCATGCCGTTCATCATGTACATATTCATCTGCATGGCTTTTAACTGGTTCATAGCGGTTACTCCCTTCGCCTATTCCTATAGTTCGACTAGGATTTTAACTTATGAGGCGTATTTTACGCCATATCATACCATTTGTCAAGCATAAATTCGTCAGACTCATGGATTTTAAGTTACTGGTCAGGAACAGAGATCAACAATTACCTGTGCAAACATCTTGGCACTGACGATGAGTTCCTCGATGACTGCGAACTCATCCGCTCCGTGCATACGGTTATCTGTCTCCGGCATGGCAGCTCCAAAGGCCACTCCGTTCTTCAGTTCATGGACGTAGGTCCCTCCGCCGATGGCTATGCACTCGCCCGTACGGCCCGTATACTCCTCATAAGTGCGAAGAAGCGTGCGGATAAATTCAGAATCTCCATCCACGTGATGAGGCGGCTTCATGGAGTCATTTAAGAGCGTAAAGCCTTTCTCCGCCATCTTTGCCTTAGCCACCTCCAGAACATTCTCTTTCGTGGCGCAGACCGGGCAGCGGCTGTCAAAGGTGCCGTCCAGTTCACGGTCGGAGATGGTCAGCAGGCTGAAGGCCAGCGTTAAATCTCCGGAGAGTTCGTCGCTCATTGCGATTCCCAGGGCCTTGCCGGAGGTGTCGCCGTGAGGAATCAGCTCCAGAAGGCGGCCGATGGCACTGATCTGTTCGCAGGGCGCAAACGGCAGTCTCTGAATCAGGACAAGAAGACCTGTCAGCGCATTGTTGCCCTCTTCCGGTTTCGACGCGTGAGCGCCTGCACCGATGGCTGTAATCGTCGCCGCATCCTCTTCCACATCGAATTCAAAACGGATACCGGTTTCTCCGCTCACTTCCTCAGCAGCCTTCTCCATGACCTCCACGTCAATTCCCTGCACGGTGGCGCGGGCTTTTCCAGGCACTACATTGACCTTAATACCGGCTTCCACGGAAACCAGCTTCGGCAGCGCGTCAGACGGGGCAAAGGAAGCGGTGAAATGACCGTTTAATCCGCCTTTTTCCGTATTCACCACCGGATAGGATCCGTCCGGTGAAAATGTCATCGGGGCTTCCTTTTCAATTGCATAGTAGTGAGCGATATCAGAGCTTCCGCACTCCTCGTCGGTTCCCAGGATCAGGCGTGCATTCTTTTTAAGAGGAATTCCCAGCTCTTTTACGGCTCTCATGGCGTAGAGAGCGGCAACTGCCGGTCCCTTATCATCCGCGGTACCGCGTCCAAAGAGCTTATCTCCTTTTACCACCGGTTCAAACGGTTCCGTCTCCTTCCAGCCTTCCCCAGCCGGTACTACATCCAGATGGGCCAGAATATCCAGCTGGCTCTCTTTCTCATTCAAATCCACGGTTCCTACGTAATTATCGTAATTCGTGATGGAGAATCCGTAGTTTTCAGCCATGGAAAGAGCCTCAGCCAGCGCCGTAAACGCGCCCTCGCCGTATGGCATGCCTTCCTTATACGGCATTTTCTCACTGTTAATCCGGCACAGAGTACAGATGTCTTCAAGCATCTCCTGTCTGTGTGCCTCGACAAACTCCTCAATCTCTTTTCTGTACATGTCTTATCCTTTCCTGCAGCGCTTACGCCGCTTTTATTTCATCATGGAAGCCAGAATCTCATTGACAGCCTTGCCGTCCGCCTTGCCTTTTACCTTCGGCATCAGGACTTTCATGATTTTCCCTTTGTCTGAAGGCGCCGGCTTTTCGATCTCCAGCTCAGCCAGCACAGCTGTGACGATCTCGCGGATCTGCTCTTCGCTCATATCCTCAGGCGCAAATTCCTTATAGACCGACAGACGGTAAGCTGCCTCCTCGCGGATGTCATCCCGGTCCGCAGGCGCGGTGTCATACGTCTCCTGAGACTGCTTGATCTCTTTCTTTACAACTGCATTTGCCTCGTCCTCGGTAATCGGCGTGTGATCCTTTTTATCGATTTCGAAATTCTTCAGTGCAGAAAGAAGCATGGATAATGCATCTTTCCTCTGCTTGTCTTTCGCCTTCATGGCTTCTACCATCGCTGCCCTGACTACATCAATCTTACTCATATCTGCTGCCTCCTTGTTGATCTGTTTATTAGTTTTTACCGAACTCACTGAGTTTAAGGCCCGGATTCCGTTCCAGGACCATGCCCACGCTCCAGCTGTTTACAAACAGCAGAAGCGGATTATCCTTCAGATCCTTGATGCGCTTCATATCGGAGGTTCCCTGAATCTTCGCCACATCAATCTCATCCTTATTCTCTACCCAGCGGATATATTCATACGGAAGCTTCTCCAGCTTGACCTCCACGTTGTACTCATTCTCCAGACGGTATGTGAGAACCTCGAACTGCAGTTCTCCGACCACTCCGACGATGATCTCCTCCATACCGGTATTAAACTCCTGAAAAATCTGGATGGCGCCTTCCTGGGCGATCTGATTCACGCCCTTTATAAACTGTTTCCGCTTCATGGTATCCATCTGGCGCACTCTGGCAAAATGCTCCGGCGCAAATGTGGGGATTCCTTCAAATTCAAACTTTTCATTGGACAGACACAGCGTGTCCCCGATGGAAAATATCCCCGGATCGAAAACGCCGATAATGTCTCCCGCGTATGCCTCCTCCACGATCTTTCTGTCCTGCGCCATCATCTGCTGCGGCTGGGACAGCCGGAGTTTCCTGCCGCCCTGCACGTGGTTTACCTCCATACCGGCGGAAAACTTTCCGGATACGATCCGCATAAATGCGATTCTGTCGCGGTGAGCCTTATTCATGTTCGCCTGGATCTTGAATACGAAGGCCGAAAACTCTTCCTCAAACGGATCGATCACGCCTTTATCCGCCAGTCTCGGCAGCGGCGTTGTCGTCATCTGAAGGAAATGCTGTAAAAACGTCTCAACGCCGAAATTCGTAAGCGCCGATCCGAAAAATACCGGAGATAAATCGCCTTTTTCAACACGATCCATATCCAGCTCGTCACTGGCCCCATCTAACAGTTCGATATCTTCCATCAGCTGGTGGTGGTAATCCTCTCCGATCAGCCAGTCCACCTGCGGATCACCCAACAGCACCTCAGTGGCATCGACTGCCTTCTGTCCGTTCATCGCAGCCTGGAAGGTCGTGATCGTCTTTTTATTTCTGTCGTAAACACCCTTGAACTCATGGCCGCAGCCAATCGGCCAGTTGACCGGACACGTACGGATTCCCAGCACCGTCTCGATCTCATCCATCAGTTCAAATGGATCCCTGGCTTCCCGGTCCATCTTATTAATAAAAGTAAAAATGGGAATGTGGCGCATAACACAGACCTTGAACAGCTTGATCGTCTGCGCCTCGACACCCTTGGATCCATCTATGACCATGACCGCGGAATCCGCCGCCATAAGGGTTCGGTATGTGTCCTCCGAGAAATCCTGATGCCCCGGGGTATCCAGGATATTGATGCAATAACCGTCGTAATTAAACTGCATTACCGAGGAGGTAACGGAAATACCCCTCTCCTTCTCGATCTCCATCCAGTCTGAGACCGCATGCTTTGCCGCCTTTCTCCCCTTAACAGAGCCCGCCAGGTTGATCGCGCCTCCGTAAAGCAGAAACTTCTCCGTAAGTGTCGTCTTACCGGCATCCGGATGGGATATAATGGCAAAGGTTCTTCTCTTCTTTATTTCTTCAGTTATATTCGACAAAATGTTTCCTCCAATTATTCGTGTCAATCTTTTTTATTGTATTATTATTCCATTACAAAGTCAAGATTCATGTGGTGATGCTTCCAAATGTCTGTTACAGATGTTTCAGCCACATTTTCACGAGAGGAATCCAGCTCTGGCACTGTTCCACCACCTGGAAGCCGTTACCGGCCGTCTCCTCATCGGCCAGTGAAAGCCCGTGCCCGCCGACTGGATAGATATGAAGTTCAAAGTTGACATTCTTCCGCTTCATGGCGGCAGCGAGAAGAAGGCTGTTCTCCACTGGAACGGTTTCGTCCGTATACGTATGCCAGATAAATGCCCCCGGCGTCTCTTCCGTCACGAAATTCTCCAGGGAAACAGCATCTCTCTGTTCCTGGGTCACATCGTCCCCCAGGAGCCGTTTAAAGGAATTTTCATGTGCGTACTCGCCGCCTGTAATGACCGGATAGCACAGGATCATACCATCCGGGCGGATCTGCTCAGGTGTTCTGCCAATCGCATCATAGACCAGCTCCCGGTTCCAGAATACGCCGAGGCTGCAGACCAGGTGACCGGCGGCAGAAGAACCGCACGCAATGATTTTTTCAGGATCCACCTTCCACTCTGCCGCGTGTTCCCTGATATATGCAACCGCTTCCCCGAGTTCTCTCACTGAAGTTGGAAAATGGTTGGGAGCAACGCTGTAATCGAGAATAAAGGCATGACAGCCCATAGCCATAAACTGAAGCGCCAGGGGCTCACTCTCCCGGTCCGATCTCTGCCAGTATCCGCCTCCGGCGCAGACGATCACTGCCGGCCGCTTTCTGTCCGGTGCCACGCTCACCTCTTTTATCAGATATCCGGTAAGCAAAGCCGGTCCTGTCAGCTGCCCCGGAACAATAATTTCTTTTTTCTCTGTATTCATGTTGATTTCCCCTTTTTCCTTTACTCTTATTTTTCTGCTGTTATGGCCTGAATTTCATCCAGCAGCCGGTCAGCGACTTCTTCCTTCGTCATCTTCTCCAGCTCCAGATCCCGCTCTCTCGTAATGATGGTTACAACATTCGTATCTGTGCCGAAACCGGCGCCTTCCACCTTCAGATTATTCGCCACAATCATATCAATATTCTTCTTATCCAGCTTAACCCTGGAATTCTCCAGCATATTCTGGGTTTCCATGGAAAATCCGCAGAGGAACTGGCCTTCCTTCCGGTGCGCCCCCAGCCATTTTAAAATGTCGTCGGTCCGCTCCAGCTCGATCGCCATATCGCCATCCGTCTTCTTCGTCTTTTCCGTGCCTGCGGATTTCGGCCGGTAGTCTGCTACTGCAGCCGCCTTGATGATAATATCCTGTTCCGCCGCTGCTTTCGTCACCGCCTCAAACATGTCTCTGGCACTTTCGATCTCGATCAGCTTTACAAAACGAGGTTTGGGCGTGTCAGTCTTCCCGGTTATAAGCGTCACATCGGCTCCGCGCAGTGCCGCAGCCTTTGCAACGGCATAGCCCATCTTGCCGGTAGAATGGTTGGTAATATAACGGACGGGATCGATCGCCTCCCTTGTAGGCCCTGCTGTGACAAGAATCTTTCTGCCTTCCAGATCCTTCTGCGCCCCGATCTCCTTCTCTATATAATCAAACAGCTCGGCCGGCTCCGGCATCTTTCCCGCCCCGGTATCGCCGCAGGCTAAGTAGCCCACCGCCGGTTTGATCACTTCCATCCCATACTTTTCACAAATCTTTATATTATCCTGAACAACCGGGTTTTCATACATGTTCGTATTCATGGCCGGCGCAATGATTTTCTTACAGCGGCAGGCCAGAACGGTCGTGGTCAGCATATCATCGGCCAGTCCGTGTGCCAGCTTTGCAATGATATTGGCGGAAGCCGGAGCAATCATCACCACATCCGCCTGCTTCGCCAGCGCCACATGCTCCACGCTGAATTCAAAATTCCGGTCAAAGGTATCTACAAGGCATTTGTTTCCCGTCAGCGTCTCAAATGTGATCGGATTGATAAAATTAGTCGCATTCTCTGTCATCAGCACCTGGACATGACAGCCCTTTTTCACCAGCATACTGGCCAGTCCGGCCGTCTTGTACGCCGCGATACTTCCCGTAATTCCCAGTACAACATGTTTTCCTTTCAGCATAAGTGCCTCCTGCCTCGCTTCTTTTTATTCCTGCTTACATTGTTATTTTGCCTGAAATGTGGTAAACTCGTGAAAAACCTTAGTTAGTTCGTGAAAAACCTCACTAAGTGCTCATAGTATACCATTCGTACTAAACTCGTGAAAGACCTCGTTAAGTACTCAGGTATGACTCGCACTAAGTTCGTGAAAAACCTCACTAAGTGCTCATAGTATACCATAACCTCTAAATTTTGGAAAGGAGTTACCTTTATGATTTTAGCAATAGACATGGGAAACAGCAATATTGTAATCGGCGGTATCGATAACAGCCGTACCTGGTTTGTGGAACGTGTCACCACGAACCAGGGGAAGACGGACCTGGAATACGCAGTTAATATCAAAGACATCATGGCAATTCATAATCTGCCGATTTCCTCGATTGAAGGAGCCGTCGTCTCTTCCGTCGTCCCGCCGCTCACGGATGTGGTTCTCTCCGCGGTTAAGAAGATCACCGGAAAGACACCCATGCTGGTTGGCTCCGGCATGAAAACGGGACTTAATATCATCATGGACAATCCGAAGACCGTGGGAAGCGACTTGATCGTGGACGCTGTGGCAGCCCTTAAGGATTACCCGGCTCCCATCATAGTCATCGACATGGGAACCGCTACCACCATGTCCGTCATCGATAAGTCCGGAAATTATACGGGCGGCATCATCTTCCCGGGGCTGCGCGTCTCTCTGGATTCCTTAAGCAGCCGGGCTGCCCAGCTTCCATACATCGGATTAAATAAGCCGGCCCGGGTCATCGGCAAGAACACCATCGACTGTATGAAAAACGGAATTCTCTATGGCAATGCCGCCATGATTGACGGCATCATCGACCGCATGGAAGAAGAGCTGGGACAGGCCGCAAGCCTCGTAGCCACAGGCGGTCTGGCCCCTTCCGTCCTCCCGCTCTGCCGTCATAAAATCAATTACGATGAGGCACTTTTATTAAAAGGCCTTCTCATTCTTTACGAAAAAAACAAATAAAATCCGTAGATCATGCGGCGGGCCAAAACCGTTTATCTGCTCATTCGCGCACCTGAAGCACGAGACGTTGCGATAAACAGGCACTTTACGGACCGCCGCCAGAAAATGGAAATAAAATTTAAATCTGGCATCGTATAAAAGCCTCCGAATAAGTACATCATTCCTTTATGACTAAAAAGAATGATGCGGAGGGAAAGACATGCCTGTATACAAAGTAGAGATCTGCGGCGTTAACACTTCAAAGCTGCCCCTTTTAAACAATGAAGAAAAAGAAGCCTTATTTAAGAGGATCCTGGATGGTGATATGGAAGCCAGAGAGGAATATATTAAGGGTAACTTAAGACTGGTTCTCAGCGTCATACAGCGTTTTTCAGGCAGTAACGAAAATGTGGACGACTTATTCCAGATTGGCTGCATAGGCCTGATCAAAGCCATTGACAATTTTGACATAACACAGAACGTACGCTTTTCCACATACGCCGTTCCCATGATTCTCGGCGAGGTGCGCCGCTATCTTCGGGACAACAATTCGATCCGTGTCAGCCGCTCTCTGCGTGACACCGCCTATAAAGCCATCTATGCAAAAGAAAATCTCATGAAGAAGAATTTAAAAGAACCTACCATCATGGAAATTGCTGATGAAATCGGCGTCAGTAAGGAGGACATTACTTACGCCTTAGATGCCATTCAGAATCCCGTCAGCCTCTACGAACCGGTATATTCTGACGGCGGCGATCCACTCTTTGTCATGGATCAGATCAGTGATAAGAAAAATCTGGAAGAAAACTGGGTGGAGGACATCTCCTTAAATGAGGCCATGAAGCGCCTTCCTGAGCGGGAACGTCACATTATCGACATGCGCTTCTTCGAGGGCAAAACCCAGACCGAGGTGGCGGAGGAGATTCACATCAGCCAGGCCCAGGTCAGCCGGCTCGAAAAAAATGCGCTTAAAAGTATGAAGGGATACCTTTCGTAATTGTCTTTCGTAAAAGATAGAGAAAACTACATCAGCACCAAAAGAAAAGAAGCAGATTCTCCTGGAGCCCGGATTATCTGCTTCTTTCTGCTATTTCTTTTTGACAGCAGTCTTCTCCCACGTATCTTTGGGAGCCAGCGGAATCTCGTAATTCACATACTCCCGGTTTCCCGACAGATTCTCGAACTTCATCGTGAGCTTCCCGTCTGCCGCGGACGCCGCCACGCACTCATAGTGCTTCGCATCATAACCGCACTTATCGTAATACATAACCTCATCAAAATGGCCTTCTCGTGTCAGTACGATGGCCGGTTTTTCAGCGCTCAGCATATAAAAGGTTCCATCCACCACGCTTATTAAGTTTCCGTTAAAATCTCCGAGTTTCGTTATCTCACTGAAATCAGGCTTCATGCGGTAGATCGGGCGCGGAAACTCCATGGCATTTTTCCAGCCTTCATAATAGAGATAGCCGTTGTCATAGGACAATCCCCTGCACACAGAGTAGTCGATTCCTGCCACCCGGCGGTCACTGCCGTCAGTACGGATTCCAATCAGCGATTGAGATTTAAAGCTCATAAGATCCGCCTTCCCGGCTCCGTAATAATAGATCCTGCCTTCTGCCAGAACCATCTTCTGGTTTTCCGGCTGTCCCATGATCACCATAGGATCCAGAACCCGTGTATATCCGCCCTCATCTCTCACCAGTTCCAGCCGGTCATATGGAAAATGAAGGCTTTCCGGTTCTTTTCCGTCCTGCAGTTCAAATTCCAGAGCCGTTTGCGGAGTTCTCAGAAAGTAATCGGCGTCGTCAGTTGTAAACAAATACCGTCTCTCTTCGATCTCTCCGCTGTTATTCTCCGCCATTGTGCCGTCTCCGGCAAATAAGTAAACCTGATGCATCACCATATCATCCGGATGGTACCATCCGTAAAATACATCCACCAGCTTTCCCGTAAGTTCTCCGCTGCCTGGGGACGTCCCCATTCCTCCGAGCACGGCAATGCTTCCATCGGCAAGCTTCGTCACATCGTAGTCGATGAAAGAACTCCCGGCGGTCGGATTCCGGCCGATGAAAGAATCCTCTGCATGGACGCTGTCCTCTGATTCCGGTTCCTTTTTCCCCGCATCGAGCGCACTGGTCACCGCCTCTAAATCAACGGTTCCCGCATCATCCGGTCCGATGAATAAATTCGGCATCCATTTTCCGTCTTCAAGCTGAAAACTGAACAGGCCGCAGCTTCCGTGAAATATAATCTGATCCTTGGAGGCGTAATCGATGGTAATCGTACTTTCGAACCCTTTTCCCAAAACCTGTCCGGCCAGCCAGGAAGTATCCGGCAGTTCCACAGGCATCGCCGGAGTCTCGCCGTCATCCTTTCCCGCAATAAAGATACTGGTAGGACCGTCTCCGCCTCCAATGATGGAGACCGCCTCCGAAGCCGCAGGTTTTTCCCGGACAGTCAACAGGCACAATACCGCTGCAGCCGTTACAGTCACGCCGCAGAGCGTGATCCAGAAGCCTGCTTTCTTATAGTTCAACACATTCTTTATTCTTGATTTCGTATGGCTCTCCCCAAACGCCAGAGGCAGACGCGCCCCGTTTCCTTTTTCCGCTGCTGACAGAAGCGCCAGTGAGTACTGCTTCTTTCCGCCCTCTCCCAGCTGGCCTACCACCGCCTCATCACAGGACATCTCCATGTCCCTGCAAAACAGCCGGAAGCTTACGTGGGCGATGGGGTTAAACCAGTGTACCATGACCATCAGAAGACCCAAAAGCTTGACAATATAGTCCCGACGCCGGATATGGATCCGTTCATGTCTTAGGATACACTCCCGTTCAACCTCCGTTAAATTGGCCGGCAGATAGATCACGGGACGGAAGATTCCCATGACAAAAGCGCCGGGAATCCGGTCCGACTCATAGATTGCGTGTTCCGGTCTCCTGCATGTTCCGGCTCCTTGACCAGGATCGGCCTCCTGAATTTTCACCGCCGTTCCCAGCCTCCATTTCAGCCGGATATAGCCTGCGAAATGGCAGAGGAAGAAAGCCAGCATTCCTGCCTCCCAGACCACCAGCATCACAAACAGAAGGATCTGTATCGGGTTGACCGACGTAACGTGATTCGATGCCGCCATGGTCTGTTCCAGAACCTGGTTGACGGGGCGGTCTATAAAAAAGACTCCCGAATCGATGGAAGGCGTCGCTTCATAAACGATCCGCTGCTCCAGGGGATTCGAATAAAACGGCAGCAGGCTGTACGCCGACTGGAGGGAAAACGGGCACAGGAACCGGAAGATCACCACCAGCCACAGCACACAGGAAAACCGCTTGGGAAGCCTCTTATACAGCAGGCGCAGAGCCATCACAAAAAGGGCGGTTAAACCCGCAGTCATGCTCATGTTCAAAAGAGTGATCATCACCTGATTCCCAGCCATTACTTCACCGCCTTTTCTATCATCTGTCTAAGCTCCTCCGCTTCCTTCTCTGTCAGCTTTCTGTCCTTTAAAAAGGCAGTCACAAAGGCTGGCAGGGAGCCGTCAAAGTTTCTGTCCACTACCGTCTCGCTCTCGTACTTTAAGACTTCTTCCCTGGGAATCAGCGAGCATACGACAGCCTGTTCATTCTTTACAAAGCCCCGGCCCGCCAGTTTTTTCAGGACCGTATAGCAGGTTGACTTCTTCCAGCCCAGCTCTTTCCCGCAGATTCTTACAAGCTCTGTGGAATTCACAGGCTCGTTATCCCAGATTACGTTCATGAAACGGTATTCGCTCTCATACAGTTTCTTTTCTTCTGTCTGCTTCTTTTCCTCCATAGTATATATCCCCCAAACCAAATTTATAGTTACTGTAATAATGATCCTCAATAAATCTCCGACAAGGTCTATTGCAATAGTCCTTTTTAAGTCTACCACAATAGACCTTGCTTGTCAATCAAGGCAATTACAATAAAAATAAAGTTCCCCTGTTCCAGATTATGAAATAATAGGAACAGGGGAACTTTATTTTTATATACTTAATGATCAAATGCCCGATAACCGAGTTTTTTAGACACTTCAAGTGTGATTTCCCGAAAACTTTCCAGCCGTTGGTCAAGAAATTCATCCGTCATCCGGCCCTTAGGTCCTGTCACACTCATGCCTGCAATAATGCGCCCACGCGCATCATAAACAGGAAATGCAAGACATCGAATTCCAATTTCACACTCTTCTTCATCATAGGCATATCCACGCCTCCGGATTCTCTCTAACTCCAGCTTTAAGTCTTCTTTCGTAACGTAAGTATTCTCTGTAAACCGCGGAATTCCCTTCACAGAAATAAATCGGTCGAGCTCATCATCCTTATAATTTAATAACAGCAGCTTTCCATTGCCAGTACAATGCATGGGCGCTGCATTGCCGACATGCTGAATCGCCATCAATGAAGCATTGGACTCTCTAATGACATCAATATAAACAGAATTCATGTTCTCTTCTACTGCAATATTCGCTGACTCACCGAACGTCTTCGCCAACTGTTCCAAATACGGTCTTACAATCTGTTTCAAATCCTTATGCTTGCTTACATGATTTGCCAGAGCCACAATTTTGAATGTCGCCGAATACTCCAGAGTTGCCGGATTCTGTTCTATGTAACCTTTGTCCATTAACGTATTTAAGTATCTGGCCGCAGTTGTATTGGTCATGCCCAAATCCTTTGCAATATCAATAAGCCGTATCGGTTCCTGCTTTAAGACCATATATTCCAGAAAAGACAATGTTTTCTCCCCGGATTGAATACCGGGAGTTTTCGGGTTTTCAGCCATAATCATACACTCCTGAATTGAAGAGAAGAAACTGTAGTTAACACTATAATAATAAAAGAAATTCCATATTTTGGCAAGTATATTTGAATGAGTCTGGTGGGCTACCTGTTTACAATAACAGACACCCCATCCGGAATTGCAAGAATTTTACCATTTTGAATTCCCTGCTCTTCCAGAATCCGATCTGCAATTACTACCGCTTCTTCAACAGAGTGTGCCGGAATCATATGGAGTGCATCTACCAACTCATCAGCCGCATCTGAAACGTAAATCACATGGGAATGCATCAATACGCGTGCAAATATCTGCGATTGCCATTGGTCAATGATTGTCTCTTCCGGTGACGTGGCCAGGAAACCCTCCATCATTTTCTTAAGATCTTTCTGATTACGAAAAGTCTCATAGAATACCTGACCCCCGTGTCCCTCGTTGGACTTCGCGAGCATAATAGTTACACCTCCCGCCTTTACGGTCGCCTCCGCTGCCGTCATGCCTTTTACCGCCTGGTAGATATTCTGGTCAAGAGGATACCCCCCATTCGTTGTAATCACAATATCCGAAGGGACTGCTTTTACGCCACACAGACGCTTTAAAAACTCCACCCCCTTTTCATGCGCTGCATTACAGTCCCCTGCAACTGCATGAACCACTTCCTTTTCCGAATCGATTATTACATTACAAATAAAAGCGAGATTCGCCTTTCTTGCAGCAAATACCATGTCCTCATGAATTGGATTTCCATCGACGATACCCGTTCTCGCCTTCGGGTGATCGATAAATGTTGCATTGTGATTGTAGACTACAGTTTTTCTGGAGGCAACACCTGGAAGTACGCTCTTGCGTCCGCCAGAATATCCGGCAAAAAAATGGGGTTCTATAAAGCCTTCCGCCACCAGCAGATCCGCTTCCACTGCCAGCTTGTTTAAAACCAGCCTTCCGCCGGAAGGAAGTACTGCGATGTCTGCCATATTTGCTGCATCATCACAGTCATGAATGACAATCTTTTCATTCTGTACGATTTCCTCACCAAACTTCTCCAGCAGTTCCTCTTTTCTCGTTTCCCGGTGGCACCCTGTTGCAATCAGCAGCGTTATATCCGCCTCCGAATTTCCCATTCTGATTTCCTGAAGCATTTGAGGAATTATCACCTTCGATGGTACCGGCCTGGTATGGTCCGATGCAATTAACACCACCTTCTTCTTTCCTCTTGCAAGCTCACTCAGTCTAAGGCTTCCAACCGGACTCTCCAGTGCCGCTTTCACCAGCTCCTCCTGTGACTTTTCAGGATTATATTTAGCCAGGGCTGACACCAGAGTTCCTGCATACCGTTCCTGCGCAATCTCATATAATCGCGTTTCTCTCCCGTAGGGAAACACTACTCCTGGCATATCACCACTCCTCCTTCCCAAACAGACTCCTACTGTCTATTCTGTCTACAGAGTCTCTTACTTGTTTCTAATACCGCTTAAATCTCCGCTTACTGCGGCACGAATAATCGGAGCCATATAGAGATCCACATCATCGGCAGTCATCGAAATCGGCATGTTCTGAAGCTTCATAGACAGTTTACTATCCTTTGCCGCAGTAAGAATTCTTTCCACATGTTCTTCGGTGAATCCCTCTAAATCGCTTAATCTGGTCGGAGCTCCGATCGACTTACCAAATGCAATCAATCCCTCTGAGACTGCGATCGCAAGCTCTCTTCCATTAAGAAATTCCACTTTATTTTCGATAAACCCATGATTTGCAAGAAGCTCTCCAACCACCTTAAGCTGGCTCTGAATTGCAGGTGAATAGAATACGGCATAGTAGGGGTTCATAATTCCACACGCAGTTCCATGAGAGACGAGATCCACCAGAGAGAAGCTGGTGAGGTGAGCACCGCTGGTTCCGCCAATCATAATAGCATAACCGCCAAGATCTGTAGCCAGTCCCAGTGCCTCTCTCGCTTCTTTATCTGCAGGATCCTCGATCACCCGCCTGGCATAAGAAATAGTCAGCTCAATCGCCGTTTCAGCAAGTGCCTTCGCCAAGTCATAAGTTTCAGGTTTTGCCCCACAAAACACTTCAAATGTATGGGCAATCGCATCCAGCGCACCATCGATCGATACAGCAACCGGCATCGTAAGCGTAGTCTCATAATCGAACAGACTGGCAGCAGGAATCATCGCCGGATCGACAATCAACAGCTTCTGTCCAGCCACAGGATCTGTAATATTAGAATACTTAGTCAAATGTGCGCCGCTGGATGCGGAAGTCTCGACTGCAACGAATGGAATCGGTGTTCTGCCCGATTCTTCGAATGCTTTTGTAATAAGACCAGTGCCAAAATAAGAATCAAGCTCCGGGCCGGAGAATGACCCCAGAGCAGCAAGGGCAATGGCAGCCTTGCAGGCGTCAATCGTAGAGCCTCCGCCCAGAGCAACCACTACATCCGGCTGGTAGTGAAGGATATAGGTTTCGAGACGGTATACATCCTCACGTGGCGCATTCGGTTTTGCACCTGGAACAGCCTGATCCAAAAGTATGGTACCGCCAGCGGAACGAATCGACTCCATAGCGGCGTCAGTCAAAGGCTTTAAATAAGTGTTCATAGAAACCAGAAGCACCTTACTTCCATACTTTACAACCAGCTTCCCAAGCTGGTCCCAAACTCCCAAACCAACAATATAATCATCACCCTTCCACTCCTTCAGCAATTGATAAGCTTTCTTTTTTGCGTCCATGCTCAATATCTTTCCTTTCTTTTCTTTTCATTCCTCAGCAGCAAGAAGAATATCCATCTCTGCCTGCTCATCAAACTCCTGTATATCTACTTTACCGCAGTATCTGGTCAGTATCTGCGGAATATTCGCCCTGACAGACATACTGGAATATTTCTTCCAATAGGGAAGAGCCTCTTTCAGTTTTGTAATTGCCTCTCCCTGATACTTTTTATCCTGGTTCAGACGGTATACAGAAAGTGCCATCGCTGCCTCTTCCTTTCGTGCCAGATAGTATCCAAGAGTATTTAAGGCTTCGATATCATAAATGATCTTTGCATATTCAGGATCAGCGGATCTCCCCTTAAGCTGCTCTAACAGTTCAGTCACCCGTTTTACATGAGCAAGGATTGCTGCTATCTGAACCTCCGGAGAAATTTTCTCCATTTTCATCCCTTTGACAACACTCTCTGCATATTCCCTAACAGATGCATACTCTCCAAATGGTATTGCCTCACAGCTTATAAATTCATTGATATTAGCAAATGTTATTTTATCAAGATCAACACGATACATGCAGCAGCATTCCGGATACCACTGGAAATCAAAATCATGCCAGTGAGTACAGTTAAACTCAGGAATTATGTTTGACACTTCATTCCATGCATCAAACAGCATCTCTGTTGTTTCGTCATCCAGTTCAAGCCGAGTCTTAATCTCATCCTTAAAGTACTGATTATCCAACTCTGAATTATAGGACAACTGGCCCCAGATTTTAAACATATACCACATTTTATCAATAAACAATGGATGAGAGTCATCATTTCTGGACATATAATCGCGGCCCCATGTATATCCATCAGCCCCCATATAATAACCGGCCAGACAAGATACCGGCATATTGGCCAGATACTCTCTTGCAAAATCGGGGCTTCCCCAACGATACATATAATAATCATCGTTGCGGACCGTCAGCCACACCTTCACATCAGGCGCTTTCTCCTCCAGAAATTCTCGAATAAAGTTGGGCCTTGTACTTGAATACATATGCGCCTGGGAGTATTTAAAGGAGATTTCAAAGTTACCGGAAAAGTTCTCATATGCTTCCATAATGTGATCATATCTTGCCATAAGCATACGGTGTATGAATGTAAAGTCACGTTCTGGATGTTTCTTTACATAATCGTCAATTGCCGCACCGTAGGTTTCTTTGACAAAACCGATATCCGTAGACGAGAAAGACTCTGCATCAGCTGTATCTCTGCCATTATAATTCATATTCTCACCAGTGGTAACACCAATTCCGGCAAGTAAAGGATATGTATCCATCATCGCCTGTACCGCTGCATAATAATACTTTCTGGTAATCGGATTATTCTGATCTTCTTCAATTCCATAACCAGAGCCTTCGGTGCCATAAACAAATAAATTCCAGCAGAATACGAAGATACGGATACAGCGGTTTGCAGCGTACTGCATAATTTCCTGCCAGAAGCTGATTTTTTCATCGATCGTCATTTTCCTTACTGTAACCAGATTTGCAGCGTGATCTTCATCAAAAATATTCTTACCGGACAGCCTTGCCTTAAACGAGCGGGTACTGATTTTAACATCATCAATACAGGCCCTGGGAAATTCAGGAATTCGTACCATCGCCGGGAATGGAGACAGACTCCATAAAGACAGTACATTATACTTATTCTCTGCCATACGGTCCAAAAACTCATGCCAGAACTCTCGATCCCATACATTCATAATGTTCTTCGATGCACTGGTTGATGCATCAGAATAACTGGGGCATCTTGCATCCAATGGAATATTAAATTTAATACCGCGGTTCTTTAAATATGGAGTAACGAAAGCCTCCCTGATGGTTTCATTCTTTCTAAGCATATCTGCAACATCAAAAATCCCATACATGAAACCTGCATCGTCCGCAGCTTCAATTTGAATCGTCTCACCGACTGTTCTTCTATACGCCTGTGCTTCCATCGTTTCATTTCGTACCAGTTCCAGTATTAATCCATATTTCTCAGTTCTGCTTAACGCATAGTGAATCGGTTCCGTAATCTCTGTATGACTTATTAATTTCATAGAAATCTCCTTTCCATTTGTTTCAAGAGAATTTACAAACTTGTTTTGCTTTTACCTGCCCGTTATCCTTTCACGGCCCCTGCTGCAACACCTTCTACAATATTTTTCTGGAACGCGAAATAAAAAAGAATGACAGGAATAATCGTCAGGATATACGCCGCAAAGGTCAAATTCATCATACCTGAATTTTCCCCTTTAAAGTAAGCCTGCGCAAGCGTAATGGTACGAAGATCCTTCCCTATCAGCATAATCTTTGGGAACAGATAATCATTCCAGATTCCAAGTGCATCCAAAACCAAGATGGTTGAGGTGATCGGCTTCATTATCGGAAACATTATTTTCCAGTAAAGATTCCAGATATTCGCGCCATCCACCTTGCCCGCCTCCAGAATTTCCGCAGATACGCTTCGGATAAATCCAGTATACAAAAACACTGCCATCGGCATATTCCGGCCAATATAGAACCAAATCATACCTGTAAGAGAATTGTTAAGATGAAGGTCAGTCATTAGCTTCGTCAACGGAACGAGAGCCGTATAGAACGGTATCATAATTCCACAGATAAACAGTAAGTAAACCCCGTTATAAAACTTCGTATGTGCCGACCAGGCAATTACATAGGAACAAATCCCTGAAAACAGGATAATTCCGGCCAGGCTGACTGCCGTAATATACACGGTATTAACAAACACCTTTGGATAATTCATATTCTTCCATGCTTTTAAGTAATTTCCCCAGAGCAGTCTGTCGGGTATACTATTCGGACTAACCAACGCTTCCTTCGTATCCTTTAAGGAAACAAACAGCATCACGATGAATGGATAAAGTATGAGCAGTACAAGCAGAATCATAATGACAGTTACCACTACATCGGATAATACCCGTTTTCGGGATCGCTTATTTGAAACGATCTCTTTATTCTTATCAGCGTGCATCTTCTTCCCTCTTTCTTAAGACTTTCATTTGGAACAATGTAATCGCTACAATAATAAGGAATAGAATAACTCCCAGCGCTGTACCATAACCTGCCCTCTTATTGGTGAAAGACTCATTGTAAATGGTCATGGAAATAAGTTCACTGGCGCGTCCGGGGCCGCCCCCAGTCAATGCATACATTAAGTCATACTGTTTGAAAGAGCGCTCGACAGCAAGTACCATATTAATGGTAACGGAAGGCGCCAGCAGCGGGAATGTGACATACCAGAATCTCTTCCATCCAGTTACGCCGTCAACGGAAGCCGCATCATACAGAGACTGGTCAATATTATGAAGACCCGCAATATAGACCACCATGTACCAGCCTGCCGACTTCCAACTGGTAACTAAGATCCCCATTGCAAGAGCAAATGATTTGCTTCCCAACAGGTTATTGGCCATAACCTCAATACCAAGCTGCTGTCCGAGTGCTCCCAGAGATTTATCAAAAATAAAGTTAAATACGAAGCCTACGAGGATTGCACTTAAAACGGAAGGTATATAAAGCAGCGCCCGAAATACATTTCGGCCGCGCCTTACACTTTCAGCCCCGATCGCCATCAGCAATCCTAAAATATTTAAAAATATTGTGTTAAAAAACGCATAAATAAAGGTATTCTTAAGCGGCTCGAGAACAAAATGGTCATGCATGATATCGATGTAGTTCTGAATGCCTATAAAATGAAATACCCTGCGGACCCCGTCCCAATCCGTCATACTATAAAAAATACCGCCGAAAAGGGGATAAACAACAAATACAAAATACAGAGCAAGCGCAGGTACCGTCAGCAAGAATTCAATCATCGCATTTTTTCTTCTGTTTTGTCTCGCCTGCATCCCATAATTATCTGTTTTATATTTCATCAGCTACCTCTGTTCTTTAAAGTATGGGTGCTGAAAACAGCACCCATATAAATGAATTACGACTACTTGTATTCATAATTATCAAGAAATTCCTTCACCCATTCGGGATTGGCCTCCATCAGTCTGGTATGCTCTTCACTAATCTTTTCCGCAACAGACTTGGCATCCTCACCAACAAGCCAGTTCTGACATCCAGTTTTAAGGATCTCTTTGAATCCTGAAATCCACTCTCTGGAGAGAATTGCACTGTTAGGAAGGTCTCCTTTACTTGCAACCTCAAGAATAATTCTAAATGCAGGATCGGTATTTGCCACCGCTCCCTTGACCGTAGGAATACTTGGGGAATTATTGCAGAAGATCTCACATCCTTCTTTTGATGCGAGAAACTTCAAAAAATCTTTACACAGTTCAGGATTATCTGCACCAGTAGTAATTGAAATTCCGCTGTCAAATCCACCAATTAAAGTCTGATCTTCAGGTTTCTCAGTAAAAGAAGGCGGGATCATCAGAATATCCATATCAGGGTCAAGATTTCTCATAGTATATAATGTGCCTGCCGTCTGGCTATAGAAAATTGCATCACCACTGAGAAAATCCGCTTTCTGTCCATCAGTAGTCTTAGCAGTCGTATTGGGAGCCATGTATTCCCTTAATCTGTCATATTCATCAAACATTTTTATAAATTCCGGATCCGACCAATCAGTTTTACCAGAAAGTACGTCTGCATAGAAATTAGGATTCACACCATAAAGTACCTGGTAGATGTACTGGAAAGGCCACGCTGTACAGGAAGAAGTATCTGCGCCAGCCACACTGAAAGGATACTCGCATCCTGCATCCCTGCATTTCTGAAGAAGCTCAATAAATTCATCCATACTCTTAGGATAATTATCGTAAGTAAGTTCCAATCCAAATTCTTTAAGCTTATCATTATTACAGAAAGTGGGTGAATATCCAATGGTCATCGGAAAAGCATATAAAGAATCATTATACTTAATCAGACTCTTATCGCCATTCACTAAATTCTCTTCGATATTGAGATCATCTAACGGCAGTAAATATCCTTCTGCAGCATACTGCTGTTCAACGACTCCAACCTGTGAACAATACATATCCGGAAGAGTATTGGTGGCAATATAGTTTGTCATCATAGTTTCAAAATCGGTAATCGTCTCCCAAATGATATATTCGAGTTTCACATCGGGATGAATCTTCTGATATTCAGCCAGTACTGCATCAAAAGCAGCAGGCCCCTGTGAGTCGCAGATCATCGTAATTGTACCTGAATAATCAGTTTCACTTTTCAGATCTTCAGAAGAAACCTGAGTCTCCGCCTTATCGGAGGTCTCCGTCTCTACCGGCTTTGATTCAGGTTGTCCTCCCCCTCCACCACTGCATCCGCAAATAACTGCAGCGGTTAAGGCCGTAAGCAACAACAGGCTAACTTGTTTTTTCATATCTGGTCTCCTTTCTTTTTTAGAGGAGCAGCAAGGCTCTCTCTTGTTTTCGTTATACGAAAACCATTTTCGTTTATTGTTAATTGTAGTATACAAGAATTCTTTTTTATTGTCAATATTTAATCAAAATAATCTTATTACATTTTATTTTTTATTTATTATATCCAAACACCCCATTGATATTTGACCAGCAAATTAATTCTTTTATGATTACCGATAAAAAGAAAAAACCTGGATCCTCTGATTATTCAAGGTTTCCAGGTTTTTATCATCACAGTAAACAGCATACATCATATTGTAACTTCCAATTATACCTTGCTATCTCTCTCCTCCCTTTCGATCTCAAACTCCGGCCTTCCCATAAACCCAGGCGCGATCTCATACTTTTCAAAGACGACAACCGGATTGCCTTTCTCATTGATATAAAACGGAGTATCCGCCGTCACCGTTACAAATCCGCCCTCATCCTTTGAAAAGAACTCCTCACCGGAATCAGCTTCCCGCTCTTTGATGGCGGCACGTATACTCTCATTCGCCTTTTCGATGTAATCCGGCCCTAAAAGGTCCTCCAGGGTAAGATACGCTCCGTCTGTAAGACTGATATTGTAGTAATACGTTTCACTGTAGGCGGAAACCCAGTTTTCGGATCCGCTTACCGCAAAAGACAGATGGGAATCATCCTGGCTTTTCAGTTCATACCATACACGAATCCGGATATCATGCTCTTTCCACTCCGCTTCCGTTCCGCCTGTATCCAGAAATGCCTTTTTGTACTCCTTCGCCCGTTCTACGGCCGCGGCCGCGTAGGCGTCGCACTTCGCCTTGATCTCCTCATTAATCTCGTCCGCCAGATTTTTCGTGTCACCGCGAATCATCTCAATCCCCGGAACCTCCACCGAGATTCCGGCATCTCCGGTGTCGGACTGCCATGATTCCGCGGTAAAAAGCCTTACGATAGCCCCAATCACCGGTATCCCCTGCATTTCTTCGGCAAACGTCGGACTGGTGTTGACTCCGACGGCTGCCACCACCGTCAGCACGGCTGCCGCGGCCAGTCCGCAGCCGGATACCATTTTACCCCGCCTTCTCCATTTTTTCCGGTTCCGTTTCTCTGTCACCGGCTGATCCGGGACTCCATGGTCTTCTTTCCTCCGCGCAGCGGCCTGCTCAATGGCCGAGGCCACGGTCTCCTCCAGCCGGTCCGGGATTGGAATATTGTCGTATACGTTCTTGCTGTCCTTCAATCTGCTCATATCACCAGCTCCTCCTTTAATGATTTAAGCCCTCTGTACAATTTCGACTTTACAGTGTTTACACTCAGTTCCATCACTTCCGCAATTTCCTGCAGTGACATCTCCTCATAAAATCTCAGCCTGATTACATTCTGGGTATCTGCCGGTAAACGGTCCAGTTCTTCAAAGAAGCCCTCCGTCTCTTCGTAACCCGGCTCCACATAGGCGGCCTCCTCGCCCAGCGGTTCCCCGCTTGCGATTTCCCGGTTCTTTTTTCTGATATAATTTAGGCTCTCATGAACCAGCACTCTGTAGAACCAGGTTTTTATATAAGAGATCTCCCGGATTGACCCGTAATGCTCCAGCGCGCTGCAGATGGCATTCTGAACGATATCCAGCGCGTCGTTCTCGTTTCTGACATAGGTATAGGCCAGCCTGTAAAACTTTTTCTGATTTGCAATAATATAATTTACCACAATGTCGTAATGATCGTGTTCCATAGTTCGTCCTCTGTCTCCTTTCACAGGCATGCTGTGCTGCATTTGTTTCCATCTGCTCTATTGACAAACACAGACGGCAAAAAGTTTCAGCTTCCCGGCCGGAAAATTATATCACTGCAAAGGATGGTACGCAACAGGCAGCCGGATTTTCCTCCAGCTGCCTGTTGTTTCGTTCTATATCCTGTTTTATAACCTCTTCAGTCTCCACCCTGTTTTGCTGCTTCCGTCTCTCCTTTGCACGCCGCGGGGTGAATCAGAAACTGTCGCCTGTCACGGATTTCGGAATCGTAAATTCCACAACTCCCATATATCCCGGCGCCACAGTGTATTCATCAAACACAATCACCAGTTCTCCGTTCTCATTAAAGTAAAAGCTCTCGTCTCCTGTGATCTGATCGAAATCATCTGCAGCATCCTCTCCGGATTCTAAGAAATACATGTTCGAATCGTCCGCCGCCATCTGTTCCCTCATCTGCTCCTTTATATTATCGCTGAGAGCCTTAACATAATCCGCTTTATTCCGAAATAAATCCTTCAGGGTTACTACCTGTCCGGTCGCCTTATCTATCGTGAAAATCTTCACATATTCTGCTCCGCTGGCCATAATCACAGTCGTGTTGATACGCAGGGACAGATATTTTTCATTGTCTGTCACGACCTGATACGTGGACGTCACAGAGTAGTGGCCATCACCTGCAAGGTCCCCGGTTACCTCCTTCTCGTATTCGCCAATCAGCTGGTTTGCATACTCCTCGATCGACTTGTTGACCTCTGCACTGGACTGATCTCCGATCGATACCTGCGGGATGTCAATCTTTGCCTCATAATTATTTTTTGTATCTTCAAAGGTACGGAAGGTCACCACTTTGGCGATGGTTCCGATCACCGGAATATTTTCCATAGCGTTTGCAGTCACAGGGCTTACATTTGCCATTACTGTAATGGCAAACAGCGCGGCCGCGGCTGTCAGTCCTGTCTTTTTCGTAAACTGTATCACGTTTCTCCTCCTCTTTTCTTTCTTTGCCTTTTCGATTCCTGCCATCATGCTTTCCCTGGCCGAAGCCGGCACCGGGATGGTATGATATGCTTCCTTTAACTGTTCTAATTTGCTTCTGCCGTCATTTTCCATCTATAAAGTCCCCTTTCTATGACATCTCTGGCTCCAGTTCAATTCTCAGTTTTTTCAGCGCCCGGTACAGCCTTGCCTTAACCGTATTGACATTTAAGTCCAGCACCACAGCGATTTCTTCCAGCTTCAGTTCCTCGATCACCTTTAACACGACAATGGTGCGGTCCTTTTCCTCCAGTGATTTCAGCAGTTCCATGGGATCATCCTCGTGATAGACATCCTCATGGGGAATCTCCACGCCCTCTAAGCCGATGCTCTCCTTCTGTCTCTTTCTCAGAAAATCAACGGCCGTATTCATCACCACACGGTAGATCCAGGTGGACAGATAATCCGGTTCCCTCACCTTACTGATATCTTTCATCACCTTATACGCACTTTCCTGGACTATGTCCAGCGCATCCTGTTCGTTATTGACATAGCTGTAGGCGAGACGATAATACTTTTCATAATTGGTCAGGAGTATTTGCTCAGCTTCAGCTTCTATATTCTTCTTCAAATATTTTTCCTCCTCTCTCCTCTTCTGTCTGTTAGACGTTTTCTGCAGCAGAAAAGTTGCGAAAATCTATTGAAATATATCATAAAAAATGGCACCCGGAAAGCCTGCTGCCTCTCCGACGTGCCACATTTCTGATTATACTATAAATGGATTTATTTTAAAAGTAAAACGGATAAGTATTTATTCCCGTCATTATTCAAAACGCACAATTTCTTTTTTCAGTCTCTTCATAATCTTCTTTTCAAGACGGGAAATGTAGGACTGGGAGATTCCAAGCAAATCGGCCACCTCTTTCTGGGTCATCTCCTCCCCCTCCTCATCCGACAGGCCGAAACGAAGCTCCACGATCTTTCTCTCCCTCGGGCTCAGCCGGCTGATAGCGGAATTTAAAAGATTTCGCTCCACCTCGGTCTCTAAGTCCTTATAGATCACATCCTCGTCTGTTCCCAGGATATCGGACAGCAGAAGCTCATTTCCATCCCAGTCCACATTTAACGGCTCGTCGATGGAAACCTCCATCTTCGTCTTGTTATTACGCCGTAAATACATGAGAATTTCGTTCTCAATACAGCGGGAGGCGTATGTGGCCAGTTTGATGTTCTTTCCGGGATTAAAGGTATTGATCGCCTTGATTAAGCCGATGGTTCCAATGGAAATCAAGTCTTCCACGCCGACGCTGGTGTTGTCAAATTTTTTGGCTATGTAGACGACAAGGCGGAGATTATGTTCGATCAGCTCCGATTTCGCACTCTGGTCATCTTCGCCTCCCAGCATGGCTATCACTCTTGCTTCGGACTCGTTATCCAGCGGGGCCGGAAGAATGTCGGCTCCGCCGATGTAATGAATCTCTCCCTGCTTCGGCATCATCAGCGTCTTAAAGGTTGGTACGGCTTTAAACTGGAAACGGTTTGGTACGGAAACTTTTAATATCATATCGGTAATCTCTCCTTTTTAATCAATTCGCCCGGCGAATTGGTGCGAACGCCGTCATGCATGCATCACATAATGCCTTGGGGCGCGCTGCACATCCGCCGGAGGCTTCCGCATTCAAAAATGGATCACACCACTTTTGAATGCGGAAACTAATCTTCATGCAGAAGCATCTGGTATTCCCCGTCTGCACACAGGGGACGGCGGCAGACAGCCACCAGAGGCTTTTCTATAATTTTCACGTCACTGCCCTGGCGTATTTCCATTTCATCCAGGAAAATCCCGGGCATTACGCCTTCCTTCTTTCCCACACTCCCGAAGGGAATGTAAATAACAGAGGACACACTCTCGCACAGCTCTTTAAGCGCCTCGTAGGTCACCACGTGGACAGGCCGGTGCGTCACGGGCTCATACAGCCGGTTTCCGGTATCGAGAAGCGCCGTCACCGTCTTTTTCCGCCCTCTGTAATGCATCGTCACTTCATAAAAGTGATTCCGGTTCTTTCTGGCCTCCAGAACGAAGCCCAACACACCCCTCACGCCAAAATATGCGCCAGCAGCCAGCAGCAAAAGCCGGTAAAAGGGCATAGCCGCCCGGCTGTTTCCGCGAAGGATCTGTTCTATATAATAACCGGCCATCGTATGCTGGTAGAGAACCTGCATGACTCCGGCCATCATGACGGTTACCAGATAGAGGCTGGCTACTGCCCTGCCCATCTCCCTTTTTTTTCTTACACCAAACGCAGTCGCCACCATCAGGCAGCTGACCACTGCGTAGGTCATAAAAAAAGAGACTGCGGGGGGAATGGACGGAAATGCCGCGCATAAGGCGGCCCAGGCTGCTCCCAAAGCAGCGCCTGCCAATTTTCTGTATCTGCCCGCCCGGTATCTCATCACCTTTCCGGTTATGGAAAGCACAAGATAATCCAGGATCATGTTTATGACAAAAAACACATCAATATATAAGTCAACCGTCACGAAAAGATTTCTCACCTCCTGCCCTGTATGAACATTATAGTCAGAGAGTCCTTCAGATTTTGTCAAATCTACGGCCCTGATTCCTGTTTTTCATCGCCTTTTTCCCGGTATTTTCTTCCTTTTTCGACAGTTTGTATTCGAACATCCATTTGCTCCTGCCGTTTTTCTCCTGATCACAACTCCGTCGGCACGTGTCCGGATTCCAGGCTGTATTTGGCAGATGGTCCCTCCTTCTGCCAAATACAGCCCGGGAGTACTTCCCGCCTTCCAAAAAGAAAAGAGTCGAACCCGGCAGAATGATTTCCGCCGGGTTCGACTCTTTTCTTATAAAAATTTATTTGTGGGGACAGGTTACTCGCCTAACTGAGCGATGCGCTCCTTCACCTGATCCATCATCTGTGTATACTTTTCCAGTTTGGCCTTTTCTTCCTCCAGCTTGGCCGCCGGTGCCTTGCTTACGAACTTCTCGTTGCTCAGCATTCCCTTTACGCGGGCCAGCTCTTTGGTCAGCCGCTCCTCTTCCTTCTTTAACCGCTCTTTTTCCTTCTCGATATCAACCAGCTCAGCGAACGGCATATAGATGACTGCCTGATGAATAACCGCAGATACGGCGTCTTCACCGATTCCTTCCTTATCCTTCTGTAGTACGATTTCACTGGCATAGCCAAGCATTGCGAAGAATACGCGGCTGTTTTCAAAGATATCCAGAATCTCACTGTTCTCCGATACAACGTATACCTTTGCCTTCTTGCTGGGCGGAACATTCATGGAGGTACGTACATTCCGGATGCCCCGCACTGCTTCCTTGATCGTTTCTACCGCATGCTCTTCCCCTGCAAAATTCCACTCTTCCTTATACTCCGGCCATGCGGATACCATAATCGACTCTTCCTCGTCCTGAAGATTGCAGAAGATTTCCTCGGTAAGGAACGGCATGTACGGATGAAGCAGCTTCAGGGAATTGATCAGTACGGTCTTTAAAGTCCAGATGGCCGCCGCCTTCGTCGTATCCTCCTCGTTCCAGAGTCTCGGCTTCACCATCTCGATATACCAGTCACAGAATTCCTCCCAGATAAAGTCATAAACCTTCTGAAGAGCGATTCCCAGTTCAAACTTGTCTAAGTTGTCCGTCACATCGCGGGCCAGGCTGTTGGCCTTGGAGAGAATCCATTTATCCGCCATGGTCAGATCAGAAAGTTCTGCCCGGCTGTCGGGCGCCTTCTCGATGTTCATCATGATAAAGCGGGATGCATTCCATACTTTGTTGGCAAAGTTCCGGCTGGCTTCCACTCTCTCCCAGTAGAAACGCATATCGTTTCCGGGAGCATTGCCGGTAATCAGCGTCATACGCAGCGCATCCGCGCCGTACTTATCGATAACCTCCAGCGGATCGATGCCGTTGCCTAAGGACTTGCTCATCTTGCGTCCTTCGGAATCTCTGACCAGGCCATGCATCAGCACGGTGTTAAACGGCAGTTGTCCGGTATGTTCAATTCCCGAGAACACCATACGGATAACCCAGAAGAAAATAATATCGTAACCGGTCACCAGCACGTCTGTCGGGTAAAAATACTTTAAATCCTCTGTCTCTTTGGGCCATCCCAGTGTGGAGAACGGCCACAGAGCGGAGGAAAACCACGTATCGAGCGTATCCTCATCCTGAGTGAGATGCGTGCATCCACACTTCGGGCACTTCTCCGGCTGGCCTTTGCTTACGACGATCTCTCCGCATTCATCGCAGTAATAGGCGGGAATCCGGTGTCCCCACCACAGCTGTCTGGAGATACACCAGTCGCGGATTCCCTCCAGCCAGTGCAGATACGTCTTGTCGAAACGCTCCGGCACAAATTTCAGTTTTCCAGTCTTTAACGCCTCGATAGCCGGCTTAGCCATCTCCTCCATGCGTACGAACCACTGCTGCTTCACCAGCGGCTCTACCGTGGTCTTACAGCGGTCATGAGTTCCCACAGCATGGGTATGAGGAACCACCTTGACCAGAAGCCCCAGTTCCTTTAAATCTTCCACAATGGCCTTTCTGGCCTCATAACGCTCCATTCCATCGTATTTACTGCCGGGCAGGCTGATGGTCGCGTCATCGTTCATAATCGTAAGTTCCGGAAGGCTGTGGCGTTTTCCCACTTCGAAGTCGTTGGGGTCGTGGGCCGGTGTGATCTTCACACAGCCGGTACCGAATTCCTTGTCTACATAGGAGTCGGCAATCACCGGGATGGTGCGTCCTGTAAGAGGCAGTTCAAGCATCTTCCCTACCAGGTTTGTATATCGCTCGTCCTCAGGATTGACTGCCACAGCCGTATCTCCCAGCAGTGTTTCCGGTCGCGTAGTAGCGATTTCCACAAAGGAACCCTCTTCGCCGACAACCGGATAATTGATGTGCCAGAAAAATCCGTCCTGATCTACATGCTCTACCTCCGCGTCTGATATGGAAGTCTGACATACCGGACACCAGTTAATAATTCTGGAGCCCTTGTAGATATAGCCTTTTTCATACAGACGGATAAATACTTCCTGTACCGCTTCCGAACATCCCTCATCCATGGTAAAACGTTCTCTGTCCCAGTCTGCGGAAGAGCCCATCTTATGAAGCTGATTGATAATGCGTCCGCCGTATTCCTTTCTCCAGTCCCAGCATTTTTCCAGGAACCCGTCGCGGCCTAAATCTTCCTTATCGATGCCCTGCTTCTTCAGGCTCTCGATGACCTTAACTTCAGTGGCGATCGCCGCATGGTCAGTGCCGGGCTGCCAGAGCGCCTCGTATCCCTGCATGCGCTTGTAGCGGATTAAAATGTCCTGCATGGTGTTGTCCAGTGCATGGCCCATATGAAGCTGGCCTGTAATATTAGGCGGAGGCATCACAATGGTAAATGGTTTCTTATCCGGATTAGGCTCCGCATGGAAATACTTTTTGTCCAGCCATTTCTGGTACAGCTTGCCCTCAATTTCGGCAGGGTTATAGTTTTTTTCCAGTTCTTTCATAGTACTCTCCTTATCTGTTTTCTCTCTGAATTTTTTTCCTAAGACTTTTCTTTGAGGCTGTTTTTCTAAGGCTGTCTGCCCTGTTTCATGAAGTTCTGAAACCCTTCAAAATTCCCTGTCTGGCTCAATTCTGTCCGACAGGAGCAACTTCGTACTGCACAAAAAAACCCTCTGCATATATCTATGCAAAGGGCGAATCATCCGCGGTACCACCTTTATTCCTGCGGCAGACTGTGCCGCAGCTCTCACGGTCTTTAACGCAAACCACGCGTGAGCACCTACTGAACACAACTACTGCATTTCAGCACTCCGGTTCCAAAGCTACCTTCTGCACACACTTCCTTAACCATCTTTCAGCCGGTGAATGGTTTTCTCTGTCAGGGTTATGAACATACTCCTCTTTTTCCTTACCTTTTTCTTTATGGTGATATCATAGGGGTTTTTTAATCATTTGTCAACCCCTGTAAATAGAATTTTGCTCTGTGGCATCAAGTATAAAAAACTTAAATCCCTGTCGCTCTTTTTATTTTTTTAATTTCTTCTTCGAGAATGTTGGTCCTGATTCTGGTCATTTCTATATTATTTTCAGATTTAACCGCATCATCTGGCCGTCTGTTAATGATCTGATGTCCTTCGGCCAGGATCTCAATGTTACGATTCGTAACATTTTCAAGTGTAAGCTTAAACACCCGCATCCACATAGAATTCTCCGTCATCACCGCGGAAAAATGCCATGCCCGCGGGGGCGTCAAGCAGCGGAATGATATCGGGATCATAGTTTGCCACCGTGTTCAAATCATAGAGTCCGAAATTCCCGCTGTCCTCACAGTATTCCCGGTCTTCCGATCCCTCATAGAAAATCCATCCGCTGTCCTCCGGGTGTTCCTCCTGCGGTTCATTGCGCACCATATAACCCACTTTAGAGCCTTCCACCATAATCTTGTCTGTAGCGATTCCAAACTGCCCGCTCTTAAGCAGCGGCTTTATCTCTTCCGCCTTCATGAAGAACTTTTTGCTCTTCGGAAGCTCCGGCATGGGAACGTCGTAGGCCTCCGGGTCGATAAAACGGACCACCAGACACGCTTTGTCCCCATTCTCATCAAAGCCCCAGTAGCCGCTGTACGCACCGTCACCGAAACCACTGGTAAAGAGAATCAAGTTTCCATCGCTTCCCGGCGGGCACCAGTCCAGATAATCGCCGTCCTCCCGCTGATAACGGGGATATGCTTCCGCATAAGCCTTCATAACCTCCTCAAAGTAGTCGTCATAGAGGTTTTTGTCCGGATTCTTCCTGCGCCATTCTTTTATGAAATCATCATAGACGGCAGACACGGCACGGTCACAGATACAGGCCAGCCCCGTGTCTACGCCGAACATGGCAAACACTCCCGGTTTATCCTTATCTTCAATCGTACAGCCCTGAGGCATGGCCAGTTCATAGCGGACCGGCGTCTTTCCATTTACGTCCAGTTTCGCCGCCAGAAAACGGAATCCAAAGACCGGATGATCGATTACAGACAGGGATACCGGATAGCTTCCCGGCTCCACCGTCTCCTCCAGCGTACAGGAATACTTTGTATTCATATAGCAGAGCGGATCTCCAATCTCTATCCTGCCGGTATTTAAGCGCACCTCTCCGATCGTCAGCTGTTCATACGCGCCTTCACTGTCAAACAGGGTATTGAGTCCCGCAGTTTCCGGTTCTTTTTTCATTCGTTCCAAATTCTTTTCAAATATCTCCTGAAATACGTTCTGCCATATATTATCACCCATAGCGTCCTCCTGTCAGAACGGTTCGCTCTCAGTATGACCGTTCAGATTCTACAGGCTTTAGTGTATCATATCACAGCAGTTTTTTCCACTTACGATTCTATCCGTTCCAGCCGTATCTTCCATTTTCCCCGGGTTCCATGTCTTTCAGAGACAATATCCTTGTTTCTGTGGACGCTGAGAATCAGTCCGAGCAATATGTAATTCACAAGGGTGCTCTGCCCTCCGTATGACAGAAACGGAATCGTCATGGGTTCTACCAGCGGTACGCCGAAATTGGCCGCCGCATAGACCATCATCTGAATGGTCAGAACCACGGAACACGCCGTCCCTACGAGAAATCCAAGGCGGTTCTTCTGTCTCCGCGATATGGAAAACGCCTTCACCGCTGTGACGGCAAGTATGGACAGCATGGCAGTTCCGGCGGCAATACCGTATTTGGCAAAAACAAAAAAGACAACGTAGTCGCAGTTTAAGGATTTCATTGCCTTCGGCACCGGAGCCGCCGATGAGCCAAACATTCGAAAACCGGAGACGGACTCCCAAAGATAGGGAATAATCCCTCCATTGGAATTGTAATCAAGCATATCCGGACTGAACACGTACTGAATCCTGGCCAGCTGGTAATGATGCAGCAGCCCCAGATCAGCTCCCTTCCAGTAAAGGAGGAGGGACGTGATCAGAGGCAGAGCAATCAGTGCTGCTATGGTCCGGGTCTTCCTGACATGGAAGATTCCTTTGCACACGGCAATCAGCAGAAGCAGGAAACAGCCGCCGGCAAGCTCCAGGCTGCCGTGTACCAGTATCGTCTTCAGTCCCACGAAAAACGGCATGAAGCTTAAGAGATAACAGACAGCTACCGCTCCGTATCCCTTTGAGCGGAACCTGTAGAGCACCCCCGCGTAGAGAGGCAAAAACAGTGTCAGATAGTTATAGATTCTCACTTTTCCCATGATTACGGTATGGGTATTTGCAATGATAAATATAACAGCAAAGTAACCAAACCACAAAAGGAGGGGATAGCGGCCGAGTATCGTGTAATCGACGATATAGACTGCGGCGAGGACGCCGAGCCCTGCGACGGTAAAGAAACACTGGCGTTTCCAGAAATAGTCTGCGAGATCGCTGGAAAAACCTCCGAAAAGTCCGGTATAACATGTCATGTATTGAAGCGCAAGGCCTAAAGCGCTTAACAGAAGCACCAGAATGAGGAATTTCCATTCCAATTGCGGCCGGTGAATCCGGTTTAAGGCAGTTCCCGTCTCTATAGGATCTCCCATCTGGCGGACCGCCTCTCTCATCGCCTCAGGAGCCATCATGCCATCGGCCTCATATGCTTCCGCCTGTTCCTGCACATGGTTTTTTAGTTCCTCCCTGACCATGGTTCTGGCCCTTTTGCAACGAATCTGCTCCGATACGGTATCAAGATATTCAGAAAGTTCCATAGACTGCACCTCCTAGTACTGCGTTGCATAAATAACCGGGTTATAGTGCCTGATATCTGCGTCAGGTGTGCGTCCGCGAAGCGACGGCGTAGCGGACCCTACGTCTAGCTTCGCGGGCGTGCTCCTGGCGTAGATAGCGGGTGCTATAGCGCAGGGATTTATGCAATGCAGTGCCAGTACTCCGGATACCGCTCCGGCGTATTGCTTCCATTCCTCTTCTTTTCCTTTTAGGTAACGCTTTCCCTCGCCGGTGATGCTGTAGTATTTGCGTACCTTGCCGGAAGCCTCCTCTTCATAGGAGGTTAAATATCCTTTCTGTTCCAGGGAATGTAAAAGAGGGTAGAGGGTTCCGGCTTTTAGTTCAAATACATCGTTGGATTTCTTCCGGAGGGTTTCTATCATCTCGTATCCATACATGTCTTTTTCCGTTAGAAGCTTTAGAAGAAGCATGGAAGTGCTGCCTGAGATCAGGCTTTTGTCGATAGGCATGGGGGACCTCACTTTCTTTTTGTGGTTTTTTATGTAGATGATCTTTATATGTAGATTATCTATATATTAGTTGATGAGGAAGAAAATGTCAAGGGGGAATGTGAACTTCTTTTAGAGCCTGGTTTGTAGTGTTGCCCGCTGGTCTGTTGTGTTGCCCGCTGGCCCGCAGTGGCCGCTCGATTCCGCTTCGCTCCATCTCGCTGACGGGCGTTCGCCCTATGAAAAAAGCCATAAGCAAATTTACTTATGTGCAAGCACAACGTAAATTTGCTTATGGCTTTTTTCGCACTGCTCAGTGCTATATCATGTTTCGGTACTCCCCCTTCCAGCTTTTTACCATGTCAGCGGCGCCTTTCATGCGCTTTATTGGATCTTTTAGAAATAACTCTTCTAGTTTTTCTAAACTCTCGGCCTTCTCTGCTGCTTCTTCCGCGTTCTTCATCTCTTCGTCCCATCCTGTCTTTACGTCTTCCGTAATCAGAGTCCGGAAACGGTCTTTTAAGACCAGATTGGGATTCCATTTCGATAAGTAGTAAATGCGCTTCAGCACGTCACCGCTTTTTGCCAGATCAAAGGACTTCTGATAGGCCTGATACGCTTTCTCCATAGAAAATAACCGGGCATAGGCGGCCCCTAAGTTGTTGTAGATCTTTGCATAAAATGCGTCGTCTGCGGAAGACTCTTTGGGCATCTCTAAAATCCCCTCGTATTCCGCAACCGCCTTGCCGTACTGTCTTCTCGTAAAGAGATAATCGGCTTTGGCCTTGGCAAATTCGTGCGGAGACATCTTTCGGTAGGTCTCGATCTTCTGACGGAAATGTTTAATCTCAGCCGCATTGTAATAGTCACATTCCGTCAGAATTAAAAACAGGAGTTCGTCCGCGTCTTCTCCGCTCTGCTGCCATTTTTCCAGCTTGGCGGCCATAAATCCCATCTCCAGCTCGTCACGGATAAATTCTATTAAATGCTCATCCACGAAATGATCCAGTACCAGAAGAGGATTCTGATAGATTACATAGCAAAGCTCCTGGGAGGAATAAAGGTGGACTCCCAGGCCTTCGAAATAAAAAGGATGTTTAACCGGCTCCTGCCGGCATAGGATCAGGCTCATATCATAACCTCTTGTCTGACTACGGCATCGGAGGCCGGGAACAGCTCCCCAAAGCCCTTGTCCTTAAGGACCACCGCCATCGTCTTCTCATCTAAAAATCCCACGCTGATCCCCACGCGCGTCGTCCTCGCCGGCCGCTTCGGGAATCCCTCCAGGGGAATCTTTACCAGTTTTTTCTGCTTCGGGTCCATAGGGGTTACTAAAAACTCTACGTAATCCTGGTTGTCCACGATTAAGTCCACGCTGCTTCTTGACTCATACCAGTTGTCACCGGCCGCCGCCACGATCAGCTGGCTCTCCCGGTTCTTATGCAGTACCTTCATCGAAATCGTCGAATGAAGCCTTCCTTCACAGACACAGACAAAGGGATACGACGTCTTCTCATGAAGATAATCCATGCCCTTAAAAGCCGCGCCTCTGGCAAACAGCTCCTGATCCATATAAACCTTCCGCCTGGAGCAGAGAAGCTTCATGAAATCCCCCGCCCAGTCCTGACGCTCGAATCCCTTTCCGGTCAGAAAAATGGAAGAAAACAGCTTCTTGGAGAGCAGCCGCTCCGCACAGGAGCTGAGGATCTTATCCGCCAGCTTTCCTCCGGACGGGGTGTTTAAAATATCGAGATTGAAGCTTTCCTCCAGCGCCTCATCCTCTGCCACCACGGTCATCTGCTTCATCCCCCGCTGAACCTTTAACTCATGGTAATGAAGCGAGTCCTCCGATAAATCGAAGACCGCCACCTGGTTGTTCCATACTTCCTTTTTCTGACTCAGAACGTAATAGACAAAGCCCTCCGTATGGCTGATAATATGTACCCGTTCTCTGGGAATCTCTAAGTAATCAGCACAGTACATCAGCGCGTCCATCAGCTTGACCTCCACCTTTTCCAGTGTGATCACCAGTTCCTTTACCTCATCGGAAAAAAATTCCTCCTTTGCCAGCGCCAGTATTTTCTTCAGATAGATCTTCAGCAGGGTGGTTCCCTCGTATTTCACGCCTCCCAGCGTAGCGGTTCCATCCTTCATGACCATCTTTATAAGCTTGTCTACAATAATGCCCTCCCCCACCAGGGTGTATGCGTAAGCTTCTTCCCCCACATACCACTCGTCATCGTCCTTCTTCCGGCAGATAACCGTCGGCAGACACCACGTTTTTTCACGTTCGTGACAGCACAGCCTGGTATAGGCATCACATAAATCAAGTCCAATTATCAATCCGTCCATCGACAATCCCCTTATCTACATCAGTGGAAATAATTCTTCCGCGGCAGCATTCTTCGTTAAATACTCCCGCATCCGTTTCTTAAGCCCTTCCTCATCCTTAAGGCTTAAGCACAGGCTCATTTCATTTAAACAGGCAAATCTGCTTTCCGTATCACCGGCCGCCGATACAGCGTCACAGCTGACGCTTCCTTCTTTTTTCAGCACCCACTGGCCGTCTTCCAGTTCACTGATCCGGTACTCCATGATTTCCCCTTCAAACAGGACCTTCTTCTTAACGAAGATCCCCTGGTATGTCCTTCCGATATCCTCACAGTGGTATTCCTCCTCATCAGGCAGAATCCGTACCTCAAAATCGATCCGCGCGTTCCTGTCCGAATGGTACTGGATCATAGCCTTATCCATGATATCCTCCGGCATGGGAACGTATTTCGCCAGCGTCTTGAAGTACGGGAACACCAGCCCCGCCTCTAAGAGAACCGCAGTCGTGCTTCGCAGCAGTTCCTTCTGCTCCTCCTCCAGCGAGGAAAGCTCTGAATAATATTTGGTCAACGCCAGCAGATAGATCGTCGGTATCCTCTCCTTATCCGCAGAGCTGTTGACCGCGCCTTCCAGATAAGCAAAAACCTTGTCGTCCGGAGTCTTATCTTCAAGGAAATATTCCGAACTCTTAATCGTAAAATAAGCCCGGACGATGTTGTCGCTCGTCTTCTTTTTATTCATATAAAGGCTGAAAACCCGGTCTATGGTCTCCGTACAGCCAGAAAACATCATCTGTGCCACCAGACGCTCCTCAAGATCATACGTCTCCACATGCTCGGAAATTCCCTGTAAAAGCACCCGGTACATCTGATTCGTCAGACCGTTGTAGTGTTCGCAGAGGTAATCCAGAATGACGCTGTCGCTCATGCCTTCCAGAAATACCCGGTACGACAGATGAAGAAGCAGCGGATCTTCATCAAAGAGATTCTTAAGTATCATCCTGGTACACAGCTTTAAAAGCCGCTTGCTCTGAATATCCTCGCATCCGAATTCCCGTATCATATCAAAGGCTTCTTCGATATAATTACGGCTGATTAACGTCTCACAGATTCCCTGGCGCTCTTCCTTCGTAAGAAGACGCTTGTCAAGACGCACCAGATACGTGTCTCCCCCGGAGCTGTCTTCATCTGCCGCCTGAAGCGGAATATGCTGGTAATACTCGATAATCCTGGAAAGCAGAAGTCTCTGGTACAGTGGCTGAAGCCTGCCGTCCTCCATGGCATCCTCCAGCATCTCCGCCTCCTTCTCATCCGCAATCCCCCTCTTTAAGACCTCATCGCACGCCCGGAGTCTGAGCATTGGATGATCGGGATACAGTTCAAAACAGCGCGCTTCCAGATCCGGCTTGTCCATCACCGGCGTCTTCTCGTAAGGAACCGTACTGTATCGGTTCCCAAAGGCATCCTGGAACAAAAGAATGCTGTGTTCGGAAAACAGAGGCACGTATGCCACACCGTCATCCAGAAGAAAGGCGTCCTCCTCCTGCAGCTCCTCGTAACAGACAATCACATACTTCATCTTAATGTTTTTGCACTCCACGCGGTAAGAGCGCAGAATGGATGGCAGCACCTTTGCCATGGGCAGGTCAATGACATCCTTATAAATCATGTGTTCGTAAATAACCGCCAGATTACTTCCGATTCTCGATTCAAACAGCTGCTCTGTGGCAAACTTTTCAATGTCGCGCTCATATGCCTCGTACAGCGGATCTGATTCCTTTAAATAAACCAGTACATTTTTATAGAGCAGCGCCCTGCTGTGGCGGTCCAGTTCATTTCCGCCGTAGGAGAAATAGAGGAGCACTTCCTTGGGAAGCAGATAGCGGTAATCCTTTGGAAGCGCATACAGATAATACTCGTAAAGCCGCGTCAGGCTGATTCCCTCTTTGATTCCCTTCTCATACCACTTAAATGATTCCGCGCTCCTGCTCTCGCCCCGGATCAGAATGGAGCAGACTGCTTCCAGTATTTCCTTTTCCGGATATTTCTCATACAGGCGTCCCAGTGCCCTGTAGTGAAGCCGGTTAAAATGTCTGGAGGTCAGCGTAAGCCTCGCCGCCGCCAGCGCAAATTCCTTCCCTGCGGCACCGTATCTGGCGCCAAAGGACAGCACCTGCAGCTCGAACGGGCCAATGCTCCGGATCAGATCCGGCTCCTCCGAAAGCAGCCGGCAGGCATGCAGATAGAGAAACGGGCTTCTCATGCCCGCTTCGAACTGGCGTCTCATCATGGATAAGGCTCCGCCCGGATTCTCACTCATCCGGCGGTCCAGTTTTAAGAGAATCAGGAACAGATTATGGAGATCCGGATTCTCCTCCAGATATTTTCTAAGCAGACGGACCAGCGATTCCTTCTGGTACTCATCCGGCTGCAGAATCAGTCTCAGATACTGATAGTAACAGTAAAGTTCCAGCTTTTCCTGCCGCTCCGCCAGGATCTTCTCCCGGCATTCGTCCATCAGCAGGGCCGCCTGGCTTTCCCTGCCGTCTGAAAGGTATATCTCAGCCCTTAAAAGCTTAATCGCTTCCAGCTGTCCTTTCATCTCTTCGATCTCGTCCAGCGCCCGAAGCATCCGGTTATGAGGAACGTCCCCCTCATCCGTGTCCGCCGGAACGCGGAGCACAGCTTCCTCATATTCCCCCGCCTCTTTCTGCAGACGCAGATGGAGATACGCTGCCACCGCTTCCTTTGTGTAGGCATCCTCCGCAGAGATACCTCCGCCCGGATTCACCATCGCAGTCACGGGAACCACGAAACGCTCTTCAATTCCGGTTATAATAATACGGCCCTGGTTCAAGCCCTGGTGCATGCGTCCCGGATGGATCCGGTAGACGATCTCACAGATGTCATCGGTAAAATCCTGGTCCCCGATATTTCTCACCGGAATCTCTATAAAATCGCAGTCAGCCGTCACCTCCAGGCTTACGTATCCCCAGCAGCTTCTGGTTACCGTTATGCGTTCCTCAATTACTCCTGCCGGCTCATCAAACCGCCGTTCGCTCTCGTCTGCGGACAGTTTTACCGGCTCCTTGACGCCAAGACCGGTTAAGAATTCCTCCAGTTCCTTCTTTCTGTCCGGTCTTCCTTTTAAACCACCGTAAAGGGCCCTCACATGCAGATCCTTCATGAAGGGGGCCTCGTAGAAATCTCTATATTCAAATAAGCGAAGCGCTGTCTCATAGTCGTTCTTCGCTGTCGCAGCGAAATCCTCCGCCGTCTTTAAGTCGCTCAATGCTTTCCCTGACGTACTCAGTTCCACACGAAAAGAATAAGGGACTTCTCTCTCTCCACCATTGGTAACCAGATAAAAAGCTCCCTTAATCACATCTCCGTCTTCCAAAAAACTGGTATTCACCTCATAGACCAGATGGTTGTAGGTGCCGCCAAACGCTCCGTTTAAAAGCCTTACGCGGAAATTGGAAGAATATGCAAGTCCTTTTATATGCAGATTGTTCTCACTGGTAACGACAAGTTCCCGCCTCGTGGCTCCGCCGGAACGCACCACGTCGGTGGTTTCTTTCGGAGTGACCTTAATCACGGGAACCTCCGAATCGATGATGCCTTTCGCCAGCCTGTTGATTCGTTCTCTCATAGTACCACCTGTATCTTGTGTTCTGTATCTTATGTTCCGTTTTTATGTTCTGTATCTTATACTCTATATCTCATATTCTATATCTAATCTTCTTTATCTGACAGCTTTAACCTCTCAGTTTAATTACTCTATATTCTAACATACTTTCTATTGATTTAAAACCCTTAATTCTCTGTTTCCACATTTTGCCCGCACACCGTTATGGTAACGGCCCCGCTGAAAGTTTCCGCCAACGTTCCGGTGCGTGGGAGGGGTATGAAAATACCCCCTAAACAGATTTTGGTTATTTACCTGATCTGCTTAAGAGGTATCTTATCAACCGGGACTGTCTGCCCCGCAATATCCTTTATCTCATTATTTCCATCTATTTTACCGCACTGTCCAGCTGTCCTTCAATAATGTACTTCTGCAAAAACAGATACAGAAGAATCACCGGCAGAAGTCCCAATACACAGGTTGCACAGGCTAACGGAAGATTGCCCAGCCCATTGGTTGCATTAAAAGCAGACTTGATCTCCAGAATAACCGTGAATTTCGACTTGTTCTGCAGCAGAAACATGGGCATCAGATAGTTATTCCAGCATGACACAGCCGACATGATGATACGTGTAACCGTAACCGCCTTTAGCTGAGGCATGACAATCTTAAAATAAGTGGTCAGAACTCCTGCCCCGTCGATAGCGGCCGCCTCATCCAAAGCCACCGGGATGGCCACCACAAAATTTACATACATAAACAGAGTTGCCGGAATTCCGCCTGCCGCCGTCAGAAGAGCCAGTCCCCAGAGCGTATTCGTCATATGCAGCTTTGCCATCAGGGAATAGGTACCTACTAACAATGCCACTGCCGGGATCATCATGATTCCCATATTGACGCTGCGGATAAACTCCGATACCTTTCCGCTTCCTCTGGCAAGCCCGTAAGCAGCCATGGAGGACGCCACAATCTCTATGAAAACCGTTTCCACTGTCAGAATAATGGAATTCTTAAATCCAACCAAAAGATCCCCATGGAAAAACGCGTCCACGTAATTTCCAAAATACCACTGCCTGGGAAACGCCAGCTTGGAGCCGATATCCTGTATGGTACGGAAAGAAATATTCAGCAGTACATACAGCGGCAGGAGGAAAATTACCAGCAGAACTGCAGCCACCGGGTAATACCACCACTTTGCCTTTTCCATCAGTACTCCACCTCCCTCTTTCTGAGCCACGAATTGATGGGCCAGGTGATCAGTATAATCATAATAAAGGTCACAATTCCAATTGCCGATGCATACCCTGCTTTTTCATCATTAAAATACAGCACCTGGATTAAGTAGGAAAGCGACATGGATTTACGGTTTGGCCCGCCGCCGGACATGGCTGCAATCACATCATACAGCTTAAATCCGCCAATCAGATTGGTCACCACCGCCGTAGTAATCGATGGAATCAGCAGCGGCACCGTAACATTTAAAAATTCCTTTATCCGGTTTGCCCCATCCAGCCGCGCCGCCTCTTTATACATCATCGGAATACTCTGGAGACCCGCCAGATAAATAATCATACAGAGCCCCATATACTGCCATGAGTTGACCAGAGTAATCATGACCACCGACGACAGGCCGCTCTTCATCCAGAATACCCCCGGAAGTCCCAGCATAGTTAAAATCTCGTTGAACACGCCGCCGTCATACTGTACAAAATAGTAGATAATCTGGCCCATGATAAATGCAGAGATCATGATTGGCATATAAAGAACCACACGCAGTGTATTTCTTCCTCTGAACTTCTTGTTGACAAAGAGCGCAGCCAGAAGTCCGAATATATTCTGAAGCAGAGTTGAACCAAAGCCGTATATCATTGTATTCAGACAGCTTTTCCAAAACAGGGGATCGGTAAACAGTTCCGCGTAATTTGCCGGCCCAATCCACTTCATATTCTGGGAGTAACCGTTCCACTTAAAAAAGGAAAGACGGATGGCGTTTAAAAGAGGCACTGCAATAAAAGCTGTCATTAGAAACAGTGCGGGTATGGTAAGGCACAGGTATCTTATTTTTCTATTCTTCAAAATCTCACCTCCATGGCGCAGCGCAGTTAATCCGCCTGCGCTGCCTCATACAGATCCATATAGTTTTGTCTTAAATAATCCTTCGCCGCCTGAACGCCGGAGCCGCTGTGATCATCAAAGAGCATACTCGTGGCATTCTCAAAGATCGGCCACATTCCTGAAGGCATGTACTGTCTGTCCCAGAGATTTTCATAGAGAATATCGCTGTCCCCGCATTTCTCCTTCATCGTAGTAAAGCATTCCAGCCCATAACTGCTGTCAATCGCCATGGTTCCCTTTAAACAACTGAGTTTTCCACTGGCCCGGTTCATCTCAAGGGCCACTTCCGGCTTTGCCATATAATTCAGAAATGCCCTGGCCCCCTCCGTATTTTTGCTGTCCTTCCATATGCCGAAGGTATCGCCTTCACCGATTCCCACAAATACCTTTCCGCCGTCCTTCGATGCAAAATGCGGCAGAAACGCGTAATTGCCCTGATCATTCAGAGTCAGGCACGTCAAAAGGATCGATGGATCATAGCCCAGAATAAACGCCGCCTTATCCGATGCAAACCGTTCTGTGAAATCGCTGTCCTTAATCGACAGCACGTCGTCATAGTAATACCCCTTCTCCATCCAGTCCGCATAAGTGTTAAGCATTGGTTCATAAGATTCCCAGTCCCACGTTCCGTCGAGCATGACCTGGGAATCTTCGGCCAGTTCCCCCTCATACGTCGTCCATGTCCCACTGGAATTAGCCAGAACCCCCGCCTGTGCATTGGTTCCGTTTGGCGTATATCCTGCCGTCTTTATCTTTTCACATGCCGCTGTAAACTGATCCCACGTATGAATCTCATAAGGGTCAACCCCTGCCTTCTCACAGATATCCAAATTGACCAGAGTTCCGTTAATCAGCTCTGAAATCATCAGAACATAGATGGAATCATCCTTGTCTCTTATTACGCCCAGCGCAGACTCATCATAATCCGCTGCCCACGGTTCATCATTCAATCTCATTAAGTATTCTTTGTAACGCTGAAGGGACCACCCGTGGGTCTGAAATACATCCGGCAGATCGTTAGAAGCCATGCGCGTCTTCAAGGTAGCCTCATAATCCTTACCGTATTCCGCCACATTGACCTTATATCCCGATTCCTTTTCAAAATTCTCCACCAGCGTCTTGAACACACTCGCTTCCTTTCCGGTATAGGTTACCGCAATCTCCAGCGATCCCCCTTCCTTCCCCTTTCCGGCGCTGTCACTCTGTCCATTTACGGCAGATGCTCCATTCCCGCATCCCGCCAGCAATGCAGCGATTGCCGCGCCTGCCAGTATTGCCGTTACTTTTTTGTTTCTTCTCATTTTGCCTCCTCCTCAA